>Ga0207639_10000523_pt1 | contig 26518 bp, 25 predicted proteins | sample KBSCornC32_FD_184299 | JGI IMG/M metagenome (GOLD analysis project Ga0207639, IMG submission 184299) | Corn rhizosphere microbial communities from Kellogg Biological Station, Michigan, USA - KBS Corn C3-2 (SPAdes) (version 2) | ecosystem: Host-associated > Plants > Roots > Rhizosphere > Soil ...
ATGCTGAGGCGTGTTGAAGGCGAATTCATAGCCGGGAAACGCGGCTGATGAACGCTCGAGCGCGAGATAGTCGAACAGGTTGCGATCGTAGGCACGACCGGCACCGCCGAAGATCACGTGCTGCTCGTCGGCATCGAGGTCGTAGGAGAAGCCGACGCGCGGTTGCCACGCATCCTTGAACGCGTCGCGGTTGTGGCCGTTGCTGATGTAGTTGTCGATGTTGTAGTCGGTGTGCTGGATGTTCTGCCAGCCGTGCAGCGCATCGACCAGCCCTGCCGGCGTCACGTAGTCGAGATAGCTCGGTGTCTCCTCGTAATCCCAGCGCAGGCCCAGGTTCAGCTGCAGCTTGTCGGTGACGTCCCAGTCGTCCTGCAGATAAATGCCGAACTGCTTGTTGCTGGACGTGATGTCGGGACTGCCGTTTCCTGGCACCGGTTCGCCGAACGTGACGCGGTTGGGTACCGTGAGGCTTTCGGTGACATCGTAGAAATATTGCGGATTGTACGGTTGCTGCTGGAACGAGTTGACGTCGATCTTCTTGTATTTGACGCCCGCCTTCATCACGTGCGAACCGGCGAACGTGAACCCGGTGTACGTCAGGTCGTCCTGGAACGAGTAGCCGTTCTGACCCTTGTCCTGGAAGTCCTCGCCGCCACCGGTATTGAGGATCGCGCTTCGATCAATCGGCGATTCGAGACGGTAGCCAGGTGCGTTGGTGATCGCCTTCGGATTCCACGACTGGTCTTCGTAGGTGAGGTGAGCGTCGTTGAGCCATGTGTCGGCGTTGTACTGGTAACGCAGGTCGACGCGTTTTTCGTCATTGGTCTTGTTGCTGCCGAACGACGCCGTGTTCGGACCATCGCCGACGCCGCCGATTTCCGATTCCCGGCGATACTTGCCCGTGAGCTCGAACAGATGCTGCGTACCGGGTGTCCAGGTCAGCTTGCCGAAATACAGGTCCTCGTTGAATGGGGCACTCTTGGTGCCGATCAGACTCGTGAGTCCAGGCGGCAACGGCAAGGAACCATCTGGCAGGTTGCCAAGCTTGACTTCCTTCGGAGCGAGGATGTCTTTCGCCTCGTACGCTACGAAGAATTGCAGCAGGTCCTGGATGATCGGGCCACCCAGGCTTGCGCCGTACTGCTTGTCGGTGGTCCGGGCCTTATCCTTGTCGCGATGTTCCGACGGCGTCTCCGCACGAAGGTCCTGGTTGCTGTAATCCATGAACACGTCGCCATGGAATTCGTTCGTGCCCGACTTCGTTACCGCGGTGATCGCAGCGCTGCTGATCTGGTCGAATTCCGCCTTGTAGTTCGACGAGATCACCTTGTATTCGGCGATGGCCGACTGCGGGAACGGGTTGCCGCGGGTCGAGTCCTGGCCGCTGACGCCGCCCTTGAGCACGTAGTTCTTCTGACCGACGCCGTCGATGTAGACGTTCACGCCGTTGGAGTTCTGCGCGCCGCTCTTGAGCGCGCTCGAGCCATCGCTCTTGGTGACGAACTGGACGCCGGGGACGATGTCGGCGAAAGCGAGGAAGTTGCGCGAGTTCTGCGGCAAAGCCTCGATCTGCTTGGTCGAAATGTTGGTGCCGATTTCCGAGGTCTTGACCTCGACCAGCGACGGCGCAGTTACGGTCACACCCTCGAGCACGGTCGTTCCAGGCGCGGCGGTCGCACCGGCTGCGAGATCGAGCGTCGCCGTCGAGGCGACGGTCAGCGTCACGGTCTTCTCGGTGCCGGGTCCGGCATCGACGCGATAGGTGCCGGGTGGCAGGCCGAGCAGCGAATAGCTGCCGTCCGCGCCGGACTTCGTGTGGCGTGTCGTTCCGGTCGCGATGTTCGTCGCGGTGACGTCGCTGCTCGCCGGCGCCTTGCCGCGCAGGCCGGCATCGGTCGACTGCGCGGACACCATCATCGGCATCGCACTCATCGCGACGATGGTCGCGGCGACCATCGCGGACAACAGCGTCTTCTTCAGCATCGGTGTTCTCATGTCTCTCTCCCAGGCATGTCGATCGGCTCTGCGATCGGCGAACGGTTGGTGGTTTCGGAACGGTGTGAGGGGCCGAACGACTGCCCGCACGAGGTGCGTACCACGATCTCGCACGGAAGTATCTGCGGCGCCGCTGCAGACGAACCCGCGGCTTCCATCTCGGCGACGAGGCGTATCAGTGCGCTGCGTCCGAGATCGGCGATGCGCACGCGCACGGTGGTCAGCGGCGGCGTGACGTAGCGTGCAATCGGGATGTCGTCGAAGCCGGCAATGGCGATGTCGATCGGGATGACCAGGTCGCGCTCGGTGAGTGCGAACAGGCAGCCGATGGCCATCATGTCGTTCGCGGCGAACACCGCATCGGGGCGCTGTGCGCAGTCGTACAACTCGTGTCCGGCGGCGTAGCCGGACTCTTCGGTGAACTCGCCGGCAAGCACCATCGCTTCGTGGGCGAGGCCCGCGGCGGCAAGAGCGTCGTGGTAGCCACGCAAGCGCTCGTCGGCATCGAGGTTTCCCTTCGGCCCGGCAATGAACGCGATACGCCGATGTCCACACGCGATGAGGTGGTGCGTCATCGCCAACGCACCACCGTGGTTGTCGATGCTGAGCGTCGGGTAGCGCGAGTGCCCGGCGCTCGCATTCATGATGACGGCGGGCAGCGAGTCGGGCAGGTTGGCTTCCAGAAGTCCTGCATCGGCATGCGGCGACATGATCAACAGGCCGTCGACACGCCCCTGCATCGAGCGCAGGGCGGCGGCTGCCTCGTCGGCGTCGCCGTGCGAACTCGATACGAGCAGGTGCAGGCCGCGCGTGCGTGCCGCAAGATCGATGCCGCGAATGAGTTCGGAGAAGAATTCGCCATGCAGGTCGGGCAGGATCGCGCCGATCGTGTGGGTACGGCGCGTGATGAGGCTGCGCGCTGCATCGTTCGGCATGTAGCGCAGGCGCGCGGCGACCTCGACGATGCGCTTGCGGGTGACGTCGGTGACGTTCTCGTGTCCGTTGAGTGCGCGCGAAACCGACGCGACCGATACCCCGGCCGCCCGCGCGACGTCCTTGATGGTTACGCCCATTGCCCCACGCCCTCGGATGTAAACGTTTACATCATGCGACGCGGGATACCTGCTTGTCATGCTGCGTTACAGCAGCAGGGAGACGCGAAGGGTTGCGGTTGCTTCCCTCGCGCCGAGGATGCTCAGAACAGCCCGCGTACACCCAATGTGACATTGCGGCCCGGCAACGGCGCTGCGTCCTTGATCAGGGACGTCGACAGCCGCGCGGTCTGGTTGGCGAGATTGTTGCCGTCGAGGAACGCCTCCCAGTGGCTGCGCTCGTCGTCGAGGAAGCTCCACGCGATATGCGCATTGACCAGCGTGAAGCCGGCAGTGCGCGTCTCGAACTCGGCGTTGTCGTCCTGGCTGAAGTAGCGTATCGCGCCGAGGCTCGCGCGCCAGGCGTCGCTGCGCCACGACACCTCGTTGCCGAACCGCGCGGACGGAATGCGCGGCAGGTTGCCGCCGTCCTTCAACGTCGCGCGCACCGTGTCGCCCCACACGCGCAGGTCATAGTGGCCGCTCGCGTTCGCGGCGAGGTGGAACGTCGCTTCGGCCTCGCCGCCGTGGAATCGCGCATCCGCCTGCGACCAGTCGCGCACGGGAAGGCCATCCTCGACCAGGCCGGTATCGGCGAGATAGATGAAGTCGTCGTAGCGGTTCGCGTAGGCCGCGATTTTCGCTTCGACGCGATCGCCGTGGAAGTGCAGGCCGAGTTCGGCCTGGTTCGCGGTTTCCTTGTCCAGCAACGGATTGCCGATCTCGAACGTCGACGATGCATCGTGCGGACCGTTCGCGAACAACTCTTCTTCGGCCGGCGCGCGCTGCGCGCGATCGAGGTTCAGGGTCAGGTGCCATGCGTCGTCGAGGTGCCATGCGAGTCCGGCGGACAGGCTGTACGGGTGGAAGTCGCGCTGATCGCCGCCTTGCGGCGAACTGCTCTGCTGGTCCATGCGCGCGCCGAGGTCGAGATCGAGCGGACCGAAGCCGCGTCGTTCCGTCGCGAACAGGCCGATTCCCTTCGTCGATGTCGGTGGCACGAAGGTTTCATCTCCGACCGCGGCGAAGTCGCGATGGAAAGCCTGCACGCCGAATGCACCGAACCAGCCGGCGATCGGCGCATGCGTGAGCAGCACACGACCTTCGTTCGCCGTGTTCGTGAACGTGGTTCCCGGTATGTCGCCATTGAACTCGACGTGCTGGTAGTCGGTGTGGCCGAGGCTGAACTCCGCCTTCTCGATGCCGCCGAACGGTGCGTTGATCGCACCCTTCATGTCATAGCGTGTCTGCGCCATTTGCAGGTGAACCGGCGGTTCTTCGCCATCGCCCGGCTCGGCCGGATTGCCGTAGTCGTCGAGATAGCGCGAAACCGACAGGCCGAGGTAACCCCAGTCGCCGAGCCACGATCCGCCGACGGCACCGGCATTGGTGTGGACGTAGCTGTTCGGTAGCGTCTCGCCCGGGATGTCGTAATCGTGGTCGCGTCGGTTCAATCCATCCGCATGCAGGGCGAAGCCGTCGCCGCCCGTGTCGACGCGGAATGCCTCCGAGTTTCCGCTCGACACGCTGTCGTAGCCGACCTGCATGCGGCCACTGAATCCGTTCGCGGGCGCGCTCGTCGGGATGCGCCCGTCGATCACGTTGACCACGCCGCCGATCGCCCCGGATCCGTAGAGCAGGGTGGATGGCCCTTTCAATATCTCGATCTGGTCGGCGAGAAACGGCTCGACCGTGACGGCATGGTCCTGGCTGACGTTGGAAACGTCCTCGGAGCCGAGTCCGTCGCTCAGCACCGAGACACGCGGCCCGTCGAACCCGCGGATCACCGGCCGACCGACGCCCTGGCCGAACGATGTGGTCTGCACGCCCGGTACGTTCGAGACCGTCTGCCCGATCGTGCCGGCGCGCGCATCATCCAGTGCGACACCCGACAGGACGCTCACCGGGGTGATGACGCGGTTCGCGTCCTGCTGTCCCGGAATGGAGTTCACCACGACCGTCGCCAACTGGCTGGCCTTGTCGCGGTCGACTTTCGGCTTCGCTCCGCTGAGTTCCGCGGCCTGCGGGTCGTTCTGCGTTTCGGCGGCTCCGGAGACGTCGTCGGCCGCGCCGGCTTGAACCGTCGTGAATGCGAACACGGCGAGGCTGGCGCAGATGGCTGTGGCGAGGCGGTCGAGTGGCATCGTATCGATCCTGTTGGCTGCGGAGTTGATATGTTATATAGTAACAATCAGATCGCGCAAACAGGCCAGAAGTCACGTGTTCATGCCAAAGCCTTGTGCGAGTCGAACGGCATCTCCATGGTTGGAGACCTTGCCAACAGCGTTACAATGTAGCCAACCTGCGAGTGCTGTCCCGGTGCCCGAGTTCAAGCCCAGTCCATTTCATGTGCGCTTCGCGGATCGGTTCGGCGCCACCGCGTCACTCCTGTGTGCGTTGCACTGCGCCGCGTTGCCGCTCGTCATTGCGGCGCTGCCGGCGCTCGGCCTTGGTTTCCTTGCCAACCACGCGTTCGAGCGCGCGTTCATCGCATTCGCGAGCGTGCTTGCGCTGGCGTCGCTTGCGATCGGCTTTCGCCGGCATCGGCGCTTCCGCGCATTCTGGTTCCTCGCACCGGGGGTCGCGCTGTTGCTGGCCGGCATCGTGATCGACATCGAGGGCCAGCCGCTCGCGCATGCGTTGCTGGTCAGCCTCGGTGGAACCCTGGTTGCTCTTTCGCACCTTGCGAATCTGCGTCTCGCGCACAGGCATGTGCACGACGCTGCCTGCGGCCATTGACCTTCCGGCGCGTGATTGTGTAACCGCGCGCGCTGCGCCTAGGATCGAAGCGTCTCCACCCTTCGTGCCGCAATGAGCCACGATCACCACTCGCACGTTCACCATGCACATGCATCACCGGCATCCGTGCGCGAGCGTCGGCTGCTCATCGCATTCTGCCTGACCCTCGCTACCCTGTTCGCGGAAGCGGCGGGCGGCTGGCTTTCGGGCTCGCTCGCGCTGCTCGCCGACGCCGGCCACATGCTGGTCGATGCATTGGCGCTGCTGTTCGCGTGGCTCGGTGCGCGATTCGCGCAGCGGCCAGCGGATGCGCGCCGCAGTTTCGGTTATGCGCGGCTCGAAGTCCTGGTCGGCTACACCAATGCGTTGGCGCAGTTCGTCCTCGTCGGCTGGATCGTGTTCGAGGCGATCGCTCGTTTCATGGCGCCGAGCGCGATCCTCGGCGGCATGATGCTCGCGGTCGCCGTGGCAGGCTTGCTGGTCAACCTGCTCGTGCTGCGCGTGCTGCATGACCACGACGAACACGACGTCAATACCGCGAGCGCGCGCCTGCACGTGCTGGGCGATCTGCTCGGCTCGGTCGGCGCCGTGGTCGCGGCGTTGTTGATACGGCAGTTCGGATGGAACTGGGCCGATCCCTCGATTTCGGTCTTCGTCTCGTTGCTGATCCTCGGCAACGCGTGGCAGCTTCTGCGCAAGTCCGGGCACATCCTGCTCGAAGGGGCGCCGAGCGGCGTCGACATGGCGATCGTCGCCAGCACGGTCGAGGAAGCCGGCATTGGCGTGGGCGGCGTGCACCATGTGCATGTGTGGGAGCTCGCCGGCGGCAGCGCGATGGCGACCCTGCACGCCCGTCTCGACGCCGGCATCGAACCGGATGGCGCGATCGCCGCCGTGCAACGGGTGCTGCGCGAGCGCTTCGGGATCATCCATGCCACGGTTCAGATCGAAGTCGGCGACTGCGCGTCCGCACCCTGTCCGGAGCATCGCCACTGAGGCAAATCCGCTGCTCCGGCAGGTTGCGCGCTTGCGCGCCCACCACGGACTGCTATCCTGCGCGCCCGTTTACCGAATCGTTACAGGAGTCATCATGGGCAAGGGCGACCGCAAGACCCGCAAGGGCAAGATCGCGATCCGCAGCTATGGCAACGTGCGTCCGCATGCGGACAAGGCTGTTGCGGGTGCCGCCAAGCCGGCCGCGAAGAGTGCCGCCAAGCCGGCCGTGAAGAAAGCCGCGCCGGTCAAGAAGGCCGTGGCCAAGAAGACCGCCTGAGTACCGTGCCGCCTGGTCGAACCGGGCGGCATCGGCCGGGCCGCTAGCTAGGAGATGCCGTGAGTGCCGCAGCCGGGCCGGATCGGCGAACACGGCGATGGACGCGCTGGGTCGGCAGCCAGCCGCGTTTCGCATTGTCGACGCTGTTGTTCATCGCCGGCGTGGTGGCATGCCTCGCTTCCGGCCTGGGCATCGCGCAATCGGTCGTGTATGCGTTCGCCATTGCCGCTGCCGCGTTTCTGGCGGCGATCGCGCACTTGTTCGCACGCACCGGCAGCAGCGAATCGATCCGCACGCGTGCGCGCATGGAGGACCCCGGCCGCCACGTGCGGCTGTGGAGCGGTGTTTCCGTTTCGATCGTGACCCTGGTCGCGCTGGGTCTCGAGCTGCACGCCGGCAAGGGTGGGGGGCTGACGGAACTCGCGATCTGCGTCGCAGCCCTGCTGCTGTCGTGGCTGTTCATGAATACCTTGTTCGCGCTGCACTACGCGCATCAGTTCTATGGCGACGACGCCCGCCGCCAGCGGCGAGGCGGGCTCGAATTTCCTGGTGGCGACGACCCCGACTATTGGGATTTCGTCTACTTCGCGATCGTCGTGGGCATGACCTTCCAGGTCTCCGACGTGCAGATCACCAGCCGCTCGATCCGCCGCACCGTCCTCGTCCATGGCGTCGTGGCGTTCGTGTTCAACATGATCATCATCGCCCTCAGCGTGAACGTCGTGGCGGGCCGACTTTAAGGAAAAGTCCGGGCAAGGCGAGGGCTGGCCGCAGCCGAATTCCGCTTCCGCAGGCCGTTCCCGGCAGCCTGCCGGGCCGGAACAGGGGGGGGACCCGCGAAAACGGTCAGGTAACAGGAAATTAGCGTTTCCATACAATTGCGCGTATAGTGGTTCGCACTGTGTTTGCTAGGGTCACTGTGAATCGTGGCCTTGATGCAGTTGATCCTCAGACGATCCGCTCATCGTTTCGCCTCGCTAGCTCCCAGCAACCCAGTCTCGACGGTGGAATGTTCCACTGCCGTGATGTCACCAAGTGTTTTCAGGAGTTATCAGATGTCGAATCGTCAGACCGGTACCGTCAAGTGGTTCAATGATGCCAAGGGTTTCGGTTTCATTACCCCGGAGAGCGGCCCGGACCTGTTCGTGCACTTCCGCGCGATCCAGGGCACCGGCTTCAAGTCGCTGCAGGAAGGCCAGCGCGTCAGCTTCGTCGCCGTGCAGGGTCAGAAGGGCATGCAGGCCGATCAGGTCCAGGTGATCTGATCACGCTCGCAGCCGCGAAGTGATCTCAAAGCCCCGGGTGGAAACACCCGGGGCTTTTTTATGGTCGGTCCGCCGGTCCGCGCATGCTCCGGCATCCGCGAACACTTCCCGCATCCTCGTGGGCCGGCCATGCAGGGAGCAATGGCACCCCACGCTGGCCGCATTCGACGAGGTGCTCTGCGAAGGGTGCTCCTGCATTGGCAAATGCACAGGTCAATCCAGCTCCCCCCACCGCAATTCACCCGCCACGACCGTGTCGGTGGCCCCGCCGACCCACACGTCGCCATCCTCGATCCGCACCAGCAACGCCGCGTCGCGGCCGATCTCGCGTCCCTGGCTGACGCGATAGCCGCGTGCCAGCACGCCGCCCGGTTCGCGTTCCGCGATCAATGCGGCGATCAGGCCGTTCGCGGCGCCCGAAGCGGGGTCCTCGACGATACCGACACCGGCCGGGAACGCGCGCACCGCGAGGTCGTAGTCGCGCTGCCGGCAGCGCGCGAAGATGCACAGGCCGAGGCTATCCGTCGCATGTGCGAGTGCCGCGATCGCCGCATGATCCGGATGCCATCCGCGCAATGCGTCCTCGCTCGCGAACTCCGCGACCCACCAACGGCGGCCGCCTTCGACGAAGGCCGGCGGCAAAGCGCCTTGCGAGACGCCGCGCAGGATCGATGCGAGCTCCGCGCCGCCTTCGCGCACGACGTGTGCAGCGGGTGCGCGCACGCACAACTGCCGTGGCGTGCCGTTCTCGACCCGGATAGGCAGCAGGCCGGCCGCGCACTCCTGCATGAGTACGCCGTTGCGAGGCGTCGCGATGCCAGACTCGAGTACCGCATGGGCGCTGCCGATGGTCGGATGCCCGGCGAACGGTATTTCGCGTTGCGGCGTGAAGATGCGCAGGCGATAGCTCGCTTCCGGTACGGTCGGAGGCAGCACATAGGTCGTTTCGACGAGATCGGCCCAGGTCGCGAAACGCTGCATCCGCGCATCGCTCCAGTCGCCCGCATCGAGCACGACGCCGAGTGGATTGCCGCCGCCGGGACGCGCAGGGAAGACGTCGAGCTGCAGGAAACGGGACGACCGGATCATGAGTATGCCGTGGTGCGGGAATGGTCGGTGATGATACCTGCGTGCGCGACGCACGCTGCTGCGGCGGACATGCAACGGACGCTTGTCCTGCGCTGCTTGTGCAGCATATCGTTCGCGTTCGCCCACCGAATCCGGAATCGCAATGCTGAGCGCCACCTTCGTCAACCTGGCCATCATCGCGGTCACCTGCGTGGTGTCCTTCGCCGGGTTTTCCAATCCGCGCCTCATCGACCGCCTGATCCTGTGGCCGCCGGCGATCACGCGTGGGCGCGAGTACTGGCGCCTCGCAAGCTGTGGCCTGATCCACGCCGACGGGCAGCACCTGCTGTTCAACATGATCACGCTGTATTTCTTCGGCGGCCTGATCGAACAGTTCTATGCCGCGAAAGTCGGCGAGATCGGCTACCTGCTGTTCTACGTCGGCGGCCTCGTCGTCTCGTCGCTGCCGAGCTGGCAGCGCCACCGCGACGACGCCGGCTACCGCAGCCTCGGCGCTTCCGGGGCCGTGTCGGCGGCGCTGTTCGCATTCATCCTGCTGCGGCCATGGGCGACGATCTACGTGTTCGTCGTGCCGGTGCCTGCGGTCGTCTATGCGGTGCTCTACCTCGCCTATACGGTCTACATGGATCGCCAGCGCGCCGATCGCATCAACCACAGCGCGCACCTGTGGGGAGCGTTGTACGGCATCGTCGTCACCGCGCTCGTCGAACCACGTGTGCTCGGGGCATTCCTGCGCCAGCTGCTGCAACCTTCGATCTCGATGTGAGCGCGCCTGCGGCAACGCGGCGCGCGCCGACCCGGTATCCTGCAAAACCAGCGGAGTCCAGCATGAACTACAAAGGCGGATGTCATTGCGGTCGCATCGCATTCGACGTCGACACCGAGATCGGCACGGTGATCGAGTGCAACTGCTCGATCTGCAGCCGCAAGGGCCACCTGCTGACGTTCGTGCCGGCGGCGCAGATGCACCTGCACACGCCGGAAGCGGACCTGTCGACCTACACCTTCAATACCCATCGCATCCGCCACCAGTTCTGCCCGGCCTGCGGCATCTCGCCGTTCGGCCGCGGCGCCGACAAGGGCGGCAACCCGACGTTCGCGATCAACGTGCGCTGCCTCGAGGGCGTCGATCCGCACACGCTCGAGATCCAGCGGTTCGACGGTCGCAGCCTGTAAGAGGAAGTGGACAGCATCACGCGGAATACGCCTATGCTGTTGCCTTGGAGCCGGGCCTGGCTGCAAAACAAACACCCGTTCGAGAATGGATGCGATGGATCCACGATCTGCCGAGAAGAGCGCCAGCGCGAATGACGGCGAGGACAAGGCACTCGTCGTCGCGATTTCCTCGCGCGCACTATTCGATCTCGGCGACAGCCACGAGCTGTTCGAGCGCGAAGGTGTCGATGCGTTCGCCCTGCACCAGATCGCGCGCGAGAACGATCTGCTCGCACCCGGCATCGCGTTTCCACTGGTGCAGAAGCTGCTGCACCTCAATCGCGCCAATCCTCAGGCGCCGCGCGTCGAGGTGATCCTGCTGTCGCGCAATTCAGCCGACACCGGCCTGCGTATCTTCAACTCGATCGAGCACTACGGCCTTGACATCGTGCGCGCCGCATTCACGCGCGGCGCGCCGACCTCGCCGTACGTGCATGCGTTCGACGCCGACCTGTTCCTTTCCGCGAATCCCGACAGCGTCGCGCAGGCATTGAGGTCGGGCGTCGCCGCGGCGACGATCCTGCCTTCGAAGGCACCGCAACGGCAGTCCGACCAGTTGCGCATCGCGTTCGATGGCGATGCGGTGCTGTTCGGCGACGAGTCCGAGCAGGTCAGCGAGCAGGGCGGCATCGATGCGTTCCACCGCCATGAGACTGAGCGCGCAGCCGAACCGCTGTCCGGCGGACCGTTCCGCGGCTTCCTCGATGCGCTGCACCGCCTGCAGGACGCTTTTCCGAGCGAGGACGCGCCGATCCGCACCGCCCTGGTCACGGCGCGCTCCGCGCCGGCACACAAGCGCGTGATCCTGACCCTGCGCAAGTGGGGCGTGCGCATCGACGAGGCGTTGTTCCTCGGCGGGCGCCCGAAAGGCCCGTTCCTCGAGGCGTTCGGTGCCGACATCTTCTTCGACGACTCGCCGGCGAACGTGGAGTCGGCACGCCAGCACGTTGCGACCGGCCACGTGCCGCGCGGCCGGCGCGGTACCGAAGAATGAACGCATCTGCAGTGCGCGTTTTCACGGCCATCGCGGCGATCGTCGGTGCGACGCTGATCGGCTATCGACTTGGCAAGCCGCCTTCGTCGCTCCCGCTCCACCAATCGCCGGCATCGGTTGCCGACGCCCGGCCCCCGGTTGTGCGCGACGGATGGCGGATGATCGCGGCGAAACACGTGACGACGCGTGCAAATGCGCCCGCTTCGTCGACTTCGGCGCTTCCGCCGGGTCCGTTCGTCGGTACGGTCGAAGAACTCAAGCGACGCGTGCAAACGGGCGATGCCCAGGCCGCCCGTCGTCTCGCAGACGGCTATCGACGTTGTCAATTTTTCACGCCGGCCGCCAACGAGGCGGAGCTCGAGAAGAAGACCCTGGATCAGGTTGCCGGTGGCCTCAACTTCGGGGAAGAGCTGGCGGGACAACTGAAAGACCATGCGGCGCGCCTTGGGGTGAAGCTGGAAGAATCCAAGGTCGACCCGGCGGCCGTCTATGGCCAGGAGCTCACCGCTCAACACGAACTCGCGTCCGATTGCACGGGTATAGCCCATGCCGACGCGGCGGACTGGTTCAAGTGGTACGAGCAGGCTGCGGAGCTCGGCGAGCCGGACGCAGAGGTCGGTTACTGGCATCCCGCGCTGGCTCAAGTATCACTGGTCGATCTGAACGAGATCGGTCATCGCAAGGACATCGCCGTCGTCGCCCTGCAACGTGCGCGTGCGCGTGGTGATTGGCGCGCGCTGGCGGCCATCGGTTCGCTGCTCAAGATCGGCTATTTCGCCGAGCCCGATTTCTTCGGTGCCTACGCGTATTTCTTCGCTGCCGCGCAAGCGCCGACCCAGGCGATCGACGCGGTGCCCTGGATCGACTACGGCCTGGGCCGGGTCTTCGCCGGCCCTGACACGCAAACATGGCTGGCCCGCGAGCTGAGTGATCTCGGTTCACGACTCGATCCGGCGCAGCGCGCGCAAGCGGAGCAGCTCGGCGTGCAACTGTACGAACAATGCTGTGCGGTGGCTAAGCGATGATGCGCGGCAGAATCCGCCCCCTTGGCATCATCGCCGTCGCGTTCGTTCTCGCACTGGCGCTGGGCTATCGCCTTGCGCAGCGATCCGTGCCCGTGCCGCCGCCGGCAACGCCGGTCGTGGTGGACGGCGGTTCGGTACGCGACCGGTCTTCATCGGTCGCGAGACCCGCCGCGACGCTTCCAACGAACATCAAGGATCTCGATGGTCGCGCCTTCATCGACGCTCTGCCCGAAGTCGAACGGCGTGCCGGCAATGGCGACGCCACTGCCACCCATCTGCTTTTCGAGCGCCTGCAGACATGCGCTCGGTTCGACGACCGCGGCGAGCGGGAGATCCGCGAACAGGTTGACGGCGAATTCCAGCATCAGCTCGAGATCCAGCAGCGAATATCCAGTGAACATCCCGAGTGGAAGCCGGAGCCGCAGTTCGTGATCGACGAGGACTGGCATCAACGCGTCTTGCAGCAACGCCTTGCCCAGCGCGAGCGGTGCCTCGCGTTGACGCCCGATCAAGTCGAAGGCCGATTCGCGTGGGTGCGCCTGGCATTGCAGCGACACGATCGGGGGATGATCGTGGCGGTTAGCGGAGTCGGCCAGTTCAGCACGGAGGGCGCCGAACTGGTGCGCAATGCGGACCAGATCGCGGCGCTGCGCGAACTCGAGAGAACGGAGTTGGCGCGTCTGGTTGAGTCCGGCGATTCCGAGGCGATCGCCGGCGCCGCCTATGGTTACTCCGAGGAAGGCAACCTGCTGCCCCGCGATCTCGTGCAATCCTACGCCCATGCCTATGCTTGGAGCCGCGCCAACGCGGGTGAGGATACGAGGGGCATGAGTACGCTGATGAGCGGGCTGGCGTCCCGGTCGCTCACGCCGCAACAGGTCGAGCAGGCGCGGACGGAAGGTGAACGCCTGTACCAGCACTGCTGCAGGAGCGGGTTCGCGCCCAGCGCACATTGATCGATCGAGGCATCTCGCATGCATTACACGCTGCCGGCATCACTGGGCGGTTTCATCACGATCACCGAGCTCGACGACGCCCGTCCGTTCTTCGACGAGCTGTTCCGGCGCAAGTTCGGTGCCGACATCTTCTTCGATGACTCGCCGGCGAACGTGGAGTCGGCGCGGCAACACGTCGCGACCGGGCACGTGCCGCGCGGCTGAGTCAGAACGGTCCGAGCGCGTGCACTTTCGCCACCAGTGCGCGGCGGATATTTTCATGCAGCGGTTTGTGCCAATGCGCGATCAGGTGCTGATGGCCAGCGTCGACGAAGCCGGCAGCAGTGGCCACCTCGAGCGCGCGCGCATCGCCGCAATGGCCGAAGAACGCATCGCAGCAGTCGGCATAGCGCGCGAATGCGTATTTGAGCACGAGGTACCAGATGCCTCCTGCGGCCTGGATCGCACCGCGATGCGACGCGTCCATGGCGCGGACGGTTTCGCCGTTGCTGCAGGAGCCGCCCGAGAGATAGACGTCTCCGAACGGCCGCATGTGCGAATACCCCGCGAGCCGGATCACGCCTCGCGGATCGCGGTACAACGCGACCAGATGGCGGCCGGAGTCCGGGGGAGGCGAGGCGAACTTGCGGCGGAACAGATCGGCGACGAGGAAATCCGCGTCGTCGACTTCGCTGATCGTGAGGAACGACCGGAGCGAGTCCGGCAGGATGTGGATCGCGTTTTTTTCCATGAAACGGGGGCTCATGCTGCAGATCGGGTTCGGCGAAGCCTCGCGGGGAACCGTTGCGATGTCCAGTGCAGGCAGGGTTGCGGCGGTCTCTCAGGTTGTTCGCAATGGGTGCGACGCTTGCCGCAGATTCATGTTCCGCTGGACCGTGACGTTCAGCGGATGGTTTCCCGGAGCAGGGTCTCAAGCCCGGCGGCACTCGCCCAATGCTGCCCGGCGACGAAGCGCGGCAGGTTCCAGCGTGGCGATCCGGCGTGGATCGGCGAAGGGTCGGTGCCGAAGGCGGCGCGCAGGCGATGCTCGGCGACGCGGCGCGGCAGATAGTCCTCGGTGAGATAGGCATTCGTCTGCCCATAGGGGTAGGCGAACAGCGTGGCGCGAACCGGTGCGAGGTGAGCATCGAGCCAATCGGTCGCCTGGCGGATCTCCGCGTCGGCGTCGGCATGGCTGTCGATCGTGAGGAAGGTGCCCTTGCGTTGGTCGCGCTGTGCCGTGCGGGGCAACGTGTGATGGTTGTGGTCCCAGCTGTGGCTTTCGATCGCGAGCAGTCCCTCGTCCTGCGCCGGTCGCCACCAGTCGTCGCCCCACCAGCCGCGGTCGGCGAGGCAGGTCCGGTCGAGCGTCGCGCGCGCATCGGGCGAGACGATCACGAAGCTCGTCGCGTGCGCCATGGCGCCTGTACCGGCCACGAAATCGCGCAGGATGCCGGCGAATGCGCGCTGCGGGCCGCAGGTCGGGTGGTCGAGGTCGTGCCAGTCGAACCATGAGCCGTCGTCGAAACTCAGCGCTACCGATCGCTCGACCGCTGATTCCGGCACTTCGCCGAGCAGCACGTCGACGACCCGTGCCAGCGGGATGATGCGCAGTCCCAGGCGTTGGATCGTGCGCAGATCCTCGGCCAGCGCGACATGGTCGTTGCTGGCGTAGTCGTTGCCGCTGATGTTGTTGGAATGGTAGGTGAGGACGGGGACGCGCATGGGAGGCGACTGGCGAGGGGAGTCAAGCATAGGGCAGCTGGCCCGAACTGGAGCATGCGAGCGGTCGTGCATGGCCGCGCACGCGGGGGCCGGCTACAATACGCCGCTTTGCCGCGCCCGGATCCCTTCCCATGCCCGCCACTCCGCTCAACCCGACCGATCTCTACGACGTCCGCTCGCTGCTCTCCGACGAGGAGCGCATGGTGCAGGACACCGTCGCCCGCTTCACCGATGAACGTGTGCTGCCGATCATCGGCGACTGCTTCGACAAGGCGCGCTTCCCGACCGAACTGATCCCGGAGATGGCCGAACTCGGCCTGCTCGGCTCGTCGCTGCCGGTCGAATACGGCTGTGCCGGCATGAATGGGGTCAGCTATGGCCTCGTCTGCCAGGAACTCGAGCGCGGTGATTCCGGCATCCGCAGCTTCGCCTCGGTGCAAAGTTCGCTGTGCATGTATCCGATCTACGCGTACGGCAGCGAAGAACAGCGCAAGCGCTGGCTGCCGGACATGGCTGCGGGCAAGGTGATCGGCTGCTTCGGCCTCACCGAACCGCATGGTGGTTCCGATCCGGCCAACATGAAGACGAACGCGAAGAAGGACGGCGCCGACTGGATCCTCAACGGCGCCAAGATGTGGATCACCAACGGCAACCTCGCGCACATCGCGGTCGTGTGGGCGCAGACCGATGAAGGCATCCAGGGCTTCGTCGTCGAAAAGGGCATGCCCGGGTTCAGCGCGCAGGAAATCCACAAGAAGATGAGTCTGCGCGCGTCGGTGACGTCGGCGCTGTTCTTCGACAACGTGCGCGTGCCGGAAGCGAACCGTTTGCCGAACGTGAAAGGCCTCAAGGGTCCGCTCGGCTGCCTGACCCAGGCGCGCTACGGCATCACCTGGGGCCCGATCGGCGCCGCGATCGCGTGTCTCACCGAGGTCGCCGAATACTCCAAGAACCGCATCCTGTTCAAGCGCCCGCTCGCAGCGAACCAGGCGGTGCAGCTCAAGCTCGCCGACATGGCGCGCCGGATCACGATGGCGCAGCTGCTGTCGCTGCAGCTCGGTCGCCTCAAGGACGCCGGCAGGATGCAGCCGACCCAGGTCAGCCTGGCGAAGTGGAACAACTGCCGCATGGCGATCGACATCGCGCGCGAAGCGCGCGACATCCTCGGCGGCGCCGGCATCACGACCGAGCATTGCCCGATTCGCCATGCGCTGAACCTCGAGTCGGTCATCACCTATGAAGGAACCGAGACCGTGCACCAGCTCGTGGTCGGTCGCGAAGTGACGGGTATCAACGCGTTCTGATTGTCGCGTCGGGGTTCGCATGCGCAATGCGGTGGTGATGTTCGCGAGCGCACTGCTCGCGGTAGTGGGGGCGCTGCTTGCGTATCACCAGCTGGTGACACGCAAGGATCAGGATGCCTTGCTGTCGAATGTGCGCGTCGAGAGCGAAGCAACGCGTCGACAGGTGCAGCAGGTCGCGAAACAGCAGGAACAGATCCGCAAGACGCTCGACGAGGCGAAGGCACAAACCGAGGCGGACGCGGCGGAGCGCGAAGCGTACGTCGACATGCGCAGCGATTTCGTCGTCGCTTCCGCTATGCGCACGGCGATCGCCGAGTACTACATGACCACGTCGAAGTTGCCTGCTTCGAATGCCGAAGCGGGCTTGCCTGCGCCGAACGAATACCGGGGCAAGTCCTTGCGCGCCGCGAGCGTGCAGGACGGCGCGATCCAGCTGGTATTCGACGCATCATCCGGTGTCGACGGCGGACGAATCAGCCTGACCCCGCAACTCGAACACGCGAATGCGATGGGTATCCAGTGGCGTTGCGAAAGCGATGACTACCCGCAGATCCAGCGCATCCTGCCTTCGTGTTCGTATACCGGTGCTGCCGATGCATCGACGCAATCGGCCGTGCACGCACCAAGCGGGAGTTGAGCCAGTGAGTGAACCGCATATCGAAACCGAACGGTTGATCCTGCGCCTGCCGCGCATCGAGGACTTCGAGGGATACGCCGAGCTGCATGCCGATGAAGAGGCGGCGCGCCATATCGGAGGCGCCCTCCTGCGTGCTCCCGCGTGGCGCAAGTTCCTGCAGATGCCGGGTGCGTGGGCGGTGCAGGGCTATGCGATGTTCTCCGTGGTGGAGAAGGCGAGCGGGCGCTGGCTTGGCCAGGCCGGACCGTGGCAGCCGGAAGGCTGGCCCGGCACGGAAATCGGCTGGGCCTTCCATCGCTCGTCGTGGGGCAGGGGTTATGCGACCGAGGCGGCGACCGCGGCGATCGACTGGGCGTTCGCGAACCTCGGCTGGAGCGAAGTGATCCATTCGATCGCGCCGGAGAACCATGCCTCGCAGACGCTCGCCGGCCGGCTCGGCTCGCGCAATCGCGGGCCGGGCAAGTTGCCGCCACCGCACGAGGATGTGCCGATCGATATCTGGGGACAGAGCCGCGCGGAGTGGTTGGCGCGGCGTGCGCGAGGAACAGGGGCATGATCACCGTCCACGGCTATTCGCCTTCCGGCAATTGCCACAAGCTACGCATGCTGCTCGGCCATCTCGGTCGTGTCGAAGGACGCGACTATCGCTGGATCGAGACCGACAGCGCGCACGGCGCGACGCGCACTCCGGAATATCTGGCCAAGAATCCGAATGGCCGCGTACCGATGATCGAAACCGGCGACGGCCGCATCATGGTCGAGTCGAACGCGATCCTCTACTGGCTCGCCGAGGGAACACCGTACTTCGCGGGAGACACCTGGCAGCGCGCGCAGACGCTTGCATGGATGTTCTTCGAACAGTACAGCCACGAGCCGTTCGTTGCGGTCGCGCGCTTCATCTGCGGCTGGACCCCGCTCGATTCTCCGCGGCGCGCCGATCTGCCGAAGTTGCGGGAGCGCGGCCACCAGGCACTCGCGGTGATGGACAAGCATCTCTCCACGCACGACTGGTTCAGCGCGACCGGCTATGGCATCGCCGATATTGCGCTGTACGCGTATACGCATTGCGCGGAAGAGGGCGGCATCGTGCTTGCCACGTATCCTGCGCTGCGTGCATGGCTTGCGCGTATCGAGGCGCAACCGGGTTTCGTGCCGATGCCACCGATCGCGGCGGAGAATGCCGCGCTGGTCCAGGCCTCGCTGCAGGAGGCGCTTGCATGAGCGGGTTCGTTCCCGTCGCGTCAGCGCGATCCACGATGATTTCGGTGCCCGGAGGAATCGAGCTGCGCATTCCCTCCAGCCGCAACTGGTTCGTGGTCTTCTTCCTTGCGCTTTGGCTATGCGGTTGGGTCTTTGGCGAGTTCAACGTCGTGCGTGAGCTGCAACATCCGGCCGAGAACGCGCCCGTCGCATTCATGGCGTTCTGGATCGTCGGCTGGACAGTCGGTGGATTTTTCGCCTTGGCGACGCTGGCGTGGTTGGTCGCGGGGCGCGAGCACGTGACGATTGCAGGCGATGAATTCGCCGTGCGGCGCGAGGTGTTTGGCATCGGTTGGACGCGTCGTTACGAATTGCGCAACGCAAAGAACCTGCGTGTCTTCGATGCGCCCGTCGACGCCGGTCCGTTCGGCATGCGTGATCCGTACGGTTTTCGCAGCGGCCCGTTCGTGTTCGACTACGGGCCGCGTTCCATCCGCTTCGGCGTCGGTCTCGACGTGGCCGAGGCGCGCGCGACACTTGCAAGAATTCTCGCCGCGAAGCCGGCACTGTCCTCGAACCACGGTTGAACCGATGAACGCGATAGCGACGCCCATTCCCGCCCGCCACAAGAACGTCAATCGTGCCGAAGTCTGCGACCAGAACTTCGCGGAATTCGTGCAGAACTGGTCCGGCACGCCCCGGCGCGCACCGCGCGCGGATGAGGCGGTGGCGCCGGGCAGCCTGTGCACGGCGTTCGATTTCATCGAATTGTTCGAGTCCCAGCTCGTCTCGCGCCATCTCGACCTGATGGCACGCGTGCTGCGCGTCAAGAACAAGGTCTTCTACACGATCGGTTCGTCCGGTCACGAAGGCAACGCGATGGTCGCGCGCCTGACGCGTCATACCGATCCGGCGTTCCTGCACTACCGCAGCGGCGCGCTGATGGCCGAGCGCTTCCGCAAGCTGCCGGGCATGGATCCGATCATGGATTCGGCGCTGTCGTTCGCCGCGAGCAAGGACGACCCCGCGTCGGGTGGCCGCCATAAGGTCTGGGGCAGCAAGCCGCTGTGGGTGCTGCCGCAGACCTCGACGATCGCCTCGCACCTGCCGAAGGCGTTCGGTACCGCCGTCGCGATCGAGCAGGCACGGCGTATCGGCCACGCGTTGCCGATTCCCGACGATTCGATCGCGATTTGCTCGTTCGGCGATGCCTCGTCGAACCATGCGACCGCGCAGACCGCGTTCAATACGGCGCAGTGGACCGCCTACCAGAAACTGCCCGCGCCGGTGCTGTTCGTGTGCGAGGACAATGGCATCGGCATCTCCGTGAAGACGCCCGGCGGATGGATCGGCAATGCGTTCCGCAACCGCGACGGCCTCGACTACTTCCATGCGGACGGGCTCGATCTCGCCGAAGGCTACGAGCAGGTCGCGCGTGCCGTATACCACTGCCGCACCACGCGTCGGCCGACCTTCCTGCACCTGCGCACGACGCGCATCATGGGTCATGCCGGTACCGACTTCGAGATCGAATGGCGCAGCATCGAGGAGCTGATGGCGGTCGAGGCGACCGATCCGCTGCTGCGCAGCGCCGCGATTGCGCTCGAGTCCGGTTTGTTCACGAAGGACTCGCTGCTCGCGAAATACGAGGACATCCGGCGCAAGTGTTTCGCCGCGGCAGAGGAAGCCGACCGGCGCGCGAAGCTCGATCGCCTCGACGACGTGATGGCGCCGCTGGCGCCGTATACGCCGGACAAGGTGAATGCCGAGGCGAAGCGCGCGGACTATGCCGACAAGCGCCTCGCCGTGTTCGGCGGCGCCGACAAGCTGCCGGAGAAGCTGCCGCCACGCCACCTCGCGATCCAGATCAACAATGCGTTGCACGATCTGTTCTGCAAATACCCCGAAACCCTGCTGTTCGGCGAGGATGTCGCGCAGAAGGGTGGCGTCTACACGGTCACCAAGGGGTTGCACAAGGCGTTCAAGAACGCGCGCGTGTTCAATACCCTGCTCGACGAGACGATGATCCTCGGCCTCGCCCAGGGCTACGCGAACATGGGCATGTTGCCGATTCCCGAGATCCAGTATCTCGCCTACTACCACAACGCCTGCGACCAGATCCGCGGCGAGGCCGCGTCGCTGCAGTTCTTCTCGAACAACCAGTACAGGAATCCGATGCTCGTGCGCATCGCCGGACTCGGCTACCAGCGCGGTTTCGGCGGACATTTCCATAACGACAACTCGATTGCCGCGTTGCGCGACATTCCCGGGCTTGTCGTCGGTTGCGCGAGCCGCGGTGACGACGCGGCGACGATGCTGCGCACGCTCGCCGCGTTGGCGAAGGTCGACGGTCGGGTGAGCGTGTTCCTCGAGCCGATCGCGCTGTACATGACGAAGGACTTGTACGAAGCCGGCGACGGCCAGTGGCTGACCGCGTATCCGCCGCTGGACCAGACGATGCCGCTCGGCGAGGCGCGCATCTACGAGGAAGCGCACGAAGACCTGGTGATATTCACCTACGGCAACGGCGTCCCGATGAGCTTGCGCGCCGCGCGCGAGATCGAGAAGAAACACGGCTGGAAAGTGCGCACCGTCGACCTGCGCTGGCTGGTGCCGCTCAATGATGCACTCATCGGCGAACAGGCGAAGCGCGCCAAACGCATCATCGTGGTCGACGAAGGGCGCCACTCGGCCGGTGTCGGCGAAGGCGTGGTCACCGCGATCGTCGAGGCAGGCCGCGGCGCGACGCCGCTGCGTCGCGTCGTCGGTGCTGATACCTATACGCCGCTCGCGGGCGCCGCCTTCCTCGTGCTGCCCGGCGATGCCGACATCGTCGCCGCTGCGGGCGAGCTCGCATAGAGGACGCAAAGGGAGAGAGGGCTGGGTCACTTCGCCCCCAGGTACGCGGCGCCTGCTTCGACCGACCGGCTGCGGAGCCCGACACTGAATGCCGTTGGCGCGCGGATTCGCTATGATTTCCGCAATGACCGAACGCCGCGCCCTCACCATCCTGTTCGCCGATGTCTCCGGCAGCACGCGCCTGTTCGAGACGCGCGGGGACGAGCAGGCGCGACGCATCGTCGCGAGCGTGCTGCTCGCGCTCGCCGAAGTCGCCGCGCGCCACGGCGGGCGCGTCGTCAAGACGATCGGCGACGAGATCATGTGCACGTTCCCGGGGCCGCTGCACGGACTCCTCGCGGCGACCGACATGCACCGGCGCATCAAGAACGATCCCGAGTTCCAGCGCGACAACCTCGCGATCCGCATCGGCCTGCACCATGGCGATGCGCTCGTCGAGAACGAGGACGTGTTCGGCGACGCGGTCAACACGGCTGCGCGCATGGCCGACAAGAGCCTCGCGCGGCGCGACCAGATCGTCGCCACCGCAAGCACGGTGCAGGGCATCACGAACACGACCGGCTTGCGCGTGCGCCCGCTCGGCTCCGCCTGGGTACTCGGCAAGCAGGCGCCGCTCGAGATTGTCGACGTCCTGTGGCAGGAAGACCTCGCCCACGTCACGACCGTGCAGCGCATCATGCAGGCGGCCAGCACGTCGGCGATTCCCGATCGGCCGCGCCTGACCGTGCGCCATCGCAGCCAGGTGTTCGAGATCGACGAGGGCACGCCGTTCTCGATTGGCCGCGATCCGGCCAGCAGCCTCGTCGTCGAGACGGAATGGGTGTCGCGCAACCACGCCCTGATCGAGTGGAAGAAGGGCTACTTCATGCTCGCCGATCGCTCGACCAACGGCAGCTGGCTCAGGATCGGCGATGACGACGAGATCTTCGTGCACCGCGACGAGACGCATCTGCGCCGCAACGGTTCGATCAGCCTCGGCCAGGCACACCAGGTCGACGACGCGGATCTCGTCTGGTTCCAGTCCGGCGAGTGATCGCCGCGTTCCGATGTTGGCAGCGCAGCGACCTGTATCGTCGCGTCGCCGCGGTTCCAGCGGTCGCCCGCAGGGTAGGCTCCTGCGGACGGTGCAAGTTCGTCACGCCGTCTCGAAGCCGTTCCTGAAAATCTGGTCGAAGTTCGCCGGCGGCAGGTCCGTGCCCTGGAAGATTCCGAGCGGGCTGTAGCCGGAATAACCCGGAAACGCGTAGTAGATGTTCGGATTGCCCATGCGGCGGATCAGGGCTTCGGAAATCACCCGGCGATAGTCGGTCGTGACCGCGACATCGGTGCCTTCGTACAAGGCGCTCCCTGCGAGTCCGGCGACGTTGCCGTACACGCTGCCGCCGTTGACCGCGCCACCGAGCGCGATCATCACGTTGCCGTAGCCATGGTCGGTGCCGCTGTCCGCGTTCTCCAGTACGCGCCGGCCGAACTCGCTGAGCACGAGGACATTCACCCGCTGCATCAGGTTGCCGGAAGGATTGCTCGAGAGATCGGTATAGAAAGCGGCAAGGCCGTCCGACAGGCTCGATACCTGGTTGCCGAACCAGTCGTAGCTCTGCGCTGGATTGCCCTGTCCGACGTGCGTGTCCCAGTTGCCGAGATCGATCGTGACCGCACGCAATCCGAGATTGAGCTTGATCATCTGCGCGACGTTGCGCAGCTGGGAACCGAAACCGCTGTTGTAGGTGAGGTTGTAGTTCGCTCCCCCCGATGGTTGGTACCCGTTCGGGTGGTTTGCGGCGTCGTACGGGTTGAAGTCGATCGGGCGCAGCAGTGCGAGCGAACCGAGCGTGTCCATGCCGGCGCGCTCGAGCAGGGTCGCGTTGCCGCCCCACAATGCGTTCATGCGATTGACGCCGCCGACCAGGCCGTGCGCGGCATCGTCGTTCTGCCACGACCAGTGGAACGTGTCGAGGCGGAAGTCCGAGCCGCTGTTCATCGTGATCGCGTCGCTGCTGCCGAGCAGGCTGTTCGCGGTGATGCTCCCCATCGAAACCGCAGGCAATGGCACGTTCGCGGGCAAGCCGCCGCTGACGAGATGGCGGGTCATCCAGCCGATGCCGTTGCCGCCGCCACCGACGCCGAACTCGAGGTTCGACTGTGCTTCGAAATGGCTGCGCACGATCGGGTTCGGCTGCACCTGGCCGGCACCGACGACGAATGCCGCATGCCCGGCCTGATAAAGATTGCGCAGGCCGGTGGCGCGCGGATGCAGTGCCCAGGTGGTGCCGTTCAGTGTCAGCGCCGCGCCGGTGCCGCTGACCGGCACGCGCGTATTCGTTCGCGCCGCCTCATAGTCGGTGCGAAGCGGACTGCCTGCACCGGGCGGGAGCAGGCTCAGCCCATCCATCGCGCCACGCAGGAACACGACGACGAGCGTGTCGTTCGTCGCCGTGGCCGGGAGCAGGGGAGGCGGGGCGAAATACGCGTACGCGCGGCTGCCGCTGCCGGCGGCGACCGCGCTGACGCAACAACCCTTGAGGAAATCGCGGCGTTGGATCGAAGTCATGGCGATCATCCCTCAGCGGCGCAGGAAGTCGGGCGAACACAGGATCAGGCCGATCGCGACGCGCAGGCGCGCGATCGTGTAGTGCTGCGACAGCGTGTTCGGCGGATTCAGGTGCCACACGCCGGTGTGCTGTGCGCCCCCGTCGGTGTTGTCCGTGGTCAGGTCCAGCGGGGCCGTTGCGGCCGCTTCCTGCCGGAAGAAGTCGACGGCGATGGTACGCGTCGGCTCCGGTCGCTGGCCGAGCAGTCGATCGCACCAGTAGCCGATGATGTTCGCCGCGGTGCGGTCCGCCGCGTTCGTGAAGTAGGCGAGGGTCTGTCCCTGCACGTCGACGATGAATGGCTGCGCGTTGTTGTAGCTTTCGACCTGGTGCATCTCGAGCAGGCGTGGCAACAGCTTCATCGTCAGCCCGAGCGTTCCGGTACTCGACCATGCGATCTGGTTGTCCGGATAGCCGTTCGGCGCCGGCCAGTAGAACAGGCGCTGTCCCGCTGCCTGCAGACGGCTGATCAGTTCCTCGGTCGGCGTGTAGGTCGTGCTGTTGTCCGGCACCGGCGTGAAGTCCGCGCCGAGCGCGCGCAACGCGCTGACGACGCTGGTCGCCGGGCGTTTCATCTTGGTGCCCCACGTCGTCTTGAACTCGTCCGACTGGAGGATGAGCTCGATCACCTGGCGCAACTGGTCGGGCGCCTGCCATTGCTGATGGAACAGGTCTGCCGCGGCTTGCACCAGTGCGTTCGATGGCAGGTCGCCGACGAACCGGCGGCACAGCTTGCCGGCGACGAAATGCGCGGTGCCCGGGTGTTGCGCGAGCATGTCGAACAGCAGCGCTCCGTCGGCCTGTCCCTGGTACGGCGTGAAATACCTCGCGAGGATGTGCTTGGTCGACTGGTCGTGGCGCGTGTCGTCGTAGGCGAACGTGCCCGGCGGCGCCGAGCCGATCTGGCCCCACCAGTTGGAATCGGAAATGGTCCAGCCGCTCAACGCGCGCGCGGCCTCGTAGACGTCGTCGTCGACGTATTTCAGCCGCTCTTCCTCGCCATCCCACGAAGTGAAATGGCCGAGCAGGTTCATGTTCGCGAAGCTGTCCGGGTTCGAGACGATGCCGGCATAGTTCTCGGCGCCGAGCGTGTGCAGCTCCAGCAGCTCGCGCGCGTAGTTCTCGTTCGGATGGCCTGCGACGCTGCTGTACAGGTCGAGCATGTACATCATCGAGGCCGATTCGCAGGTCGCCTGCAGCATCGCGCGGAAGTTGCCGAACACGTGCGGCCGGATCGCGTCGCGATCGAACGCCGGGAACATCGGGCCGCCGTCGTAGTCCCAGCCGAACACGCTGAAATGGTCGTGCCAGAACTCGGCCGTCACCTCGAACAGCTGGCGTTTGCTGTAGATGCGCCGGATCAGGGTCGCGCATTCGGTTTCAGCGATCGGCAGCATGCGCAGCGAATAGTTGCTGTCGCCGACCGCTTCGCGCGCCGCCCACAGCTGCGCCGCGGTCTTGTTCAGCGTCGTGAATCCGGCACTCGCGATGCGGCTGTCGCAGGCGCTGTCGACGATCGTCGCGGGATCGAGCTGCTGGGCAAGCCACGCGGTCCAACGTGCGTCGTCGGTCGCACCGAGTGCGGTGAACGCGCCATGGTCGGAAGTGGTGAAACCACAGGTCGCGCGGCTCAGCCAACGCACGGACGGGATCGGGAAGGTCAGCGCATCCGGGCTGGCCGGAGCGTCATCGTCGCGCAGGCCGTCGCGCCCGGTCCGGCGCATCGACAGTCGCGGGTCGGTCGGGGATGCGCTGATGCTCGCCAGCAGGGCACCGAAAAAGCGGCGTTTGGCGGCGAAGGCGGCGCTTGCGGCGGCGGTGGCCATGGACGACTCCCAGCGAAATCTTGCAAACGGAATACGCGGATTATTCATGTTTCGCCAGCACGCATTGTGATCGCGCGCTCGCTACGCAATGCGATCAGACGACCAGCGGCTCCGGCTCCAGCTCGACTCCGAAACGTTCGCGCACCGTCGCGCGAACACGCTCGGCCAGCGCCCATAGCGCAGCGCCGCTGGCGTGACCGTGGTTGACCAGGACCAGCGCGTGCTGCGACGAGATGCCGGCATCACCGTCGCGCAGGCCCTTCAAGCCGCAGGCCTCGATCAACCATGCGGCGGACAGCTTGCTGCGGTCACCGGCCGGCCACACCGGTAGGCCCGGGTGCGTGGCGAGCAGGGAGCGCGCGCGATCAGGCTCGACCAGCGGATTCTTGAAGAAGCTGCCGGCATTGCCGAGGATGGCCGGATTGGGCAGCTTGCGCGTACGGATGCGCGCGATCGCCTCGGCGATGGTCGGCGCGCTGGGCTCGGTCACGCCCATCGCTGCGAGCTCCTCGCGCACGCCCGCATAGTCGACACGCAGCGCGCGCGCTCGCGTCAGTTCGAATTCCACCGCCGTCACGACGTAGCGATCGCGCGCGCGCTTGAACAGGGAATCGCGGTACGCGAATGCGCACTCCGCGTTCGTCAGCGTCACGAGCCGGCCGGCGTCCCGGTCCCAGGCTTCGACCGCCGCGATGAACTCGCGTACCTCGGTGCCGTAGGCGCCGATGTTCTGGATCGGCGCCGCGCCGACCGTG
>Ga0207639_10000526_pt1 | contig 26426 bp, 24 predicted proteins | sample KBSCornC32_FD_184299 | JGI IMG/M metagenome (GOLD analysis project Ga0207639, IMG submission 184299) | Corn rhizosphere microbial communities from Kellogg Biological Station, Michigan, USA - KBS Corn C3-2 (SPAdes) (version 2) | ecosystem: Host-associated > Plants > Roots > Rhizosphere > Soil ...
GACCAAATCAGGGTGTTCGCGCATGAGGACTTCACCGGCGCGCTGCACGGCGGGCAACAGATGCGCATCGCGCGCGAGGTCGGCGACGCGGAATGCGGCCTCGCCGGTCTGACGCGTGCCGAGCACTTCGCCGGGGCCGCGCAATTCCAGATCCTTCTCGGCGATGCGGAAGCCGTCGTTGGTCTCGCGCAGCACGTCGAGGCGCGCGCGTGCCGTGGCCGACAGCGGCGCCTGGTATAAAAGTACACAACTCGATTTCGCCGTGCCGCGGCCGACGCGACCGCGCAGCTGGTGCAATTGGGCAAGGCCAAGCCGCTCGGCGTTCTCGATCACCATCAGGCTGGCGTTGGGCACGTCGACGCCGACCTCGATCACCGTGGTCGCGACGAGCAGGGAAATTTCGCCGCGCTTGAACGCGTCCATCGCCGCCTGCTTCTCGGCCGGTTTCATGCGCCCGTGGACGAGGCCGATGTGCATGCCGGGCAGCGCCGCAGCAAGCTCTGCATGCGCTACTTCGGCCGCCTGCGCTTCGAGCACTTCCGATTCTTCGATGACTGTGCAGACCCAGTACGCCTGCCGTCCTTCGGCACAGGCGGCGCGAATGCGCTCGACGACTTCGCTGCGGCGCGTGCCGTTGAGCACCACGGTCGCCACGGGCGTGCGGCCTGGCGGCAACTCGTCGATGATAGATACGTCGAGATCGGCGTAGGCAGTCATCGCGAGCGTGCGTGGGATCGGTGTTGCGGTGAGCACGAGCTGGTGCGGAATCTCGCCGCCGGCGCGGCCCTTGTCCCTCAGCGCGAGGCGTTGATCGACGCCGAAGCGATGCTGCTCGTCGATGATGACGAGGCCGAGGCGGTCGAATTCGACGCCTTCCTGCATCAGCGCATGCGTACCGATCGCGATCTGCGCCGGTCCGCGCAGGCTGGCAAGCGCCGCAGTGCGAGCTTTTCCCTTGAGCTTGCCGGCGAGCCAGACGACTTCGATGCCGAGCGGGGAAATCCACTTGTGGAAATTGATAAAATGTTGCTCGGCAAGCAGTTCGGTCGGCGCCATCAGCGCGGCCTGCCTGCCCGCTTCGACCGCGGCCAGCGTGGCAAGCGCGGCGACCACAGTCTTGCCCGAGCCGACGTCGCCTTGAACGAGACGCAGCATCGGCGCGGCTTCGCCGAGATCGCGCGCTACTTCCGCGGCGACGCGCGCCTGCGCCTTGGTCGGTGCGAACGCCAGCGCGGCGAGGAAACGACGACGCAGCTTGCCGTCGCCGCGCAGCACCGGTGCCGCATGCGCACGCAGGCGATTGCGCAATTGGCGTAGCGAAAGATGCTGGGCCAGCAGCTCCTCGAACGCGAGCCGGCGCTGCGCCGGATGCGTGCCGAGGCTGAGCTGTGTCAGATCTGCGTCCGGCGGGGGTCGATGCATGTAGAGCAAGGCGTCGCGCAGCGAGATCGCCGCGTTCGCCTCGCGCAGCGCGGGAGGAACCAATTCCAGCAACTCGTCCTGCGGCAGCAGTGCGAGCGCACGCTGGATCAAGCCGCCGAGGCGCTTCTGACCGAGACCTTCGGTGGTCGGATAGATCGGGGTCAGACGCTCCTCGACTTCGCTGGCGGCATCCTCGGCCAGGCGTTGGTACTGCGGATGCACCATCTCGAGGCTGTGCAGGCCACGGCGCACTTCGCCGTAGCAGCGCAGGCGCGTGCCGATCGCGAGCTGGTTGACCTGCGCGTTGTTGAAGTGGAAGAAGCGCAGCAGCAAGGTCGACTGCGAGTCGTCCGCACCCGTGCTGTCCGAGATCGCGATGCGCAGCTGCGGACGGAATCGGAAACCCTTTTCGATCGCCTCGATGCGACCTTCGACCTGCGCCGTATCGCCGATACGTAAGTCGCGGATCGAGCTGATCCGGGTCTTGTCCTCGTAGCGCAGCGGCAGGTGGAACCAGAGATCCTGCAAGGTGAGCAGCCCGAGTTTCGCCAGCGACTCGCGCAACGCGGGGCCGACGCCGGCAAGCGACGTCAGCGAAGCGGCACCGGGATCGTTGGAAAACGCGGCAGTCGGCATGGCGATGCTTTCGTTCCCCCGTGCGGAGAAGTTGGCGCGAAGCGCCGGATGAGTGAGATGCCTCACGCCTTCCAACAGCGCGACAGTCCGTGGCGTCCTTCCGTCATCCGCTCCTTCGGGCACCTTCTCCCGGCGGGAGAAATATCAATCCACCACCGCGACCATATCGATTTCGACTTGCGCGCCTTTCGGCAAGCCCTTGACCTCGATCGTCGAACGCGCCGGATACGGCGCCTGGAAGTAATCGGCCATGACCGCATTGACCGCGGCAAAGTTGGCGAGATCAGTCAGATAGATGCCGACGCGCGCGACGTCGCCGAAGTTGATCTGTGCCGCAGCCGCCACCGCCTTGAGATTCTCGAACACCTGCACGGCTTGCTTGACGATGTCGCCTACGACGAGTTCCCCGGTCGCGGGATCGATCGGCGTCTGGCCGGAGAAGTAGATCGTGTTGCCGATGCTCACGGCCTGCGAGTACGGACCGATCGCCTTCGGGGCGCTATCGCTATGGATGGGGTTGCGGGGCATAGGATTCGGATTCCTTGGGTTCGGTTTTTGTGAAGAGCATTGCAGACACCTCGTCCCCATGAAACCGGGACGGGAAGTAAACATCTCACTCCGGATAGCGATACACGCCGTGCACCACGCTCGCCCGGCGCACGCGATTCATCACCTCGTCGAGGTGTTTGCGATCGCGCACTTCGATCGTGAACATCAGCGAGGAGGTGTTGAGGTCGCGGTCCTGGTATTCGACGTTCTCGATGTTCGAGTCGGCGCCGGCAATCGCGGCCGCAATCGTGGCGAGCACGCCAGGCTTGTTCTCGACGACGATGCGCAGGCGCACGCGGTAGTCGCCGGCGACGTCGCGGTCCCAGCCCATCGCGATGATGCGTTCGGGCGTCTTGCGGTATTCGGCCGCGTTCGGGCAGTCGACGCGGTGCACGACCACGCCCTTGCCCTGCGAGAGATAGCCGAAGATCTCGTCACCCGGCAGCGGATGACAGCACTGGCCGAAGCTGAGCACGCCGCGCTCGCTGCCGGTGATCAGCACCTTCTCCTGCGCATGCCGCGCGGACTTGGTCGTCCGCGCCGCGCCTTCGGCCAGTGCTGTGGCGACCTGGTCGGGCATGCGGTTGCCGAGCGCGATGTCGGCGAGCAATTCCTCGAGACGCTTGAACTTGGCATCGGCGAGATAGCGATCGAGCGTCTTCAGCGGAATCGCGTCGAGAGTGACACCCTGTGCCTCGAGCGCGCGATCGAGCATGCGGTGGCCGAGTTCGACCGCGTCCTCGTGCTGCAGATGTTTCAGATTGTTGCGGATCGCGACACGCGCGCGCGCGGACACGACCCACTCCAGCCATTGCGGCATCGGTTGCGCCGACGGCGCGGTGATGATCTCGACCGTCTCGCCCGAGTTCAGACGCGTGCGCAGCGGCGCGAGCTTCCTGTCGACGCGCGCAGCAACGGCGTGGTTGCCGACATCGGTGTGAACGAAGTAGGCGTAATCGAGCGCGGTCGCATTGCGTGGCAGGGAAAAAATCTTGCCTTTCGGCGAGAACAGGTAGACATCATCGGGAAACAGGTCGACCTTGACGTTTTCGAGGAACTCCGCCGACGAGGACGTCTCGCGCGCCTGCGTCTCGACCAAGCCTGTGATCCAGTCGCGCGCGCGCGACTGCGCGGCATTCGCGGGTTCCGCCGCGGTTTTGTAGACCCAGTGCGCGGCGACACCGCGCTCGGCAGCCTGGTCCATTTCCGCGGTGCGGATTTGTATTTCTATCGGTGCGCCGAACGGGCCGAACAGCACGGTGTGCAGCGACTGGTAGCCGTTCGCCTTGGGAATTGCGATGAAGTCGCGGAAGCGCCCGTCCAGCGGCTTGAACAGCGAATGGATCGCGCCGAGCGCGTGGTAGCACTGCATCGTGTTCTCGACGATGACGCGGAAGCCGTACACGTCCATGACCTGAGCGAAGGTCTTGTGCTCCTTGTGCATCTTCGAATACGTGCTGTACGGCGTCTTGATCCGGCTCATGACGCGCGCCGGGATATGCTCGGCGACGAGGCGCGCCGCGAGCGCGGCCTCGATCTTGCCCATCGCTTCGCGGCGGTTGCCGAGCACACCCTTGATGCGCTCGACGATGATGCGGTAGCGGTCGGGATAGAGCGCGCGGAAGCCGAGATCCTGCAGTTCGGAACGGAACCGGTTCATGCCGAGGCGCTGCGCGATCGGCGCGTAGATGTCGAGCGTCTCGCGCGCGATGCGCCGGCGCGAGGCCAGCGCCATGCTGCCGAGCGTGCGCATGTTGTGCAGGCGGTCGGCGAGCTTGATCAGGATGACGCGCAGATCGCGCGCCATCGCCAGCAGCATCTTGCGGAAGCTTTCGGCCGCGGCGTCCTGCTGGTTGCGAAACTTGACCTTGTCGAGCTTGGTGACGCCGTCGACGAGTTCGGCCACTACGGAACCGAACTTCGATTCGATCTCCGCGCGAGGCAGCGGGGTGTCTTCGAGCGTGTCGTGCAGGATCGCGGCGATGATCGTTTCCGCGTCCATGCCGAGATCGGCGAGGATGGCCGCGACCGCGACTGGATGGGTAATGTAGGGTTCGCCGCTCTTACGTTTCTGCCCTTCGTGCGCACGCGCGCCGGTGAAGTAGGCCTCGCGCACGCGCGCGACCTGCTCGGCAGGAAGATAGGCGGCAAGACGCTGTTCGAGCGCCAGCACGTCGGCAGGGACAGCTTCCTGCAGCGCCGTGCTCATGTCGTGTTCCTAGCGCGTTACGCGAAGAAGGAGTGGAACGCGTGTGGCATGCGCGCGCCAGCCGCGCGCGGCGCGCATTATGGAAAAGCCATGGCTTGCGCCATCGCTCACAGATCGTCGCCGCCCTTGAGGTCGTCGTCGACTTCCGCGGCAGCCCATTCCAGCGCCTCGCGCTCGGCTTTCTCGCGCGCAGCCTTGTCGACCTCGTCGATCAGGTTCTGGTCGATCTTGCGGCCGGCGATTTCGCGCAGGGCGAGCACGGTCGGCTTGTCGTTCGCCGAATCGATCGTCGCGTCGGCGCCATTGGCGAGCTGACGCGCGCGCTTGGTCGCCATAAGGACGAGTTCGAAGCGGTTGTCGACCACTTCCAGACAATCTTCCACGGTAATGCGTGCCATAAAAAACACCTCGAAAAACCAAACTGCGAAACCCGGGCCACACGCGATCCGAAAGGAACCGCGCGGAACTCGAATCGTCTCGAATGCGCCGATCCGGCGCGGACCTGGGGACGTGCCTGCATGCGAATCCGTGATCAATCACACGAAACCCGCACGGGCTGGTCAAAACTATACGTTTCACATTGTAGCCGCAGCGCCGCATGCCGCGCAAACCCGATCGTCCGGAACTGAACTGCCGCTGTATTCCGCGCGGCTTGAAAGTGGGCAGGCGCGTCGCAATTGCGTACGCTTGCGCGTCAGACAGGGAAATGCGCCCTGCGCGCCCGCGCTGCGGATAGCCCAAGGACAGCCCATCGATGCCGAAAATCTCGACTACCCTCTCCCGCCTCGCCCTCGCTGCCACCGTCGCCGCCGTGCTGGCCGGCTGCGCGACGCCGGCGCCGCGCCGGGACGATCCCTACGAGAAGTTCAACCGCAAGATGTACGCGTTCAACGACTTCGCCGATCGGGTTGCGATCCGGCCGGTCGCAGTCGGCTACCGCAAGGTCACCAACGATACCTCGCGCCGTCTGATCAGCAACTTCTTCGCCAACGTCAAGTCGCCGATCACGATCGTCAACGACGTGCTGCAATGGCAGCCGAAGTACGCGTTCACGCAGACCAGCCGCCTGGTCATCAACACGACCGTCGGCGTCCTCGGTCTATTCGATCCCGCCAGCGAAATGGGCATCGATGCGCACACCACCGACTTCGGCGTGACCCTGGCCAGGTGGGGCGTGCCCGAGGGGCCGTATCTCGTGCTGCCGCTGTTCGGCCCGACCACTGGGCGCGATCTGCCCGCGATCGCGGTCGACCAGTACTTCCTCGACCCGCTCTCGTGGTATGCCAGTAGTCACGATTTCAAATGGCATGCCGAATATCTGCCGCAGGGGGCCTACCTCGTCACCTTGCGTTCGAGCGCCATCGACGCCGAAGGCCTGCTAGAAGGCGTCTACGACCCGTACGTGTTCTACCGCGACGCATATCGCCAGCGCCGCCTGTACAAGATCTACCACGGCAATCCGCCGATGGAAGCGATCCAGGCACTGCAGGGCGACGAGAATCTCGACGTCGACAAGTTGCTCGAAGAGCAGCAGCAGTACGAGAAGAAGACGCCGCAGAAGCAATAACGCGCCGCTGGCGTTGACGTGATCGCCGCTTAGACGAGCGTCACGCCCACCCCTGCGCTTTCGAGCGCTTCAACGTATTCCGGCGCAGCGGCGGTGTCGCTGATCACCTTGTGCAAGCCCGACAGCGGCGCGATCACCGACAGGCTGCGCTGGCCGAACTTGCTCGAATCGAACACGCCGACGACCTCGCGCGAAACACGGATCATCAATGCATTGAGCGTCGCTTCCTGCGGATCGGGCGTGGTCACGCCGATTTCCGGATCGATGCCGTCGACGCCGAGGAATAGACGGTCGGCGGAAAGTTGAGCAAGCATCTGCTCGGCCCCGGAGCCGACCAGCGACTGCGAGCTCGCGCGCAACAGGCCGCCGAGCATCATCACGCGGATCGCCGGGATCGCACCGAGCTCGAGCGCGATGTGCAGTCCGTTCGTGATCACGGTCAGCTCGCTCCATTTGCGCTGGCGCAGCGCGCGCGCAATTTCGATCGTGGTCGAGCCCGAGTCGAGAATGATCGTCTCGCCATCTTCGACGAGTCTGGCGGCGGCCTGGCCGATTAGCCGCTTCTGCGCGTGGTGGCGCGTTTCCTTGATGCTGAGCGGCGTGTCGACTGCATGCGCCGGCGCAGGCAATGCGCCGCCGTGCGAGCGCACGATCGCGGCGTTGCGTGCGAGCGCTTCGAGGTCCGCACGGATCGTCACCGGCGAAATTTTGAAGCGCGCGGCAAGTTCCTCGACCGTGGCGCGGCCCGCGCGCTCGACCTGCTCAACGATGAGACGGCGACGTTCTTCGACGAGAAGACGGGGCGAGGACGGCGGTCGGTTCATGTACTCAAGCCAAGCAAGCGGGTAGCGTTGTAGTAGTTGTAGTAATAGATCTCGTGCGGGATCGCCTCGGGCAGGCCGATGCCGAAGATCGACTAGCGCCCCCGCGGCGGAACGTCAACGGGAGCATAGTCGAAATACTCGTCTTCCGTCTCCAGGAAGCGATTGCAGATCTCGTAGAGTTCATCGTCGAGCAGTTGCCGCGGCACCCCGTCGCCCTCGTGCACGTCGATTGCCGGAAAGCGCGTCTCGCACACGCGCAAATGCAGCGCGACTGAAGGTCGGTCGGTCGCAGATCGGCCTTGCCATCGCGTGCGGTCTGCAACGGGCTCTGATCGGCAACTGCCGCGCACGATCGACAGCGGCGGCGTAGCAAAGCATCGGGCCTGCGCCAGCAACGCCATCGGTGGTTTGCGTTGGGTCGATGTTTTCATTCTGCTCGCCCTGGGTGTCTCACGCCGCAAAAAAGCCGCCGCTTCAATCATTGTTTTCGATCGATCGGAACGCGCGCCGCCTGGATGCAGGGCGGCGCAGGCGATGAGGCACGAAAAGGATCCGTCGACCGGCGTTTGCGGCAAAACTGAAAAATGCTTGAAAGTTTCATTTACTTTCAATTACTGTATTATTCATCGTATATTACTTTCATATTACGTCAATTTGCTTCGAATGCCGGCCTCTACTTTCTCTACCAAATGGGGAGCAACAACATGAAAGCAGTACGCGCAACCCGCGGCGATGCAATCCGGAAATCGCCGCTCTCTGCAAGCCTATCCGTCGCCTTGGCCGTGATGCTGGCTGCCGCTCCGCTTGCCGCGCAGGAGGCGTCGCAGGAACAGGACAAGAAGGACACAAAAACCGCGGAACTGGGTCTGGTCGAGGTTACCGGTTCCAACATCAAGCGCACCGACATCGAGACTGCATCGCCCTTGCAGATCATCTCCAAGGCGGAGATCGAAGCCATGGGCGCGCGCACCCTCCTCCAGGTGCTCGACAACCTGCCTGCTGCGCGACCGGCGCAGCAAGACTTCAAGTCGCTGTTCACCGGTTCGGACGGCGCATCCCAAGCCAACCTGCGCGGTCTCGGTGCGCAAGGCACGCTGGTGTTGCTGAACGGCCGACGCCTGTCGTACTACGGCGCGCCGGCGGGTTTCCAGACCCAGTTCGTCAACATCGACGCGATTCCCGCTGCCGCGATCGAGCGCATGGAAGTGCTGACCGACGGCGCCTCTGCCGTCTACGGCACCGATGCGGTTGCCGGCGTGATCAACGTCATCACCAAGAGCGCCTATCAGGGAGCCGAACTGAGCCTGTCTTCGGACAGCTCCTCACGCATCGGCTCCTACGGCGAGCGCCAGGCCAGCATCACCGCAGGCATCGGCAACCTCGCCGAAGACCGCTACAACATCTATGGTTCGCTCAATTTATACCGGCGCGACCCGATCCCGCTGAGCGACTGGTACGACAAGAAGCCGGCGCAGTTCTACGTCAACAATCCGAACTACATCAAGAATTTCCGTCTCGACACCGGCAGCGCGCCCGGCGTGTTCAATCCCGGCTCCTATTTCGCCTTCGATCCGAAGACCAAGGCGCGCGTGCAGGAAGCGGCGCCCGGCTGCAACAACGCGATCGTCGAAGCCGCCGGCACACGCTGCGTGTGGCAGACGTGGCTGAACAACCAGATCGATGCGGGCGCGCAGTCGGATCGCGCTACTGGCTATCTGCACGGCACGTTCCAGTTGACCGATTCGTTGCAGGCGTTCGGTGAAGTGACCTACACCGACATCGATCTGAAGGCCAACGGCGGCACGCCGCGCGCCTTCGGCACCACGACCGGCAACCCGACCAGTTGGTTCGCGCGTAACACCGGTACGAACGTCAACCAGTTCTTCTATCCGTACCTCGGCCCGAACAACGAGTACAACCACGCCAGCCCCGCGCTGAAGGCGCTGATGGGCGGAGTCGTGGGACTGCAATACCTGCTGCAGGACGTGGGCAACAACTATTTCGGCCAGCGCAACACCGACAAGAGCTACCGCGCGCTCGCCGGCCTGCGCGGCAGCTTCGGCGACTGGAGTTGGGAAACCGCGCTCACCACCGCCGGCTCGGCATCGGTCACCTACCAGACCGTCAATGTCAACCTCGATGGCTTCCAGAAGGCGTTCGGTCCGTTCACCGTCGATCCAGGGACGGGCCGCGTAATCATCTCCGACCATCCAGCCTATAAGTTCGGTGTCATCAGCGAGGAGAATGCCAAGCTGCTGCGCGAAGCCTATCCGACCTTCGATATCCGTTCCTGGACTCGGCTTACCACATGGGATGGCAAGGTCGAAGGCGCGCTGGCCACGCTGCCGGCGGGCGAGATGCGCGCTGCGTTCGGTTTCAGCGTTGCACACGAGTCGTTCTATACACCGGGCAACACGGACGCGGCGAACGGACTGATCACGCAGCAGGGCGGTTCCTGGTTCGACGGCAAGCGCACTACGGGCGCCGTGTTCGGCGAAGCGGTCGCCCCCATCACCGACAAGATCGAAGTCGACGGCGCGCTGCGTGTCGACAAGTATCCGAACTTCGACGCCAACGTCGCGCCGAAGATCGGCATCAAGTTCCAGGCCCTGCCTGAGCTGCTGTTGCGCGGCACCTATTCCGAAGGCTTCCGTGCGCCGAGCCTGGCCGAGGCCGGCACCGGCGGCGTCTTCGCACAGCTCGGCGGCTACCGCGACGAGATCCGATGCGGCGAGACCAACGCGATCGCGAACCTGCTGCTGCAGTCGAAGCGGCCGGGCGACGTGGACCTGGGCAAGTCGTTGCTCAACACCGATTGCAGTCGCACAGTCGCGCGCATGACCCAGCCGAACCCGAATCTGCAGCCAGAAAAGGCCAAGATCAGCACGCTCGGTTTCGTCTACGAGCCGACCAAGCAATTATCCGTGTCGGCCGACTACTGGTTCATCTACCGCCGCAACGAGATCGCCGCGCCGGACTACACCCGCGCAGCGGACATCGTTTCCTCGACCCGCTTCCCGATCACCGACACCGATCGCGCCAACGTGGCGGCGGTAGCGGCGATGTGTGCCGACCCGGCAAGCGGTGTAGTCTGTCCCGGCACGCTGCCGACATACACCAAGGGCAATGTGTCCAGCGTGATCGGCCAGTACAAGAACCGCGGTCGTACCCTGGTCGACGGCTTCGACATCGACGCCCGCGCGCGCTTCCCGCTCGATCGCTGGGGCAAGTTGACCCTCGGCGTGGCCGCAACGATTGCACGCCGCACCGACACAGTCCTCCTCGATCCGAGCCAGGGTCTGGACTACGGCAACGTCGTCGGCTACTACAACAACCCGAGGCTGCGCGCCACTTTGAATGCGGACTGGACCTACGGCGACGTGACGACGAGTCTGTTCGTCAACTACACCGGCAAAACCAAGTGGGCCTACGACATCACCGATGTCGACTCGCTGCCGGGCAAGTGCGCGGCCTACAACGGCAATGTCGATCCGAAGAATTGCGATGGCGTTCCGGCATGGTGGACGACCAACCTCGGCGTGACCTGGAAGCCGGTGGAGAAGCTGCAAGCCGGCTTCACGATCAAGAACCTGTTCAACCGCCTGCCCTTCTTCGATCCGAACAGCTTCCTCGGCGACGCCAGCGACTACACGAACAATTACGGCCGCGTCTACAGCGTCTCGTTGACCTACAAGTTCCTGTAACCGCGATTTTCCGACGTCACAGCAGAACACCAACGACCAGATGGGAGCTTTCATGCGAAATCTTGTTTATGGCGCTAGCGCGTTGTTGCTCGCCTCATGTGCCTCAATGCTCCATGCGACGACATGGAGTGTGCCCTTGGGCGGCAATGCCTACATCACCCAATCGAAAAACAAACCGGACGAATCGATCGACAACACCGGCCTGCACAACTGGGATTCAGCAAATACCACGATCAGCACGTACGTCGACGTGTTGCAGCCAGGCGATCTGCGGGTGTCGCTGGTCGGCGGCCTGTTTGGCTCGACCCAGAGTACGGTCAAGGTATCGATCGGCGATCAATCGAAGACAATCTCCCTCGCGCCGGCCGGCATAGCGAACTCGGTGTTCCCTGCGGGCACGTTCACGATCAATCAGCCGGGTTACGTGAAGATCGACCTGCAAGGCGTCTCGAACGACGCCGGTTATTTCGGTGACATCTCCGCGCTGCAACTCGACGGCTCGGCGACTGTGGGCGGTCTGCTCTTCGCCAACGATCCGGACAACTTCTACTGGTCGCGGCGCGGCCCATCGGTGCATCTTGGCTTCGACGTTCCCGCGGCGACGGAATATTTCTACAGCGAAATCACCGTGCCGGTCGGGCAGGATCCGGTCGGCACGTACTACATGGCGAACGGATTCAACGTCGGCTATTTCGGTATGCAGGTGAATGCGCCGAACAAGCGCTGGATCCTGTTTTCGGTGTGGGATCCGACCAGCGGCAGCACCACGCTCGTCACCAAGGGCAACCAGACCCTCGTCGACAATTTCGGCGGCGAAGGCACCGGCGGACAAAGTCATATGATCTGCAATTGGGTAGCAGGGAGCACCTATCGTTTCATCACGCGCGCCCAACCCGACGGTCAGGGCAACACGTTGTTCTCGGCCTGGTTCGGCACACCGCAGGCGACAACGCCTGCGGTGACAATGGTCAGGGTGCCAACCAAATACAGGCGGGTGTCAAATGGAATTTCCTCGCAACGTGGAAATATCCCGGCACATCGATGTATCACAAGGGCATGTATTCCTTCCTCGAAGGTTTCAATCCGGACACCGGCTATCTTGGGCGTCGCGGGAATTTCGGCAACGAGTGGGCGATCAGCTCGACCGGCGTGTGGACCGAGATCACCTCGGCCTGGTACGACGTCGATCCGACCGGCTACAACAACCAGCGCGCGGATTTCGCCGGCGGCGCCACCGATAATCAGTTCTACCTGCGCAATGACGGCTTCTTCACGCCGTCGGTCACTTCGCACCAGTGGTTCTATCGCCAGGCGAACGGCACGCATCCCAGCGTGGATTTGAGCAGCTTGCCGCAACAATAGGCGCAGCCGAGCAGCCGGCGCGACGGTCGCACCGGCTGCTTCTTCCAGATCATCGATTGGACGAGAAATTCCATGTTCGCAACGTTTTCCCGCTACGGTCATCGCGAAAGCCTTCCGCTCCGCACAGCAAAACGCGAGCTTATCTGCACGGTCGTTTCACTTGCGCTCGCAATCGCCGCAATCAACTGTGTCTTCGCCAAGGGAGATGACGCAGTCTCGGCGAAGACGACACTGACCCTGGGCAAATCCGAGTCGAGCCTGGGCAATGACGCGATAGCGGCGACGTGGAAATCCGCCGACGGCCACTTGAGCGATTTTGTCGTCGTCGATCGCGCCGGCAGCACGCCGCTCAAGATCGCCGATCCGTTCACCCTCATCCTCGCCGACGGCAGGACGATCAAGGCAGCGGATATGACCCTCGTCGGCGAACCCGGCAAGCACGCGCTGAGCGCAAATCCGAAGGCATCGCGCCTCGTCGAACATTTCGCCGGCCAGGACGCCAAGGCGAGTTTCCGCGACGCCGATGGCCGCTTCCGCGTCGACTGGCAACTCGAGCAACGCGACGGATCGGCATATGTTCACCAGCGCATCACGATTACCGCACTCAAGCAGGACGAGTCGATCGCCGAAGTGGGACAGCTGAAAGTCGACGACGTTCTCGGCGCGACGGTTTATGGCGATGTGAAGGGCTCGCCGATCGTGTTCGGGCGCTATTACTTCGGGTTCGAGAATCCGCTGTCGGAAAGCGAAGTTCGCGGCGCGCGCGCGCGAACGTTCATCAAGCGCAGCCTGCCGCTGCGCAAAGGCCAATCCATCGACTACTCCGCCGTCGTCGGCGTGAGCCGCGAAGGCCAGCTGCGTCGCGACTTCGCGACGTACGTCGAGCGCGAGCGCGCGCATCCGTATCGGCCGTTCCTACACTACAACTCATGGTACGACATCGGCTACTTCACGCCATATACGCAGGAGCAGGCACTCGATCGCATCAAGGCGTTCGGCGAAGAATTGAGCGTGAAGCGCCAGGTCAAGCTCGATTCGTTCCTGTTCGACGACGGTTGGGACGATCGCAGCGGCAGCTGGCATTTCAGCAAGAAAGATTTCCCGCAGGGCTTTGTGCCGCTGAAGGATGCCGCCGCGAAGTACGGCGCGGCGCCCGGCGTGTGGCTGTCGCCGTGGGGTGGATACAGCAAGCCGAAAGAAGAGCGCGTAAAGAACGGCAAGGAGGCCGGCTACGAAATCATCGACAACGGCCTCGCGCTGTCCGGACCAAAATACTACCAGCGCTTCCACGACGCAGTGCTGGAACTGCTGACGAAGAATGGCATCAACCAGTTCAAGTTCGACGGCACCGGCAACGCGGACAAGGTGTTCCCGGGCAGCCGCTTCGACAGCGATTTCGCCGCGGCGATCGAATTGATCGACGATATCCGCGCGGCCAAGCCGGACACGTTCGTCAATCTCACGACCGGCACCTATCCGTCGCCGTTCTGGCTGCGTTATGCAGATTCGATCTGGCGCGACGGCGAGGATGACGATTTCGCCGGCGTCGGCACCAACCGCGAACGCTGGATCACCTACCGCGATGCGCAGACCTATCGCAACATCGTCCAGCGTGGGCCGCTGTTTCCGCTCAATTCGCTGATGCTTCACGGCATCATCTACGCGCAGATGAACAAGCGCCTCAACGCCGACCCCGGCCACGACTTCGCCAACGAAGTGCATTCATACTTCGCCAGCGGCACGCAGTTGCAGGAGATGTACATCACGCCGTCGCTGCTGAGCGGCGCCGACTGGGACATGCTTGCCGAAGCGGCGCGCTGGTCGCGCACGAACGCCGAAGTGCTGCGCGACTCGCATTGGATTGGCGGCGATCCGGGCCGTCTCGACGCCTACGGCTGGGCCGCGTGGACGCCGAAGAAGGCGATCATCACGCTGCGCAATCCCGATGCGAAACCACAGCTCGCCGTGATCGACCTGCAGCGCCAGCTCGAACTGCCGCCGGGCAGCGCGCGACGTTATGTGGCGAAATCGGTTTGGGGCGGAGGCGAGCAGACGACATTCGACGCCGATCAAGCAACGACGCTGACCCTCGCACCGTTCCAGGTGATCACGTTCGAATTGACGCCACAGTGACGATGAACGGGGCAGGATGTCCCGCTCATGTGGGAAATTTCGAAACGCCTCTCCGTTACCGCCATGCCGCGCTTGTGCGCGGATGGCGGTCTATATTTCAGAGGCCGAGCAGGCCGTCGACGTCGGACAGGTGCGCAAGATTGCGCAGCGCGGGCGGCGCGTTGAGGTAGCGCAGCGTCGTGCCGCGCGCCCGCGCCTGGGCAGACCAGGCGATCAGCACGGCCAGCGTCGCGCTGTCCGCGTCGGCCAGCTTCGACAAATCGACGCTGTCGGTCGCTGGCGGATTGCCCAACGCAGCGCCGGCATTGTCGAAACTGATCCTCACTTCTTGATGCCTTCCGAGTCCATCGACTCGAGCGCCTTGGCGCCCTGGCTTTCCAGTCTTGTGGTCAACGCATCGAGGCTCGATTTCTGGATTTCCTCGGCGACCTGGTTGCGATAGTTAGTCACGTAGGAGATGCCTTCGATGATCACGTCGTAGGCCTTCCAGTCACCCTGCGAGGTCTTGCGGAATGCGTAGTCGACCGGCACGAGCTTGCCGTCGTCGAGCACGACCTGGGTGCGCACGAGCGTGCGCTTGTCGTTGAGTTCGCCCTGCTGCGGCAGCACGCGCACACGGCCCTCGGTGTACTTGAGCAGGCCTTCGGCGTAACGGTGCGTGATCGAGTTGTACATCGCCTTGGCGAAGCGCGCGCGCTGTTCCGGAGATGCCGTGCGTGCGTTCTGGCCGAGCACGAGGATCGAAGCGTAGTCGATGTCGAAATGCGGCAGCACGATCTGGTCGATGACCTTGATCAGGCCTTCGCGATCCTTGGCGAGTTCGGCGCGGCGCGCCTCCATCGTCTTGCCGAGTTCGTCGACCAGAGTCTGCACGACCTGATTCGGCGCGGGCGCCTCGGCCAATGCCGGAGTCGCCGTCGCCAACGCGAGTACACAAAGCAAAGAATACAGAATGCGCATACGTCACCTTTTCAATTCGCCGGCGGATGCCCGTGCCTCCGCCCTTCCTGAAAGCTCCGCAGCCGCGCGGAGTTTCCATCCTTACGATCGCCTACGGCTTTGCCGGCGGCTTGTCCTTGTCCGCACCCGCGGCCTTGTCGCCCGCATTCTTCGCAGCGTCGCCGCTGCCGACCAGGTACTTGCCGATCAATTCCTCGAGCTGCATCGAGCTCTGCGTCAGGATCACTTCGTCGCCGTTCTTGAATACCTCCGGCGAGCCGCCAGGCTGGATCGCAACATACTGGTCACCCAATAAACCGCTGGTGAATACCGCGGCGGCCGAATCGTCGGGAATCTTGTTGTAGTGTTTGTCGATCGCCAGGGTGACGAGCGCGTCGAGTTTGTCGGGCTCGAGCACCACGTTCGCGACCGAACCGATACGCACCCCCGCGATCTTCACCGGCGCGCGCAGCTTGAGCTGCCCGACGTTGGTAAAACGCGCCTTGAGGTCGTAGCTGTCGCCCTGGCTGAAGTTGGCGACCGAGGTGGTCTGCGTCGCCAGGTAGGCGAGCGCGACGAAACCGAGCACGATGAACAGCCCGGTGCCGATCTGAAAGGATTGTCGTTGTGCCATCGTTATTCCCTTGCCTTACATCAGGAAGGCAGTCATCACAAAATCGAGCGCGAGCGTCGCGATCGAGGAAAACACCACCGTGCGCGTCGTCGCATAGGCTACGCCTTCGCTCGTCGGCGCGGTCGTATAGCCCTGGAATGCCGCGATCAGCGTGCAGACCGCACCGAATGCGATGCTTTTCCATACGCCGTTGATCACATCGACCCAGACATCGACACTCGCGGTCATATTCGACCAGAACGTGCCGTTGTCGAGGCCAAGCCAGGTCACGCAGACGATATGCGCGCCGAGAATTGCCAGCGCATTGAAAATGCACGCCAGCAGTGGCAACGCGACGATCCCGGCAAGAAAGCGCGGCGCAACGACGTAGGCCAGCGGATCGACCGCCATCATCTCCATCGCCGAGATCTGATCAGTCGCCCGCATTAATCCGATCTCGGCGGTGATCGAAGTTCCGGCGCGTCCCGCGAACAACAGCGCGGTCACGACCGGGCCCAGTTCGCGATAGAGGGCGAGCGCGACCACCGTGCCGCTCATTGCGGCGCTGCCGAAGCGCGACAGCACGTCGTAGAGCTGCAAACCGAGCACGGCGCCGACGAACAGACCGCAGGTCATGATGATCGTCAGGCTCATCGCGCCGACGAACCAGATCTGCCGGATCGTTTCCTTGATGTAGCGCAGACTGCGCGGTATCGCGCTGAGGATCTGGAACAGAAACACGCCACATGCGCCGATCTGCGCGAGACCTTCGGTAACACGCGATGCCTTGCGCACCGTGCTCATGCGCCCGCTCCGGCGAGGCCAAGCTGGGTGGCGTAGTCGGGCGCGGGATACTGGAACGGCACCGGGCCATCCGCCGCGCCGGTGAAAAACTGCTTGGTCCACGGCGTCTCGCCGCGCGCAAGCTCGTCGGGCGTGCCATGCGCGGCGATCTTGCCGCCGGCAATCAGGAAGATGCTGTCGGCGATCAGGCGGACCGCGGCGAGCTCGTGCGCGACGAGGATGCTGGTGATGCCGAGCGTATCGTTCAAGACCCGGATGAGCTTAAGGATCTGATTGAGTGCGATCGGATCGAGGCCGACGAACGGCTCGTCGTAGATGATCAGCATCGGATCGCGGACGATGGCCCTGGCAAGTGCAACGCGCCGTATCATGCCGCCCGACAGTTCGTGCGGCGTCAGCTCGGCCGCACCGCGCAGACCGACCGCCTGCAACTTGGTCAGCACGAGGTTGCGCACGAGCACTTCGGGCAGGTCGAGGTGCTGGCGCAGCGGAAATGCGACGTTCTCGAATACCGAGTAGTCGGTGAGCAGCGCCGAGTTCTGGAACAGGTAGCCGATCTTCTCGCGCAGCGCGAACAGTTGCGCGCGATCGAGCTTGACGACGTTCTGCCCGTCGACCCACACCTCGCCCGCATCGGGGGCGAGCTGGCCGGTGATGTGGCGCATCAGCGTGGTCTTGCCGGTCCCGCTGGGTCCCATGATCGCAGTGATCTTGCCGCGCGGGATGTCGAGGTCGACCTTGTCGAAGATCGTCTTACCGTTGAGCACGGTCGACAGGCCGCGGATCCTGATCAGAGGATTCGGAGTCGGGGCATTGCCGGCAGCGGGTGCTTGCGGTTCGGTGCTCATCTCAAACAAGAAAACGGCGCATGACGCGCCCGAATGCAGTCACCTTACCGGAAGGCCGCAGGCAACGGAAGTCGCGTGAAATTGCGGTTAAGCGCCTCGTCAGGCGCGGCCGCGTTTAACTCACGCCGCGAACAGATGCAAAGCGGCGTACTGCAGCAGCATGATCGTCTTGCCGTCGCGGATGGCACCACTGCGGATCGCGGCCAGCGCCGCGTCGAAGTCCATCTCGACCACCTCGATGTCCTCGTCGTCGACGCCGCCGCCGTCGCCCACGCGCGCGGCCGCCGAGTATTCGGCGACGAAGAAATGCAGGATCTCGGTCACCGATCCGGGCGACATGTAGGCTTCGAACACCTTGCGCACCGCGCCGATCTCGTAGCCGGTCTCCTCGCGCGTTTCGCGGCGGATGGCGTCCTCGGGGTTGTCCGCATCGAGCAGGCCTGCGCAGGTTTCCAGCAACATACCCGAGGCATTGCCGTTGACGTAGGTCGGCAGGCGGAACTGCCGCGTCAGCAGCACCGTGCGGCGCTGCAGATCGTAAAGCAGGATCGTCGCGCCATTGCCGCGGTCGTAGGCTTCGCGCGTGCGCTCCGCCCAGGTTCCATCGGGCTTGCGCATGCGGTAATGCACCTTGCGCAGCACGTACCAGTTGTCGGAAAGGACTTCGGTCTTGACGATATCGATGTCGGGATTCACGCGTGCGTTCAATCCTTGAGCAGATCGGCAAGCAACGCGGCGAAGCGCTCGCGCTGGTTGTTCGCACGCAGTTGCCGCGTCGTCACGATCGAGCGCAGGTCGGACAGCGCGGTGGCGAAGTCGTCGTTGACCACGATGTAGTCGAACTCGACCGCATGCGCGATGTCCTCGCGCGAGTCGGCGAGTCGGCGGCGGATCGTCGCGTCCGAATCCTGCGCGCGCGCGCGCAGGCGGCGCTCGAGCTCGACGCGCGACGGTGGCAGGATGAAGATGCTGACTGTATCCTGCATCTGCGCGCGCACCTGGCGCGCGCCCTGCCAGTCGATCTCGAGCAGCACATCCTTGCCTGAGCCGAGCGTACGTTCGACCGCGGTGCGCGCGGTGCCCTTGAGATCGCCGTGCACGATCGCGTGCTCGAAAAACTCGCCGCGCTTGATCATTTCCTCGAACACGCCGCGCGAAACGAAGTGGTAGTGCACGCCATCGACTTCGCCCGGCCGCGGCAGGCGCGAGGTGTAGGACACCGACAAGGCGATGTTCGGCTCGCGCTCGAGCAGCGCGCGGGTAAGGCTGGTTTTGCCGCCGCCCGAGGGCGCGGCGATGATGTAGAGGGTTCCCGACATCGGCCTATTCTATATTCTGCACTTGCTCGCGCATCTGCTCGATCAGCACTTTCAGTTCAACCGCAGCCTGCGTGGTGCGCGCATCGACCGACTTGGAACCGAGCGTGTTCGCCTCGCGATTGAATTCCTGCATAAGGAAATCGAGCCGGCGCCCCGCCGGGTCCGGTGCGGCAAGAATGCGCCGCGCCTCGGCGATATGCGCGCTGAGGCGGTCGAGTTCTTCATCCACGTCGATGCGCGAGAGCTGCAGCACGAGTTCCTGTTCGAGCCGGCTGTTGTCTGCGCGCAGAAATTCAGCCGATTGCATGATTTCGGCAAGCTTGGCTTCCAGTCGCGCGCGCAACGCCTTACGGATGTCGGGTAGCCAAGCGCGCACGTCGGCGACGATGCGCGCGATGCCGTCGAGGCGTTCGCGCAGGAAGCCGCCGAGGCGCTCGCCCTCGCGTGCACGCGTGGCGACCATGTCGGCGAGCGCGCGCTCGAGCAGGTCGAGCGCTGCCTGGCGTAGTCCTTCCTGATCCACCTCTTCACGCTTGAGCACGCCGGGCCAGCCGAGCAGGCTCGCGAAATCGACGTTGAGCTTCGGAAAGCGCTCGGCGAACAGCGCGGCGGTCGCTTCGAGCTTGTCGAGCACCGCGTCATTGAGGCGAATCTCGCTGGCCGCGGCCTCGCTTGCGCGAAAACGCAGGCTCAGGTCGACCTTGCCGCGCGTGAGCTTGGCGGCGGTGCGTTCGCGCAGCGCGGGCTCGATTGCGCGCAATTCGTCGGGCAGTCGCAGACCAAGCTCGAGATAGCGATGGTTCACCGAGCGTAATTCGAAGCTCAACGCGCCCCACGGCGTGTCGGCGTCGGCGCTGGCGAAGGCGGTCATGCTGCGGATCATGGGCGTGTCGCTGCGGAATTCGGACGCAAAGTATAGCGGACGCGGGAGATGGACCCCGAAGCAGGCTCGGAACGCCATCATTCCGGTCTTCTCGCGAAGCGATGAGCAAAAATTTTCTCCGCTCAAACTACAATACCGCCTTCCGACGACATGGCGACTGCAATCCGATGACGAATTTCCAACGCCCCAGCGGCCGCACCGCCGACCAATTGCGCCCGGTCACGATCGAACGCCGCTACACGCGCCATGCCGAAGGCTCGGTGCTGATCGCGTTCGGCGACACGCGCGTGCTGTGCACGGCCAGCGTCGAGGAAAAGGTGCCGCCGTTCCTGCGCGGCAAGGGCGAGGGCTGGGTCACGGCCGAGTACGGCATGCTGCCGCGCGCGACCAAGGAACGCACCCAGCGCGAAGCCGCACGCGGCGGCCAGGGCGGCCGCACGATGGAAATACAGCGGCTCATAGGTCGATCCTTGCGCGCATGCGTCGACCGCGCCGCGCTCGGCGAACGCACGATCACCCTCGACTGCGACGTGCTCCAGGCCGACGGCGGCACACGCACCGCGGCGATCACCGGCGCCTATGTCGCGCTGGTCGACGCGATCGGCGCGCTGACCAAGCGCGGCGCGCTGAAGAAGGCGCCGATCCTCGGTGCCGTCGCCGCGATCTCGGTCGGTGTCTACCGCGGCACGCCGGTGCTCGATCTCGACTATCCCGAGGATTCCGCCTGCGACACCGATCTCAACGTCGTCATGAACGACGGCGGCGGTTTCATCGAATTGCAGGGCACCGCCGAAGGCCACGCGTTCCGCCGCGACGAACTCGACGCGTTGCTCGGCCTCGCCAACAAGGGCATCGGCGAGTTGCTGCAGTTCCAGCAAGAGGCGTTGGCGCGTGCGTAAGATCGTTTTGGCGAGCAGCAATCCGGGCAAGCTCGCCGAGATTCGCGAGGTGCTCGCCGACAGCGGCATCGAACTCGTCGCGCAAGGCGAATTCGGCATAGGCGACGCCGAGGAAACCGGCACCACGTTCGTCGAGAATGCGCTGATCAAGGCGCGGCATGCGGCGCGGCTCTCCGGCCTGCCTGCGCTCGGCGACGACTCCGGCATCTGCGTCGACGTGCTCGGCGGCGCGCCAGGCCTGTACTCGGCGCGTTACGCCGGCACCCACGGCGACAATGCGGCGAATAATGCCAAGCTGCTGGCCACGCTGCGCGATGTAGCGGACAAGGAACGCACGGCGCACTTTCATTGCACCCTGGTCCTGCTGCGCAGTGCCGACGATCCCGCGCCGCTGATCGCCGAAGGCCTCTGGCGCGGACGCATCCTGCACGCGCCGCGGGGCAACCGGGGCTTCGGCTACGACCCGGTTTTCTTCACCGAAGCGCACGGCCCTGCCGGCGAGCTCGATGCCGCGGTCAAGAACCGTGTCAGCCACCGCGGCCTCGCCCTCGCGCGCCTGCGCGAGTTGCTCGACACAGAAAAGCGATGACGCTGCCGCCGCTCGCGCTCTACATCCACATCCCATGGTGCGTGCGCAAATGCCCGTACTGCGATTTCAATTCGCACAATGCGCCGGACGCACTGCCACAGCGCGAATACGTTGAGGCATTGCTCGCCGACCTCGACCGCGATTTGCCGCTGGCACAGGGCCGGCCGCTGCGCAGCATCTTCTTCGGCGGCGGCACGCCGAGCCTGTTCTCGCCCGAAAGCATTGCGCGCATCCTCGACGGCGCGAACGCGCGTCTCGCCTTCGCGCCGGGCATCGAAGTCACGATGGAAACCAATCCGGGCACGGTCGAGCACGGCGACTTCGCCGCGTACCGCCGCGCGGGCGTCAACCGACTCAGCTTCGGCGTGCAGAGTTTCGACGACGCGGCGCTCAAGCGCATCGGCCGCATCCACGACGCGCAACAGGCCGAGCGCGCGATCAAGCGCGCGCAGGACGATGGCCTGGACAATCTCAATCTCGACCTGATGTACGCGCTGCCGCAGCAGACGCTGGACGGCGCACTCACCGACATCGACAAGGCGCTCGCATTCGACACGCCGCACCTGTCGCACTACCAACTCACGCTCGAACCGAACACGCAATTCGCCGCGAATCCGCCGCCACTGCCCGACGAGGACAGCGCCTGGGACATGCAGGAAGCCTGTCAGGCGCACATCGCCGCGGCGGGCTTCGGCCACTACGAAGTATCGGCCTACGCGCGAGCGGGCGGCGAAAGCGCGCACAATCTCAATTACTGGCATTTCGGCGACTATCTCGGCATCGGCGCCGGCGCGCATGGCAAGTATTCGAGCGTCGATGAAAGCGGCGCGTTACAGGTGCGGCGGCGCTGGAAAGTGCGCGCGCCGCGCGGCTATCTCGAACATGCGAAGTCAGAACGCGTGATTGGCGGCGACGATCCCGTGGCGGTCGAGCAATTGCCATTCGAGTTCATGCTCAACGGACTGCGTCTGACCGGTGGAATTCCGCTGACGGATTTTCATGCGACGACCGGGCTCGGCTCCGATGCAATCCGCCCGCAGGTCGAGGAAGCCCTGCGCCGTGGCTGGCTCGCGCCGCAAAGTGATCGGCTGCAGCCTACCGAATCGGGCCAGCGTTTCCTCAATGACCTGATCACGCTGTTCCTGCCGGAAAAGGGTGGCGAAGCATGAGCGACATGGCACTCGAATTCGCGCGCATCGATTGCCCGTACTGCGGCGAAAGCTTCGAGACGCAGGTCGACCTGTCCGCGGGCTCGCAGAGCTATATCGAGGATTGCGCGGTGTGCTGCAGGCCGATCGAGATCGCCTTGCGGGTCAGCGACGAGGGCGAGTTGCTTGGCGTCGAGACGCGCACGGATCGGGAGTGACATAGCTTCCCTCTCGCGCGCGGAGAAGGAAAGCAATGCTTGCTTCGCTGGCGCCCGCTCCCTACACTGCGCGCCTCGCAGGTGCCCCGGATCAAGATCTCGGGGTGAAACGGGAAGCCGGTGTGATTCCGGCGCTGCCCCCGCAACGGTAAGCAAGTTCGAGTTCGATCACACGCCACTGTGCATGCACGGGAAGGCGATCGAACCTGGCGTCCAGACGCCGCTTGCAAGCCCGGAGACCGGCCTGCGTCGGGATCGCGTGCGATCCCACAGCTTGCGGCGTTGCGGTGGGCAACGGACGGGCGTATCGCGCGTCGTTCGCACGCCGCTACTCCTCTCCGAAACCTCCCGCGCCGCATCCCGGCGGGTGTGCTTTCGGAGTATAAAATGTCGCAAAAATCCCTTTTGTCCTTCGCCGTCGGTGCCGCACTTGCCGGCAGCTTCTTCCACGCCTCCACCGCGCGGGCTCAGGAAGCGCAATTGCAGCCTACGATCGAAGTCACCGCCTCGCGCGTCGCGCAGACGGTCGATGCGAGCCTGGCCGACGTATCGATCATCACGCGCGCCGACATCGAGAAGACCGGCGCGCCGGACCTGATCGAAGTGCTGCGCCTGCAGGCCGGCGTCGACGTCGCGCGCCTCGGTGGCGCGGGATTCCAGACCGGCGTGTTCCTGCGCGGCACCAATTCCAACCACGTGCTCGTGCTGATCGACGGCGTGCGCGTGGCCTCGGCGAACACCGGCGCGTTCGCATTCGAGAATCTGCCACTGGACGCGGTCGAACGCATCGAGATCGTGCGCGGCCCGCGCGCGAGCTACTGGGGCTCGGACGCAGTCGGCGGCGTGATCCAGATTTTCACGCGCAAGCTCGACGGCGCGCACCTCGCCGCGAGCGTCGGCAGCTACGGCAGCGCGGACGGCAGCGTCGGCTATGGCATGCAGGGAGACACCTGGGGCTTCTCGGCACAGGCCGGCGGTCGCCATGTCGACGGCTTCTCCGCCTCGAACGTGCTTGCCGGCCCCTACGTCTACAACCCCGACGACAACCCGATGCAGAACCACAACCAGGTCGCGCAGGCCTGGTACAAGCTCGGCGCGCAGACCTTGTCGGCCAGCGCGTTCCGCAGCGTCGGCACGCAGAGTTTCGACAACGGCGACTTCGGCCCGGGCATTTCGCACACGCTCGACCAGGCGATCGGCGTCAACCTCGAAGGCGCGCTCACGCCCGATTGGCAGCATCGACTTTCCGTCGGCACGACGCGCACAAACATCGATACACCCGCGTTCGGCTCGGCCTACCGCTCTACGCGCGAGCAGTTGTCGTGGACGAACGATTTCACGATCGCGGCGAACCAGCACCTCATCGCCGGCTTCGACTACGTGAACGATCACGGCCGCAGCCTCGACACCTTCGGCGGCACGACGCAGTACGACAAGACCCGCGACAACACCGGCGTCTTCGCCGGCTGGCGCGCGCAGGCCGATGCGCTCGACGGCGAAATCTCGGGCCGCTACGACCACAACAGCGATTTCGGCGGCGAGTTTTCCGGCTCGATCGCCGGCGGCTACCGTTTGAGCGATAGCCTGCGCCTCACCGCCAGCTACGGCACTGCGTTCAGCGCACCGACGCTGAGCCAGCTCTACTCGCCGGGCTACGGCGGCTACTACGCCGGTAATCCGCTGCTCGATCCGGAGCGTTCGCGCACGGGCGAGATCGGCCTCGAGTGGAAGATCGACGACGCCAACCGCGTCGATGCGCGCGCGTTCAGCACGCGCGTGCGTGACCTGATCGATTTCTCCGGCGGTGCCACGTTCCAGGCGATCAACATCAACCACGCCGCAATCGACGGCCTGGAACTGACCCACAATTGGCGCGCCGGCGCCTACTCGTGGACGAACACGCTGACCTTGCAGGACCCGCGCAACGAGGACACCGACACGCAGTTGCTGCGCCGGCCCAAGCAGAAATTCAACAGCGTGTTCGATGCGCAACTCAGCGATGTGTTCAGCGCCGGAGCGGAACTTGTTTACGCCGGCCGCGCGGACGACTTCGGCGGCAAGCTCGGCGCCTACGCCATCGTCAATCTGCATGCGAGCTACGCGGTCAATCCGCAATGGCGCTTCGGTGCGCGCCTGGAAAACCTCGGCGACAGGAACTACCAGCTCGCGTATGGCTACAACACGCCGGGTCGCTCGGGATATCTCACGGTGAGCTGGTCTCCGGGGAAATAGCTACTCGTCATTCCGGCCTGGATTGCCGGACCGCAGTTGGCATCCATGCAGTCTGGTTCCGGCAATCCCTGCCGGGACGACACGCGGGATTCCGCGTGTCGCTTGCGGCACAATACGCGCATACGAATCCGCGGATGCGCGTCATGACCGACCTTCTTGCCAAACTCTATCCCGACCATCTCGCGGCGCTGAAACAACGCAGCGACGCAGCGCTCGCGCGCGGCGGCCACGACCACCTCGTCATCGCCGCGGGCCAGCCGCGCATCCAGTTTCTTGACGATCGTCCGTATCCGTTCGCGGTCAATCCGCATTTCAAGCACTGGCTGCCGGTGACGAAAGCGCCCGGTTCGTGGATTGTCTACACGCCGGGGCAAAGACCGAAACTCGTCTACCTGCAGCCGCACGATTATTGGCATATCGTACCCGACGCACCGGCCGGCTACTGGGTCGAGCATTTCGATATCGTCATCATTCGCGAGGCCGACGAAGCGAAGGCGCATCTGCCGCGAGATATCGCGCGCTGCGCGATCATCGGCGAAGACAACGCCGCGATCGGCAGCTACGTGCCGAACAATCCCGAGAGCGCGCTCAACTACCTGCACTGGCACCGCGCCTACAAGACCGACTACGAGCTCGGCATGATGCGCGTCGCTTCCAAGCTCGGCGTGCGTGCGCACCGTGCAGCGGAAGCGGCTTTCCGCAACGGCGCGAGCGAATACGACATCAACACGGCCTATCTCAACGCCGTGCACGAGACCGAAAACGAACTGCCCTACACCAACATCATCGCGCTGAATCAGCATGGTGCGGTGCTGCATTACATGGACCTCAACCGCGCGCCGCCGGCACACTCGAACTCGTTCGTGATCGACGCGGGCGCAAGCTTCCATGGCTATGCCTCCGACATCACGCGCACCTATGCCGCGAAGCAAGCCGGCGAATTCCAGGCGCTGATCGATGCAGTCGATTCGACACAGAAAAGTTTCGTGGGAAAAGTGCAGAAGGGCACGAACTACGCCGACCTACACCTGCATGCGCACCATGCTCTCGCCGGCATCCTGCGCGACCAGGGTTTTATCCGCATGAGTGCCGAAGCCGCCGTGGCCTCGGGTGTGTCGAGCGTGTTCTTCCCGCACGGGCTCGGCCATCCGATCGGCCTGCAGGTACACGACGTCGGCGGCTTCCAGAAGGACGAAAGCGGCGGCACGATTGCGAAGCCGCCGGGCCATCCCTACCTGCGCATGACGCGCACGCTCGAGCCGCGCATGGTCGTGACGATCGAACCGGGCCTCTACTTCATCGACCTGCTGCTGGCTGAACTCAAGACCAAGCCCGAAGCGAAGGACATCGCCTGGGACAGGGTCGAGCACTTCCGCCAGTACGGCGGCATCCGCATCGAGGACGACGTGGCCTGCGGCGAAACGGTGCCGGAAAACCTGACGCGCGATGCGTTCTCGGTGGCCTAGAAACGTCGATTCACGCAACCGTTCACACTTTTCGGCGTTCAAAATGATCGCAAGGGCATCAT
>Ga0207639_10000528_pt1 | contig 26355 bp, 19 predicted proteins | sample KBSCornC32_FD_184299 | JGI IMG/M metagenome (GOLD analysis project Ga0207639, IMG submission 184299) | Corn rhizosphere microbial communities from Kellogg Biological Station, Michigan, USA - KBS Corn C3-2 (SPAdes) (version 2) | ecosystem: Host-associated > Plants > Roots > Rhizosphere > Soil ...
CGACATCTTCGACCCCACGAGCGGCCGCAAGGTGCTCGAATGCCGCGAGCCGAACCTCGGCTTCTTCACCAAGCTGCTGCGCTTCACCGACTACAAGCGCATGACGCCGTTCGACGTGCGCATCACGACGCCGGAAGGCCGCAAGGTGCTGACCGTCCGGCGCGGCATCTCGCTGCTGCTGTCGAAGGTCGAAGTGCTCGACGAGAACGACCGCCTGGTCGGCGTGTTCAAGCAGAAGCTGTTCTCGATCGGCGGCAAGTTCGACCTGTTCGACGCGAACGAGAAGCTGCTGTGCACCCTGGTCGGCAAGTGGACGAGTTGGGAATTCCGCTTCATGGCCGGCGAGCGCGAGCTGGCGAAGGTGAGCAAGAAGTGGTCCGGTCTCGGCAAGGAGCTGTTCACCTCGGCCGACAACTACATGCTGTCGATCGACGCCAGCGTGAAGCCGGACGACACGGTACGCATCCCGATCATGGCCGCGGTGATGTGCATCGACATGGTCCTCAAAGAGTAGGAGCGGCCTCAGCCGCGATGCTTTTTGAGGGCTGAGGGGGCCGAGGAGCATCGCGGCTTCCGCCGCTCGCACAGGCTCTTTCTATGCATCGCGCGCGCCGAGCGCAGCGCAATACAGCGCGAGCAGCCACCAGAACAGCAGTCCCCACCACGCCGAATAGAACGCGAGGTGGGTGTTGAGCGGGAAGCACATCGCGACCAGGGCGAGTCCCGGAGCAAACGCGCGCGCACGCGCCGCCGCGTCCGCGCGCACCCACGCGCGCAGCGCGAGCCATGCGCCGGCCAGCCAGAACAACAGCCCGACCACGCCGGTCTCGCTGAGTACTTCGAGCACGATCTGGTGTGCATGCGAGGCGCCGGTATCGCTCGCGCGGTCGACGAAGCGGTCCCCCGGCGCCGCGTAGTCGGGATAGGCATAACGGAATCCGCGCACGCCGACGCCGGTGCCGGGATGGGCGGCGCTCATCGCGAGTGCGGTGCGCCAGATGCGCAGGCGTCCCGCCGACGCTTCGTCGATCGCCGCTTCGGTACCCTGCAGTGCGCGCAGGCTGCGCTCGATGCGCGCACCGAAGCGGGTCGAGTCGTGCCACGCGAACGCGCCGATCGCACCGAGACCGATCGCGAGCGCGGCGACCACGCCGAGGAAACGCCGCGGGTCGCGCGTCTCGTGCCAAGCGAGCAACGCACCGACGAGCGCATACGACAACCACGCCGCACGCGAGCCGGCGAGCAGGATCGGTACGGCGAGCAGCAGGAAAGCGACGATCGATCCGCGTCGGCCGAAACGCGCGCGCGCCGCGAGCAGCGCGAAGGGTGACAGCGTGGCCAGCACCGGCCCGAGCTTGAGATTGCCTGCACCGAAGATGCCCGACACGCGCTCTTTCTCCGCCGCGCCGCCGAGACTGTAGCCGGTCGCCATCTGCACCCACGCATCGAGCGCCCACAGGCCGACGACGAGCGCGACCGCGGCGATCAGCGCGGGCCAGCGCGTCGCGTCGCGCAACGCGAAGGTTGCGAACAGCGCGAACGGCAGGAAGCGCAGCGTCGTCGCGACCGTCATCCAGGCCTTGCCGGGTTCGACCGCCGCGAATGCGGACAGCAGGGCCGGCAACCAGTAGCACGCGAACAACACGAGCACGAGGCGCGGACCCGCCTCGTCGAGGCGCAGGCGGCCTCGTGCGAGCAGCACGATGCCGACGATCGCCGCGATCGCGATCGGAAGCTCCGCGCTGCGCCCGAGCGGAAGCAGCACGAGCACGCAGGGCAGGAGCAGTGCGAGCCACGGGACTGCGCGCAGGGCGGGGATCGGAATCACGCGGGTTCCGCTCGCGGGGTTGCGCGCATTCTAGTGCCGCGCCGCGGACACCTGCGCAATCAGCCGGCCACTTCGCGGTATAGCGCGAGTACGGCGCCTTGCATGTCGGCGAGGCGATAGCGCTGCATCGGCGCGATCGGCGGCGCCGCACGCAGCAGTTCGGCCGCACGTTCGGTCAGGCGTTCGCGATCACGCGCGGGGACGCGCCCGGCCGGGTACAGGTCGCCGAGCAGTTCGCCGACGCCGCCGTGGTCGTAGCCGAGCACCGGCCGGCACAGGGCGAGCGCTTCGATCACGGTGCGCCCGAACGCCTCCGGCTTGGTCGACAATTGCAACACGAGCGAGGACGCCGCGAACACGTCGCGCGCATCGTCGCGTTGCGCGCTGATCGCGATCCAGTCGGCGACGCCGAGCTCGACCGCGAGCCGCTCCAATTCGGCGACATAGGCCTCGCGTCCATCCTGGCGCGCGCCGAGCAGCAGCAGGCGGGTCGGGATGCCGCGCGCCTTGAGGTCGGCCACGAGCACGATCGCGTCGGCATGGCCCTTGAGGCGCGTGCCGCGCCCGGGCAGGGTCAGCAAGGGCGCGCCGACGAGCTGCGGGAATTCGGCGAAGAACCATTCGCGCCACGAACCGTCGGCCTGGTAGCCGAACGGATAGTCAGCCTGGTCGATCCCGCGCGGGATCACGACCAGCCGGTTCGGATCGTTGCTCGGATAGTTGCGCAGCAGGTAGTCGCGCACCGTGTTCGACACGCAAATGACCCGCTCGCCGCGCGCCATCACCGAACTGTAGATGCCCGGACTGTTCAATCCGTGCGCAGTTGTGACGAAATGCGTCTTGAGGCCGCGCACCGCGAGCCAGCCGACCCAGGCCGGCATGCGCGAGCGCGCGTGCACGATGTCGGCCCGCTCGCGACGCAACAGGGAACGCAGTTTCGGCGCCTGGGCCAGCGCGCGCAGCGACTTCGCACCGATCGGCAGGGACACATGCTCGCTGCCTTCGCGCTGCAGCTGCTCGACCATGCGTCCACCCGCGGAAACGACGATCGAGCGGTGCCCGGCCGCGACCAGCGCGCGTGCGACCTCGAGTGCCGAACGCTCGGCACCGCCGGCTTCCAGCGCCGGCAGCAGCTGCACGATGGTGAGGCGACGTTCGGTCATGCGTTCAGCCGGCGAGCTCGTAGTCGGCACCGCAGTACGGGCACTTGGCGTGCCCGCCCTGCTCGGCAATCGGCAGGTAGACCTTCGGATGGGAGTTCCACAGCGACATGCCTGGCATCGGGCAGCTCAGCGGCAGGTCGGTCGGCGAGACCCGGTAGCGGTTCTCGGCATTGGCGGGAATCGTCCTTTCCGCCGCAGGATTGGGGCGTGACATGCTCTACTCCATGGACAGAGCTTTGCAGTCTACCAGCACAAGCCGTGCCAACCAGCGCACATTTTCGGCGTGACGCGGCGCACACCGCCGGCGTGAAACGCGCGCGACACCACCGTTGCGCCGGTAGCCTAGAATGCCCGCGCTTCGTTCGACACCCCATCGATCCGCAACGGGAGGGAATACGTGGACATCAACAAGTTGATTGCGCGTGCCAAGGCGATCCTGCTGACGCCGAAGACCGAATGGCCGGTCATCGCGGCCGAGCCGGCGACGGTGCCGGACCTGTACAAGAACTGGATCGTGATCCTCGCCGCGATCCCGGCCATCGCCGGGTTCATCAAGGGCAGCCTGATCGGATACGGCGCGTTCGGCTTCAGCTATCGCGTCGGCATCGGCGCCGGCATTACCGGCGCGATCGTCGGCTATGCGCTCGGCCTCGCGATGGCCTACGTGATGGCGCTCATCATCGACGCGCTCGCGCCGAACTTCGGCGGCGAGAAGAATCCGGTGCAGGCGCTGAAGACCGTCGCCTATGCATGGACCGCAAGCTGGGTCGCCGGCATCGGCCAGATCGTGCCGGGCCTCGGCTGGCTGATCGCGATCGCCGGCGGCATCTACGGCATCTACCTGCTCTATCTCGGCCTGCCGCACACGATGAAGGCACCGGCCGACAAGGCGGCCGGCTATACCGCGGTCAGCGTGATCATCGCGATCGTGCTGAGCTGGGTCTGCGCGCTGGTCGTCGGCGGCATCATCGGCACCGGGGCGATGATGGGCATGGGTGCGGCGGGCTCGAACCTGCATATCGGCAGCAGCGGCGGCGACATCACGATCGACAAGGACAGCGCGCTCGGCAAGCTCGACGCGTTCAGCAAGAAGATGGAAGCGGCCGGCAAGCAGATGGAAGCCGCGCAGAAGACCGGCGATGCCGATGCGCAGGGCAAGGCGATGGGCGCGGTCATCGGCGCCGCGATGGGCGGTGGCGACCAGGTCGAGGCGCTCGCGCCGGACATGCTCAAGCCGTTCGTGCCGGCGACGCTGGCCGGCCTGCCGCGCACCGACTTCTCGGCCGAGAAGAACGGCGCGATGGGCATGCAGGTCTCGACCGCGAACGCGACCTATTCGGACAGCGCTTCGGGACGCTCGCTGCGCCTCGAAGTCACCGACATGGGCTCGGCCAAGGGCTTGATGGCAATGGCGGGCTGGGCCGCGCTGCAGCAGGAGCGCGAGACCGAACATGGCTATGAGAAGACCTACAAGCAGGATGGTCGCCTCGTCCACGAGGAGTGGGACAGCAAGGACAAGCACGGCGAGTTCAGCATCGTGCTCGGCGACCGCTTCACGGTGAAGCTGTCCGGCAATGCCGACAGCATCGACCAGCTCAAGGGCGCCGTCGGCAGCATCAACCTCGCCGGCCTCGAGGCGTTGAAGGCGCAGGGCGTCAAGCAGGGTTGACGGCAGGACTCGCGCACCGCGCTCGATCCGCCCTGCCGTCGACCCGCCTTCGTTGCCGGGCGACCTGCGCCGGCTTCATCGCGTAGGGCGGACGCGCGTAGGGCGGTACGCGCACAGCGCGTGCCGCCGATTCGGTGGACGGCGGGTCGCGCTTCGCGCCCGCTCCGCCCCTGCCACGCTCGCCGGTCAGGCCTTCGGCTTCAGGCTCTCGGCGTAAGCCTTCGCGTCGATCGCTTCGCTGGTGATGTGGATCCTGATGTCGTCGCTGACCATCGGCGCGTACTTGCCGATGCCGAATTCGGTGCGCTTCAACGTCGTCGTGGCATCGAAACCGGCGGCCGGCGCCTTGCGCATCGGATGCTCGCCGACCTTGTTGATCGTCACGTCGAGCACGACCGGCTTGGTCACGCCGTGCAGGGTCAGGTCACCGGTCACCTTGAGCTCGCTTTCGCTCGCGCCCTTCTCGACCTTGGTGCTCTTGAACACCGCATCCGGGAATTTCGCCGCGTCGAAGAAGTCCGGTGAGCCGAGGTGTTCGTTGAGCTTGTCGACATTGCTGTTGACGCTCGCCAGCGGAATCGTGACCTTCACACTCGACTTCGTCGGATTCGCCGCGTCGAACTCGAGCGTGCCGTCGATCTTGCCGAACTGCGCGGTCGGGTTCGAGTAGCCGAAGTGGTTCCAGCTGAAGACGACCTGGGTGTGGCCCGGGTCGAGCGTATAGGTGGCTGCGAAGGCGGCGGGCGCGGCCAGCGCAAGCGCGCTGGCGAGGGCAATGCGGCGGATCATGGGAACTCCTTGGGAACACGTGGATGAAACCGGACCGGTCCGGAATCGGCGATGAATCGCGTTGCGGTCCGGTCGGCAGGACGGTTTGCCTGTCACTCGCAAAGAATGTGGCATGGGTTGCGCAGCCACAAGGGTCGGGCATCGGAATCAGCGTTTCCGCACGGAGAACGATGACGCCCGTCGCAGACGCGCCGCGCGTGCATTACGCTGCCGCGATGAAGGAGTCCACCACCTGCTGGGCGATCAGCGACGGCGCCGCCGGCAACGAACGCCAGGCGCTCGCGCTCGCGCGCGCGCTCGGGCTCGAACCGCGCGTGCTGCGCATCCGCCTGCGCCAGCCCTGGGATGCGTTCGCGCCGCGACTGCGCGCGGGCGCGATGCAGGCGATCCGCGACGAACACGGCGCCGCGCTGGCACCGCCGTGGCCGGACCTCGCGATCGGCTGCGGTCGTCGCGCGGCGCTCGCGACCCGCCTGCTGCGCACGCTCAGCGCCGGACGCAGCTGGACCGTGCAAATCCTCGACCCGCGCATCGACAGCCGCGCGTTCGACCTCGTGATCGCACCCGCGCACGATCGCGTCACCGGTGCCAACGTGATCCACAGCATCGGCGCACTGAATCCGGTCGATCGCGCCTGGCTCACCGACGGACGCGCGCGCTTCGCGCACCTCGCCGAGCTGCCGATGCCGCGCACGACGGTACTGATCGGCGCCTCCAATCGCGCACAACGCCTCGACCATGCCTATTTCGCGGGATTGCTAGACCGTCTCGGCGCATTGCGCACAACGGACGGCGGCAGCTTTCTCGTCAGCGTGTCGCGACGCACGCCGGGTGACGTCGCCGACCGTTTGCGGCAGTCGTTCGCGCAGATGCCGGGCCTGTTCTGGTCCGGCCCCGGCGATGGCGAAAATCCGTACGCCGGCCTGCTCGCCTGGGCCGACCGCTTCGTGGTCACGCCGGACTCGGTCAACATGCTGAGCGAAGCGTGCGCGACCGGCAAGCCGGTCTACACGTATGCGCCGCGCGCGATCGGCGGCAAGCTCGCGCGATTCCACGCCGAGTTGTTCGCGAGCGGACATCTGCGACGACTCGGCGAGGCGGCGCCGCTTCCGCAACCCGCGCCGCTGGCGGAAACGGCCGGCATCGCCGAACTCGTTTCCGCGCACTGGCACGCCGCGCGCAAGTAGGGGGGACGAAGCACGCGGCGCGCTTCACGAGAATCTGCCACGCCCGGGTGCAAGTCCCACCGTCGTCGACGCATCCGCCGACATGCTCATCAGAGCGGCGGACGCACGCGCAGCTCCGGACGCGGATGCGGGCCGTCGTGCGCATCGTGGTCGAATGGCGAATAGCCGAGATCGGACCGTTCCCGTGCGAAGCGCTGCGCCAGCGCGAGCAGTTCGCGATAGGCCGCGAGCGCAGCGCCGCGCTGGCGATCGGAACGGAAGTCGTAGCTCGGCGGATCGGCATGCATCGGCTGCAGCGCGGCATCGCCGTCCGCGGTCAGCGCTTCAGCGCCGAGCAATCCATCGAACGCCTCGCCGAGCACGCGCATCGCGACGCGATAGCGCACCCAGCGATGGTTGCGCCAGCCGGTCACGCTGCCTGCGGGCGGGTCGCGCTGCGCGTAGTGCGCGAGCAGCAGGTCCGCGGCGGCCTCGCCGCGTGCCGCGAGACGCTGGATCAAGGCCGGCGCCATGCGCAGGTTGAGCCCGCCCTCCTCCGCCTGCAGGCGCACCGCGACGATGCGGTCGCGGTAGCCGGGGATCGCGAGCTGGGTGCTGTCGCTCCAGTCCTGCATCGTGGTCAGGATCGCGCCGAGGAAGCTGCGCAATCCCCTGCGTTCGACCGGCACGACCGTGCTGGTCGCGCCGCTGCCGTTGTGATCGGGCATCCACACGAAGTCGTCCGGGTCACGCGGCTCGGGCGGCACGAATTCGGCATCGACGAGATTGATGCCGAAGGTCGGCCGCGACGGCACCAGCGCGTCGAAATAGTGGATCGGAAAGTTGCTGCAGATGCCGCCGTCGGAGAACCACACGCGCTCGGCGACGTGGCGCCACTGCCCGCGCGCCTGCGGATCGGGCTCGACCCGCTCGCGCCACAGCGGCACCGCCGACAGCAGCAGCGGGAATGCGAGGCTCATGCGCACCGCCACCAGCACGGGCAGGTCTTCCATCGCCGGCAGGCGGTAGCGCCCGCGCAGCGTGCCTTCGTCGAAGCGGCCGGGCGAATCGGCCACCAGTGCGTCGACGACTTCGCGCGGAAACAGCGTGCGCATCTCGTCGGCATCGAAACAGAACGAGGTGTCGGCAAGCGGAAAACTGTACGGACGCCCGTGGCTCAATGCGGTCGTCATCAAGCGCAGGTCGATGTCGCGTTCGCGCGGATGCACGCGCGCGGACGCGGCGACGTAGTCCGGCGGCGGCGCGTGGCCGCGCCACAGGTCGCCGAAGCGCAGCGGACGCCGCACATCGAGTCCGGCGAGCGACTGCAGCGTCGCATGCAACCACGGCGTCAACGCATCGGCGCCGCCGAGCCCGGAGCACAGGCCATAACCGTTCGCGGGCAACACGCGCAGCGCGTGCCAGGCGATGCGCAGCGCGAGCACGAGCACGAACGTGCATGCGGCGGCGACCAGCGAAGCCGCCGCGCCCAGCCACGGCAGCACACCACCGGCGAAGTGGAAATGACGCAGCGGCGACAACGCCAGCAGCGCGATCAGCAGCGCCAGGACCGACGCGAGCGGGAACCAGCGCAGCGTGGCCAGCAGCCAGCGCAGGGCCGCCAGCATCGGTGCGCGTTCGTCCGGCATCAGGCCCGCGACCAGCAGGCGATACAGGCGCCGGGTCGACGCCTGCGGCTGGAACAGGCGCATCAGGCGCGTGCTGCCCGTCGCCGTGCCGTCGTCGGTTTCGGCGAGCCATTCGGGCAGGTCGCGCAGGCGCTCGAAACCATCCTGTGCACGACCGTATTCGGCCGCCGCCGCGGCCGCGGCCGCGATCGCGCCCGCCGATGCGCCGCCGACGCTGCGCAGGCGATAGTGCGCCGCGAGGCGCGCGATCGCGCGCGGGTACACGATGCCGCTGGTGATGCCACCCTTCATCACGACATCGCATTCGGGTCGTTTCGTCGCCGCGTCGTGCATGTCCCGCTCCGTCGCCGTTGCGTTGGGCCACGATACCAGCGCGCCGGCGCGATGCGTGCTTTTTTACAATGCCGCACGCCGCATCGGAGGAGCGAGTCGGTCACGGCTTTCCTGTGGGAGCGGCTTCAGCCGCGATGCTTCCACGGCAAGCTCAGGCCCCGCCGAAGTCGAAGCCGCAACGCCGGGCGATCGTGCGCACCGCATCGGTTGCGCTCTCGATGTCGGCATCGCGCGCGACCACGCGTGGACGCGCATCGAGCGTGCAGCGGATCGCCCGCGCGAGCAGATCCGCGTGCGCGCGCGCCAGATCGGCGGCAACTTGCGCGTCGATTACGCCGGATGCGCGCAACGCCTCGATCAGCACGGCGCTGGCGCCGTCGGCGAGCAGGGCGGGAAACCGCGTCGCGTGCTGCAGCACGAGTCCCTGCAGCAGGAACTCGAGATCGACGAGTCCGCCTGCCCCCTGCTTCAGATCGAATTCGCCCACGCTCGAACGGTCGCGCTCGGCGCGCCAGCGCGCGCGCATGTCGGTCACTTCGGTGCGCAATGCATCGATGTCGCGCACCTGGCCGAGCAGGCGCGCGCGGATCTCGGCGAAACGCCGCGCCAGCAACGCGTCGCCCGCGACGGCACGCGCGCGCACCAGAGCCTGCAGTTCCCACGTCCATGCACGTTCGCGCTGGTAGCCTTCGTAGCCGTCGAGGCTCTGCACCAGCATGCCCTTGCTGCCGTCGGGGCGCAGGCGCACGTCGACTTCGTACAAACGCCCGGCTCGCGTGAGGGTACCGAGCAGGTGCACGATGCGCTGGGCGAAGCGCGCGTAGTAGCGCATGCCGTCGAGCGGCTTGGCGCCGTCGGATTCACGCTGCGCGCGTGCGCCGTCGTAGAGGAACACCAGGTCGAGATCGGAGCTGAAGCCGAGCTCGCGCCCGCCGAAGCTGCCGTAGGCCACTACCACGAGGCCGCTGGCGTCGCCGTCGTGCGCAGCGATGCGCCCGTGCGCGGCGATCATGTCGCGCTCGGCGATGCGCAGCACCGCATCGACGACCGCCTCCGCCACGTCGGCGAGCGAGCGCGCGGCGTCGACCGCGCCGATGCGATCCGCGAGGAAGGCGAGTCCGACGCGGAACAACACCGACTGGCGCTGCTCCTGCACGAGCTCGATCTCCGCCTCGGGATCCGCTTCGCCGAGCAGGGCGAGGCGGCGCGCGAGTTCATCGCGGATCGTTGGCGCCGATGGCGCCTCGTTGTCGACGCGATCGTCGAACAGGTCGTCGAGCAGCAGGGGATGCGCGATCACGCGCTCGGCCAGGAACGCGCTCGCCGAGAACACGGCGCCGAGCCGCTTCAACGCGGCCGGCTGTTCGTCGAGCAGGGCGAGGTAGACCGAGCGGCGCAGGATCGCCTGCACCAGGCGCAGCAGGCGCGCGAGACAGCGCGCCGGCGACGGCTGTGCCGCGGCAGCCGCGAACAACGCCGGCATCACCGCATCGAGGCGCTCGCGCGCGCGCGCCGACATGGTACGCAGGGCAGCGCCGCCAACGAGACCTTCCAGTTCCGCCACGACCTCGCCGGGCGGATCGAAGCCCGCGGCGGAGACCGCTGCCGGCGTCGCGCCATCGGCGACCGCGGCACGCCAGAACTCCGGCCAGCGCGCCTGCGCCTGTTGCGCATCGCTGCGCGCATCGACCGCCATCAGCGCGGCGAATTCCTCGGCGACCGCGCTGCGGTGATGCTGCAGTTCGACTTCGAGTGTGCCCCAGCCGGCATGGCCGAGGCCGAGCGCGAAGCGTTCGCGCAACGCGCTGTCTGCAGGGATCTCGTGTGCCTGCTGGTCGGCGAACATCTGCACGCGGTTCTCGAGCCGGCGCAGGAAACGATAGGCCTCGCGCAGGCGCTGCGCGCGCGCGGTCGGGATGAAGCCGAGCTGCTCGCAGGCGGCGAGCGCGGGCAGCAGGCCACGCGCACGCAGGGTCGGTTCGCGGCCGCCGCGGATCAGCTGCACCAGCTGCACGATGAACTCGATCTCGCGGATGCCGCCGGATCCGAGCTTGAGGTCGTCGGCAAGATCCTTGCGCGCGACCTCGGCATCGATCAGCGCCTTCATCTCGCGCAGTCCGGCGAACGCGGTGTAGTCGAGATAGCGGCGGAACACGAACGGCCGCAGGGTTTCGAGCAGGTGCGACCCGGCGGCGCGATCGCCGGCGACCGGACGCGCCTTGATCCAGGCATAGCGTTCCCAGTCGCGCCCCTCGCGCTGGAAGTACTGCTCCATCGCATTGAACGACAGCGCGAGCCGACCCGCGCTGCCGAACGGGCGCAGGCGCAGGTCGACGCGATAGACGTAGCCATCGACACTGTGGTCCGCGAGCAGTCCGACCAGTGCCTGGCCGACCCGCGCGTAGTACGCGGTCGCATCGAGCGGGCGCGTGCCATCGCTGTCGCCGTGTTCGGCGAACGCGAACACGATATCGATGTCGGACGAGAAGTTCAGTTCGCCGCCACCGAGCTTGCCGAGGCCAAGCACGACCATGCGCTGCGCGCGTCCACGCGCATCGCGCACGACTCCATGTCGTTCGGCGACCAGCGCCTCGGCGCTGCGCAAAGCCGCTTCGAGGCAGGTCTCGGCGAGCACCGAGGCGCCAGCAAGCGTGGTCTCGACGCTGTCCGCCCCGGTCACGTCGCGCCAGATCAGGCGCAACGCCTCGCGCAGGCGGAAGCGCCGCAGCAGGCGACGCATCTCGACCGTGTCGCTCGCCTCGACGAACACGCCGGCACGCGCGTCGGCATGGCGCGGGTCGCTCATCAGCTGCAGGAAATCCGGCCCAAGCAGCTGCGGCTCGCGCAGGAAGCTGTGATACGCGAAGTCGCTCGCGAGCAGCACGCTCAGCAGGTGGTCGTCGACGCCCGCGTCGTCATGGAACGGCACGCTCGCCTCGCGGCAGGCGGCCTCGATCCGCGACAGGCGTTCATTGAGGAAGGCGGCGGTCGGACGTGGCCAGCGGGTCGGTTCGAGCATGGTCGGTCCATTGTGGCAGCAGCGGCGCGCGGCCCGCCAGCGCAACGCGGGCGCGTGAATTTGCACAATCTAACGAACGGTTAATACCGCGTTGCCGCCGCCATGGCATCGTCACACCCTCGTCATGAACTCCTCTCTCGTCTCCTCCCTTGCCGCCCGCCGCACGGCGCCGACGTGGCGACGCGAAGTCGCCCTGCTCGGTGCCTGCGCGTTGTCGCTGTTGCTGCTGCTCGCACGGCTCGACCCCGGCGTCGCGATCGCGCACGACGCAGACACGCACGAGCTGCTGCGCCGCCTGCTGCTCAACGCGTTGCCGGCCTTCAGCGTGTTCGGCCTGCTGCTCGCGCTGACGCGCCGCCCGCTGCTGTCGACCTGGCTCGTCCTGCTCGGCCTGCTCGGCCTGTACGGCGCGAATGCAGCCAAGCTCGGCAGCCTGCAGACGCCGTTGTTGCCGGCGGATCTGCGCTTCTTCGCCGAACCAGGCCCGGCGCTGCAGCTGTTCTCGCAATACCTGCACGTCGATGCGCTGCACGGCGTGCTGCTCGCGTGCGCGCTCGGCATCACCGTCCTGCTCGCGCGGGAACCCCGCCTGCATCGGTTCGCGCGCTGGCAGCGCATCGCGCTCGGCGCCGGTTCGCTCGCGGTCGGCGCCTCGCTCGTGTCCGGCGCGCCGCCGTGGCGACATCTGTACGGCGCCGGCATGCCTGCGTTCCAGCCGTGGGCGCTGGCCGAGAGCGCGAACCGTACCGGCCTGATCGGCGGCATGCTGCTCTACCACTGGGAGCTCGGCGGTGGCGACATCCCCGCGCCCGACCGTGAAGCCGCGATCGCCCTGCTCGAGGCCAACGCGCCGGAGCTGCGCGCCGGACTCGCAGCCTCGACCTCCAGCGATGCCCTCCCGGACATCGTCGTCGTGCAGAGCGAATCGCTGTTCGACCCGGCGCGCCTGCGCGGTGTGCTCAGCGGCCGCTACCTGGGCAACCTGCATCGGCTGGCGAAGAAGGCTGGCACCGCGGGCGATCTCGGCGTACCGACATTCGCCGGCGGCACCATCCGCACCGAATTCGAGGTGCTCACGGGTGCTCCGCTCGCCAGCCTCGGCGGCGTGCAGTATCCGTGGCTCGAACTCGAACGCGACAGCTATCCCGGTCTCGCGCGCGTGCTGGACCGCCATGGCTATCGCAGCGTCGCGATCCATCCGAACGCGGCGGCGTTCTGGAATCGCGCGCGTGCCTACCCCGCGCTCGGGTTCTCGCGCTTCGTCGACGCGGCGTCGTTCCCGCAGGATCGCATCGTCGGCCTGTTCACCTCCGACGCCGCGCTGACCGACCGCGTGCTCGATGAATTGGCCGACGACGGTCCGCCGCAGTTCGTGTTCGCGATCAGCATGGAGAACCACGGCCCGTTCGACTGGCGACCCGGACTCGACCCGCAGCGCCTGGCCGCATTGCCGATACCGGAACAGCTCGATGCGGGCGGACGCCTGTGGCTCGGCAATTATCTGTACCTGCTCGACGATGCCGACCGCGAACTGGGCCGCCTCGCCGACGCACTCGCCAAGCGCAAGCGGCGCACCCTGCTGCTGTTCTACGGCGACCACCTGCCCGATCTCGGGCCGACCTACGCGCAACTCGGTTTCGACGACGGCCGCGAAGCGAAACAGCAACCGGTGCCGTGGTTGCTGCTGGACAACCGCGAGCGCCGTCCGCACCACCTCGATACGCGCGCGTGGCTGCTGCCGGGATTGCTGCTGGAGGCCGCCGGCATCCGCGACGATGCCTATTTCAATGCCCTCGCGACGCTCGCGCGCTCGCCGGATTTCGACCCCGACGACGCCCGCTCCATCGCCGGCATCGACGCGCTCGCGCGCCTGCAGCTGCGCGGCGAGCTCGAGCCGCTGATGGACGACGCGCTCGCGCTCGGCGGTACTCGGGCGGTCGCGCCGTAGCGGGCGGTCGCAGCGTCGCGACCACCGGGCTAGACTGGCGGCTTGCTCCGAGGTGCACCGTGTCCACCGGATCCCTGCCGCCCGCCAGCGATGAGCCCAAGGACGCGTCGATCGACGAACTGTTCGATGCCGTCTACGACCGCCTCAAGGCGATGGCCAGCCGGCAACTCTCGCGCGGCGCGCCCGGAACCCTCGACACGACCGCGCTGGTGCACGAGTTGTACCTGCGTCTGGATCGCGAACGCGAACTCGCCTTCGCGCATCCCGCGCAGTTCTTCGCCTACGCCGCGCGCGCGATGCGCCACCTGCTGGCCGATCGCGCACGCGCGCGCCTGCGCCTCAAGGCGGGTGGCGAGTGGATGCGCACGACGCTCGGCACCGATGCCGGCAACCTGCCTGCGCTCACCAACGCCGAGCAGGCACTCGCGCTCGAAGAAGCGCTCGGCCGGCTCGAACGCGATGACGAACGCGCCGCACGCGTGGTGGAACTGCGCTATTTCGCCGGCTTGTCGGCCGAGCAGGTCGCCGAACTGCTGCAGCTGACACGACGCACGGTCGACCGCGACTGGCGCTATGCGCGTGCATTCCTGCATGCGGCCCTCGGCGATTGAAAACATCGCCGCGGCTCGTCGTGCGACGGATCCGCCCGCCTCATGCAAGAATGGCTGCGACTGCCGAACCCTGGAGAGGTCGCGATGCAGGTCACGCGGCCGGACCGGCCACCGAAGGCGCCGCTCGATCCCCTTTTCGATGCGGTCTACGACCGCCTGAAGAAGCTGGCGAGCCATCAGCTCGGGCGCTCGGCGCGCGCGACATTGGACACCACTGCGCTCGTGCATGAGCTGTACCTGCGCGTGTGCGACAAGCACGAGCTTGCGTTCGAGCATCCGGCGCAGTTCTTCGCCTATGCCTCGCGCGCGATGCGCCACCTCCTGACCGACCGCGCACGCGCGCACCTGCGCCAGAAGGCCGGCGGCGAGTGGGTGCGCACCACCCTGACCGCAGGCATCGACGCGCGCGCCAGCGTGGCGAGCGCCGAACAGGCCATCGCGCTGGACGAGGCGCTGACGCGCCTGGAGCAGGCCGACGAACGCGCCGCCCGGGTCGTCGAGTTGCGCTACTTCGCCGGACTCCCGCCCGAGCAGGTCGCCGACCTGCTCGGCCTGACCCGGCGCACGATCGATCGCGACTGGCGCTTCGCACGCGCGTTCCTGCACACGGCGCTGGAATGATGTCCTGGGTCGACTGCTTTCGTCGTTATCGGCAAGACCAGCAGTGAGGTCGCGATGAGCGAACCGATACCGACCCTGCGCGATCTGTTCGACCAGGCCATCGCGCTGCCCGCGGGCGAGCGCGCGGCGTGGCTCGACGCGCATTGCGCCGACCCCGCGCAGCGCCTCGAGGTCGAGCGGCTGCTGGCCACGGATGCAGCCGCCGAAACGCGCCTGCTCGACCACCCGTTCGACGACCTGCTCGGACGCATCGCCGAAGCCGAGCCGGAAGCGGAGCCGCCGCCGAGCGGCACGCGCGTCGGTTCGTTCACCCTGCTCGACACGCTCGGCGCAGGCGGATCGTCGATCGTCTATCGCGCCGAACGCGAGCAGGCCGGCGTGCGCCAGATCGTCGCGTTGAAGCTGCTGCGCCGCGGCCTGTACAGCGCGGAGGAACAGCGCCGCTTCCGCGACGAACGGCGCGCGCTCGCGCAATTGCGCCATCCCGGCATCGCGCACCTGATCGAGGGTGGCGTGACCGATACCGGCGTGCCCTACATCGCACTCGAGCTGGTCGAAGGCACGCCGATCACCGAGCACGCGCGCACGCATGGGCTCGACGTGCGGCAACGCCTGGTCCTGTTCGTCGACGCCTGTCGCGCCGTGGAGGCCGCGCATCGCGCACTGATCGTGCATCGCGATCTCAAGCCTTCCAACGTGCTGGTCGCGCGCGAGGGCCGCGTGAAACTGCTCGATTTCGGCATCGCGAAACTGCTCGACACCGATCCCGCCGACGACGCGCACACCCAGCATCGGGCGATGACGCCGGGTTACGCGGCGCCCGAACAGTTCAGCGGCGGCCAGATCACTACCGCGACCGACGTCTACGCCCTTGGCGTGCTGCTCGGTGAATTGATGACGGGCCAGCGCCGCGAGCCCGGCGACACGCATACGCCGTCGTCGCGGCTCGGCGCGAGCGGACCATCCGGCGTGTTGCCGGCCAGCATCGAGAAGACCAGGCGCCAGCTGCGCGGCGACCTCGACAACATCGTGCTGAAGGCGACCGCCGAAGAACCCGAGCGACGCTACGCGTCCGCCGCGATGCTGGCCGACGACATCGAACGCCATCTCGCCGACCAACCGGTGGTCGCCCACCCGCCGTCCGGCTGGTACCGCACGCGCAAGTTCGTCGCGCGCCATCGCGGCGGCGTGGCGACCACCCTCGCATTCCTGCTCGCGATCATCGCGGCACTCGGTATCGCGCTGTGGCAGGCACGCGTCGCGCACATCCAGACCGGCATCGCACAGGCGCAGGCGCAACGCGCGGAGGCCGTGCGCCGATTCCTGGTCGGCGTGTTCGAGAATGCGAGCCCCGACGAAAACGAGGGCAAGCCGATCAGCGCGCACGAATTGCTCGAGAAAGGCGAACGCCAGCTCGATGCGGGCCTGCACGAACAACCGGTGCTGCAAGCCGATGTGCTGACCCTGCTGGGGCAGCTCCATATCGAACTCGGCGACTTCAAGCGCGCCGGCGCGCTGCTCGATCGTGCGGACTCCGCCAGCGCGCGGGACGGCGTTCCCGCCGACGTGCGCGTGCGTGCGCTGCTGGGAATGGCGTGGATCGAAGGCGAAACCGATGCATTCGATGCGTCGATCGCGCATGCGAACCAGGCCCTGGCGATCCTCGCGCAAGAAGGTCACGCGGATCCGGAGTCGTCGGCGAACGCACACCAGTTGATTACCCAGAGCCTGATCGGCAAGGGCGACTACGCCGGCCTCGAAGCGCGCCTGCGCACGAACCTGCAGCAGGACCGTCTGGCGCTCGGCGACCACAGCGAATACGTCGCCGACCAATGGCTGCAGCTCGCGCAACGCCTCGGCGACCTCGGCCGCTACGACGAATCCGAATCGGCGTTCAACAGCGGCATCGAAGGCTATCGCTCCATCTTCGGCGAGAACAGCAATCGCGTCGCGCATGCGCTCAACGAACTCAGCAACATGCTCGACGACAAGGGCGACCTCGCTGGTTCGGAAGCCGCACTGCGCCGCGCACTCGCGATCCGTACCGAGACGGTCGGCCCCGACCACCACGACACGCTGACGGTGACGAACAACCTGCTCGCGGTGCTCGAACTCGAAGGCCGTTACGCCGAAGCGCTGCCGCAGCGCCTCGCGTTGCTTGCGCGGGGAGAGAAGACAGGCGCGTTGCACGAGCGCGATCTCGTGTCGACCTACAATGCCATCGGCCGCGATCACCGCGAGCTCGGCCGGAGCGCCGACGCCGAAGTCGCGCTGCGCAAGGCGCTCGCCATCAGCGAGCGCTCGCAGGGCCCGCGCAGTCCGTGGCGTATCGCCACGCTCGGCCAGCTCGGTCGGACCCAGGCGCTCGTCGGCCGATACGCGGAGGCGGAAGCGAGCTTCCGCGAAGCCCTGTCGATCATGGCGGAGAACGATTCGCCGAGCGCTCCCGGCATCGGCCTCTACCGCGCGGAACTCGGCAACATCCTGCGCCTGCAACACCGCGTGCCCGAGGCGCTGGCGGAAATCCGACAGGGTGCCGCCGTGTTCACCGCCACGATCAGCGCGACGAACCCGCTGCGCCCCACCGTGCTCGCCGCGCTCAGCGAAGCCCAACTCGACGCCGGCGATGCGCAACGCGCGCGCGCGACCGCCCAGGAAGCGATCGAAGCCGCGCGACGCGCCTTGCCCGCGCGCCACCCGCAACTCGGCGCACCGCTGTTCGCGATGGCGCGTGCGGAGCTCGTGCTCGGCAGCGGCGCCGCGTCGGAGCCGCTTCTGCGCGAAGCGCTGGCGGTGCGCAGTCCGCCGTATCCGGCCGACGACCTGCGCGTGCTGGAAGTGCAGGTGGCGCTCGCGCAATCGCTCGCGCTGCAATCCCGCACACAGGAAGCGGATGCGCTGGGCGCCGCCGTGACTCCGCTGCTGAACGCATCGCGCTCGCCATACGCGCGCGACCTGGTCGCGCGCCTCGCATCGCGCAACGACCACGCAGCGGGCCCGGGCCGGCATTGATCGCGCCCGTGCGGCGCGGCCCGATGTCTTGAAAATGCGTTGAATGGCGTTTTTCGGGGTACGCCAGCAGATGGCGGCCTGCGGAGAACGAAATGGACGTTGCAACGAACGCGAAGGCGATCCGGTTCGGCACGCCGCGCCTGGCCCACGCATGGATCCTGGCGGTCGCCTTCCTCGTCCCGCACGCCGCACACGCGATGATCACGGTCGGCAACGCGTCCGACAGCGCCTGCCAGTTCCACGATATCGCTGCCGCCGTGCAGGCGGCGGCACAGTCGCCCGGACTCGACCTCATCGCGATCTCGGGTGGCCCGTGGACGGGCCAGACCACGATCACCGATCACGACGCCGGCGGCCTCATCATCGAAGGCGGCTTCGCGAACTGCAGCGCCGGCATCTCCAGCGGCCGCTCCACCATCGACGGCTCAGGCGCCGTGCCGGCCGGTCCGCTCATCGTGCACAGCGGCAATGGCCCGATGACCCTGCTGCACCTGATCCTGCAGAACGGCAAGGGTGCGGTGCAATCGGTGCTGGCCGGGCCGCTGACCCTCAGCGACGTGCTCGTGTATTCCAACCACGCCGACTACGGCGGCGGCCTGTTCGTCAGTGGCAACGACATCTTCCGCATGCAGTTGACCCTGGTCGGCACCAGCATCAACAGCAACTCGGCGACCGTGAATGGCGGCGGCCTCTACCTCAGCAACGTGGACGCGTCGATCTCCGGTGGCAGCAACATCCTCGCGAACACGGCCCAGGGCAGCGGCGGCACCAGCGACGGCGGCGGCATCTACGCGATCGATTCGAACATCATCATGCGCGACCACAGCGTGTTCCCGTATCCGAACATCGGCAGCAATTACGCGCAACGCAACGGTGGCGGCGTCTACTACTCGACGACGCATGCGGGGGCATACGAAATGCTGCTGTGGAACGACCGGCCCGATGCGCCGATCATCGCTTCCGAAAACACCGCACAGAGCCAGGGCGGCGCGTTCTACCTGTCTTCGGTCGCCTCCGGCCAGCAGGTGTTCTCGTTCCTCGGTCTCGAGAACACGCGGATCGACAACAACGAGTCGTACGAAGGCGCGGCGATCTACGCGTTCTCCAGCGGCAGCACGAACCCGGTGGGCACGCAGATCCAGATGGCGCAGTCGGTACCCGGCAATTCGATTCCGCCGTGCGCTGCAGGGGTCGAATGCAATACGCTCGACAGCAACCACGCGATCGGCGGTTCGGTCGTGCAACTGAATGCCGCGGGCAACTCCGGCAGCACCAGCTTCTTCATGTATCGCGGCCGCATGCGCGACAACCGTGGCGGCGCCCTCGTCGGCGGCAATGCGTACATCGGGATCGACAGCAGCCTGATCGCGAACAACGAGATCGGCCAGGGCGGCGACCTCATGTTCGACATCTCCAACGAGCTGCGCATTTCCAACAGCACGATCGCCTACAACACGATCGCCGGCAGCGAGCTGTTCACGGTGATCCTGCCGCCGGCCTCGCTGGAAATCCTGCACAGCCTGCTGGTGCAGTCGAGCGCCGGGGCGACCCAGGGCTATCTCGTCGGCGCCGGCGTGGCGGCCAGCGTGCGCGACATCGGCGCGTTGAACGTCGGCATCAGTGGCACCAACGTGCAGTTCCTGACCGATCCGTTCGTCGATTCCGCCGCCGGCAACTTCCACATCCTCGGAACGTCGTCGGCGGTCGACCGCTGGGGCGACAGCGGCGATCCGACCGACCCGCCGCCGACGATCGACCTCGATGGCGCATTGCGGCCGCACCTGCGCAACTCGCCGACGACGCCGTACGATTTCGGCGCCTACGAGGCCGATTCGATCGTCGACCCGATCTTCATCAACGGCTTCGATTCGTGACTGCGATGCGTCAGGCGCGCCGTTCGAGGCGCGCGCTGCGCCGGATCGCGGGTGCGAGCGACACCGCGCGCCCGGCGATCGCGGCGGCCGCCCATTCGCCGGTTTCAACGCCGCCTTCCATGAAGCCCTGGTTGTCGAGCGCGCAATGCTCGCCGGCGAAGTGCAGGTTGCCGACGCGTTCGCCGATCGCGCCGCGGATCGTCGTCCACTGGCCAGGCATGAAGCAGGCGTAGCTGCCCCTGGTCCAGGCATGCGTCGGCCAGTGGAAGCGCGCTTCGCGTGCTCCGGCGCGCGCGGCGGCGATGCCCGGGAAGATCGCTTCGAGCTGTTGCGCGGATGCGTCGGCCTGCTGCTTCGGCGTGCCGTTGCCGACCTCCAGGCCGTGGCGACCGCCGACGAAGTTCGTGAGGATACCGGCCGCACCCGCCTGCATGCGGCTCGTCTCCCAGGTCGTCTGCAGCGGCAGGTCGCTGTAGGTGGCACCACCGCTCGCATGACGCGTGCGCCAGACGCGCTCGTTGAAGCCGATCATGAGCTTCGCATTGGTGCCGTAGCGCAACTCGGCGATCGCGCGTCGCTTGGCCGGCGGCAGCTCGACGTCGATGCGCACGTCGCGCAGGGTCGTGAATGGCAGTGCGAGCACGACGCGGCGCGCGCGTCGCTGGAACGCCCCGGCACCGCGCTTGAAAGACAGCACGTAGTCGCCTCGCGCATCCACGCGCACGGCTTCCAGCACGCTGCCGGTCGTGATCGCATCACCGAGTTTCTCGGCGAGCGCGTGCGGGATGCGGTCGTTGCCGCCGCGCACATGGAAGCGCTCGTCGCTGGCGCCGAAGATGCGGAACGCGTCGGTCGCGGGGTCGATGAAGGTCAGCAGGTTCAGCGCGGACTGCTCGCCGCACTCGAGGCCCATCTCGGTGGTGTAGGCGACTTCGATCAGCGTGCGCAACCAGCCCGACGCGCCGTTGCGGTCGAGCCATTGCGTCATCGATTCGCGATCGAGCGACTCGGCGCCACCGGTCGCGGCATGGGTGATCTGTTCGTCCGGCAAGGTATCCGCATCGCGCTTGATGGCCAGCGCGAGCGGCGCGAACTCGCGCAGGATGTCCTGTTCACCGTAGCGACGACCGCCGCAGAACCAGAGGTCGCCGAACGCCGCGGTCGGATCGTCCGACAGGTCGTCCAGGGCGAGGCCTAGCTCGCCGGCGAGCGCACGCATGCGCACATGCCCGCTGTCGATCAGCTCGCCGCCGAGTTCGCACACCTGGCCATCAGCGAAGTGATCGCGCAGGCTGAACATGCGCCCGCCGACACGCTCCTGCGCTTCGTACACGTGCGCGCGCACGCCGGCCTGGCGCAGGCGCCAGGCGCACGTGAGTCCCGCGATGCCGGCGCCGACGATCACGACGTCGTCCGCATCGTCGCCGCGTGGCAACGGCACATGTGCGCAGGCGGCAAGCGCCAGCGCAGCCGAGGCACCGACCGATTGCTGCAGGAAACGTCGGCGCGCGCGATCGATGCGCAGCTCCCGTTCACGTGCGATTGCCTCGTCCAGCGGTTCGCCGCGGGCTTGCGCCTGCGTCGCGATCGCCGCGGCACGCCGCAGCATGTCCACCAGTGGTGTACGCGCCATGCCCGCCCTCCCCAGTCGCTGCCGGCGGTGACAGCCTAGCGCGAATGCGCGTCCGGCACATACCCGGAGCCCGCGTGGCCCCGCCGGCAACCCTTCTGCGTGAAACCGGATGGAAGGCGCACCGACCGCCACGCAGGAGCTTCCGATGATCGCGTCGAACAAGCACCGTCTGTCCTTCGCGACGCTGATGGCACTCGCGTCACCCTTGCTGTTCGCCGCAGGCGGCGACCACGCGCAGGGCACGCTCACGGTGCAGGCCGAAGACAAGCCGCTGCAGATGCAACTGGGGCATGCCTACTACGTGTCGGGCCCCGACACGTTCGAAGCGGACAGGACGACGCGACGACTCGTGTTCTCCGCCGACGATCTCGCCGCGACCATTCGCGCCTGCCCGGACGTCCGTTGCGCCACGATCCCGTCCAGCGACGGCCTCGTGCTCGAACTCGACGATGCGGGCTCGCCACGCTACTGGGCGCATGTGCGACCGATGCAATACAGCGGCTCGGTCGACAGCGGCGGCCTGGTCCTCAGAGCGGACACGGCGGACCGGCTCGCCGGCACATTGACGATCGCCGATTCGGGCGTGAAGACCACGATCGAATTCGACGCGACGTTGCTGAAGGCATTCCCTGCGCAACAGTGACCTGCCGAAGCGGAGTCGAGCCTGACCCGCGACTCCGCCTGCTTCCCGACCAACGTTCGAGGTGCCCCATGAAAACGATGATGCTGATGCTTGTGCTGGCTTTTTCCCTGCTTGGCGGTTGCGGCAGCGGCGGCGACAGCGCCGAGCGCGTATTCGCGGACATGTCCAGCAACATGAGGGAGATGTCGACGATCCTGACGAGCGTCACCGATGAAGCCAGCGCGAAGGCCGCTGTGCCGCGGATCGACGCGGTGCGCGAGAAGATGCGCGACTGCGCCCGGCGAGCCAGGGCCGTGCGCAAGCCCGATGCCCTCACGGAGAAACGGCTCGACGAGGCCACGCTGGCGGTCCAGCGCGAGGTCATGCCGGCCATCGTCGCCGCACGGCAACGACTGATGGCACAGCCGACGCTCATGGCGATCCTGGCGCCCGCGTTGCAGGGGATGGAGAACGACCTCTGAGCGGGATACCCCGGCGCTGCGCAAAGCCAAGCCAGTGCCGGCAGCGCCTTGATGGCCCCTCGCGCGACAGTGCTGCGTGGACGAAACGGGTGCCCTCGCCGCGCGCCCGCGCACGCCGGCCGCAACGCCCGGCCAGGGAATTTCGATGAATCCCTTTTGCCTCATCCTTGCTATCCCTCTCGCCGCCTGCGCAATCACCGTGAATGCCGGCGAAGCCAAGGGCACGCTCACGCTGGCCGGCAGCACGGTCGAACTGAACTCGGCGGTCGCGTTCCGGATCAACGGCAGCGACGAACCGACCACGCTGGTCCTGCTCAGCGAGAAGCCTATCGACGTGAAGGCGGCGCTCGCGACCACCGATCCTTACGTCGCGCTCCTCAACGACGCCGCACTCGACCGCGTGACGCATGCGAAGGTGTTCGTCAGCAGCAAGCGCACGTCGATCAGCGCGCACAAGGCCGGCGATTCGACCCAATACCTCGCGTCGCGGAAGTTCGGCCTCGAGGCGACGGTATCGGGCGGCGAAGGCGCGCCGCTCAAGGGCCGGCTGCATTCGACGGATGCGGCCATGTCCGTGCAGATCGACGCCGAATTCACGACCGACATCGCCAAGCCCGGCACATGAGCATCGACGTTCCGGCGTGCTGCAAGCGTTCGCGTGCCACGATGAGGAGTGCGATATCCGCATACGTGCTGCGAGTCGCCTGCGCGCTGCTCCCGTCCTTCGGCATCACGTCGGCGTTCGCTGCGGATGGCGCACTCGACCCCGGTTTCTCGAGCGACGGTCTCGCATGGGCGACCTGGCCGCGGCCGGCGACCGGCACGGCGCGCATCGCACTCGGTGCCGACGGCAGGATCGTCGTCGCGGCGACGGTCGCCGACGCAGCCAATCGCGATTTCGCGGCCGCGCGCTTCTCGCGCGAAGGCGCGGTCGACACCGCGTTCGGCTTCCTCGGCCTGCGCACAGTCGGCATCGACCTGGTCGCGGAAGGTCGCGACACCCTGCTCGGTGCGTTCGTCCTCGCGGACTCGAGGACAATGCTGCTCGGGACCGCGCAAGCACCCGACGGCGCGGCGATTCCGGCACTGGTGCGACTGACCGCGGCCGGCAATGCGGATGCGTCGTTCGGCAGCGACGGTCGACGCGTGATCGGCACCGCACCGTGGCCGTTGCCGGATGTGTCGATCGCGGCCGTCGCACGGCAGGCGGATGGCTACTACGTGTTCGCCGGTCATTGCCGCGACTGTCCGGGAGATCGCGCGGCGGTCGCGCTGCGCGTCGATGCGGAAGGCATCGTGGATGCATCGTTCGGTGACGGCGGCTGGGCGAGTCTCGCGCTGCCGCCGGCCACGCATGTCGAGGACGTCGCGATCGACCCACAGGGACGCGTCGTGCTCGCCGGCTACGAAGGCGATCCCGCCAATGACGATCACAACCCGGTGATCGCGCGCTTCCTGCCGGACGGATCGGCCGATCCCACGTTCGGTGCGGGCATCGGTTACGTGCGCCTGACCGGCATCGCCGATGCGCCGGTCGGCGGCTGGATGGGTCACGCGCTGGTGCCGGACCGCGACGGCTCGCTGCTGCTCGCACTTGCGACCGACGAGGATCGCGATTCGCTGCGCGCGGGCATCGTGCGCGTGCGCAGCAACGGAACCCGCGATACCGGTTTCGCGGCCGCGGGCCTGCGTCTGCTCGACCTCGAGAACGGCGCGACGATCGATGCGCTCGCGCTGCAGGGCGACGGCCGCATCCTCGCCGCCGGCTCGATCAACCACACCGGCAGCGGTCGCGACGTGCTGGTTGCGCGCCTGCGCGCGGACGGCAACTTCGACTCCAGCTTCGACGGCAACGGTCTCGTTCGCCATGCGCTCGATGCGCAGACCGACCGCGCCTTCGCGCTCGCTCTGTCCGATGGGCGACCGCTGATCGCGGGCCTCGCGCAGCGCGGCGACAGCTGGGACGGGTTCGCGATCCGCTTGTCGGCGGATCTCATTTTCGCCGACGGCCTCGATCGCGCGCCGTGAAGCGCCGACGTGCGGCACGGCGCCGTTGCGCTTTCGATCGCAATTTCGATGGTAGATCGCGCGCCGATGGCCCTTTCCGCTCCGATCGCCCGTGGATCAAGACGACGCGGCATCGTCGCCACGTCCTCAACGATCTCACGAGGATGAAACCGTGAACTGGAAAACCCTGCTGTTCTCTTTCGATGGCCGCGTCGGTCGCGGTGCGTACTGGGGGCTGGTGGTCGTCTCGCTCGTGCTGTTCGGCGTGCTCGGCGGCGCCAGCATCATGAGCATGCTGAGCGGCACCGATCCCGCCGCGGCAAGCGGCGGCATGAGCATGGCGATCATGGTCGCGAGCCTGCTGTTCCTGTGGCCGGCGCTGGCGATCCAGGCCAAGCGCTGGCACGACGTCGACAAATCCGCCTGGTGGATACTCATCAATCTGGTGCCTGCGGTCGGCGGTCTCGTCGCGCTGGTTTTCAACGGTTTCATCGCCGGCACGCCGGGCACGAACCGCTTCGGGCCCGCGACGGCCGGCGCTTCGCGCGGCAGCCAGGCAACCGCTGGCGCCTGATCGACGCGGAGCATGGGTTCGGCGCGCATCGCCCGAGGCGGTGCGCGCCGTTGCGCGAGCAGGGCAGCCGGAATGAGTCGGCGCCGTCGCTGATGCTCCCTCGCCAGCTTCCATCGCCTCGCTCGCGACGGCTCCATGCTCGGACTCGACGTGAACAGGTCGAAGCGTTCGTTGCGGAGCGGTGCCGGGTCGACGCACGCCAGGCATTGTCCCCGCCCGTCCCTGCTTGCCGTGGTGCATGGATGACCAGCGCATCTGCGCCTCATCGAGACTGGCCATGTCGCGCCCGCTCCCATGCCTGCTGCTGTTGATCGGCCTGTCGTCGGGTGCGCTCGATGCGCGCGCCACCACGTTCACGGTGACGCGCACGGACGATCCGAGTCCCGACGATTGCCTGCCGGGGGATTGCTCGCTGCGCGAGGCAACGCTCGCCGCGAACGCCAACGACCCGGCCGCCGGAACCGACCGCATCCAGCTCGCCGCCGCCAGCTACACGCTGGTGCGCGGCGCGCTGACCTGCACCCAGGATCTCGAGCTCGTCGGCAGCGGATCCGCGGCAACGCACGTGACGACCGACGTCGAGCTGTTCGCCAACCAGCACGATCACACGCTGAGCGTTCGCGGCCTCAGCATGCAGACGACCGTTTCCAATGTGCTCACGATGGGTGACGACGGCCACCTCGTGCTCGACGATGTCTCGGTGCCGGTCGGCGGAGGCTCGGTCCAGTCGTATGGCACAGGCACCTCGCTCGAGGTGCGCGACAGCGATCTGCGCGACACCCTGCGGTGCAACCAGTCGACCGGCCCGTGTACCGTCGTCGACAGTTCACTCCTCAATTTCTACGTGGTCCCCGCCAGCGGTGGCCCGACGGTACTGATCCAGCGCTCGATCGTGGACGGCGACCTCGATCCGGGCGCCACGCCAGCGCCTGCAGTCGTCCTGCATGCAGGCACGACGGCCATCCAGGACAGCACGATCACCCACACCGCCGCCTTGCGCATCCTCGACAACCCCGGACAGCAGGTCAGCCTGCTGCGCGTGCACTACGTGGACAACAGCGGTCCGGTCTCGACCGACATCGACGCGGACGTCTCGATCGCCGACAGCGAGTTTCGCGACAACGTCGGTCGCGCGCTCCGTGTCGACGGCGATGCGAACTGGATCGTGCGCGGCAGCAGCTTCATCGACAACCAGGTCGACGACAGTGCCGGCGGCGCGATCGTGGTCCAGGGCGGCGCATCCGTGCATATCGAAAACAGCACGTTTTCCGGCAATTCATTCAGCACCGCCGCGGCCGGCAACGGCGCACGCGGCGCTGCGATCGGCTATCACGGCGACAATGGGAGCGTGAGCG
>Ga0207639_10000537_pt1 | contig 26056 bp, 26 predicted proteins | sample KBSCornC32_FD_184299 | JGI IMG/M metagenome (GOLD analysis project Ga0207639, IMG submission 184299) | Corn rhizosphere microbial communities from Kellogg Biological Station, Michigan, USA - KBS Corn C3-2 (SPAdes) (version 2) | ecosystem: Host-associated > Plants > Roots > Rhizosphere > Soil ...
CGTCGCCGGCGTGGTCATCGAGATGACCGCCAAGGACGGCAAGTGGGTCGAAGTTGGCCCTGCCAACCCGTAAGGGCTGACGCATACGTCACGAAGGCCCGGGAACACTCCCGGGCCTTTTCGTTTGGGCCATTGGCGCCGGTTGTCCGAACCAATGATGACGAGGTGACGCGAACACTTGACCAATCAGGGTCATTCCCGCGAAAGCGGGAATCTCCGTTTGGAAATGAGCACCGAGTCAGAGAAAGGCCCCACCCTCGGGCAACGGCGCTCGCGCCCCTGAGAGCTGACTACTTCTCCCGCCGGATCACTTCCGGGATCAGCCCGCGCGGCGCGAACCTCAGGGCTAGCGTGATCACCAGCCCCAGGACGAACACCCGCATCTGGCTCGCCCGCGAATCCACATCGGGGATCGCCGGCCAGCCGAACTGCTTCAGCACGGCACTGATCTGATCGAAGATCGCGTGGCTCACCGGGTCCGACAGCGCCCAGACGAGATAGACGAACACCCCGCCGAACAGCGCGCCATAGCTGTTGCCCGCGCCGCCAACGATCACCATGACCCAGATCAGGAAGGTGTGGTTGATCGGCGCGTAGCCCGAGGGATCGAAGAGCTGATTGTAGCTGGCGAGGATCGCCCCGCCCAAACCCATCAGCACCGAGCCCAGGACGAACAGCTGCAGCTGCCGTTCGGTGACGTTCTTTCCCATCGAGCCGGCGGCGATGTAGTTGTCGCGGATCGCCCGCATCATGCGGCCCCAGGGACCGTGATAGGCGCGCTCGATGCCGTAGACGACCACCGCCAGCAACACGACCATCAGCAGCACGAACCCGCCACGCGCCAGGATGAATGAGTTGATCTGGCCGTAGCCGCTATTGAGGTAGTCGGTCACCGTCGGCACCGGCCACGGGATTGGCGACACCGTCAGCGTACCGCGCGTCAACCAGTCCATGTTCTTGATGAAGGCGCGGATGATCTCGGACATGCCGATGGTCGCGATCGCGAGATAATCGCTCCTGAGCCCGAGCGAGATCTTGCCGATGACGTAGGCCGCCACTCCGGCAAGCGCCGCGCCCACCGCCCAGCCCACATAGATCGGCAGCCCGAGCCCGCCGACCCATCCGGCCCCCGAGTTCGTGTGCTCGATATAGTCGGCCGCCGGGTCGATCTGGGTGCGGTAGATGACGTAGGCCGCGAACCAGGCAATCAGGGAGACCCAGAACTGCACCGTGCCCGATGCGCCCAGCCGCCTGACCTGGCGGGCAAGAAAGACGATCCCGAGCCCGACGACCGCCGCAACGATCGCGCGGAACAGCAGATATGGACCCTCGGAATTCCAGAACCCCATATTGATCGGCATCGAGATGGAGGTGACCCCCATCGCGCCGACCATCAACAGGCCCATGATCGCGAGGTTGAACAGCCCGCCATAGCCGAACTGCAGATTGAGCCCGAGCGCGATCAGCGAGTAGCAGAGCGCCGTCACCATCAGCAGGAAGATGTTGGCGGTGCCGTTGACGAGGCCGACCACCACCATCAGCACAAACAGGGTCGCAAACAGGAGGAGGCCGCGGCGGGTCATGTCGAGACCCCCTTGAAGATGCCCGTCGGCCGCGACAGCAGCACCGCCACGAGGATCACGAACGAGACGACGAGCTTATACTCGGTCGGCACTAGTGCGAGGTTGGGGGCGTTGACGATGAAGTCGGGCAGGTAGGCATTGAACGGCTTGGTGACGACCGACCAGTCGAACACCGACAACGTCTCTGCAAATCCCACCAGGAACCCGCCGGCAATCGCGCCATAGGGCTGGCCCAGCCCGCCCACCACCGCCGCCGCAAAGATCGGCAGGATGATGTTGAATGCCAGGTCCGGCTTGAGTTGCACATCGAGCGCCAGCATCGTGCCTGCAAGGCACGCCAGCGCGCCCGAGATCAGCCACGTCATGCGCACCACGAGTTGCGTATTGATGCCCGAAACCTGCGCGAGGCTCGGATTATCCGACATGGCGCGCATCGCCTTACCGAGTCGCGATCGCGTCAAAAACAGCGCCAGCGCGATGCAGCAGACCAGCGTCAGCCCGATCATGAAGGCCTGCGGCTGCGTCAGCGTCAGCGGTCGCGTCGCCCCGAGCCAGCCAAGATCGATCCGGTACAAGAGCTTCGGCTCGTTCTGGAAGAAGCTGTAGCTCTGCGTGCCGGCGAACAGGCGCAGCACGCCCTGCAGCATCATCGTCACGCCGATCGAGGCAATGAGCAGCGTGATCGGTCGCGCCCCTCGTCGCCTCAGCGGCGCGTAGAACGCGATATCGAAGCCGTAAAGGACCAGCGCCGTCGCCGCCATCGAGACGGGGAGCACCACGATGCCCGAGGCGATCGGCCAGTGCAGTCCGAGCCCCGCAAAGAACGCCGCGAGCACAAAGCTGAAGAACGCCCCCATGGTCATCACGTCGCCATGCGCAAAGTGCGAGAAGCGAAGAATCCCCGCGATCAGCGTCACGCCCACCGCGCCCAGCGCATACACCGAGCCGATCACCAGCCCCGTGATCACCGCCTTGTTGATGATGAAGACAATGATGTCCACGCTCAGCCTCTCTTTGCCCCCCTCCCCCTTGCGGGGAAGGGTTGGGGGTGGGGGCGGCGCAGCATCAATATGACCGGCATGATATCAGCCCCCCAGAAAGCTCTTTGCGACTTCGGGGTCGGCGATGAGCTCCGCCCCTGTGCCGGTGAAGCGGTTCTGCCCCTGCGTCAGGACAAACCCGCGCGTCGCAAACGCCAGCGCCTGCCGCGCATTCTGCTCGACCATCAGGATCGCCACGCCCGCCTTGTTGACGGTGACGATCTTCTCGAAGATCTCCAGCACGAAGCGCGGGCTGAGCCCGGCCGAAGGCTCGTCCAGCATCAACAGTTTCGGCTTGCTCATCAGCGCCCGGCCCATCGCCACCATCTGCCGCTGGCCGCCCGAAAGCTCCCCTGCCAGCTGCCGGCGCTTCTCCTTGAGCACCGGGAACATGCCGTAGACTTCCTCGAGCGTGTCGGAGAAATCGTCGCGCCGGATGAAGGCGCCCATTTCGAGATTCTCCTCGACCGTCATCGAGGTGAAGACGTTCTTTTCCTGCGGCACAAAGCTCAGCCCCATCGGCACAAGCTTGTCGGGCAGCCAGTTTGCGATCTCCTGCCCGTCGAAGACGATGTTCCCCGAGGTGACCCGCAGAAGGCCGAAGATCGCCTTGAGGGTCGTCGACTTGCCGGCGCCGTTGGGCCCGACGATCACACCGATGTCGGACTGCTCGATGGCGATGTTGACGCCGTTGAGGATCGGCACCGCGCCATAGCCGCCAACGACATCCTTGACCTCGATGATCGGCATTAAGGCGTGCCCCCCAAAAGCATGTCCCCGCGAAAGCGGGGATGGGGCCGGTTTTGGGCTAAGGACGCGGTCATCAAGCGACTTCCGCCGGTGAGCCGAAATAGGCTTCGACGATCGCCGGATTGGCGCGGATTTCGGCCATCGGCCCTTCGGCGATCTTTTCGCCCTGCGCCATCACGATCACCGGATCGCAGAGTCGGCCGATCAGGTCCATGTCGTGCTCGATGACGAAGAAAGTGTAGCCGAGCTCGTGATTCATGCGCTCGATGTTGGCCGCGAGATCCTGCAGCAGCGTCCGGTTCACGCCCGCCGCGACCTCGTCGAGCAACACCACCTTGGCATCGACCATCATCGTGCGGCCGAGCTCGAGCAGCTTTTTCTGCCCGCCGCTCAGATTGCCGGCGAGCTCATTCTTGACGTGCCCGAGCTTCAGGAAATCGATGACGTCGGCCGCCTTGCGCCGGACCTCGGCGTCGCGCGCCTTGACGACACCCGGATTGAACCACGCCTTGAAGATGTTCTCGCCGGGTTGCGCCGGCGGCACCACCATCAGGTTCTCGAGCGCCGTCATGTTCGAGAACTCGTGCGCGATCTGGAATGTCCTGAGGATCCCGCGATTGAAGAGCTCATAGGGCGGCAGCCCCGTCACGTCCTCGCCATCGAGCAGGATATGGCCGCTGTCGGGCGCGATATTGCCCGCCACCAGATTGAACAGCGTCGATTTCCCGGCCCCGTTCGGGCCGATGAGCCCGGTGATCGAGCCGCGCCGGACGCTGATCGAACAATTGCGCACGGCCTTGAGGCCGCCAAAGCTCTTGCTGACGTCCTGGACGTCGATGACTACGTCACCCGCCACCCGTGCCCCACCTGACCAATCCGGCTCTTCGGTTCCCGGCGTGACACCGGGCCTCTATCTGGCCGTTGGAGCAACAATGCACATATGTTGACCAGTCGGTCAAACGTTCAGAGCGCGGCCAGCACAGCGTCCGCCGTTGAGCGGTTGACGGCCATCAGCGTGTTGTAGAGAGTTGCGAGCCGGATCAGCGCCTTGACGTCCACGTCGTGCGGCTGCGCCGTCAGTGGATCGACAAAAAAGATCAGCACGTCGATCTTGCCCTCGGCGATCATCGCGCCGAGCTCGGCATCCCCGCCCAGCGGTCCGCTCAGGAGGCGCGTGACGTTGAGCCCCGTGCCGTCGATCACCCGGCCGCCGGTGGTTCCGGTTCCCCAGAGCTCATGGCGCGCCAGGGCGTCGCGATTCTTGAGCGTCCAGGCGACGAGGTCGTCTTTCTTGTCGTCATGCGCGACGAGGCCGATCCGTGCCATCCCGGCTCTCCGTTCAATCGGCTGCGTCAGAACTCCGCCCATTCCTTGTCGACGGCCGCGTTGCCGTGACTGAGGTAGCTCTTGGCGGCATTGCGGACGCGTTCCTGCAGGCCCTTGATGCCGCGGGCGGGAGCGGGCTTGTCGGGCTGGGCCGCTGAGGGCGCCATATGGTCCTCGGCCCGGAACTGCTCGACGATGCCGTCGAGCTCGCGGGCCTGTGCCTCGGCGCGTTCGATCGACGCATTGGTCTCCTCGACCAGCGCAGCATTGTGCTGCGTCATCTCGTCGAGCTGACGCACCGCATTGTTGACTTCCCCGATCGAAGACGCCTGGTCCTGGCTGTCGCGGGCAATGCCGTTCATCAGCTCGTTCGACGAGCGCGCCGCATCGACCATGGCGACGAGCTTGCCCGCCGCCTCGACCACGAGCTTGGAGCCGGTCTTGACCTCGGCGCTCGACTGCTCGATCAGGCCCTTGACCTCCGCTGAGGCCTGCGCTGCAGATTGCGCCAGCCGCCGCACTTCGACCGCGACCACCGCAAAGCCCTTGCCCGCCTCCCCCGCGCGCGCCGCTTCGACTGAAGCGTTGAGCGCCAGCAGGTTCGTCTGGAAGGCAATATCGTCGATCAGCCCGATGATGTTGGAGATCTTGCCCGACGACGCGGTGATCTTTTCCATCGCCTCGGTGGCATTGTGCATCACCACCCCGCCTTCCTCGGCGGTGCGTGTCACGGTTGCGGCGACCACGCTCGCATCCTTGGCCCGCTGCGCGTTCTGCATCACCGTCGCTGCCAGCTGCTCCATCGTCGCCGACGTCTCCTCGATCGTCGCCGCCTGCTTGCTGGTGCGCTCGCTGAGGTCATTGGAGCCCGACAGGATCTCGCCCGTCGCCTGCTTGAGCGCTTGCGAGGTTCCCTTGAGCTGGGCGACGATGCCGCTCAGCTTCTCGGCCACGGCATTGGTGTCCATCTTGAGCCGCTTGAACGCACCCTCGTACTGACCCTCGACCCGATGCGTCAGGTCCGTCTGCGCCAGTGCCGCCAGCACCCGGCCCGTCTCGCTGAGCCCGCGGTCCACCGTCTCGACCAGATTGTTGATCGAACCGGCGATGGTGTTGAGCTCACGGTCGGCGAACTGCGCCTCGACCCGCTTGCTGAAGTCCCCGTTGACCGCCGCGTCCACCACTTCGCCGAACGCCTGCTGCAGCGACGTCATCATCGCGGTGCGCTCGATGCGCCGTTCTTCCGACGCCGTCCGCTCGCCCTCGGTCATGCTCATGACCTTTTGCGCATTCTCCTTGAACACCTCGACCGTGCGCGCCATCTCGCCGATCTCGTCGCCACGGCCGGTACCTGCCACCGCCACGTCGAGCTGTCCCTCGGCCAGCAGCTTCATCGTCGCATTGAGCCCGCTGATCGGCTTGGTGATCGAGCGCGACAGCAGATAGGCCAGCACCGCCGTGCCCACGATCAGCCCGATGCCAATCAGCAGCAGCAGGTTCCGCAGATTGACCACCGGCGCCAAGGCCTCGGCGGTGCCGATCACCGTCACCAGCGCCCATTTCTGCCCGAACGGGGTCATCGGCACTGCCGTCGCCAGCATTTCCATGCCGCGATAGTCGGGCAGGGTGCCTTGCGCCAAACCGCCCGCCAGCGCCGCATCCACCTCCGGGGCGTGGAATTCGGCCTTGAGCGTGTCGTTCTCCTTCGTGAATGGGGAGTCGCTGCGGAACTTGTAGTCCGACCCGACGATGAACGCCTCGCCAGTCTCCCCGAGGCCGTTCCGCGACGACATCGCATCGTCGATCCCATGGGGCGGAAGCTCAACGGCGATGACGCCCTCGAGATTGCCGTCAGCATCGGCGACCGGAGCGGCCATGAAGCAGGTCGGATTTCCGCCTGCCGGCTTGTAGGCAACGTCATCGGCAAAGAAGATTTGTTTGGGATCCTTGCTCGCCAGCGCCGCTTGGAACGCCCTTCCAAGCCCGGTGTCGACATACGGACCGCCCTTGGCGACGTTGGTCCCGAAATCGTCGTGCTTACCCACGCTGTAGATCACGTCCCCATCCACATTGAGGACTAGAATGTCGCTATAGCCGCGCGCCTGCATTTCCGAGCGGAAGAGCGGGTGGAAGTTGTTGTGGTTAAAATTGTAGTTGAAGGTATAGGTCGAGATATCCATCTTCTCGCGCTGTCCTTCGGGATTGGGGTTCAGCGTGATGTAGGCGTTTCGAACCGTTTCGCCCGGGCTATTGGTCTGCGACCATATGTTCTCGAACAGCTTGGTGGCCTGCACGCCCAGATCGCCAGTGGTGATCCGCATGATGTTGGCGGCGGTGCTCTTGTAGTACGTCGTCACCTTTTCGGCGCGTTCCGTCGCCACCGAGCGCAGGCGCTCCTGCGTCATGTCGGTCATGATCGAGGCGCTGATGAAATACGCCACGACACCGATGCCCGCTCCGATCAACAACCCCGTTCCAATCAGCGCCAGCGGCAGCTTTTGCGCGATCCTGATCCTGGAAAATAAGGCCATCAGACCGTCCCCCGTGTTCGTCGCGGGAATCCTAGTCGAACATGGCTAATTTCTGATTACGGAACAGGCAGCCTGCGCGAACTGCGGGCAGGCGAGCGCGTCAGCTCAGCGCGCCGATGACCGCTTCGATGCGCTTTTTCATCGTGCCGGCATCGAACGGTTTGATGATGTAGTTGTTGACGCCGAACGAGATGGCTTCCTTGACCTGCTCCTTGTCGGAGCGGCCCGTGGCCATGATGAAGGGCATGCCCGCCGTCTTGGGATGCTTGCGGATCACGCGCAGCAGCGTCAGCCCGTCGATGTCCTCCATGTTCCAGTCCGAAATGATCAGCTGGACGTTGGACTTTTCGAGCTTGCCCAGCGCGTCGCGGCCGGACTTCGCTTCGATGATGTCTTTGAAGCCGAGCTGCGTCAGGATGTATTTGCAGATGCCCCGCATGGACTGCTGGTCATCCACGATCAGGACGCTGATCTCGCTGGCCTTCGGCATCGATACGCAAACCCTTTTGGTGCCGGGAGACAGTGCGGCACCAGTGGCAAACTAGGGAGAAATCGTTACCATTCCCTCAACCCGGTCGATCGGCTCAGGCCGCGGATTTGAGTCGCGTCAACGCCGCTGCGACGCGGCCGGCGACGGCCTCCACGGCCACCTGCTCGATCACCGCGCCCTCTTCGAACGCGACCCGCGGCATGCCGTAGACGAGCGCCGAGCTCGCCGACTGGCCGATCGTATAGGCGCCGGCATCTCGCATCGTCTTGAGCCCGGTCGCGCCGTCGCGGCCCATGCCCGTCAGGATCACACCCACGCTCAACGACCCGGCGACTTTGGCTACCGACTGGAACAGCACGTCGACGCTGGGCCGGTGGCCCGAGACCAGTGCGTCCTCGCCGAGCCTCGCGCGAAACTGGCCGCTCACGCGCTCGATCCGCATATGCCGGTCTCCCGCCGCAACATAGGCGTGGCCATCGCGCAGCGGCATGCGGTCCTCGACCTCGCTGACGTCGATGTCGCACAATTCATCGAGCCGCGCGGCAAAGCGCCGGGTGAACCCCGGCGGCATGTGCTGCGCGATAACGATGGGCGGGCAGTCGAGTGGCATCTGGGTGAGCACGGTGCGGATCGCATCGACGCCGCCTGTCGATGCCCCGATCGCAATGACGGTGCCGGCCGGCGCCGCCGCCGTCACCAGCTTGGCCTGCGATCCGCCGGCCGTCCCCGGCATCTTGACCCGCGAGTGCGCAGCCGCTCGCACCTTCTCGCGCAGATCCGCGCCGAACGCCTCGATTCCCCCCGACAGGTCGGCCGAAGGCTTGGCCACGAAATCCACCGCGCCCAGCTCGAGCGCCAGTAGGGTCTCGCTGGCGCCCTTCTTGGTCAGCGTCGAGACCATGACCACCGGCAGCGGATGGAGCCGCATCAGCTTGTCGAGGAAGGCGAGCCCGTTCATGTTGGGCATCTCGATATCGAGCGTCACGACGTCCGGCGTGAGCGTCTTGATCTTCTGGCGCGCCTCGAGTGGATCGGAGGCAACGCCGATCACCTCGATGTCGCCGTCCCGTGCGAGCGTTCGCGTCAGCACCTCGCGGATCAGGGCGGAATCGTCCACCACCAGAACCTTGATCGTCATGCCGCACCCCTCTCATTCGCTGACGCCGGCATCTTGCTGCCGCGCGCCTGGTAAACCGTCTTGCCGACAAGCTTCAGTCCGGTGGTCCCCGCGTCGACATGTTCGGAGTGACCGATATAGAGAAAGCCGCTTGGCCTGAGGATCGCCGCGAGCCGCGAGAACACATCGTGCTGCGTTCCCCGGTCGAAATAGATCGTGACGTTCCGGCAGAAGATCGCGTCGAACGGACCCGACATCGGCCAGGGCGCCATCAGATTGAGCGGCTTGAAGGAGATCAGTCGGGCGGCCGCTGCCGGCACCCTCACCCGGCCGCCCTCGACATCCTCGAACAGCGCGCGGCGCTCGGCCGAGAGCCCGGCAGTCTCGCTCACGGGATAGGTCGCGGCCGCCGCCTTGGCGAGCACCGCGGTATCGATGTCGGTGGCCAGGATCTTGAAATCCCAGCGCCTCAGATCGGGATAGGCCGCGAGCAGGCAGAGCGCGATCGTGTAGGGTTCCTGCCCCGTCGAGCAGCCCGCCGACCAGATGCGCAACCGCTTGTCGGGGCGCATTTTCATCAGCTCGCCGACATAGGAAACCAGGTGAGTAAAATGATGTTCTTCCCGCCAGAATCGCGTCAGGTTCGTCGTCAGCGCGTTGACGAACTCCTGCTCTTCGACGGGATCGGACTGGCCTTCCAGCCGATCGAGCAGCGCCCCGAAGGAACCAAGATTGCGGGTCCGAACCATGCGCGACAGCCGCGCCACGACCAGCGTCCGCTTGGATTCGCTCAGCGAGATTCCGGCCTGCTCGTAAAGCCGCCGGCGCACGCGCTCGAATTCGCTGTCGCTGAGCGGAATGTCGTTGACGTCGAGCATCATGACCCTGCCTGCTGCCGCCGCGCCGGCAGGGTCATGGCGTGGCCGCTTGCCTGGCTCATCCCCGTGAGCTGTGTCTCGAGCCGGCTCACCGCGCTGCCGCCTTCGTCGAATGAAGCGGCCACCTCGTCCGTCCCGCTGTTGAGGCTGTCGAGCCGCGTCTCGAGGCCGGACAGGATGGTCCGCAGATTGCGCGCTTCGGTGAGGCCCGCACCCGATTGCGTGCGGCTGGTCGTGACCAGCGCCCGGATATCGCGGGCCGTCCGTTGGGTCGACTGCGCCAGCTGGCGCACTTCGTCCGCCACCACGGCGAAACCCGCGCCCTTTTCCCCGGCGCGGGCGGCCTCGACCGCGGCGTTGAGCGCCAGCAGATTGGTGCGGAAGCTCACGTCCTCGATCGCCGACATGAGCTTGTCGATCTCCTGCGTGGTACCGTCGACGCCGCCGGCAGCCGCATTGGCGCGTTCCGCCGCGAGGGCTGCCTCCCCGAGCGCCGTGCGGGCCTCGCGGCCAAGCGTGCGCAGTCCGTGTGCCTTGTCGCGGCCCCGCTCGAGTGCCTGCCCGGCAATGCTGACGCCTGTCTTGCCGCTCTCGGCGAGGTCAGCGATCGAGCTGATTGCTGCGCGGTATTTGTCGATCGCGTCGAGAACGGCGCGCATCTTGTCCTCGAGGCCGGAGCGCGCCTCGGCTTCGCTGTCGCGCTGTTCCTCGAGCGCGCCCACATAATCGGCGATCTCGCGCAATTGCGGCGACAGCCCCGAATTGGAGGCGCGCATCTGGGCCGAGAGCGGCTCTCCTGCCGCCAGACGCTTCAGCGCCGACATGCCCAAATCGAGCGCTTCGAGCCCGTCGGTCAGCACGCGCAGACCGGGCGCCGTTTCGAGGGCTCCGCTGTCAAAGCGGAAGCCCGTGTGGCCGCCCGCCAGGGCACTGGCAAAGGCATCGAGATCGTCGTCCGAAATATAGGCGCCGGCCGGGACGAACTCGATCACTGCGCGGCCCTTGCCGATCGGCCGCTGCGTGCCGCGGAACCGCGCGCCGCCGATGGTGACCAGCTCGTCGGAAGCCATGCCTCCAGCTGCGTAGCCCGGCCCGAGGAGCAACTCGACATCGGCGCCCTCGATCGCCCGCGGGCTGATGTCGGCGAGGCCGCGCGTCACCTCGAGGATGACACCGTCCGCGCCCACGATCAGCGCCGGACGGGCCAGCGCAGCAAACGCCGCCTTGAACGGACCCGTCCGCTCGAGCCGCGCCGCCAGATTGGCGATGATTGATTCGACACTTGCCGGCGCGGTGTCGTCCTTGCCGACGCCCACCGCCTTGCCCAGCTCTGCGAGGCGCCGCTCCATCGCCCGCTCGACCCGGCCGGCAACCCAGAGCGTGCTGGCGAGCGCCGAAATCACTGCCACGACCGCGATTGCCGCTCCCACCGGCCCGCCGGGCAGGAAAAATATCGCGACGCCGGCGATGGCGGCGGCCAACAACCAGACAACATCGATGATGACGGCGACCTGTGTGCGGCGCATCTGGATCGAGTGGGAGGAATGCCCGATCCGACCCTAAAATCGGAATGGTTAACCAAATGCTTAGAGCGGCGGCCCGAGGTAGGATTTCGGTGAGGAATCCCGCCGCTCCAGCTAGAACAATTCGATGTCGTCGAGCGCCGGCGCGGGCGGCTTGGGCGCCTGGCGGGCTCCCACGATCGTGAGTTCTTCCCGGGCCACATTGGTGGCGGCGGCGCTGTCGAGGCGCTTGATCATCGCGCGCCCGGAATAGGGCTTGTACATGACCCGGCGCGCATAGGCGCCGCCGACATCCTCGCTCGCAATCTCATAGCCTTCGTCGCGTAGGAAATTGCGCACGAACTCGATGTTCTTGGCCCCCACATCCGACAGCGCGGCCGAGATCAGGCCGCCGCCAAAGATCTTGATCTGCAGGCTCGACTTCCGTCCGCTGCCGCGCTGCAGCACCTTGTTGATCAATTGCTCCATCGCGAAGGCGCCATAGCGGGCCGAGGCGCCGAACGTGTCGCGGGACGAGCCGGCGGGTTCGGCGAGCAGGAAGTGGTTCATGCCGCCCACATTGCTCTCGACGTCACGGATGCACGCCGAAATGCATGAGCCCAATACGGTCGAGAAGGTGAGATCTTCCTCGCAGCCGACCAGGCAGTCACCCTGATGGACGTTCGTCACCACGCCTCTGTCGAACGGCGTCGCGGCGGCCTCTGCTTTCATTTTAGGCAATCGCCCTCTGACAAGGTTGTCATCGACAATAGAGCGCTATTCCTTAGTGAACTTCTAACCAGTTTCAGCAACGATGCGCGTGTCGATACCCGGCGGGAGAGCGGTGCGCGTTCCTCAGGGTGATGACGCGTTGTCTTGGGGGTTAGTCCGGCTATGTCGCTGCAAAAGCTTGCTCGTGAACTCGATGAAACCGGACGGCAAACCGCAGCGATGGTCGAAGGCATTGCCGGGGCGCTCGAGGTTCTCTCGGACAAATCGCTGAACTGCGACCAGGTGCGCAGGCAGGCGACCGCGATCATCATCAATGCGCTGCAGGGCCAGGATCGCATCGAGCAGCGCTGCCAGAACATGGCCCTCGCCGTGCGTCAGTTCGCACTGCTTCCCGCCACCGCGCCCGACTCCGACTATGAAGAGATCTGGGCCAATCTGGTCCTCGACGAACTGCGCGTGCCTTCTCTGTCGGGCGTCGCCGGCATGACCCCCTCACGCGGCGACGTCGATCTGTTCTAGCTGCTCGCTATCGCCGGATAGAGATCGTCCCAGCGTGGGTTGGTCTCGCGGAACAGGTCGAGCTTCCAGTCCCGCTTCCACCGCTTGATCTGCGTCTCCCGGGTGATCGCGGCTTCGATTGAGTTATGCACCTCGAACCACACGAGGCGGTCGACGCTGTGGGTCTTGGTGAAACCGGGGACGACCTTCTGCTTGTGCTCCCAAACCCGCGAACCAGATTGTTGGTCACGCCCGTGTAGAGGGTCCCGTTGCGTCCCGAGGCAAGCAGATAGACGAAGTAGGTCTTGGTGAGCACGGGGCCGCCTCCCCACGGGTGTCGTCCCTGCGAAAGCAGGGACCCAACTCTCCTCGGATGCTGCGGCTGCATGGGTCCCAGCTTTCGCAGGGACGACACCTTTCCTGACTGGGCCGTGTGAAAAAAAGCTAAGCTTCGACCTTGGCCCCGCGTACCACGGCGGCCAGATCGATCAGCCCGACCATGCGGCTGTCATAGGTCACGATGCCGTTGAGCAGCTCGGTGTCGAGAGAATTGCCTTCCGGCACATTATGGATGTCGTCCTTGCTGACCGTGAGGATGTCACTGACCGCATCGACCAGCATGCCCACCCATTTGTCGCCCACCGACATCACCACGACCACGTGGTTCTTGGTGGCCGAGGTCTGCCCGTCGCCGAAGCGCGCGCGCAGATCGAAGATCGGCACGATCGTACCGCGGAGGTTGATCACGCCCCGCACATAGTCGCGCGTGTTGGGCAACGGCGTCGCTCCGTTCCACGCCCGGATCTCTCGCACCGTCGTGATCTCGACCCCGTAGGTCTGCTCGCCGATCGAAAACGCGATGAGCTGCAGCGAATTCTGCATGTTCACCGGCGCCGTGCCGTAGTCGTCCTTGTACGCGAGGTTATCCATTTCCTATTCCCCTGCCGCCCATCCTAGGCGGCGTTACGGTGAAACTCATGGCTCTTGAGGCCCTGCACGTCGACGATGAGCGCGACATTGCCGTCGCCCAGGATCGTGCCGCCCGCGATGCCGTCCACATGCTCGAAATTCTCTTCGAGGCTTTTGATCACGACCTGCTGCTGGCCGATGATATCATCGACCACCAGCGCGACTTTGTTGCCGCCCTCGGCTTCGCACAGCACGACGAAACGGTTGGCCATCTCGCGCGCGCTCATTTCGAACCGCTCGCTGAGATCCACCACCTGCACGTATTCGCCGCGCACGCGCAGCACCTTGCCGCCCGACGGCGTGCGGCCAAAATCCGCGCGCGCGCACTGGATGGTTTCGACGATCGAGCTGAGCGGCACCACGTAGGGAGCCGGGCCGACCTTGACCAGCATCACGTCGAGCACCGCCAGCGTCAGCGGCAGTCTCAGCGTCATGCGCGTGCCCTGCCCGGTGCGCGAACGCACATTCACCGAGCCGCCGATCTTCTTGATGTTGGAGAGCACCACGTCCATGCCGACGCCGCGCCCGGAAATGTCCGACACTTCGCTCGCCGTCGAAAAGCCCGGCGCGAAGATCAGATTGTCGATCTGCTCTTCGGTCAGCTGCTGGTCGGGTCCGATCACCATGCGCTGGCGCGCCACCTCGAGCACGCGCTCGCGATTGATGCCGGCGCCGTCGTCCTCGACCATGATGAGGATGTTGCCGCCCGCCTGCTCGGCCGAAAGCCGGATCGTGCCGATCTCGGGCTTGCCCGCGGCCTTGCGCTTCTCCGGGGTCTCGATGCCGTGGTCGGCCGAGTTGCGGATCATGTGCGTCAAGGGATCGGAAAGTTGTTCGATCACGGTCTTGTCGATTTCGGTCGCCTCGCCGATCGTTTCGAGCCGAATCTGCTTGCCGGTCTTCTGCGCCAGCTCGCGCACCAGGCGCGGCATGCGCGAGAACACCGATTTCACCGGCTGCGCGCGGATCGCCATCACCGCATCCTGCAGCCCCCGTGTCGTCTGCGCCAGCACCTCGAGACCACGCACCAATTCCTGGTAGCGGGCCTTGAGCATGTCATCCATCTGCTGGGTGAGCATCGATTGCGTGATCACCAGCTCACCGACCATGTTCACGACGCGGTCGACCTTGTCGAGGTCGACGCGGATCGATTGAATGCCGGCGCCACGACGATCCTCGGGTCCCGCGCGGCGGTCGTCGGCGTCCTCCGCGGGAGGCGCCGCCGCTGGAACTGGTGCAAGACCGGCGAGCAGCTTGGGCACCGGAGGCGGCGCTGCGGGCGCGCGCTTGACGGTTTCCTGCTTGAGCTCGTTGGCCAGCGCCTCAAAGCCCGGCATGGCATCATCCGGATCGGCCTTGGGCGTGACCATCGCCGCGAGCTCGGCCAGCGAGTTGGCCTCGGCCGGCTTGGCGCCCCGAGGGGCCAGCGGCATGATGGTGAGATCGCAATTGCCCTCGACGAACTCGAAGACTTCTCCAATCGTTTCCGCCGTCGCGGTGGGCGAGACCAGCGTCAGCTCCCAGCTGCAATAGACCCCGAACGGCTCGAAATCGGCGAGCGGCGGAATCTCCTTGAGCTTGGCGACGACATTGAGCTCGCCCAGGCTCGCCAGCTCGCGCAGCAGCAGCAGTGGATCGTTGGCGCGCGCATAGAGCTCGCTGTGCGGCGTGAAATGGATTTCCCAATGACCGCGCTCGGCCGCGAGCGGAGGTTGGGCAAAGCTGTCCTCGCCCGCGACGTCGGCCGCCGGAGCAGTGTCGAGATTGACCGCCACCGGGGTGAAATCGATATCGAAATCCTCGAGCGACTCGTCCGCCGCGGCGCCCGCCGTCTCGGCGGCGTGACCAGTCGTCAGCGCGTCGAACTGCGCCCGCTCGACCCCACCATAATTGCCGCCCAGCGATTTGCCCGCTTTCGCCGCCGACACGAAATCGGCGACGATGTCGTTGGCGCGAATGCACAGCGTCGTCACGCTCGGCGTCAGCTGCAGCCGGCCGTCGCGGACGTGATCGAGCAGCGTCTCATAGGCATGCGCGAACGCCACCAGCTCGGTGAAGCCGAACGCCCCGCCGCCGCCCTTGATCGAGTGGATCGCGCGAAAAACCGCGTTCAGCCGGTCGGGCGAACGATCGCCGGCCTGGATGGCGGCAAATTGCTCTTCGAGCTCGAGCAAAAGCTCCGAGCATTCGTCGAAATAGGTTGCTTTGAAATCGTCGAGATCGCTCATCCGGGCTCCGGGCCCTGAACTCAGTGCACCACGCGGTGGATCACCGAGATCAGCTTTTCGGGGTCGAAGGGTTTGACGATCCAGCCGGTGCCGCCGGCAGCGCGGCCCTGATCGCGCTTGTCCTGGCTGGTCTCGGTGGTGAGGATGAGGATCGGCAGGCTGTTATGGGCGCCCGAAGCACGCACCTGCTTGATGAACTCGATGCCGTCCATCACCGGCATGTTGATGTCGGTGATCACCACATCGACGTTCTCGTGCGAGAGCACGTCGAGGCCCTTCTGTCCGTCCTCGGCCTGGAGCACCTCGAATCCGGCATTGCTGAGTGTATGGTGCAGCATTGCCAGGATGGTGCGCGAATCGTCGACCGTCAGGACACGCATCAGAAACTACCCCTTCATCAATGGACCGAACGCGGCGCTGAGGCCGAGCCGGTCGATCGCCGAACGCATCGCAGCGCTGGCGCCGGAAATGGAAAAGCCAAAGCTGTTGCGCCGCGCCGTCTCGGCCGCGCTCACCAGCATCAGCAGGGCATTGGTCGAAACCCGCTCGACCGCATGGCCATCGATGTCGACCGTGCCCAGCTCGACCGCTTCGATCAGCCCATCGCGGACCACATCGAGAGCGTCGAGATCGACGATCGTCGGCAATGCCAATGTTCTCGCGGCGTCGGACATGTTTGCCCCCGGGCCCGTCAGGACCCCGCCAGCAGTCTCCACGGGAACGGTTTAAGAAGTGCTAACCAATCGAGGGGTTTAGGGGCCGGGCCCCGCCGATCATGGGCCTTCGATGGCCGCGAGGATGCCGCGCATCTCGACGCCTTCCAACGTCGCGGGAGACCATCGCGGCGCCTGATCCTTGTCGACCAGCACCGCGCGCACGCCCTCGGCAAAATCCGGCCGTCGGATCATCTCGTGCGCAAGCTTCAGATCGAGCGCGAGCGTCGCCGGCACGCTCATCAGCTCGCGCGCCCGCAACTGCGCATAAAAGATGGCAATGAGCGCCGTCGGGCTCCGCGTGTCGAGCAGCGCCGAAATCTCGTCCAGCTCAGCCAGCCCTCTCGCCCGCGCAATGAATGCCGCGGCGGACTCGAGCGCCGGCTCCGTCTGCAGACGATCCGCCGCATCGCAGAACGGCGTCGCGCCCGCGTCGATCGATTGCTCCTGCATGAGCAACACGATCGCCTGCGCCGGATCGGGCGCGGACGCCGCTTGTGCCAGAACTTCGACCAGCCCCGCCGCAGCCTCGGGCCGGATCGCCGCATCGGCGAGCCCGAGCTTGAGCGCGTCCGCTGCGCCCACGCTCACCCCGCTCATCAGGAACAGCAGCGCCCGGTCCAGTTCCGTCTGCGCCAGGATCGCATTGGCCCCGACATCGGAGAAAAACCCGATCGCAGCCTCCGGCATCGCAAACCGCGCCCCCGGCTGCGTGAACCGGAAACGGCAATGCCCGGCTATGCCGATGCCGCCCCCCATCACGACGCCATGCGTCAGCGCGATGGTCGGCTTGCCATACCCGGCAATGAGCCCGTTCATCTCGTATTCCGCCGCGAAATAGGAATCGGCCAGCTCCGGCCGCCCGGCGATCACATATTCCCGCGCCGCCCGCACGTCGCCGCCCGAACAGAAACCCTTCTCGCCATTCCCCGTGAACAGCACCGCCCCGATCGCCGGATCTTCCGCCCAGCCCCGCAGTGCGGCCTTGATGCCCTCGATCATCTCGAGGCTCAGCGCATTGATCGCCCGCGGCCGGTTGAGCGCGATCCGGCCGAGACGGCCCTCGACGCTGATCTGGAGTTCCTCGTTCGACATCGTCTCTTCCACCGGGTCATTCCCGCGAAAGCGGAATCTCTGTTTGATGCCACCAGACAGGATAAGAAAACAGGGGCTACCGCTTTCGCGGGACCGACATCGCGGCGAAACGCTGGTTCTCATCGCGGGTTCGGGGTGCTATCCCGCGCTCATGCCTGCCTACACCCCCCTCAGCAACGTCGCCCTTACCGGCCTCGCCCGCGACCTCGCCAAGCGCGCCGACGACAACAAGCCCATCCGCATCGGCGTCATCGGCTCGGGCGAAATGGGCACAGACCTCGTCACCCAGTGCATGCTGATGCGCGGCGTCGAGGTTGCTGCCATCGCCACGCGCCGCCCGCACACCGCCTTGGAAGCCACCGCCATCGCCTATGGCGACACCTCTCACGCGATCGAAGCCGACACGCTGGGCAAGGTCTCCGCCGCCATCGGCAGCAAGAAGCTCGCGATCACCTCCGCCGACACGCTCGTGCGCACGCCCGAGATCGATGTCGTGATCGACGCAACCGGCAAGCCCGGCGTCGCCGCCGACTTCGATCTCCTCGCCATGGAGCACGGCAAGCATCTGGTGATGATGAACGTCGAAGCCGACGTTACCATCGGCCGCTATTTGAAGCACGAAGCCGACCGCCTCGGCGTCGTCTATTCGGTCGGCGCCGGCGACGAGCCCTCGTCCTGCATGGAGCTCATCGAGTTCGCGACCGCGCTCGGTTACCGCATCGTCGCCGCCGGCAAGGGCAAGAACAATGCCTTCAATCGCGACGCTGTCCCCGACGATTATCGCGAGGAAGCCACACGGCGGAACATGAACCCACGCATGCTGGTCGAGTTCGTCGATGGCTCAAAGACCATGGTCGAGATGGCCTGCATCGCCAACGCGACCGGCCTCGTGCCCGATGTCCCTGGCATGCACGGCCCTGCCGCCGACCGCGACCAGATGGTCAAGGTGCTGATCCCCAAGGCCGATGGCGGCATCCTCGACAAGAAGGGCGTCGTCGACTTCACCGTCGGCAAGGGCGTCGCGCCCGGCGTGTTCGTCATCGTCGAAGCCGAGCACCCGCGCATCATCGAGCGCATGGACGATCTCCACATCGGCCACGGCCCCTATTATTCCTTCTTCCGCCCCTACCACCTCACCTCGCTCGAAGTTCCGCTGACCGCCGCCCGCATCATGCTCACCGGCAAGCCCGACATGGTGCCGCTGGCGCACCCCGTCGCCGAGGTATGCGCCGTCGCCAAGCGCGACCTCGCCGTGGGCGAAAAGTTCGATGCCATCGGCGAAACCTGCTACCGCAGCTTTACGCTTACCGCTGCCGACGCTCGCAACAGGAACGCCGTTCCGGTCGGCCTCCTCGAAGGCGGTCGCGTCATCGCCCCGGTCAAGAAGGGCGAGCTCCTCACCACCGCCAATTCTGCGCCGGACCAGACTACGCGGCTTTATGCCCTGCGGCAGCGCCAGGACCAGATGGGGAGCGAGAGCTGATGCCGCTCTCCCAGCTCGACCCTCATCCGGCGCTCGTCGTCATCGATCTGCAAAGGGGCGTCCTCGGCATGACGACCGAGCCGCCGGCCAGTCTCGTCCTTGAGCGGGCTGCAAGGCTCGCTTCCGCCTTCCGTGCCAAATCCCTGACCGTCGCGCTGGTCAACGTCGCGGGCCGCGCGCCCGGCCGCACAGCCAATCCGCGCGTCTTTGCCCCGCAGCCCGGCTGGGATGAGCTTGCGCCCGAACTCGATCCGCAGCCTGCCGACATCCGCGTCACCAAATACAACATCGGCGCCTTCCATGGCACGGGCCTCGACATGCAGCTGCGCCGCCGCGGCGTGACGCAGATTTTTCTCACCGGCATCGCGACATCGTCGGGCGTCGAAGCCACGGCCCGCGCCGCCTATGATCACGGCTACAACGTCGTCTCGGTGACCGACGCGATGGCCGACGGCGATCCGGAGGCGCATCGTCACGCCGTGGAAGTGCAGCTCAGGAAGATCGGGGAGACTGTGACCACGAGCGAGCTGCTCACGGCTCTGGGCGCGGCCTGATGCGTCAGGCGACGTGAGCCAGAGCCGGCGAGCTCACAGACGGCTCCGTTTCTTTCTCGGCATAGGCGTGAGTGAATTCGATCGCCGACATCGGCCGTCCGAACAGCCAGCCCTGCGCCAGCGTCACCCCGCGCGAGATCAGCTCTGCCCGCTGCTCCTCGCGCTCGACTCCCTCGGCAATGAGTTGCAGCCCGCGACCCGCCGCGAGCTCGATGATGTGGTCGACGATCTCGGTGCCGATCTGCCCGCGCGACAGGCCCGCGACGAACGCCCGGTCGATCTTCAGATAGTCGAGCTGCAGCAGATCGAGATAGGCAAGGTTCGAATAGCCGATGCCGAAATCGTCGATCCCGACCTTGAACCCCATGCCGCGCAGCGTCGCGATGGTTGCCGCTTCGAGCTCAGGATCGACCTCGGTCCGTTCGGTGATCTCGAGGTGCACGCGCTCATGGGCGATGCCGCGCGTGGCGCAGGTCGCAGCCAGCGTCGGGCAGAAATCCGGATCGCGCAGATCCGCCGACGAGATATTGATGGAAATAAAGAACGCCTCATGCGCCTGCGCGAAGCCGCCGAACTCGGCGCAGCTGCGAGCGATGACCCGCTGGGTCAGCTGGGACACGAGCCCATGCCGCTCCGCGATCTGGACGAAGACGTCCGGCGGCACCCATTCGCCGCCCGGCCGCCGCCAGCGCGCCAAAACTTCCGCGCCGACCCAGCGCCCGGTCCGCATATCGACGATCGGCTGGTAGACCGTCAGGATCTCATCGCGCTTCAGCCCCGCCCTGAGCAATGCCGGCAAGGATGCGCGGTTGGCGACGAACCGGCGCGTCAGCCAGAGTGCGAAGATGCCCACGGCGATGCCGGTCGGCACAAAGATGCGGGCCAGCGTATCGAACTCGCTCGCCACCGCGGCGACCGGAATCGCTGCATAGGTGAAATGGTCCCAGACCGGCGAGCGCTCCCAGCCCACGATCTGGTTGCCCATCGTCAGCGTGCCGCCATGCTGGTTGGCCGGCAGGTCGACGCCGTGCCAGTCGAACGTCTGGCGGCCCGAGTTGATGATGTCCTCGCGCGTCGAATAGCTCACCACACCCGACGGCAAATCCTGCGCCGCATCGTTGAGACTGAAGATCAGCGCGGGATGGACGAGCGCCGTGTACCCCGACTTTGCCGTCACCAGCAGCAGCAATGCGCCCGGCGCGATGCCGAGATCCCGCTGCCGGCGGAAATAGGTCTGGGTGGCACTCACATAATCATAGGGTCCCGCGTCCACCGGGCGATTGTCGCCGAGCGACGAACATTTGAGCGTGTTGCCTTCGATGTAGCCCACGCCCTGCAAGAGGCTCGAACTGAGATCGATCTGCCGCATCAGCGTCACCGCTTCGGGCGAACAGGCGTGCGCCGCATCGAACACCGACATGCGCTGGAACGCGCTGTTGAGTTGCTCCGTCGTCATCGCAGTGCGGTTGAGCACCACCCCGGCCATGATCTCGGCCCGGTTGCGCTGGTCGTGGAGGCTCAACTGCTGCGCGCACACCAGCGCCACGGCGATCGGCACGACCACCATGAGCACATCTCTCAGCCCGCCAATGAGACGATCGGTCCGCAAGATCGGTTTCGCCCAATGAAGCGCGAATATAGGCGCCCGGCGGTTAACAACCCCGCCGCTTGCCTCGGCGCATGCTCAACGAAACGTAAAGCGCACCTCTCAATCCAGCGTCTGCCGATACCGCAGCATCGCGATCACCGAGATCACAACAAGGATCAGCGCCAGCGCGCCCGCCTCTGCTGCGACATCCGGCACCGCGCCGCCCTTCAGCATCACCGCCCGGGTGATGCGCAGGAAATGCGTTGCCGGCACGATCTGCCCCAGCACCTGCGCCCACCCCGGCATGCCCGCGAACGGGAACATGAACCCCGACAGCAGGATCGAGGGCAGGATCATGAAGAAGCTCAGCTGCATCGCCTGCATCTGGTTGCGCGCCACGGTGGACACGAGGAACCCCAGCGCCAAATTGACGATGATGAAGAGGTTGAAGCCGAGGAAAAACGCCCACCAGCTGCCCGCAAACGGCACATTGAACACCAGCTTGCTCGCCAACAGGAACACGAGGGTCTGTACGTAGCCCACCAGCACATAGGGCAGGATCTTTCCGAGCATCACCTCGAACGGCCGCACCGGCGTTGCGATCAGCATCTCCATCGTGCCGCGCTCGCTCTCCTTGACGATGGCCACCGCTGTGATCATCACCATCGTCATCGATAGGATGATCGCCAGCAGCCCTGGAACGATGTTCGTCGAGGTCTTGCCCTCGGGGTTGTATTCGCGATGGACGCTGATCGAGAACGGGGGCGCCCCGCCTTGGCTCGCAGTGAGCGGTCCCGTGAGCACCTGCCCCACGGCGTGCGAGACAATCCCCGCCAGCGCCGCCGACGCGCCGCCCACCGCCGACGGGTCGGAGGCGTCCGCGGCAATCAGAATCTCCGGATGCTGTCCACGCACCACGTCGCGCTCGAAATTCTGCGGGATGACCACGACGAAATTGGCCGAGCCGCGCCGCAGCGCCTCCTCGCCCGGCCCGATCCCGGCAACCTGCCCCTTGAAGTCGAAATAATCCGATTGCTGCATGCCCGCGATCACCGCGCGTGTCAGCGGCCCGTTGTCGCCCATCTCGACCAGCGTCGGCAAATGGTGCGGGTCCGCGTTGATCGCGAATCCGAACAGGAACAGCTGGATCAGCGGCAGCCCGATCATCATCCCGAAGGTGATGCGGTCGCGCCGCATCTGGATGAACTCCTTGGCCAGCACCGCCACGAACCGCGCGAGCGAAAATCCATGTGCGCGCCGAACCGGCACAACTCGATTGTCTCTGGCCTCGACCTCCCGCCCCCCTCCCCCTTGCGGGGAGGGGCCGGGGGTGGGGGCCGTGTGCCCCGGCTTACGGGCCTCTAGCTGCACGTTCATGCTGCCGCCGCCCCGGGATCGCCGGCAAAATTATCCCGCGCCCCCGCCATCAGATAGATGAACGCCTCTTCGAGCCCCGCGACCTGCAGCGACCAGCGATAGCGCGTATCCGACTTGAGCCGCTCGACCGTCGCCCGCAGCGCCGCCTTGTCCGTGCCCGACACATGCAGCACCGCGCCGAACCGCGCGACCTGCTCGACGCCCGGTTCCTGCTGCAGTCGTTCCGCCAGAGCACCGAGATCAGAGCCTTCCACGCGCCACGTCTCGAGCCCCACCATCTCCGGAATTTTCGCGCTCGGCCCGTCGATCAGCTTCTTCCCGTAGGCAATGTAGGTGATGAAGTCGCACTGCACGGCCTCGTCCATGTAGTGCGTCGAGACCAGCACAGTGACGCCCTTGGCGCTGAGCCGCCTGATCTCATCCCAGAAATCCCGCCGCGCCTTGGGGTCCACACCCGCCGTCGGCTCGTCGAGCAAGAGCAATTGCGGCTCGTGCAGCAGGCATGCCGTCAGCGCCAGCCGCTGCTTCCAGCCGCCCGAGAGCGACCCCGCCAGTTGCTTCTGCCGGTCGGCCAGGCCGAGGTCGGCGAGCGCCTGATCGACCCGCTCGCGCCGCCGGTCGAGCCGGTACATGCGCGCCACGAAATCGAGGTTCTCGCGAATGGTGAGATCCTCATAATAGGAAAACTTCTGCGTCATGTAGCCGACGTTTTCCTTGATCTGCGCCGCGTCGTGCCGCACGTCGAGCCCTAGGCACGTCCCCTCGCCCGCGTCCGGTGTCAGCAAACCGCAGAGCATGCGGATCGTCGTCGTCTTGCCTGAGCCGTTGGGGCCAAGGAACCCGTAGATAGCCCCTTTGGGCACGCGAATATCGAAATGATCGACCACCACGCGCTCGCCAAAGCTCTTGGTGAGTCCATGCACGTCGATGACCGGCTCCTCGCTCACGGAGTGAGCCCGATGGTCACCGGCTGTCCCGGCAGAACATCGCTCTGGTTGTCCATCACCGCCTCGACCAGGAACACCAGTCGGCTGCGCTCGTCGCGCGAGTAGATGATGGGCGGCGTAAATTCGGGGTCCGAGGCGAAATAATCGACCCTGGCCGTCAGCCCGCCCGCGCACCCATCGCAGCCGACGCTCACCGCCTGCCCCAGCGCGAACTTGCTGCGCTCGGCCTCGTTCACGTAGAACTTGACCTTGACGGCGTCCGCCCCGCTCATCGACAGCACCGGCACGCCCGCCGCGGCCACCTCGCCCGCCTTGAAGAACAGCCGCTCGATCCGGCCTGCTTCCGGCGCCTTGACGGTCCGGTCCTCGAGCGCCGCCTTGGCGGTCTGCGCATCCGCCTCCGCCGCCTTGACGCTTGCCTCCGCCGCCACCTGTTGTGCATCGCGGGCCGGCAATTGCGCGACCTTGAGTTGCGCCGTGAGCTGGTCGACCGTCGCCTCCGCCGCCTTGGCCGTCGCCTTGGACACGTCGAGCTGCGAGATCGGCACGAGCCCGCGATCGAACAGATCCTGCGTGCGCGCCAGATTGGTCGATGCCAGCTTCAGATCGGCCTGCGCCTTGTCGAGCGAGGCCTGGATGACGTCGATCTCGTCCTGGCGGCTCCCGGTCTGCAAATTCTGCAGCGTCGCCTGTGCCGCATCGGCCCGCGCCGTCGCCGCATCGAACTGCGATTGCTGCTGCGTCGCGTCCAGCACGAACAGCACTTGGCCGGCGCTCACGCTGTCACCCTCGCGCACCGCGATCGAGGCGATCGTGCCCGGCGTCGGCGCCGCCGCATACACATAGTCCTCCTCGACATAGCCATTCCAGCCCGGCGTCGTCGCCGGGCCGAGCCCTGGAATGAAAGCCAGAAGTCCCATCACCCATGCAAGGACCTGGTTCATTTCTGTTTCTCTTGCCTAAAATGACGCTCTACCAAGTGCCTCATCGCATCCTCACGTCGCCATGAACCGGCGCTCGCCCTTGGGCGCGCTGAGGCCGTCGAACAGAATGCTCAGATGATTGTCGATGAGCCGGTCGATCGAGATGCCGCCCTCCGGCACGATTCCGAAGATTTCCGCCATCAGCATATGGAGCACGATCGGCCCGATGATCGAGCGCAGCGTCAGATCCGGGTCGAGTTCGCGGAAATAGCCCTCATGCATGCCGTTCCCCACGATCCGCCGCACCACCGGAATGATGCGGTCGAGCACCTCGCGCCGGTACATCTGCGCAAACTCGGGAAAATGGATCATCTCGCGGATGAGGAGCCGCGGGATCGCCGCGAATTGGGGATCGGTCAGCCGGCCCGCGACCATCTTGAGCGCTGCGGAAATGATCGGCCGCGGATCGCCCGCGTAATTTTCGAACATGCCCAGCGCATTGTCGGCGATCGGCACGACTGCGCGCTTCACCAACCCCTCGAGGATCGATTCCTTGGACGGGAAGTAAAGATAGACCGCGCCCTTGCTGAGTCCGGCCCGCGCCGCGATGTCGTCGACCCGCGTCGCCGCGAAGCCCTTTTCGACGAACAGCGCCAGTGCCGCGTCCAGCACCTCGTCCGGACGCGCCTCCGCGCGCCGCCGGAATTTCGGACCCCGGATTTGCTGTTCCAAATCCATCGCGCACTCTTGCTGACCCGTCAGTCAGATATTGATAACTGACCAGTCAGTCATTTGCAAGAGCAGGATTGCTATGACAACATAGGGAAATGCGGAGACTTCGGAGCGAGGACAAAGACAGGTGCGGTTCTGGCGTTGGTGCTGTCCGCCCTGGCGGCCCCGCCTTTGCTGCAGGTCAGCTGGTCTCGACCACCGACTACGCCGACCACCCCGTCCACGGCACGAGCGCCGCCGCGATCTATGGCGACATGAACGCCCATCCAATCCCCAACCCCGATGGCGGCCCCTCGCTCGCAACATCACCCACGATCACAATCTCGCCTCTCGACGGCAGCCTCAGGTGCCATCTGCCGGGTCGACCGCCTCACCTTCACCTGGGATTTCGTCGTCACCCTTCCCCGCGCCATCGACGAAGCCCGCCTCGCCGCCCGCGACCGCGCCGATTGGCGCGCCTTTGTCCGCTCCCTACGCGCCCACGAGCTCCACCACCGCTCGATCTTCCTCGATTGCGGCCAGCGCTTCGTGCCGGCTGCCGCGAAACTCACTGCCCCCACCTGCCCTGCGCTCGACACCGCCGTCCGCCACTTCCTCGACACCCAATACGCCGCCTGCATGACGCGCCAGCAAGCCTTCGACCGCGCCGACACCCCGCACCAACCATCCGCTCCATTCATCGCACTGTCGACGGCCGAGCAACTGGAACATTGATCTATCTCCAGAAGCCCGCAGTTGGCGTCCTCTCCCGCGCAGCGGGGGAGGGGACCATGCGAAGCGTGGTGGAGGGGGCGGCCAGGCGCACAGATGCGAGTCGGTTCTGCCTCCCCCGAGTGGGGAGGGTAGCGAAGCTAGGAGCGTAGCGACGTAGCGCAGCTGGGTGGGGGGAGTCTCCACAGGCGCGTCTGTTGCAAGTCCCCCCACCCCGGCTTGCTAGCTCGCTGCGCTCACAAGCGCGCCGCCCTCCCCACGCGGGGGAGGGAGAAACTGCAGCCATGCG
>Ga0207639_10000542_pt1 | contig 25904 bp, 19 predicted proteins | sample KBSCornC32_FD_184299 | JGI IMG/M metagenome (GOLD analysis project Ga0207639, IMG submission 184299) | Corn rhizosphere microbial communities from Kellogg Biological Station, Michigan, USA - KBS Corn C3-2 (SPAdes) (version 2) | ecosystem: Host-associated > Plants > Roots > Rhizosphere > Soil ...
TGGGCGCGGTCACGTTCGCGACGGGCGCGTGCATCTGCACGCCGATCTTGGTGAGCAGGATCTTCGGGATGAGCTTGAGCTGGTTCTCGATCCGGGGCCGCGGCGTCTTGGCGGGCGGGACCGAGCGAAGGTACGCGACCACCGCCTTGCCGTCCTCGTCCGACAGGTGCTGGTACTCGTCGTACGGCATCATGGGCAGCAGAAAATGGCCGTCCTTGGCGACACCGTCGCGAACGGCGCGCAGGATCTCGTCGTCGGTCCACCCACCGATCCCGGTCTCGACGTCGGGCGTGATGTTGGGGACGTACGTCGTGCCGGCGCGATCCTCGTAGGTGTTGCCTCCGGCCAGGAACAGATCGGTCTGCTCCCCCTCCATCAACGTATTGCCCGTGGCGCGGCTCGTGTGGCAGGCGCCGCAGGCCATCACCTGGTTCACCAGATATTGCCCGCGCTGCAGGCGCTCGGGGGTCGCGTCGAATTTCTCGGACGTCGTCGCGCGGATGTATTTGCCGCGACACCCGGCCAGCCCCGACGCCGCGACCGCCACGGCAAGCAGCACGAGCCACACCGAGGGCAGCGGTTCGGGCGCTCGCGTGATCGCGGTGGTGGCCTTCCCCCGTAAAGGGCTGGTCATGGGGCGGGCAGAATAGCGAGATCGGCTCAGGCGGAAAAGGGGGCGTGGCGCTTTCGCCCCCTGGTGGCGCATGGCCTCGGCGTGACGGCCGTGCTAGATGAAGGCGCCCGCACGTGCGGGTGGATCACGGAGGTTTCTCATGAAGATGCTGACGAAGCTGATGGTCGCGTTCGTTTTGACCGCGTTCGGAGCGTCCGCCGCGTATGCCTGCGACGGCATGAAGGGGCACGAGAAGGCCGACAAGGGCGATCAGGTCTCGCCGTCCACGGCCAAGAAGGACGCCAAGGACAGCGCCAAGTCGGATCAGAAGTCGTAGCGGTCGGATCGCGGAGGCATGATGTCCAGTCTGATGCGCGTCGGGTTCGTCGGGCTGGGCATCATGGGCGGCGGGATGGCGAGAAACCTGCTCGCCAAGGGCCACAGCCTCGTGGTGTGGAACCGGACCGCCGCCCGGGCGAACGAGCTGCGCGCGGCCGGTGCCGCCTGGGCGGCCACGCCGCGCGCGCTCGCCGAGTCCGTGGAGGTGGTGTGCACCTGCGTGTCGGATCCGGCGGCGCTCGCCGCCGTGGCCGGCGGTGAGACCGGCTTTCTCGCCGGCCTGACCGCGGGCGCCCTGGTGATCGACTTTTCGACGGTCGGGCCCGACGCGGCCACCAGGCTCGGGGAGGCGTGCGCCTCCCGCGGCGCCCGCTTCCTGGCCGCTCCGGTGACCGGCTCGAAGAACGCCGCTGCGGCCGGCACGTTGCTGCTCATGTGCGGCGGGACGGCCGAGGCTTTCACCGCCGCCCAGCCCGTGCTGCAAGCCGTCGGCAGCAAGGCCATCCACGTGGGCGAGGTCGCGCAGGCGACCACGGTGAAGTTGATCGGCAATCTGATGATCGCGCACATGGTCGAGGCCCTGTCCGAGGGCGCCACCCTGGCCCGGCGCGCCGGCATCGGCGTCGAGAAGCTTCTCGAGGTCGTTCAGAGCTCCGGCTTTGCCTCCCCGTTCTGGGACTTCAAGGGCAAGGCGCTCGCCGCGGGCGATCTGTCGACCCACTTCAGCATCGATCTGATGCACAAGGATCTGACCCTCGCCCTGGGGCTCGGCCAGGAGCTGGGCGTGCCGCTGCCCGCAGCGGCCACCATCCGCGAGATCTACCAGGCAGCCCGCGCCCGGGGCCTGGGCGCCCTCGACATCATCGCCACCGCCGCCGCCGTGGTCGATCCTTCGCTTCAGCCCGCCGGATCACCGGCGGCGCCCGAGCGTTGACCCGCGCTGACGGCGGCGTCGCCCTCAGCCGATAGGGCCGTTCGGTTTGGACTCCCGCCTGTCAGTGCCTTCGGTCGTCCCGGCGAGGGATCCGACGAAGGTGTGAAACGCCGGGTTCGCGCGGTCGATGGACAGGACGAACTCGTCGCCCTCGTCGACGCGCATGACATAGCCGTTGGCCACGCAGGACAGCGGGCCCGGCGTGACGAAGCCGAAGCTCACCCGCTCGTCCAGGGCCAGGGCTCGTCCCGCCGATCGGAAGCGGACGCTGCGGGGCGCGATGTCGACGACCTCCACGGTCAGCGATTCGTTGCGCGACTCGAGGTGGATCACCACGGGCAGACCAAGGGGGTACCGGGCGTGTTCCCGCCGGTCGGGTCGCGAGCGCGGGCGAAGGTTGGCTGGAGTCATCCGGGTTCCGCTTCCGGCGCTGGGTCGCGCTGGGTCCTTGATAGTTACTTGGCCGCCGCCGAGCGGGCCATCAAAGTTTCCCATCGGTTTTGGTGCCCGAGGCGCGAGGCTTTTCGTCATGCGCGCTCGTCATCGAGCGAGGGGGAGGGCCAGCCCTCACGCCGCGCTGCGCATCGCTCGGCGCGGAAACGATCGTGGCATGGCCATTGCTCGTCAGCGTCGCCGCGACCGGGGCCCCCCATCGGTCGGGCGAGGAACTGCGGCGACACGCGTCGGACGATGGGCGCTCAGCCAGGCGCGCGCTTCGGCGGCTCTCGGCGGGCTCGACTCCTCACCGTCGTAGAATTCCCCAGCCGTTTCCGCCAGGCGGACAGCGCGGACGCGATCCCCGCCGGAGTCCCAGAGGGCCCGCGCCAGCGCGAGGCGCGTGTCGGCCACCTGCAACTGGTTCGGCTCCCGGGCCTCCCGGATACGTAGCGCCCGCTCGAGGGGCGGGACCGCCTCCGCGAAGCGCCCCAGCTTCGAAGACGCGACCCCCAGCCCCGTCAGCGGATAGGCCAGGTACGGGTGGTCCGCGCCGAGCTGCGGCTCCCAGCGACCGAGCGCGTCCAGAAAGAGCGGGATCGCCTCGGCGGCCTGGCCGGCGGCGATCAGATATTCGCCTCGGTTGCTCAGGACCTTGGCCAACCAGGGGCTCCCTTCTCCGTATGCGCCGATGTAGATCTCTCTCGATCGCTGGTTCATGGCCAGAGCCGCCGGGAGCTCGCCCCGCACGAACAGGGCCTCCGCCATCGCGAGCAGGCTCTCGGCCAGGTCGGGCGACCCCGGAGGCAGAACCCGTTCCTTCAACGCCAGCGCCTCCTGGGCATGGCGGAGGCCGGCGTCCAGATCACCGGCCTGCACGGCCATGGCCGAGCGTGTCTGGAACAGCCACGCCCGCACGTCGTCGTGGCCGGGACCCAGCCGATCGAGGATGGCGTCGCCGAGGGCCGCCCAGCGCTCGCCGTCCTCGTGCCGGGCGAGCGTGTAGCCCTCGACCCCCGACAGAAGCGCCGCGCCGCGGGCGGCGATGTCATCGCGCCGCGAGGCGAGGGCGGTCCAGATCCCCTCCTGCAGTCCCGCGGCGGTCTCTTCGGGGAAGGCGGTCGCCTCCTGGAAGGCCCAGGTCCGCACCAGCACCTCGGCGATGAGCGGCCGGTACTGGGTGGCGCGTGCCTCTTCAATCGACTTGCGTCCGAGGTCCAGCGCTTGGCGGTGCTTGCCGGTCAGGTGCAACGCTTCCACGACGGCCGTCTGCTCGCGAATGGCCTCGACGCGGGCGCGCGTCGGCGCGTCGCGCGGCGGCTCGACCGGTTCGCGCAGCAGCTTGACGTCGGCGCAGCGATCGAGCGTCGGCAACGCGCTGGCCGCGTCGACGGCGCGCGCGACGGTGTCGCGGTCCGCCGCCGCCAGCACGTCGACCAGCGCGCGCAGGCCGGTCAGCCGCTCGTCCAGGCAGGTCATGCGCAGCTCGAACGTGTCGGCCGATTGCTCGGCGCGCACGTGGCGGGCCTCGCACGCGTCGCGGTGGGCGCCGAGCCACCGCGTGGCGTAGCGGTCGAGCATGGCGGCGGTCCGGCTCCATGTCTCCGGCGCGTAGGACAGGCCCGTGGCGGCGAAGGAGGTGCGGACGCGATCGTGCACCGGGCCGGACCCGCTCGGCTCCCACAGTCCGCTCAGCCGATCGGCGCCACGCTGGCAGAGCGCGGGGCCGTCGTCGGCCGCGTGGCCCGCGCGCCAGAGCCCGACGCCCGCCAGCGCGACCACCGCCGCCACGGCGCCGGCGACCACCAGGCGCCGGCGCGAGCGGGCGGGGTCGTGCGCCATGGCGTCGACGAGCGCCTCCATCGAAGGCCAGCGCTGCGACGGGTCCGCGGCCAGCCCGCGCAACACCACCCGACGCAGCCAGCTCGGGACGGTGGCCTTGGCGGGCGTCGGCGTCACCTCTCCGCGCAGCACGGCGGTCATCAACGTCGACAGCGTCTCGGTCGGGAACGGGTGCGCCCCGAACAGCGCGGCGTAAAGGGCGACGCAGAAGCTGAATTGATCCGTGCGTGCGTCGGCCCGCTCGCCGACGAACTGCTCGGGCGCCATGAACAAGGGTGTGCCGAGCAGCTCGCCCGTGCGCGTGAGGGGCGCCTCTCCGAGCGCCGCCAGCACGTCCGCTGCGCGACCTTCGCCGGGCGGGGGCCGCCCGTCGCCGAGGCCGTCCGCCTGGCCGTCGTCGCCGATCGAGCGCGCCAGCCCGAAGTCCATCACGCGGACCTTGCCGTCGGCGCCGACCATGACGTTCTGGGGCTTGAAGTCCCGGTGCACGAGGCCCGCGGCGTGCGCGGCGCCCAGGCCCCGACCCGCCTCCGTGAACGCGGCCAAGATTTCGCGGCGCGTACGCGGGCGATCCGCCAGCCAGGCCGCCAGCGTCTGGCCGTCGACGAACTCCATGCCCACGAAGACGCGATCGTCGTGGGTGCCGGCGTCGAAGACCACGACCACGTTCGGGTGGGAGAGCTTCGCGATCGCCTTGGCCTCGCGGAGCAGCCGGCTTCGCCCGCGCTCGTCGCTGGCCTCACCCTCGGCGCGGAGCAGCTTGAGGGCGATCTTCCTGTCGAGCTGCGGATCGTAGGCAGCGTAGACGTCGCCCATTCCCCCGCTGCCCTGGTGTCCCAGCACGATGTAGCGCCCGATCGACGAGCCGGGCACGACCGGTCGGGGCGGCGGCCCGCCCGGTTGCGAGCGCGGGGTGCTCGCGCCAAGGGCCACGGTGACGAGCTGCCGGCACGGGGAACAGGTGCGCGTGTGGGCGTCGAGCCCCGCGACGACCTCGGGGCGAAGCCGCCTCTCGGCGAACGCCTGGATCGTCTCGGCTTGTACGCAACTGGGCTCCACGTCGTGACTCGCGAGGCAGCCATCATGCCGGATGGAGTGTGATCGTGATAACGGTCGCTGCTTGATCTTGTGAAGTGGACGTATGTCTTTTATAAGAGACAAGAGACGCCAGCGCGTCGCGAGTGCACGGCTCGCCCAGGTGGGCGGTCCGGGCGCTTCCCAGCGAAAGGACAGTTCGATGACATACGGACACGGAAGATCGGGGTGGGTCGCGAGACTCGGTAACGTTCCTCTCATCTGGCTCGCCCTCACGGCGACGGGTTCCCTCGCCGGATGCTCTCGCGACCAGAGTCGGCCCGCCGAGGTCGAAGAGACCGGCTCGGTCAGTCTCAGCCTCACGACGCCGGCCGGCGTGACCGTGAGCTCCGTGGCCTACACCATCACGGGGACCGCGTTCACGAAGAGCGGCGCCATCGACACCAGCGCCTCGCCGGTGATCAGCGGGACCATCGGCGGCATCCCGGCGGGCAAGGGTTACACCCTCACGCTGACGGCCAGGTCGGTCGGCGACAACACGACGTTCACGGGGTGGGCCACCTTCGACGTGATCGCGGGGGCGAGCACGTCGGTGACGGTTCACTTGAACGGGAGCAGCAAGACCGGAAACAGCTCGGTCGCGGTGAACGGCACCATCAACGTGAGCCCGCACATCGACGAGCTGACGGTGGCGCCCCAGACGGCGTTCGTGGGCGCCTCGGTCAAGCTCCTGGCGGTCGGCAGCGATCCCGACGCGGGCCCTTCCGCGCTCAGCTATTACTGGTCGCCCAGCGGCGGCGTCATCGACAACCCGATCGCGCCAAGCGCGACGCTGACCTCCACGACGCCCGGCACCTTCACGATCAAGCTGACCCTGTCGGACGGCGACGGGTCCGACACCACCAGCACCACGGTCACCTTCATCAGGCCGCCGGCAGCCGTAGGCGGCGCGGGCGGCGCCGTCGCGGCGGGTGGGGCCGGCGGCGCGGGCGGTGCAGCCGCCGGCGCGGCGAGCAAGCCCAACGTCTTGCTCATCATCGCCGACGATCTGGGCGCCGAGGCGACCAGCCTCTACCCCGATCTGAAAGGCCCGCAGGGCCAGGTGCCCATTCCGAACATCGAGGCGCTCGCCCGCAACGGCCTCGTCTTCGACAACGCGTGGGCCAGCCCCGTGTGCTCGCCCACCCGCGGCACCATCGTCAGCGGCCAGTACGGCTTCCGCACCGGCGTGACGACCGTCGGCAACGTGCTGCCGACCTCGACGGTCACGCTCTTCGACCGGCTCACCGCCGAGAGCCCGACCTACGCGCACGCCCTGTTCGGCAAGTACCACCTCGGCGGGGGCAGCATCGATCCGCGCCCGGGCGTGGCGTTCCCGCAAGTGCCGCAGATCCTCCAGCACGTGCGTGACCTGGGAATCACGACGTACCGCGGGATCCTGGGGGGCGGCCTGACCGATTACTACAGCTGGACGACCTACGACATCAACGGGCCCGAGGTGGCGAACACGACGTACGCGACGACGGTGCTGACGAACTACGCGATCGACTTCGTCCACCAGCAACGGGCCACCCGGCCCGGCCAGCCGTGGTTTCTGTACCAGGCCTACAACGCTCCGCACGCCGCCAACGGGGGCAACAACCCCTACCAGGTCCCGCCGCCCGAGCTGAACCACGTGGACCTCACCTCGGTCGGCAGTCCCGCGCCGGGCGCCTATGCGACCAACATCCCGATCTACCAGGCCGACATCCAGAGCCTGGACACCGAGGTGGGCCGGCTGCTGGCGCAGGTCGACCTCAGCCAGACGCTCGTCATCTTCGTGGGCGACAACGGCGTTCCGCCGCCCGTGAAGGACACGGCGACCGGGCTGCGCGACGCGAAGGGGAGCGCCTACGAGGGAGGCGTGCGCGTGCCGCTGATCGTCGCGGGAGCGGGCGTCACGCGCCGCGGGCGAGAGGACAACCTGTTCGTGACGACCGATCTCTACGCGACGATCCTGGACGTCGCGGGGGTGCCGGTCAGTCACGTCAACGACAGCTTCAGCCTGAAGCCGCTGTTCGCGGACGAGGCCGCCTCGAGCGGACGCGCCTTCTCGTTCTCGGAGGTCTCGAGCGGGACGAGCCAGCGCCAGTATGGGTTGCGCGACACGCGCTTCAAGCTGGTCAACAATCTCGGCCGCTGGGAGCTGTACGACCTGCTCACCGATCCGCGCGAGGCGACCAACCTGTACGCGAACGCGCAGTACGCGGCGGCGCGCGCCGCCTTGCAGGCCCAGATCGCGGTCCTGAAGGCCGACGCGCTCCCCGGGTATTTCCAGTCACCGTGAGCGACGCGCCCGCGGCCCTCGAGGGGGGGGCCGCGGGCGAACCATCAACCAGCTCGGGCCCTCTCGTCACCGGCAGCGGCGATCGGCGGCGAATTCACCACGCGCGCCGCTGCAGAGGGCGCGCAGGGCCGCCTGGATGGGACCGTTGTCCGGGAAGCGGGCGCGCGCTTCGCTCAACGTCGCGAGCGCGCGCTCGTCCTGGTGCGTGGAGTGCAACCCGACTCCGTAGGCGTAGGCATAGTGGCTGTTGTGAGGCGCGAGGTCCCTGGCTCGCCCGAGCTCGTTCACGCCCGCCGCAATGTCCCTGCGGCGCACCAGCTGCATCCCGAGCGCGAAGTGGGCGTCGGCGGAGTCCGGGTACAGCGCGGCGGCCTTCTGCAGCGCCTCCTCGGCAGCGGCTTCGTCGCCGGTGGCGTGCAGATGCTCCGCGTAACTCAGTCGCGCCACGAGCGACGTGTCGTCCCGCCGCAGCGCCTGCTCGAACGCTGCCCGCGCGGCCGCCCCGTCGCCCGACGCCTGCCGGAGGCGGGCCCGCTCGACCAGCGCCTCGGCCCGATCGCCGTTCGCCGTCAACCAGGCCTCGTAGTCGATCATCAGCGCCGCCCGAGCCTGCGACGCCCCAGCCGGCAGTGGGGTTTCGCCGGGGCGCGCCGGGCCCAGCAGCGGCGCGAGGGCCAGGCGCACGGCCCGCGAGGCGTCGCTCGCCTGACCTGCCAGCAAGCGCGTGCGGTCCTCGGCCGGCGCCGACCGCAGACCCTCGACGGCGCCGAGTCGCAACCACGGGTCGGCGTCCCGCAACAGGGGCTCGGCGAGGGCGGCCGCCTCGAGGGGGGCGCGCGCTCCCAGCTCCGAAAGGGCCGTGGCCTTCGACAGCCCGGACACGGCGGGATCGCCGAGCAGGGCGCGCACCGACGCGGCCGCCTCGCGGTCGTCGTGGCGCGTGCCCCACGAGACCGGGCCCAGCTTCTCGGCTCCCGACGGTCCCTGGCGCCGCCCGCTGCGGTGGCGGGCGATGGCCTCCGTCGCCCACGCGTCCCCGCGCGCGGCGTGGCAGACCGCGCACGCGTTCGGCGTGCCGAGCGTGGCGCTGAGATCGGGCCGCGGGACCGCGATGCGGTGATCCCGGCGCTCGTGGACGACCATGTACGTGCGCGAGGGCATGTGGCAGCTCACGCAGCGGGCGCCGTCCGTGCCTGCGGCGTGGAAGTGGTGTTGCGGGCTGTCGAACGTCGGGCGGTCGTGGCACCGGGTGCACAGCGCGTTTCCTTCCGCCCGCAGCCGCGCCGTGTGCGGGTCGTGGCAATGGCTGCAGGTGATCCCGCGCGCCGCCATCTTCGACTGCAGGAACGAGCCGAGCTCGAACACCTCGTCCTTGATCTGCCCGTCTGCGAAGTACAGGCCGTCGCTCAGCAGCTCGGGCCGCCAGGTCTCGAGCATGTGCTCGTGCGACGGATCCTCGCGCAGTCGGACGCGGCGGGCGTGGCAGGCGCCGCATTGATCGAGCTGCTCGGGCTGGGTGTGCAGGCCGTTGACGAAGCCCCGCGCCGCCGCGTCTCGCGCCCCGCGATCCACCGCCTCGACGTGCGCCGAGCCGGCGCCATGGCAGCTCTCGCAGCCGTTGGCGAGCTCGCTCCACTGGCTGTCGAAGCGGCCGGTCTCCTCCGAGAACCGCTTGCTGAAGCGGGTGGTGTGGCAGTCGCCGCACATGTGATTGAAGCTCTGCCGCGGGCGCGTCCAGAACAGCGGGTCGGCGGGCGTCACGTCGTCGTCGGGATAGAGATGGAACCAGCGCTGGCCGCCGCGCTCGCGCGGGCGGGCGTCCCACGCGAAAGGCAGGGCCTGGAGGCGCCCGTCGTCGAACGCCACCAGGTACTGCTGCAAAGGCGCGTAGCCCAGCGTGTAGGCGACCCTGAAAGTCTGCGCCCGGCCCTCCTGGTTTTCGGTGGTGACCAGGAGCTCCGAGCCCCGCCGCGAGAAGCGCGTGTCGCGCCCGAAGTAACGAAAGGTCACGTCGCCGAAGTCGCCGAGCACGGTCGCTGGATCCGCCGGCTCCATCGCGTGGCGGTGGTGCGACGACGACCAGGCGGCGTGCTCCCGGGCGTGACAGCGGGCGCACGCCTGCGACCCGACGAAACGAGCGGGCGCGGCCTGGCGGGCGGTCGCGCTCGCCGCCGTCCGCCGCGCGCGCGCCCACAGCGCGACCCCGCCCCCCGCCGTCAGGCCAAGAGCCAGGCAGACGGCGGCGCCTCGCCGTGTCGCGGACCAGGATTTGAAGACGACGGCCGGCACGACAGCGTCTCGTATAGTGGACGTTCGTCCTGCTTGCAAGATGCGCCGCCGCCGAAAGTGGTATGGCGCTCGCGGGCCGGTCTCCCGATCATCGGGCCATGAAGGCGCTCAGCTTCTGTGCCATCACGATGCTTTCGTTGACCTCCTCGGGTGCCTGCACCCACGAGCGCCTCGTCACCGCTGGATACTCGGCGCAGGTGCCGTTCAAGATTGCCGCCGGGAGCATCTGCCGGCATGGAGAGATCGTGGGCGTCGAGACCTCGAATCGAGCGGCCGACCCCCGCAGCGCGGGGACGACGGCGGCCGGCATTCACACGTTCAACTATCGATTCGACGCCGATCCCGCGCTGGCCCTCAAACGTGGCCTGGAAGAGAGCCTCCAGGCCGGCGGATGCCGCCTCGACGGCTCGGCACAGGCCAACCTCTTCGTACAGATCGTGCAGATCGAAGCGCGCGGCGAGAAGGGCGGGATGTGGTCTTGCCCTGGCACGGCCTCGGCCAGGGTCGCGGTGACGTTGAGCGATCGCGCGGGCCATCCCTTGCTGAAGAAGGACATCTCCGCAGCCGCCAGCGGGAGTTGCGGCATGGTCATCTGCAACGACGAGGAGGCCAGCCGGCTCGCCTCGTCGATCCTCAGCGACACGATCACGAAGACGGTGCGGGCCTTCGCCGAGGCCATCGCGAAGCAGCTCGCGCCGCCGCCTGCGGCCACATCGCCGGCGTCCCCTCAGGATGCTTCGCCCACCCCTGGGGCGGCGCTTCCCTCTTCTGCCAAGAGCTGAGCAGGCGAGGTGCCCGGCGGCGAGACCGCCGCGGGAGCGGGGGCTGGCCGCGCGAGAGGCTCGGCCGGGAGCGCGGGCGTCGCCAGGGGGCCGTCGATATGGTGGAAGACCCGGTAGTCGAGCCGGCGCGAGCCGTCGGGCATGTCGGAGATCAGGTCCCGGAAGCGGCCGCCCCACACGATGTCGGACAGCTCGTAGCGGTGGCGGGCGTGGATGTTCTGGCCGACGGTCTCGTCGACGCCGTAGAGAGTGACGAAGAGCTGCGCGTTCTGGGCGCTCAGGCGTTCGAGCGCGTCTTCGCCGTGAAAGGGGCTCGTGTCGTCGATCCGGTGCATCGCCAGCCACGTCAAGCTGAACAGGGCGTTGTGATCCCGCACGAGCGGCAGCTCGATCGGGCGGCGCAGCACCTCGCCCTCGGCGGTCCGCTCGGTCCGGAGCAGCACCAGACGGAGGTGCGCCTCGAGGACCTGGTTGTGCCGCCAGTTCGCGAGTCGAAACATCAGGTGGGGCACGCCGTCGCGCACGGTGACCGTCATTCGCTCCGAGAAAACGATGCGGGCGGTGGGCCGCGAAAACTTGGAGAAGGTGATGCCGGTGACCAGCGCGACGCTGATGATGCCGACCAGCGCCTCGATCGTCACCACCAGGTGCGTGTAGCGCGTCGCGGGCGACATCGCGCCATAGCCGATGGTGGCCATGGTCTGCACACTGAAGAAGAAGGCGTCCTCGAACGAGCCGGGGCGGGCGTTCAGGATGCCTCCGGGCTGAGCGACATAGAGCATCGCGAACAGCGCGTTCGCTGCCAGGAACCCCAGCCCGACCACCACGAAAAATCCCGTCCAGCTGCGCCGCAACAGGAAGTGGTAGATGTCCTTGTACGGCTCCCAGGGCCGCCCCACGGCTCGGATGTTGGGGAGAACGGGCTCGCTGGCGCGCCGCCGCCGCGGCCGGCGAGCTTGTTCCGGGTGGCTCGACATTCGTCGGATCAGTTTAGGGCGCCTGCGGTTACGAAATCGACCCACGGTCGTGAATCTGGCTCAAGGTCAGAGGGGCTCCCGCCGACACGAAAGAGGCAATGTCACCCGTCCATCCCGACCGCCTGAGGGTCGCCAAGAACAGAATTTCTGAATGGCTATCTACACTTAAGGTCGCAGGCGACGGCTTGCCCACCCCCACGAAGCAGGAGCTGCTGCGCCAGCTCGACTCCGCCAAGCCGACGACCCGCACGGACGGGACGGTCGAGCTCGTCATTCCGGGGCTCTCCGCGCTGGGGATGGGGATCTTTCAGCACTCGTTTCGCTTCGACTCCACGCGCGTGCGCGTCGTCCCCTACGGCAATAGCTGACCCGCGCGGGAAGGGCAGGCGGCGATCTGAATGGGAACCCTGAGAGGGTTCCCAAACTCTCCTGCCAGCGCGCTCCGGCGGGCGAAGCCCGCCTGCGCGCTGCCGTTGGAGGTTCCGTTGTTGCGCCTCCCCGGCGGTTGGACGCGCTGGCTCTGAGGCTGTGGTCGCCATCGGAGAAGGATCTTCGATGACTCACGCGGAGCGGACGTCGCAGATCACGGCGCCGTGATCGGACACGGGGCGGCCGTCGCTCCCGGATGGCGTGACCACGTGAGCGGCGAGGGGAACGATCCCTCGGCCGGCCACCCAGTCGAGGCGCGCGGGCGGGCGGGCTTGCCAGCGGCGCAGGAGGCGGCGCCCGAGCCACACCAGCGGCGCTCCGCCGATTCGGCGGAGCTTCTGCTGCGCGTACGGATCGGCGAAGTCGTAGTGGTAGGTGGGCGCCGCGCGGTCGTTGAGGCCGTCGACGGTGAAGCCTCGGCGGGCGAGCTCGTCGAAGACCACGCGCTCACGGGTGGTCTCGGGGCGCATGTAGTCGTCGATGGTCCGGCGAAGGCCCTGGCCTGCAAGGACGCGGAGGAAGTCGCGGGCGAGGGCCAGGCCGGACGACAGATCGTGGGTCGAGGAGTTCAGGTCGCCGCCGACCAGCGCCGGCGTGGTGGCGGGGTCGCCGGATCCCACGCGTTCGAGCCCCTGGAGCACGGCGCTTAGCTGGCGGGCGCGGCCGGCCGGGGATGCGTTCGAGTCCAGGTGGCACGCGGCGAGCCGCCAGCGCCCGCCGGGGCCGTCGATCTCGACCCCCAGCGCCCGCTTCTTGCCGAGGCGTCGCTCTGACGACGAGAACTTGTCGCGCAGCTCGGGAAGATCGAGGTTCTCGGCCGCCCGGATGGGCCAGCGCGACAGCACGGCCGTGCCGGCCAGCGCGGACGTATTGGCGGTGCCGCCCGGGTTCTCGCCCCAGTCGTCCTGGATCGTCAGGTACGACGGCGCGAACGCGTAGCTCATCTCCAGCGCCAGGGCCAGGTCGCGCGGGACGTTGCGGTTGCCCGAACGCCCGAGCCCGCAGTCGACCTCGACCAGCATCAGGATGTCGGCGCCCGCCAGGAGGCGCTCGGCGCGAAGCGCCTGCAGCAGCTCTGCGAAGCGGGCGCCGCGCTGGATGTTCCACGCCACCACGCGCAGCTCGTCGCGGGTCGCGCGGACGTCAGGGGAGGCCGCCAGGGCGGCGCCGACGGGTCGCGAGGCGCAGTCGATGTCTCCGCGCTCGACGGAGGAGAGGGTCCGCTGCACCTCCGGGCCGATCTTGCGCCAGAGCGTACTTGCATGGAGGGCGCGGCGATCGCGGAACGCCCGCAAGGCCGCGTAGTGGGCCGCCAGCCCGTGCTCGATCGGGGCCAATCGGGCGAACGCCATCGAGGCGCCGATTGTAGTTGGATCGGGGTCGGAGAGGCGCTCGATCCTGGCATCTTGACGGGGTCCGGCTCGCTGCCGCTCGCGAACCCCGTGCCCCCTCGCTCCGCGCGGCGAAGCCGCGCTACGCTCGCGCCCAAAAGCGAGGTGGGAACGATTGGCGGCCTGACAGACCGACCGGCGTGAGGTCCACGAGACCGTGGGAGAGCAAGGGTCCTCGGGCCGACTTTACGGAGAAGCTCACCATCCTCAACGCCATGTCCGCTTCCCACACCCCCTGGCGCGTAGAGATCACCGCTTGACACTCAAGACAGATGTCCCCCGGCGCCGGCATCAGCGCGCGCTGGTCGGCATCCACAGCTTGGCCCCGGGGGCGACCACGAAATCCTGGGCGTGTCCCGTGGCCCTCTCCTCGGGCAGCACGGCATGCACGTGACAGGGCTGGCCCGGGTGAGTGAACGTGCTGCCCCCCGGTGCAAACCAGCAGAACCCGACCAGGGTGCCGCGCGCACGGGCGTGGGTTTCGATCGACTGCGCCTTCTTCATCGACTCCTCGGTGCCGGGCCCGGCGGGCAGGAGGCGGCCGTCCACGATCGCCAGGGTGAGTGACGAGAACGCGCCGTCCAGGCGAAACGGGACGGGACGGCCCTCGAGGCCGCGCTCGCGGGCCCACCTGGCCAGGCGCGCGGCCGCCTCGCGTGAGGCGAGCCCGTCGGGGAGGTCGATGGCCGTCCAGTCGGCGCGCTCGTCGGCGTGGGTCGCGACCAGGAACGCGGCCGCCTCGCTGGCGCCCGCGGCCGTCTCCACCCTGACGGCCGCGCCGGGACGGGCCGGCGGATACGAGAGCCACACCGTCCCATCGACGATGGTGATCTCGCCCCGCAGATCCTCGAGGGAGCCGAGCGCGTAGGCGTGGGGGACCCGGGTGACGCTGGCCAGATCCACCTTCCCGCTCACGTCGCGGTCGCGCACGAGCTGCGCGACGCTCCCGAAGGTTTCGACCTCCGGAAGGCTCGGGGGCTCGACGCTCTCTCGTCCGCCTGCCCCCGGATCGGCGGGGGCGGCCACAGCCCGCGCCACGAAGCACGCGATCACGCCGATCACCCCGACGACAGCGCCACGCACGACAGCCCTCACAGCGGCAACCTGAGGCGCCTCCGTCGCCCGTCAAGGAGGGGTCCGGCGCGCGGCCCGATGGGGCAGATCCCGGTGTCTCCGCGTATGATCCTGGCCGCGTGAAGAACCCGAAGAAGCGCGCGCTGCGTACGGCGGCGGTGGCCGTGGCCGTCTGGGTCGGGGTGCTCGCGCTGTCGATCGCCAGCGTGCAGCGCGAGCGCGGGCGGCTGGTCGACGAGTTCGGCGCCACGACGCGCCGCCAGCTTCACGAGTCGGTGGAGGCGCTGTCGGCGCGCCTGGAGGCTTTGGAGCAGGACACGCGCCTGCTGGCCGACCTGGTCGAGCAAGAATCCGCCGCCGAGGCCGGGCTGGACGCGCAAACGGAGCATCGGGTCTGGCAGAGCGCCTTCCGTTCCATGGCGGCGGTCGTGCCTCAATACCGGGTGGTCGCGCTGGTGAACAACGAAGGGATCATCGACGTCGTCGGCGTGGCGCCGGCCGAGACCCCCAGCGTCGCCGCCGCGCTGATGCCGGCGACCCGGCGCTTCGGCCAGGACGTCGGCGCCCGGCGCGCCAAGGCCTTCGGTCAGACCGAGCGGCTGGGGTCGCGCTCGTTCTTTCTTTACGGCACGCCGGTCAGCCACGGCCGCGCCATCGTGATCGCCAGCGACGTGGCCGTGTTCCTGGGCGCGGTGGCCTGGACGCCGCTCCCCTCGGCTCGCCTGTTCGTGACCGATCCGGCCAGCGTCATCTGGGGGGGCTGCGAGATGTCCGTCGGATGTCACGTCACCGACGTGAAGACCGTCGAGAACGAGGTGCCGTCACGCCGCACGCGCGGGGGCCGCTCGGTGCGCATGGCCACCATGGGCAGCCCGGCGCTGGAGCTGTCGGAGTCGATCGAGCGGCCCACCGGGGTCTGGGGGGTCACCTGGGTGGCCTCCACCGAATCCATCGTCGAGCGCGAGCAGGTGATGATCTCGCGCGTGGTGTTGACCGCGGTGGCGGTTGCGGTCGCGTTCGCCGCGGTGGGCGCCTTCGTGCTGCGGCAGCAGCGCCAGGCCGTGGAGCTGGAGGGGCGGCTCCGCTACGCCCAGGAGCTGGCCAACGCGCGGCAGACCAGCCAGTCGATCGTGGACAACGCCCCCATCGGCGTCCTCGGTCTGGCGGAGGACGGACGCGTGCTGCTCGCGAACGGCTTCCTGGTCGAGCGCCTCGGCCCGGTTCGACTCGGCCAGCCGCTCGACCAGGCTTTCACGGAGAAGGCGGGCGCCACCTGGGCGCGGGAGATCGAGCCTCTGCTGCGGGACGCCGGCCGCGGGGCCGATGGAGGTGGGGTGAGGCCCGCGGCGGCCGGGAGCGGTCCCCCCTCGCCACCGGCAGGCGCCGGGGAGGGCGCGCCCAGGCAACAGCTCCGGTCCATCGCCACCGGCACGCAACAGTTCCTGGTGCGCATCGTGCCCGTACGCGGCAACGAGCTCGGCGTCAGGACCTTCGCCCTGATCGAGGACCAATCCGAGCTTCGCACGCTGGAGAATCACCTGGTCCGCGCCGAGAAGCTGATCACCGTCGGCGTGCTGTCGGCCGGCATCGCGCACGAGATCGGCAGCCCGCTGGCCGTCATCCGCGGGCGCGCCGAGCAGACCCTGCGCAGCCTGGCCGAAGATCGAACGGGCGACGACCGAGGCCAGGACCGAGGTGACGACCGCGGCGATGATCGAAGCGACGCCCGGCGCGACGCGCGCCGAGCGTCGGACCTGCGGGTGATCATCAAGCACATCGACAACATCAGCGCGACGATCCGCCAGCTCCTCGACTTCTCGAGGCGGCAATCGATCGAACGGCACGCCGTGGTCCCGGCCGAGGCGTTCGAGCAGGCGCGGGTCCTCCTGCAATGGAAGACGGCGTCACGGCGCGTGGGCCTGGTGTTCGAGGCCGAGCCGGGGACCGGCCCGCTGTCGGCCGATCCCGATCAGCTTCAGCAGGTGCTGGTCAACCTGATCCTGAACGCGTGCGACGCCTCGGCCGAGGGCGACGAGGTGCGCATCACCGCGGGGCCCGGCGAGGACGGGTTCGTCCGGATCACCGTCAGCGATCGGGGGTGCGGCATCGCGCCCGAGCACATGAACGCGGTCTTCGATCCGTTCTTCACCACGAAGAAGAGGGGCGAGGGAACCGGGCTCGGCCTGTCGATCGCGGCCAGCATCGTGCGGAACCACGGCGGTCAGATCAACCTCGACAGCGCGCCGGGTCGCGGGACCCAGGTGACCATCCTGTGGCCGGACGCGCGGCGGCCGACCTCGGCGACGGCGTCCGCCGCCGAGGCGCCCGAACCGGAGCGGAGGCGCTCGCATGCGTAGGCTGCGCGTCCTCGTGATCGACGACGTGGTCGACATGGCTCAGACGGTCGCCAACGAGCTGGAGCCGGCCGGCTTCGACGTCGAGGTGGTCGACAGCGGAAGCGTGGCGCTGGATCGGTTCGCGCGCGAGCCAGCCGACGTGGTGATCACGGATCTGCGCATGAAGACCGTCGACGGGCTCGACGTGCTGGCCGGCATCAAGAACACCGATCCCAACGTCCCGGTCATCATCATGACCGCGTTCGGGGCCATCGAGAGCGCCGTGGAGGCCATGCGCCGCGGGGCCTTCCACTATCTGACGAAGCCCTTCGCTCTGGAGACGCTGCGCGCGCTGGTGGAACGCGCCTGCCGCGAGCGGGCGCTGTCGACCGAGAACGCGCTCCTGCGCCGCACGCTGCACGCCAACGCGGCGGCGCGCCAGCTGCTCGGGACCAGCCCGCCCATGCGCCAGCTCCGCGCATTGATCGAGCGGATCGCGGACGCCAGCTCGTCGGTGCTGATCACGGGCGAGACCGGCACGGGCAAGGAGCTGGTGGCGCTGGCCATCCACGCCGACAGCCCGCGCCGCGACAAGCCCTTCATCGCGGTGAACTGCGCGGCCTTGCCCGAGCAATTGCTGGAGAGCGAGCTCTTCGGCCACGCGCGCGGCGCGTTCACGGGGGCGCTGCAGAGCCGGCGCGGCCTGTTCGTGGAGGCCGACGGTGGCACCCTGTTCCTCGACGAGATCGGCGACTTGCCGCTGGCCCTGCAGGGCAAGCTGCTGCGCGTCTTGCAATCGGGCGAGGTGCGGCCGGTGGGCAGCGAGCAGAGCCGCCACGTGGACGTGCGGTGCGTGGCCGCCACGCACAAGGACCTCGGCGAGCTGGTGGAGAAGAACCTGTTCCGACAGGACCTGTTCTTCCGGCTGGACGTGCTCCGCGTCCAGGTGCCCGCGCTGCGCCAGCGCACCGAGGACATCCCGGCGCTGGTGGACCACTTCCTGCGCAAGAGCCTCGGCAGCTCCTCGCGCTCGGTCTTGACGGGCTTCGAGCCGGAGGCGCTCGAGTTCCTGGCGAGCTGCGACTGGCCGGGCAACGTCCGCCAGCTCGAGAACCTGGTCGAGCGGTTGGTGGTCACGGCCTCGGGCGCGCTGGCCAAGCTGGGCGACGTCCAGCGCGCGCTCGGCCCGACCCGCGCCGTCGATCCGCTGGTGCCGCTGCTGCAGAAGCCGATGCCACTCGACGAGCTCGAGCGGCGCTACATCGCGGGCGTCCTGCAGGGCGTGGGCGGCAGCAAGCTGAAGGCAGCCGAGATCCTGGGCGTCGACCCGTCGACTCTCTACCGCCGCGAGAAATCCAAACCCTGACCGCGTCCCGTCTTCGTCCTCGCCTCCATCCGCCCACCCGCGCCGCGTCGATCGCCCCATCCGGCTTTGCAAAAGGCGAGATTGGCGCCGCGAAATGCAAGGCCGGGCGGCGGCCATGAATCCATCACGTAGCGGGTGCGTTTCGCGCTTGTTTCTCGCAGAAGATCGACAGGTATCCGCGGCAAAAAATTGCGCCACAAGACCCGGAAATCATTCCTGACTTGTCGGTGTTTCGGAGATGTCTGCCACCCCCGGCACCGGCGTTGCTGAGGAGGACGCGTCGCCTTTGGTACGAACGCGACGCTTCGAAACACCGCAACGAAAGGATCCGAACCCATGCAGAAGGCCAGAAGTCGTACAGCCGCAAGAGGCACCGTGAAGGTCTTGGCCGTCCTGGCCCTGGGAGCCGTGGTCTGCTCCATCGGGGCCGGCTTCGCTCGCGCCGAAGATCCCGCGGCCGCTCCCGCTGCCGCGCCCGCGGCGGCTCCCGCGGCTCCCGATCTCGCTGCCCGGGTCGCCGACCTCGAGGCCTACGTCACGAACGGCGCGCCGAAGAACCTCATCACGCCCGGTCCCGGACACAACGCGTGGATGATGACGTCGACGGCGCTGGTGCTCTTCATGACCTTGCCGGGGCTGGCCCTGTTCTACGGTGGCCTGGTCCGCCAGAAGAACATCATGTCGGTCATGGCGCAGTGTCTCGGCTGCGCCGGGCTGGTGACTGTGATGTGGTGGGCCTTCGGCTACAGCCTGATCTTCGCGAGCGGTTCGTCCTTCCTGGGCTCGTTCAAGTTCGCGATGCTGAAAGGCGTGACATCGCTGCCCAACGCCGACTACGCGGCGTGGGTATCTCAGAACGTGTTCTCGATGTACCAGCTGATGTTCGCCATCATCACCCCGGCCCTGATCGTGGGCGCCATTGCCGAGCGCATGAAGTACAGCGCCGTCATGGCGTTCATCGCGCTGTGGATGCTCGCGGTCTACTTCCCGCTGGCCCACATGGTGTGGGGCGTCGACGGCCTCATGAACGGCGTGTGGAACGCCAAGGCCTCCATCAAGGCCATCGACTTCGCGGGCGGCACCGTCGTCCACATGTCGTCCGGGTGGTCGGCGCTGGTGCTGTGCCTGATCCTCGGCAAGCGCACCGGGTTCGGCAAGCGCGCCTTCATCCCGCACAGCATGGTGCTGACCATGATCGGCACCGGCATGCTGTGGGTCGGCTGGTACGGCTTCAACGCCGGCAGCGCGGTCGCGTCGGACACGATCGCGGCGAACGCGTTCACGACCACCACGCTGGCGACGGCCGTCGCGTGCTGCGTGTGGCCGCTCCTCGAGTGGGTGACGCGCGGCAAGCCGACCATCCTGGGCTTCTGCTCGGGCGCGGTGGCGGGCCTGGTCGTCATCACGCCGGGCGCCGGCTTCGTCACGCCGTCGAGCGCGGTGATCATCGGCGTTCTCGCGGGCGTCGTGCCGTTCCTGGCCTGCACCAAGCTGAAGGCGTTCTTCAAGTATGACGACGCGCTGGACACCTTCGGCGTCCACGGCGTGGGCGGGACCATGGGCGCGCTGGTCACCGGCTTCTTCGCGACGCCGGAGGTGAACGCGAACCTGTCCACCAACCTGGCCGGCTACGTCGGCAAGACCCTGTGGCTGGAGCAGCTCAAGGCCATGGGCCTGACCATGGTGCTGTCGATCGGCGCCACCACGGTCATCGCGCTCATCCTCAAGTCGGTGATGGGTCTCCGTCCCTCGCTGGAGAACGAGGAGCTCGGCCTCGACGAGAGCGATCACGGCGAGTCGGGCTATCACCCTGACGAGGGCGGCTACCACGGCGCGCTCCCCGAGGGCGCGGCGATGTCGGCGAGCGCGGCTCCGGTTCTTGCGAAAGGGACGCCATGAAGAAGGTAGAAGCCATCGTGAAGCCCCACAAGCTCGACGATCTGAAGGATCGCCTGCGTGAGATCGGCGTGTCCGGCATGACCGTCATCGAGTGCAAGGGGTTCGGTCGCACGGGCGGCAAGACCGAGGTGTACCGCGGCTCGGCGTACGTGGTGGACTTCGTTCCGAAGGTGCTGGTGCAGATCGCCGTCAAGGACTCGATGCTGAACGACGTCCTGACGGCCATCGAGACCACCGCCAAGACCGGCAAGATCGGCGACGGCAAGATCTTCATCACGCCGATCGACGAAGCCATCCGCATCCGCACCGGCGAGCGCGGCGAGGACGCCATCTAGGGAGCGCAGGGGGGACCCAAGCCCGCAGGGGGGACTTCGTCCCCCCTGCGAGACCCCCAACCCCGCAGGGGGGACTTCGTCCCCCCTACGAGACCCCCGCAAGCCCGCAGGGGGGACTTCGTCCCCCCTACGAGACCCCCGCGGAGATCTCAGCTCGACGCCGGCGCGGCGAAGCCGCGCCTCCCGTCGAAGAACTCGCTCGCTGCGCTCGCTCTGAGGAGGCGGAGGGAGAGAGGCCGAGGCTGAACCTGAACGTCACCCTCGCCCGCGCAAGCGGGAGAGGGAGCGGCGGGTGGTTTGAAAAGTACCCTCCCTTGCGCGAGCGGGGGAGGGTTTTCTTTTTGCGAGGGGCGGTCAGAAGCCGAGGCCGACGACGGAGCGGATCCAGACGCGGCCGAAGTTGTCGCCGACCTGGACGGAGCGATCCAAGTCGGTGGCGCGCAGGTACACGCCGGTGGCCCACCAGATGGGGCCGAGGTTCATCATGAACGCCGGGCCCGCGAAGACGTGCGGCCCGCGGTTGAAGACGCGCGGCCCTTCATCGTCCTCGTACTCGGCGCGCATCCAGCCTTCGAGGCCCAGGTGAAAACGCGGGGTCAGCTCGACGGTGGCGCCCGCGGTGGGGTTCAGCACCCACTCGCGCTCTCCGCTGAAGTAAAACTCGCGCTCGGCCCACAGGTTCGTGATCAGGCGCAGCCGCCCGAAGCGGCGCTGCAGGATGACCTTGGCCTCGAGCTCGATCTCGCGCTCGTTCTCGGTGACCTCGCCGTACACGGCGACGTCGACGGGCCAGGCGCCCGGATCGGCGAAGCGATATCGCAGCCGCTGGGACATCCCGTTGCCCATCGTGAGGGTCGGCGGCGACTGGCTGGGATCGACGCCCACGCTGGGAACGAACATGAAGTAGATCGCAAGCTCCAGCTTGTCGGTGATGCCGTACTCGATCTCGGTTTGAAGCTGGGTGGCGTTGTACCAGGCCGGATTGGCGCTGCGGTTCAGCACACGCACCGGGACGAAGTCGATGAACTGCTCGACCTCGCCCGTGCCCTGGGCGAGCGACTCGGACTGGTACGTGAAGGGCAGGGGGCGCGGGTTGGCGCGCGCCTCGGGGGCATAGGCCAGCGCGGCGGCAGCCATCGAGGACGCCGCCAGCTTCACGAGCCACGTGGGGCGGCGTGCGCCGGGGGCCATTGGCTCAGAGGACATCGGGCGATCCTTTCGCGCCGCCGGCGCCGTTCACCGCGGTGTTTTCGCCTCCCCCTCCGCCACCGGCTCCCGCGCCGCCGCGCCCGCCGGCGCCATCTCCGCCGCCCGCGCCGGGAAAGCCACCGGCGCCCACCATGCCCGAGCCGTCCAGGGCCAGCCATCCGGAGAGGACGTAGTCGTTCGCCTTCCCGAGGACGTGGCAGGTGTTGCAGCCGCCCTGCGGATCGCCCGCGTACGTCTCGCCGCTCGGCGGACCGAACCCGCGCCACTTGATGCCGACCTCGCCGGTCGCCGCCTCGGTCAGCTCGAACCACTCCCAGTCGACGGCGCCGGTGACGTTATAGCCGCCCCCGCGCTTTGAGCGCGCGAAGAGCCGTCCGTCGGTCTGCATGTTCTTCACGATCAACGTACCGATCGGGAAGGCGGTCGCTCCCGCCGGCGGCATCTGGTTGATGTAGACGATGCGCGTGCCGGCGATGTGGGAGCCGCCGAGGGAGACCTCGCTCTCGGTGGTTCGCGAAGGCCACGAGCGAAAGGCGGCAAAGTCCCTGGCGAACGCGACCATGGACAGTGGGTCGCCGTTCGAGCCGCCGCCGCCGCACCCTCCTGCCGCGATGGCCGCCGCGAGTGTGGCCGCGACGAGACCCGCTGACAGCTCGTGTCCGGGCGCGGGCGACGTGCGCAGCCCCAGGGAGCTCTTCGGGCGCTGACCTTCCGTGAAGGTGATCATCACATCTCCGGGGTGAACACGGGGATCCCGAGGAGGTCTGCGCCCTGGTTCATCAGCGAGACGATCGACCCGGGCACCGTCGGATCGACGGCCTGGTTCGTCGCGGTGTAGAGCATGCCGAACGGCGACTGCAGGTCAGCCGCCGTGGGCGCCTCCGCGCTCCAGGTGGCGGGAGGCGCCGGGATCGCGTCGAGGGCCACCGTCGCGTAGACCGACGCGAGCTGCGTGAACCCGGCGCCGATGGCCGCGTCGATCATGGTCCCGGTCATGCCGCCCGGCGTGGTGCTCGAGGCCGGCTTGGACTTCAGCCAGTCGCTGAACAGCGCGTAGATCTTCTTGGTGCCCTCGAGGTTGGCGCGCAGGTCCGCCATGGTGTGCTGCGAATAGCGCGACTCCTCTTCACCCGTCGAGGCCTTCGTGACCTTCTCCTTTTGCTCGTTCATCAAGCCGACCAGCCCCGTGAAGGCACCTGAGACGTCGATCTCCTGCGGGGTCCACTGGTCGAGAAGCCGCTTGGTGTCGGTCACCAGCTGACCGCAGAGGCCCGTCTTGAAGGAGGCGGCCTGCGCGGCGGTCGCGGGGAAGGCAGCCGGCGCGTAACCGGGAAGCGACGCCTCGAAGGCCACCACGTCGGCCGGCACCCCGTCCGAAGGTTGCGAGTACAGGATCCGCTCGACGGCGTGCATCCCGGTGATGCCCGCGCCGTCGAATGGGTCGGGATCGCCGGCGCCCTTCAGATCGGCGAGGAAGCCGTCGTAGCGCTCGTCGATGGCCACGTCGATCTCCGGGAAGATGGGCGCGGTCGCCCCCTCGACGTGCTCGTAGGCCGTTCGCGCGCGCACCCACGCCGCCTTCATGGTGGCGATGGCGGTTGCGTCGAGGGTCGCGTCCCATCCGCGCCCGGCGGGGGTGGGCGCGGCGGTCTGGAGGTCGATCGACGCCTGATGGAGCGCCATCAGATCGCCCACCATCGACGCCTGCATGGCGCTGGCCACCTGGCTCTTCTTGTCGGCGGGGGAATCCGAGCCGCAGGCGGGCGCGATCAACACGACGGCGAGGCCGGCGGCAAGGGCAAGGGGGGACGTGGCGACGGCGGGGGGGCGGGCGATCATGACTTGCTCCTGGATCTACGGTTTCGGCGATTCACAGCGACGAGACGAAGGCGAGCAGCAACGCGCGATCCGCGGGAGCCAGCGCCTGGAAGGCCATCACGCTGCCGTCGGCCTCGGAGCCGGGCCCCGCGTGCGCCAGGATCGCCTGCTCGACCGTCGTCGCCAAGCCGTCGTGCATGAGCCCGCGCGCGAACCGCAGCCCGACCAGCGGCGGCGTGCGCCAGTCGCGCCCCGTGGCCTCGCCCTCCTCGATCCCGTCGGCGCGCTGCGGGCCCATGTCGTGCAGCAGCAGATCGGAGTAGAGAGGGGCGTCCATGCCCGCCAGCGGCGCCAGCGGGTAGTCGGCGCGCGTCTTCAAGGTCGGGACGTGGCAGACGGCGCAGCCGGCGGTCGCGAACAGCGCCGGTCCCCGCGGATCGCCGGCGGCGCGCTTCGGGATGGCGGTCATGCGCACGTACATGGCGCGCTCGTTCACGCTGTCGATGGTGACGTCGACGCCGGGCTTCAGATCGTCAGACAGGCCGTCCGGGTTCGCGAACTCCGTCGGGCGCAGCGGGCTGGTGATGCCCATGTCGCCTTGAAGCGCGTCGGCCGTGAAGTCGTCCACCGTGGCGATACGCCCCTTCAACCCGAACCGTCCGATCACGATGTCCCCGGGCTGGTGCGTGTGGAAGCGCGTGTCCGGGTTCGGCTGAGAGGCGTAGGCGACGTGGTTGGGGCGGCCGTGGATGCCGTCCGTGCGCAGCGCCTGCTCGGCGGCCACGCGCTCGATCTCCGAGTCGAGGACCGCCTCCATGTACCCGCGGCCCAGCACCGCCGGCGGCAGCCGCGTGGTGACCTTCACCGAAGGATCGGCGGAAGGGGCCTCGATGGGAGCCCGCGCCTCACCCGTGACCAGCGGGTGAATCGTGTGGCCGTAGGGGAGCGCGCTCTGATCGGCGGCCGGGCTCCAACCGTCGGCGTCGACGACGACCATCTTCTGGACCAGGCCGGGACCCCGCATCCCCTGGTCGTGGCACCCACTGCACGAGGTGCGCGTGTAGAGCGGTCCGAGGCCGTCGTAGGGGCGCAGCGAGAGATCGAACAGCCCGTCGCCCACGTCGAACTGCGCGATCTGGGCGGCGGTCAGGTTGTCCGCGGGCACGTCGAAGAGATCGTCGGTGCCGAAGACGGTGGCCTTCTTCTTGGGAAGGTCAGCCATGACGCCGTCGTCGCAGGAGGCGACGAGAGGCGCCAGCGCCCCGAGGAGGGCGATGGAGACAGGAGCCAAGGGGCGCAGCGCGAAGCGAGGCGATTCCGTCCGGCGGGGCATCACGGGCAGAAATTATGATAATGAAAATTAAAATCAACTTCAAAATCGCGAATCGACCGTGTCGATCACGCGGCTCCGGAGTCGTCGTGCGGTCCGCCGCCGACCTCCTCGAGGCGGCGCTGCAGGAAGCGCGTCTCCGCAGCGTTCGTGACCAGGACCAAGGCCTCGCGATAGGCGCGGGCCGCCTCCGGCAAACGCCCGAGCCGCCGCAGCAGGTCGGCTCGCGCCGCCGGTAGCAGGTGATAGCCGCCGAGCGCCCCCGCCGCGGACAGTTCGTCGATGTGACGCAACCCTTCGGCCGGACCTTCGGCCATCGCGATCGCGACGGCGTGATTCAGCGCGACCACCGGGGAAGGGTCAATCCCCCGCAGCCACCCGTAGAGCGCGGCGATCTCGCGCCAGTTCGTGTCGGCGGCGCGCACCGCTTGCGCATGGACCGCCGCGATCGCCGCCTGCAGCGTGTACGCTCCCAGCGGGCGCAGCGGCAGCACCTCGCGCACCAGCGCCAGCCCCTCGGCGATCGCGTCTCGGTCCCAGCGCGCGCGGTCTTGATCCTCCAGCAGCACCAGCTCGCCCGCCCGGTCGACGCGCGCCGCGCGCCGCGCCTCGATGAGCAGCATGAGCGCCAGCAGAGCCCGCGGCTCCGGATGCGCCGGCACCAGCTTGGCCAGCAGCCGGTCGAGGCGGATCGCCTCCGCGCACAGCGCCGCGCGAACGAGCGCGTCGCCGCTGCTGGCCGTGTACCCCTCGTTGAAGATGAGGTAGATGACCGCCAGGATCGCGTCCAGGCGCGCCGGGAGATCCTCCGCGTCGGGGATGCGATAGGGGATGCGCGCGATCCGGATCTTCGCCTTGGCGCGCACCAATCGCTGGGCCATCGTGGCGGGCGGGACCAGGAAGGCCCGAGCGATCTCCTCGGTCTCGAGGCCACCCAGCGTGCGCAGGGTCAGGGCCACCTGCGCCTCGAGCGGCAGCGCGGGGTGGCAGCAGGTGAACATCAAACGAAGCTGATCGTCCTCCACGGCCCCCTCGTCGAGCGCCCGGCTGTGCGGGAACACGCCGTCCTCCATCCCGATGATGAACACGATCGGGAACTCGAGGCCCTTGGCGTTGTGGAGCGTCATCAGCGTGACGAGCCCCTC
>Ga0207639_10000544_pt1 | contig 25870 bp, 17 predicted proteins | sample KBSCornC32_FD_184299 | JGI IMG/M metagenome (GOLD analysis project Ga0207639, IMG submission 184299) | Corn rhizosphere microbial communities from Kellogg Biological Station, Michigan, USA - KBS Corn C3-2 (SPAdes) (version 2) | ecosystem: Host-associated > Plants > Roots > Rhizosphere > Soil ...
AGAGGTCGCGCCGCAGACGCGGGTGAGGGGAAGCGTACCGAGGCGTACCGTCGTGGTGCGCTCGTCGATTGCGGTTGGCTTGCCAAAATGAAGGCGAGGTTGTCGCACGCTTTCCCTCACCCCAGCCCTCTCCCGCAAGCGGGAGAGGGGGATATCAGGGAGGCTGGAAAGAGGGGATATCAGGCAAGCGGGAGAGGGTGCATGGCTCACTGCGCCGGTTGCAGTTGCGACGGTAACGCCTCGAGGCCCATCGCCTTGCGGTAGCGCGCATACAGCGTCTGCACCTTGACCACGTATTCCTGCGTCTCCGCGTACGGCGGTACGCCGGAATATTGCGCGACCGCGCCGACGCCGGCGTTATAGGCGGCGGCGGCGAGCGTGCGGTCGCCTTCGTAGCGCGTGTCGAGCGACTTCAGCAATTTCGCGCCGGCGAGGATCGACTCCTTCGCGGAGAACGGGTCCTTCACGCCGTAGTCGGCGATCGTTTCCGGCATCAGTTGCATCACGCCGCGCGCGCCCTTGTCGGAAAGGGCGTGGTCGTCGAAGTAGCTCTCGGCGTGCGCGATCGCGCGCAGCCAGGCTTCATCGACGCCGGTCTTCTTTGCGACGGCCTTGAACTCGCGCGGGAACGCATCCATGCGCGGCGCACCGACCTTGCCGAGTCCGGCATGCGCGGGTGAACCGGCCGGTGTCGCGACGCTGAAGCCGAGCACGCGCGTCGATCCGGGCAGGTTGCGCGTGCTGTAGACGGTCTTGCCGTCCTGCGTGCGTTGGTACAGCGTGCCCTGGAACACGCCCATCGCGCCCCACAGGTTCGGCAAGGCGGCGGCGTTGTCGTCGAGTTGCTTGGCGAAGCATTGCGAGCCCGGCTCGGGCGCAGTCGCGAGGCTCACGGTGCCGTCACGCACGCAGCGATAGACGGTGCGCGCGGAGACGGCGTGCGTGCAGCAGGCGAGGAACAGGGCAGGGAGCAGGCGTCGGATCATGCGTCGCGATTGTAGGCTGTGCCTTGTTGAACCTGCAGGAGCGGCTTGAGCCGCGATGCTTTTCTTCCGACGAAGAGCATCGCGGCTCAAGCCGCTCCTGCATTGCTACATGGACAGCGAGAGGAAGAACGTCACGTCCTGCGCATGGCGCGGGATCGCGTCTTCGACGAGACCGGCGCGCAGGGTCCAGCCGGCCTTCGCGTGCCACGCGGACGACAGCGCGAGCGTCGCGGCGTCGTCGAGCAGGGGGATCGCGCTGTCGTACAGCGCACCGTGCCATTGCAGTTGCGCGGCGGCATCCCACTGCGGCGTCAGGCGATAGCCGAGCATCGCGTCGGCGAACGGCACCTGGTCGTTCGCGCGATCCGCGAGCAGTTGCGTATTGCCGCGCTGCATGACGCCGACGCGTGCGCCCCACGGCCAGCGTGTCTGGTCGTCGGTCGACTGCAGCGCGAGCCACAGGCTGAGATCGGTACTGCGATCGTCGACGAGCAGGCTTGCGTGCGAGGTGGGGACCTTGAGCGTCGCGCCGAGCATCCACTCGCGACCACCCTCCATGGTGCCGCGCATCGCGAGATCGACGAGCAGCGGCGCGACCGCGTGCAGGTTGCGATCGAACGCGACCGTGTCGGTGCCGTTGTCGTCGTCGTAGCGGATCGTGTGGCCGTCGGTGCCGAGGCGACCGCGGTCACCACGGCTGAAACCGAACGTGCGGTGGTAGTCCTCGAGGAAGCCGTCGAGGAAGCCGCTGCCGACGTCGACCTCGGCAAGGCTCGCGCGCACCAGCCAGCGCGTGCCGAACGCGCGCGTGACGGCGACGCGGGCTTCGTGGATCTCGGCGTCGTAGACGAGACGTTCGCTGCCGTGTTCGAAGCCGACTTCGGTGTTGCTCGCGGAGAGCATCGCCTCGACGTGCCAGCCGTCTGCCGTCGCGGACGGCGGCGCGAACGGCAGGCCGCTCGCGGCGACGAACGGATTGGCGTCGCGGTAGAGCAGCCACGGTGCCGCGCCGACCGCGAGCGAGCAGGGCGCGTACGCGATTGTCGCGACGGCCAGGATCCTGGCGACCGTCGCGACGCGCAGCCGATCACGCATGCTTGTGCGGATCCCGGGTCGCTTCGAGCGTCTCCTCGGCCGATTCCATCTTGTCGCCGAGCAGGCGCCGCACCGCGACGTAGAAGATCGGAATGAACAGCACGCCGAGGAAGGTCGCGAAGATCATGCCGCCGATGACGCCCGTGCCGATCGCATGACGCGCATTCGCACCGGCGCCGCTGGAAATCGCCAGCGGCAGCACGCCGAGGATGAACGCGAACGAGGTCATGAGGATCGGGCGCAGGCGCAGCCGCGCCGCGTCGATCACCGCGGTCGCGAGCGGGCGTCCCGCACGTTGTTCCGATACCGCGAACTCGACGATCAGGATTGCGTTCTTCGCGGCTAGGCCGACGATCGTGAGCAGTCCGACCATCAGGTACACGTCGTTGGACAAGCCGCGCGCCCACGTCGCCACCACCATGCCGGTGATGCCGAGCGGGATCACCATCATGACCGCGACCGGGATCGACCAGCTCTCGTACAGCGCCGCGAGGCACAGGAACACGACGAAGATCGACAGGCCGATCAGCAGCGGTGCCTGGTTGCCGGAGATGATTTCCTGCAGCGACTGGCCGGTCCAGTCGAAACCGAAGCCTGGCGGCACGTCGTTCTTGATGATTTCCGTCATCGCGGCCATCGCCTCGCCGCTGCTGCGGCCGGGCCCGGGCTGGCCGACGATCTCCATCGCCTCGTAACCGTTGTAGCGCACGAGCGTCGGCGGACCGACTTGCCACTGCGCCTTCACGACATTGGAAATCGGCACCATCGGCGGTGTGCTGGTCGGCGACGTGCCGCCCGCGGGCGTGATCGTGCTCGGCACGTAGAAGTGCTGCAGCGCTTCGGGACTGCTGCGGAACGGCGCGTCGGCCTGCATCGTGACGCGCTGCACGCGGCCGCCCGCGATGAAGTCGTTGACGTAGACCGGCGCGAGCATGAGCTGGATCGCCGTGTACACGTCGCTGAGCGCGAGCCCCATCGATTGTGTCTGCGCGCGATCGATGCTGAGTTTGAGCTGCGAGGTGTCGGGCAGCGTGTTGGGCCGCACGCCGGTGAACATGTCCTGCATCTGTCCGGCCTTCGCCATCACGGCGCCGCCGGCCTGCATGAGCGCGTCGTGGCCCGCGCCCGAGCGGTCCTGCAGATACAGGTCGAATCCGCCGAACTGGCCGAGGCCGCGGATCGTCGGCAGGTTGACCACGAACGCCATCGCATCGACACCCTGGAAGAGCTGTCCCTGGATCTTCTGGATCAGCTCCATCGCGGTGGCCTTGCGCTCATCCCACGGCTTGAAGCGGATGAACGCCATGCCGACGTTCTCGGCGCTGCCGACGAAGCTGAAGCCGGAGATCGCGAACACGCCCTCGACTTCCGGATTGGCGCGGATGGTCTGCGACACCTGGTCCATGACCTCGTTGGTGCGCTTGATCGTCGCGCCGGACGGGAGGCCGACGATGGTGAGGGCGTAGCCCTGGTCTTCTTCCGGGACGAAGCTCCTGGGCAGGTGCGCGAAGCCGAAGTAGCACGCCACCGCGACGCCCGCGAACAGCGCCATCCAGATCGGCACCGCACGCACCGCGCCGCGGATGTGGCCGGTGTAGGTGTCGCGCGCCCAGTCGAACAGTTTGTTGAAGCGGCGGAAGAACGCGTTGCGCTCGCCGGTCTGCGGCTTGATGATCGTCGCGCACAAGGCCGGCGTGAACACCAGGGCGAGCATCGCCGAGAAGCCGGTCGACAGCGCGATCGTCAACGCGAACTGGCGGTAGATGGCGCCGACCGAGCCCGTTTGCAGCGCGCTCGGGATGAACACGGCCATCAGCACGATCGCGATCGCGACGACCGGCGCCTGGATCTGCAACATCGCCTTGCGCGTCGCATCGACCGCGTTCAGGCCTTCCTCGTGCATGATGCGCTCGACGTTCTCGATCACGACGATGGCGTCGTCGACGACGATGCCGATCGCCAGCACCATGCCGAACAGGCTGAGCTGGTTGATGGTGAAGCCGACGGCCCACATGCCGAGGAAGCCGCCCATCAGCGCGACCGGGATCACCAGCGTCGCGATGATCGTGGCGCGGAAGTTCTGCAGGAACAGCAGCATGACGAGGAACACGAGGACGATCGCGATGGCGAGCGTCATCACCACTTCCTCGATCGAGATCTTGATGAACTGCGTGGTGTCGTACGGCACGAACCAGCTCACGCCGGCGGGGAAGGTACGCTGCAGTTCCGACATCTTCGCCTTGACGAGGTCGGCGACGTCGAGCGCGTTCGCGCCCGACAGCAGCTGCACGCCGAAACCGGACACGGCCTGGCCGTTGTAGACGACGCGCTGGCCGTAGCCGCCGGCGCCGAGGCCGACGCGTGCGACGTCCTTGAGGCGCACCGTGGTGCCGTCGCTGTTCGCGCGCAGGATCACGTTCTCGAACTGCTCGACGGTCGTGAAGCGTCCCTCGCCGACCACGGTCGCGGTGAAGGCGGTGCCGTCGATCGCGGGCTCGGCACCGATCGAGCCGGCGGCGACCTGCACGTTCTGCGCGCGCACGGCGGCGAGCGCCTGCGCCGCGGACATGCCGTAGCCGTGCAGCTTGTCGGCATCCAGCCAGATGCGCATCGCGTATTCGGAGCCGAGCTGGAACGTGCTGCCGACGCCCGGGATGCGCCCGATCTGGTCGATCACGCGCGTCGCGAGCAGGTTGTCCAGGGCGTACGAGTCGTATTTGGCGTCGTCCGACCGGATCGAGACGAACATCAGGAAGTCGGGATTCTGCTTCGCGACGACGATGCCCTGCTGGTTCACTTCGGTCGGCAGGCGTGGCGACGCGAGCGTGACCTTGTTCTGCGTCTGCACCTGCGCGATGTCCGGATCGGTTCCCGGCTCGAAGGTGAGGTTGATGCTCGCCGAACCGTTGGCGTTCGAATTCGAGCTGAAGTACATCAGGTGATCAATGCCGGCGAGCTGCTGCTCGATCACCTGGGTGACGGCGCGTTCGACCGTCTCGGCGTCCGCGCCGGGATAGCGCGCGTTGACCGCCACCTGCGTCGGGGCGATCGGCGGATACGACTCGATGCCGAGTGTCGTGATCGCCAGCGCGCCGCCGAGCGTGATCATCAACGCGAGCACCCACGCGAAGATCGGTCGTTCGATGAAGAAATTCGAAAACATGGACGGCTTCCTTGGTCGTCGCGGCCGCCGCGCAGGGCGCGGCGGGGCGATCAGTGCTTGTCGTCGGGTTTGGCCTGGGCAGCAGCGCCGGCGGCGGCCGGCGGTTGCGCGGCCTTCGGTGCGGCGGCCTTGGCCGGGGCGCCGGCGCGGACCTTCATCAGGCCCGAAACGATGATCTGGTCGCCGTCGGCCAGGCCTTTCCTGACGATGCTGTCGGCGCCGCGGGTGCCGTAGACGTCGAGGGTCTTGCGCACCACGTTGCCGTCGCCGCCGAGCACGTAGACGAAGGCGCCTTCGGCATCCCTCTGGATCGCGGTCTGCGGCACCAGCCAAGCATGCTTGAGTTGCCCGAGGTTGAGGCGGACGTTGACGTACATGCCGGGCAGCAGGCGATGCTGCGGGTTCGGCACGATGCCGCGCAGGGTGACCGCGCCGGTCGATGCGTCGACGGCGGTGTCGGAGAAGTCGAGCGTGCCCGCCGAGTCGTAGGCGCTGCCGTCCGGCATCGTGACGTCGATCTTCGCCTTGTCCTGTTCGTAGAGCTGCACGTCACCGCTCGCCGCGGAGCGGCGCAGTTCGTCGAGCGTACCGACGGCCTGGGTGAAGTTGACGTACATCGTGTCGATCTGTTCGACCGTGGTGAGCAGGGTCGCATCGCCCTGGCCGACGAGGGCGCCTTCGGTCACCTGCTGCTTGCCGGCGCGGCCGGCGATCGGTGCGGTGACGTCGGCGTAGCCGAGGTTGATCTTCGCCGTTTCGACGGTCGCCTGGGCCTGCTTGACCGCGGCGGCACCGGTGCGTTCGGCGGCATTCGCGGCATCGACGTCGGCCTTCGAGAGCAGTCCCTTCTCCGCGACCGAGCGCGCGCGTTCCGCCGCGACGTGGTTGTTCTGGTAGGTCGCCTGCGCGGCAGCGAGGTTGGCGAGTTGCGCATTGAGCGTCGCGCGCAATGGCGCCGGGTCGATCTGGAACAGCGCCTGGCCTTCCTTCACGTCCGTGCCTTCGGTGTACACGCGTTTCTGCAGCACGCCGGCGACGCGTGCGCGCACGTCCGCGGTGCGCACGGCGCTGAGGCGTCCGACCAGGTCCTGGACGACCGGCACGGCGGCACCGTTGACGACGGTCACGTCGACTTCGGGCGGTGGCATCTGCTGTTGCTGCGGTGCCGGCTTGCCGCAACCGGCGACCAGCGCGGTGAGCGTTGCGACGGCGACAGGGGTCAATGCGCGATGCAACTTCATCGTGGAGCTTCCTGTTCGATGCGAAGGGTCGGCGGCGATCGCGGGACGATGGCATGCGCGTGCATCGCGCGAGCCGCGTCGGCAGCACGGCGACTATACCGTCCGGTACAGGAACATGCATCCTCACGGCGGCCGTTTTCTCCCAGGCCGAATGGCACTGTTGCAGCCGAACGCGTCATGGGCGGCGCATCGCGCACGGATCGCGATGTGCTGTGCCGGCGTCTCTGTCACATTTCCGTCGCCATGCTTCAGCTCGAAGTCAGGAATCACGAGGATCGCGAGATGCGGGAGCGAGGGCGCTGCTCGCGCAATAACGCATGCGGGACCGACATCGTTGCGGCAGCGGGACCCCGTGTGTGACGCCGAGGGTCGCACTCCGCACACGCAAGCGCCGCATCGGCGCGTGTGGATTCGCCGCGTGACGCGGCGTATCCTTGCGAATCCGCAATTTTCCTCACTTTCGGACCCCTTCATGACCTCTCCTGACGCCGTGTCCGGCACGCACGTCGATCCGATCCTCACCCATCTGTCCAGCCAGCTCAGTGGCGACGCCTTGCGCCAGGCGCAGGTGTTCACGCGCGAATTCATGCAGCGCATTCCGGCGGACGAGGTGGCGCAGCGAACGTCGGCGGAATGGTCCGCACTGGTGCAGGGGTCGCTCGATTTCATGCGTGAACGCGAGGCGGGCGCCGCGAAGGTACGCGTCTCGAACCCGATGATCGGCACCGGTCGCTCGCGTACCGTCATCGACGTGGTCACCGACGACATGCCGTTTCTGGTCGACTCGGTCGGCATGGCGATCGCCGATGCCGGGCTCGGCATCCATGGCGTGATCCACCCGGTCTATCGCGTCGAACGCGACGCGTCCGGACGCCTGCAGGGCGTCGCGCCGGCGGAGGCGGACAAGGGCAAGGCCGAGTCGGTCATGCATTTCGAGATCGATCGCATCGCCGACACGGCCGAACTCGAGCGCCTGCAGCAGGCGGTCGGCGCCGCGCTGGACGACGTGCGCGCGAGCGTGGTCGACTGGCAGGCGATGCGCACGTGCATGCTCGAGCTCGCCGATTCGCTGTCGAGCAAGCCGATGCCGGTCGACGCGGCCGGCGTGGTCGAGGCGCAGGATTTCCTGCGCTGGGCGGCGAACGACAACTTCACCTTCCTCGGCTGCCGCGAGTATGCGGTCGTCAAGAGCGGTGGCGACGAGGTGCTGCAGGCGGTCGAGGGTTCCGGCCTCGGCATCCTGCACGGCTCCGAGCGCTCGCTCGCGCCGCGCTCGCTGCGCACCCTGGTCGCGAAGGAATTGCCGCAATCGGGTTCGATGGACGCGATCATCCTGACCAAGACGAACGCGCGTTCGCACGTGCATCGCCCGGGTTACATGGACTACATCGGCGTGCTCGGTTTCGACAAGAACGGCGTGCCGGTGGTCGAACAGCGCTTCCTCGGCCTGTTCACCACCAATGCTTACATGGCGCGTCCGCAGGACGTGCCGCTGGTGCGGCGCAAGGTGGAGACGGTGATGCAGCGCTCAGGCCTGCGCCGCGAGTCGCACTCGGGCAAGGCGTTGCGCCACGTGCTCGAGCTGTTGCCGCGCGACGAACTGCTGCAGGCCAGCGAGGACGAACTGTTCACCGCCGCGACCGGCATCCTCGCGCTCGGCGAACGTCCGCGCACGCGCGTGTTCGTGCGTCGCGACAAGTACGGCCGGTTCTACTCCTGCCTCGTGTTCCTGCCGCGCGACCGCTTCAATACCGAGGTGCGCGAGCGCATCGAGGCCCTGTTGAAGGAGGCGCTGCGCGGCGAGCGCATCGATTCCTCGATCCAGCTCGGCGAGTCGCCGCTGGCGCAGTTGCACCTGGTGATCCGCCCGAAGCCAGGCGACCTCGTCGAATACGATGTCGCGGTGCTCGAGGCACAGGTCGGCAAGATCGTGCGCAACTGGCATGACGAGTTGCGCGATGCGCTGATCGCGGTGCACGGTGAAGGCGATGGACTCGCCCTGGCGCGTCACGCACGTGCCTTGTCGCCGGCCTACATCGAGGCGGCGACGCCGCGCGTCGCTGCGCAGGACCTTGCGCTGGCGGTGAGCCTGCGCGATGCGAGCGACATCAAGCTGAGCCTCGCGCCATCGCTGCGCCAGGCGGATGTCCTGCAGTTCAAGGTGTTCCGCCAGGGCGGCGCGATCGCGCTGTCCGAGGTGATCCCGCTGCTCGAGAACATGGGCCTGCGGGTGCTCACCGAACAGCTCAACGAGATCAAACTCGCCGACGCGTCCGTATACGTGCAGGACATCGCGGTGCAGGCGGCGGCGCGCTGCGCGTTCGACATCGAGCAGGTCGGCGATGCCTTCGAGCGCGCGTTCGCGAGCATCTGGCGCGGCGACGCCGAGAATGACGCATTCAACAAGCTGATCCTCGGCGCGCGCCTCGACTGGCGCCAGGTCAGCGTGCTGCGCGGCTACTGCAAATACCTGCTGCAGACCGGCGTGACGTTCTCGCAGAGCTACATGGAGGAGACACTCAACCGCTATCCGGCGATCGCCGGTCTGCTGGTCGAGCTGTTCGAGGCCGGCTTCGACCCGGCGCGCGAAAGCGGCGACACGGCCGCGAAGCAGGAGGCTGCAGCACGCCTCGGCGGCGAACTGTCCGCGTTGATCCCGGCCGACGTGCAGAAGAAGCTGCCGGCGCGTTTCGTCGACGACCTCGTCGATGCGCGCATGGCTCCGCGCACGCAGCAGATCGTGGCGCTGATCGGCGCGACCAAGGCGCTGCTCGAACACGTGTCGAGCCTCGACGAGGACCGCATCCTGCGCGCCTACCTCGGCGTGATCGGCGCCACCCTGCGCACGAACTACTTCCAGCGTCGCGACGGCTTGCCGCGCCAGTACGTGAGCTTCAAGTTCGATTCGTCGAAGGTGCCGGACCTGCCGAAGCCGCGCCCGTACCGCGAGATCTTCGTGTACGGGCCGCGCGTCGAGGGCGTGCACCTGCGTTTCGGGCCGGTCGCGCGCGGCGGCCTGCGCTGGTCCGATCGTCGCGAGGACTTCCGTACCGAAGTGCTCGGCCTGGTCAAGGCGCAGATGGTCAAGAACACGGTGATCGTGCCGGTCGGGTCGAAGGGCGGTTTCTTCGTCAAGCATCCGCCGGTCGGTGGTGATCGCGACGCGGTGCTCGCCGAAGGCATCGCCTGCTACAAGATGTTCATCAACGGCCTGCTCGACATCACCGACAACCTCGTCGAGGGCAAGGTGGTTCATCCGAACGACGTGGTGCGCCACGACGCCGACGATCCCTACCTCGTGGTCGCGGCGGACAAGGGCACCGCGACGTTCTCCGACATCGCGAACGGGGTCAGCGCCGAGCACGGCTACTGGCTCGGCGATGCGTTCGCCTCGGGCGGTTCGGTCGGTTACGACCACAAGAAGATGGGCATCACGGCGAAGGGCGGCTGGGAGTCGGTCAAGCGCCACTTCCGCGCGATGAATCGCGACAGCCAGGGCGCCGACTTCACCTGCGTCGGCATCGGCGACATGTCCGGCGACGTGTTCGGCAACGGCATGCTGCTGTCGAAGCACATCCGCCTGCTTGCCGCGTTCGACCATCGCCACATCTTCCTCGACCCCAATCCGGACAGCGCGAAGTCGTTCGTCGAGCGCGAGCGCATGTTCGCGCTGCCGCGTTCGTCGTGGGAGGACTACGACAAGTCGCTGATCTCGGCCGGTGGCGGCGTGTTCGCGCGCAATGCGAAGACGATCCCGCTGTCGCCGGAGATCTGCCGCGTGCTCGGCATCGCCGACGGAACCGCGCAGCTGACGCCCACCGAACTCATGAGCGCGATCCTCAAGGCGCCGGTCGACCTGCTGTGGAACGGCGGCATCGGCACCTACGTCAAGTCCGAGGCCGAGACCAATGCCGACGTCGGCGATCGCGCCAACAACGCATTGCGCATCAATGGTCGCGACTTGCGCTGCAAGGTGGTGGGCGAGGGCGGCAACCTCGGCTTCAGCCAGAAAGGACGCATCGAGGCCGCCCAGCATGGCGTGCTGCTGAACACCGACTTCATCGACAACTCCGCCGGCGTCGACACCTCGGACCACGAGGTCAACATCAAGATCCTGCTGAACGACGCGGTGCAACGCGGCGAGCTCAGCGTCGACCAGCGCAACGTGCAACTCGCGGCGATGACCGACGAGGTCGAGCGCCTCGTGCTGTCGGACAACTACCGGCAGAACCAGGCGATCACCGTGATGGAGCACATGTCGGCGCACCGCCTCGGTTCGAACGCGCATTTCATCCGCACGCTCGAAGCGGAGGGCCTGCTCGATCGCCAGATCGAGTTCCTGCCCTCGGACGCCGAGCTCAGCGAGCGCAAGGCGCGTCGCCAGGGCTTGACCCGTCCCGAGTTGGCGGTGCTGCTGTCGTATTCGAAGATCAAGCTGTTCCAGCAACTGCTCGATTCCGACGTGCCGGAAGATCCGCACCTGTCGAAGGAACTCGTGCGCTATTTTCCGGAGCCGCTGCGCGAACAGTACGCACCGCACATGCAGCGCCACCGCCTGAAGCGCGAGATCATCGCGACGGTCGTGACCAATTCGATGGTCAACCGCATGGACGCGACGTTCGTGCTGCGCATGCAGGAAGACACCGGCCAGCCGCCGGCGGCGATCGCGAAGGCGTATTCCGCCGTGCGGGAGATCGTCGATGCGCGCAGCGTGTGGGCGGGAATCGAGGCGCTCGACGGCAAGATCGGCGAGAGCGTGCAGATCGACGCGTTGCTCAAGCTGTGGGACCTGCTGCGCAACCTCACGCGCTGGCTGTTGAACCAGCGCGGCTCGAATCTCGATATCGCCGGCATCGTCGAGCGCTACGCACCGGGTGTCGCCCAGCTTTCCGCGGCGCTGCCCGGCGTGCTGACCGCGAACAGCCGCGCCGACTACGACGTCGATGTCGAGAAGTGGCAGGGCCTGGACGTGCCGGAGGAACTCGCGCATCGGCTCGCGAAGATCGCCGAGCTCGGCGCTGCCTTCGACGTCGTCGAGATCGCGCTGGAAAGCGGGCAGAAGGTCGAGCGCGTCGCCTCGATGTTCTACGAACTCGGCCAGGCGCTCGACATCGACGGCCTGCGCCGGCAGATCGAGAACCTGCCGGTCGAAAGCCGCTGGCATGCGCAGGCGCGCGGCTCGCTGCGCGACGAACTGGCTTCGCAGCATCGCGCGCTGACGCGCCAGATACTCGGTGCCGCCGCGCCGTCCGAGCCGCATCCGGTCGCACGCTGGCTCGAACGCGATGATCCGACGCTGAAGTTCACGCTCGGCCTGCTCGAGGAAATCCGTTCGCAGACGGTCGACTATCCGATCGCATCGGTCGCGCTGCGGCGTTTCGCGCAGTTGGTGCAGGCGGCGACGAAGGCAGCCTGAACGGCGATCAGGAGGCGGGCGTAGCCGCAAGGAACGTTGTGGCCGTGCCGGTCCGCACGAGCCCTCCCCTTCAAGGGGAGGGTTGGGTGGGGATGGTGTTACGGAGCATCGCGGCTGCGCCGCTCCTGCAGTGAGCGGCTTGACGGCAGGCGAAGCCGCTGCTGCGATCGGAGCGTGCGCGGGTTGCGCCGACAGCGCCGCGCAGCCGAGAATCCGACTTCGTTCCGCCGGGCATGCCGTACCCTATGCGCATCGCGTTCGTCGCAAGCACGATCGAGGAAGCCGTCGCGGCACGCGTCGCACTGGTCGCGCGCTACGGCGATGCGCCACTCGACCAGGCCGATGTCATCGTCGCGCTCGGCGGCGATGGCTTCATGCTGCGCACCCTGCATCGGCACATGGCGCGCGCGCTGCCGGTATACGGGATGAAGCTCGGCACGGTCGGCTTCCTGATGAACCAGCACGGCCTGGACGATCTCCCCGCGCGTATCGCGCAGGCGCAGCCGACGATCCTGCGACCGTTGCGGATGGAAGCGGTGACCGAAGCGGGCAACAGCACGACGTCGCTCGCGTTCAACGAAGTCTCCCTGCTGCGCCAGACCAAGCAGGCTGCGCACGTGCGCGTGCTGCTCAACGGCGTCGCGAAGATCGAGGAGCTCGTCTGCGACGGCGTGCTGGTCTCGACCACGGCCGGATCGACCGCGTACAACCTGTCCGCGCATGGGCCGATCCTGCCGCTCGGTTCGCAACTGCTCGCGCTGACCCCGATCAGCCCGTTCCGCCCGCGTCGCTGGCGCGGCGCGATCCTGCCGGCGATCACCGAGGTCAAGTTCGAGATCCTCGATCCGTACAAGCGTCCGGTCAGCGCGACCGCCGATTCGCACGAGGTGCGCGACATCATCGAGGTCAGCATCCGCGAGTCGCACGAGCAGACCGTGACCCTGCTGTTCGATCCCGAGCACAACCTCGAGGAGCGCATCCTCAACGAGCAGTTCGAGCTGTAGGCGCGCATGCGCCTGCTGCGCCTGGTCGCGATGCTCGGCTTCGCCGGCCTCTGCGGTTGCGCACCGTTGCGCTACTACGCGCACGTCGGACGCGGCCAGTTGTCCCTGCTCGCACAGCGCGAACCGATCGCGCGCGCGGTCGACGATGCCCGCCTTGATCCGGCATTGCGCGAGCGCCTGCGCCGCGCGCAGGCCGCGCGTCGATTCGCAAGCGAACATCTCGACCTGCCCGCCAACCGAAGCTACACGAGTTTCGTGCAGCTCGACCGGCCGTTCGTGACCTGGAGCGTGTTCGCGACTCCGGAGTTCTCGGTCGAGCCGATCACGCATTGCTTTCCGATCGCCGGCTGCGTCGCCTATCGCGGCTACTTCGACAAGGCCTTGGCGGAGCGCGAAGCGCAGCGGCTCGCCGCCCAGGGCGACGACACGGCCTTGCGCGGCGTCGCCGCGTTCTCGACGCTCGGCTGGTTCGCCGACCCGATCGTCTCGAGCATGCTGCGCGGCGATGACGACGCGCTCGACGGCGTGATCTTCCACGAACTCGCGCACCAGAAGGTGTATGTCCGCGACGACACGGCGTTCAACGAATCGTATGCGAGCTTCGTCGCGCTACAGGGTCTGCGCGAATGGCACGCTGCGAATGGCCTGCCGGCGCCCGTGTCGACGGACGAGCATGACCGCGCGTTCACCCGCCTCGTGCTGGACCTGCGCGAGCGCCTGCGCGCGTTGTACGGCACGAACCTGGCGCAGGCTGCGCTGCGCGAACGCAAGTGCGAAGAGATCGACGCGTTCCGCACGCGCTATGCGCGGCTGCGCGACATGGAGTGGGGCGGGGACATGGGTTATGACGCCTTCGTGGCCGCGCCGATCAACAACGCAAGCCTGGTTCCGTTCGGCCTGTACGACCGCTGGGTGGCCGCATTCGCAGCGCTGTTCGCGCAGGGTGGTGCCGACTGGCCCGCGTTCCACGCCCAGGTGCGCGTTCTGGGCAGGTTGCCGGCGGTGCAACGCGAACGACGCCTGGCGGAACTGTCGGCCGCGCGCTCGCAATGACGCTCATGCGTTGATGTCCGCTGAACGCATGGGCGCGGCGGTCAACCGCCGAACCGCGCACGCGTTCTGCACGCATGTGGGCAATGTCGCCCGGATCGCCGCGAGGAGTCGGATCATGCGCAGCAGGATGTTCGTGTGGGCAGCCCTGGTGATCGCCGTCGCCGGAGGAGCGATCACCACTTCGCCGGCGCAGGCGCGCGCGGTGGTCGGCGTGTCGATCGGTGTCGCGCCGCCACCGCTGCGGATCGAACGTGTCGGCGTGCGGGTCGGCTATGCATGGGCGCCGGGCTACTGGCGCTGGAATGGTCATCGCCACGTCTGGGTCGGTGGCTACTGGGTGCCGGCGCGCGCGGGCTATCGCTACGTGGGAGCTGGTTGGGTGAGGGTCGGGCCGGACTGGCGGTTCCGCCGCGCCCGCTGGGTTCGCCGGTGAGCGGGCGGAGGCCGGCGCCGTGTCGGCACCGGCTTCCTTCACTCAACGGTTCCTTGCCCAGCGCTCGTATTCCGCGCGGCTGATGCGACCGTCGCGGTTGCCGTCCGCATGGATGAAGTCGTTCGCGAGCGGTGGATAGGCCTCGGCGTCGTCGCTGCCGAGGGCGCCGCGGCCTGCGCGGTCGAGTTGCGCGAACGGTGGCGGTGGTCCGTAGTCGCGCGGCTGCGGCTGCCCGGAATTCACGGTGACCTCGCCCTGAGCGGTCGGATAGGTGGTGCTGTGGTCCTGCGCGCCCGCATTTGCGCAAGCCAGCACGAGCAGGGTGGTGGGAATGATGATGCGGCGCATGGGTCCTCCGGAACGGAAACGGTGGGAAGGGCCACCCGCGACGGGCGACCGCAATCGCGATCGTCGGCCAGCGCGTCTTAACCGCGACGAACTGGGAGGCCGCCGCGCAGCGCGCGCAGGCGAGGCCGGAATCGGGAACAATGCGCCATGCGCCATTTCCCTGCGTGTCGCCGATCCCCTGCTGCCAGCCTGGTATTGGCGACGTTGTTGTCGGCGTGCGCGCCGCCGGATGACGCGCAGGTGACGCCGGCGCCCGCGGCCGTTGCACAGACCCACGCGGAGATTGCCACGGTAGTCGCCAACGACGAGCCCGCCGCTGCGCCGACGCCGGCGCCCGCCACGGTCGACCTGCTGCGGCGCGCGATCGAGGCGGCGCAGCCGGTGCAGTCTGCGGCGTGCCTTGCGCATACGCAGGTGTCCGACAAGCGCGCGCCGGTCGCGGTGCATCGCTGGATCGACAAGGCCGGCATCACTCACTACTCCGACCAGGCGCCGCCGGCCGACGCGCGCGACCAGCGCGTGGTCGCGATGGTCGCCGCGCCCGAGGTCGTGGTGCAGGCGAGCGGCTACGACGTCGATCTGCCGAGCCAGTTGCAGCAGCGCGCGGTCGCCGATGCGCGTGGCGTGCAGCGCCTGATGCACGATGCGCTCGGCGTGCCCGTTCCGGCCGGAATGACGCTGAAGATCGTGTTCGTACGCTCGGAGCAGACGTACGCACGCCTCGTCGGCGAGCCATCGCTGGCGAAGTCGAGCGGCGCCTACTCGACGGCGGACCGCACGATCCACGTGCACATGCAGGAAGCGGACGAGATCAACTTCGCGGTGCTGCGCCACGAGATCACCCATGCGCTCGTGCACGAATCGATCGGCAACCTGCCGGTTTCGCTCAACGAGGGCATGGCCGAGTATTTCGGGCGTTATCAGACCGGAGGCATGGGCGGGCAGATCGATGTCGGCGCGCAGCGAACCGGCCTGATCGGAGCTGCACCCGGTGGCGACGGCAGCGAAGCGCTGGTCGACCTGCTCGCGCGCGAAGGAGCGGATTTCTACGCCGAGAACGTCGCGCCCGGCGAGCGCGAGCGACGCTACCTGCGCGCCTACGCGTTGATCGCGTTGCTGATGCGCGATCACGCCGGGCAAGCGGCCCTCGGAGGAGTGCTCGCCGCGCAGGCGATGTCGCCCTGCGTGCCGGTGGCGGCGGAGAAGGTGTTCGACGCCGGCTACCCGGGTGGCCTGTCCGGACTCGCGCGCGAGTGGACCGCTTTCATGCGCAACCCGCCGCGCGATATCCGCTCGTACTGAACACCCATGGCCGCCCGTCCGCTCTGTCGCATTGTGTACCGACTCGGGTAGACTCGCGCCGCTGTGTCTGCCGGTCACCGCGTCTGGCGACCCGATGCTGCGACGATCCTCGATTCGCGCTCCATCGCTTCACCTGCCACACCTGCATGCCCAGTGGTCGACATGCCCCTGAAGGGGATGAGTGATATCAACCAACAGTCATCGTGGAGAGTTTCATGTCGGATCGTGAGGTTGGCACCGTGAAGTGGTTCAACGAGAGCAAGGGGTTCGGCTTCATCACCCGCGAAAGCGGACCGGACGTGTTCGTGCATTTCCGCGCGATTACCGGTACCGGATTCAAGACTTTGCAGGAAGGGCAGAAGGTTTCGTTCCGCGTCGTGCAGGGGCAGAAAGGCCTGCAGGCGGAAGACGTCACGCCGGCCTGACATCAAGCTCGTTGACACGGAGGGCCGCGGCGTTCGCACCGCGGCCCTCTTCGTTTGTGCCGCCGTACGCTTGCGGTGGCATGATGTTCGGCATGACTGGCTGGAGAGGCTCATGAGCGAATCCCTGTTGATCGAGCCGCGGCTGCACGACCTCGGCGACGGCTTCGTCGTGCGTCGCCTGTTGCCGTTCCGCTTGCGTCGGCATGTCGGACCATTCGTGTTCTTCGATCACATGGGCCCGGTGGATCTCGCCGCGGGGCGCGGCGTCGATGTGCGCCCGCATCCACACATTGGCCTCGCCACGGTGACTTACCTTTACGACGGCGCATTGACCCACCGCGACAGTCTCGGCTTCGAGCAGGTGATCCGTCCCGGCGACGTGAACTGGATGACCGCCGGGCGCGGCATCGTGCATTCCGAACGCACGCCGCCGGAGGAGCGCGCCGCCGGACATCGCCTGCACGGCATCCAGACCTGGATCGCGTTGCCGCGCGAGCACGAGGAAGCCGATCCCGGATTCTTCCATCATGGCGCCGATGCGCTGCCGCGAGCCGAACGGGATGGCGTGCGCCTGTGCGTGATCGCCGGCCGCGCGTTCGGGATGGAATCGCCGGTGCGTGTCTATGCGCCGACGCTGTACGTGGATGTGCGACTCGCCGCCGGCGCCACATTGCGCGTGCCGACCGAACATGTCGAACGCGCGTTCTACGTGATCGAGGGCGACGTGCGTGTCGACGGCGTCGAGGTCGCGCCAGGGCACATGCTCGTACTCGCGGAGGGCGTCGAAGCGTTCGTCACCGCCTCCGGCCCTGCGCACGTGCTGCTGTGTGGTGGCGCGCCACTCGATGGCGAACGCGTGCTGTGGTGGAATTTCGTCGCCTCGGACAAGGAACGCATCGAACGCGCCAAGGCCGAGTGGCTGGCGCAGCGCATGGGCAACGTGCCGGGCGAGACCGAATTCATTCCGTTGCCGGAGCATTGATTCATGGCGCGCTACGCGAACTTCCGCGAGTTCTATCCGTACTACCTGTCCGAGCATGCGAACGCGATGTGTCGCCGCATGCATTTCATCGGCACCAGCCTCGTGCTGATCGTGTTCGCCGCCGCAGTGGTCACGCGGGATGCGCGCTGGCTATGGCTCGCACCACTGTGCGGCTACGGCTTCGCGTGGCTCGGTCATTTCGTGTTCGAGAAGAATCGGCCGGCGACGTTCAGTCATCCGCTTTACAGCCTTGCCGGCGATTGGGTCATGTACGCCGATATCCTGCGCGGGCGCGTCAGCCTGTGAACGGACCCGGGGTCGCGCGACAGTGAGTTCCATGGATGGAGCGGCACAGGGCGAACAGCGCCTGCGCCATATCGACGCCTTGCGCGCGATCGCGGCCCTGCTCGTGGTATGGCGGCACGTGGCCGATGCATTCGTCACGCCCGGGATGCGCGGGCATTGGCTTGCCGACGTTGCCGATGGCATCGATGTCGGTCGGATCGGCGTCGTCGTGTTCTTCTTCGTCAGTGGCTACGTCATCCCTTTCAGCATCCATGCCGAGCGCCCCGCGGCGATCGGCGCGTTCCTGATCAAGCGCTTCTTTCGCATCTTCCCGGCGTACTGGCTGTCGCTGCCGCTCGGCGCGTTCGCGACGTGGTGGCTCTGGGGCAGGCCGTTCGGTCTGCGCGAACTGCTCGTGAACCTGACCCTGCTGCAGGAGGCGTTCGGCGTTCCGTCGGCGCAGGGCGGCCTGTACTGGACCTTGCTGGTCGAGTGGTGTTTCTACCTGCTTTGTGTCGCGCTGCTGCACGTGCGTAGCCTGGCGAATCCGCGCCGACTCGCGACGGTCGCGACGGCATTCGCGGCCGCGGCGGCGCTGGTGTTCCTGATGCTGAAGTTGGGAAGGCCGCTCGCGGACAACTGGCTTGCGTTCGGTTTCCTCAATCTCTCGATCATGTTCTGCGGCACCCTGTACAGGACGTGCATCGTCGAGCGCGCGGCGGCGGGCGACGCGCCGTTGCAGTTCGGCGTGCGCGCCTTGTTCGTGTGCCATGCGATCGTGTTCCCGCTGGTCGCCCTGCTGGCGTTCGGCGCGCAAGGCCGGATCGCGATCTCGTACGCGATCGCCGTGCTGCTGTTCGTCGGCGGCACCAGCGTGCTGCCACTGCGCAGCGTCCTGACCGACTGGCTCGGACGGATCAGCTATTCGATCTACCTGTTCCATCCGGTCGTGTTCATGAGCCTGCTCTGGTGGCTGGGGCGGCAGCCTGCAGACGCGTGGTGGCGTGTGCAGCATCTCGGCTGGTATCTCGCGTTCAACATCGCGCTGACGGTGGCGCTCGCCGAGCTCGTGTATCGATGTGTCGAAGCGCCGGGGATGCGTCTCGGCAGGACGCTCGCCGCCCGCTGGGCAAGCTCTCGCGCACGCTCATGATTTCGTGCACGGGCGCCCCGCGGATCTGCACGGGTACTTGATGGTCGCGTCATCTCGTCCGATTGCCGTAGCCAGCTGCGACCGGGGCATGACTTTCAACCCATCGCGGGCATGATGCGGGCGCGTTAAGCTGGCGCGGTTGTCATCGCTGCGCCTGCGATCGATGCGGGCTGGCCCGAACTCAGGAGGTTTGCATGATCGTGCGAACGATGGGCGCGCTGGTCGCGCTGATGCTTGCCTGCGCGTCTGCGCAGGCCGCGAGCGTCGATGAACTCGTCGCGAAGAATCTCGAAGCCCGCGGCGGCCTTGCTCGCCTGCAGGCGATCAAGACATTCAGGGCCGAGGGCAAGTTGCTGTTCGGCGGCCAGTTCGAGCTCGGCCTCGTGCAATACCAGAAGGCCCCCGAATCGATCCGCAACGAGGCGAACCTGCAGGGGCTCACCGCAGTGCAGGCCTGGGATGGCAAGGAGGCGTGGCAGATCTCGCCGTTCCAGGGCCGCAAGGATCCCGAGAAGATGACACCCGACGATGCGAAGGCCTTCGCGGACGACGCGCCGATCGGCGGCCCCTTGCTCGACTGGCAGGCGCGCGGCAGCAAGGTCGAATACCTCGGCACCGAGGATGTCGACGGCACCGAAGCGCACAAGCTGAAGGTCACGCTGAAGAACGGCGACGTAGACTACGTCTACCTCGACCCGGACCACTGGCTCGAGATCCGCGTCGTCGCACAGCGCATGGTGCGCGGGACGCAGGTCGAGAGCAGCAACGACTACGGCGACTACGAGGAGGTCGCGGGCGTGTACTTCCCGTTCTCGATCTCGACCGTCAACAAGGCCGACGGCAGCACGCAGCAGATCACCATCGACAAGGCGGAAGCGAACGTTCCGCTCGATGACGCGTTGTTCGCGTTTCCGAATGGAGCGAGTCCAGCGGCTGCGAATCCGGCGAGCGTGAAAGGAGCGGGCAAATGAATCATTCCAGCAGGCAACCCGCAACGCTCGCGCTCGCGTTCGCCATTTCCACCGCCGGGGGCATCGCGTCCGCTGCAACGACGCCGGCATCACCGGCACCACGCTTCGACGCCGGTGTGATCTCGGGCCTCGGCGCGCGCAATATCGGTTCCGCCGCGATGAGCGGCCGCATCGCCGCGCTCGACGCGATTCCCGGCAAGGACGGCAAGACGACCCTGTTCGTCGGTGCGGCGTCCGGCGGCGTCTGGAAGTCCACCGACAGCGGCACGACGTTCAAGCCGGTGTTCGACAAGCAGCCGGTGCAGGCGATCGGCGCGATCGCGATCGATCCTTCGCATCACGACACGATCTGGGTCGGCACGGGCGAGCCGTGGACGCGCAACTCGGTATCGATCGGCAATGGCGTCTACAAGTCCGTCGACGGCGGCGAGAGCTGGACCCATGTCGGCTTGCCGGACTCCGAACGCATCGCGAAGATCATCGTCGATCCGCGCGACGGCAACACGGTGTATGCCTGCGTTCCCGGTCGCCTGTGGAGCGACTCGGCCGAGCGTGGCCTGTACAAGACCGGCGACGGCGGCAAGAGCTGGTCGCTCGTATTGAAGGGACGCAACCTGTCGACCGGCTGTTCGTCGATCAGTCTTGATCCGAAGGATCCGAACGTGATCTTTGCGGGGATGTGGGACTTCCGCCGCAAGGGCTGGACGTTCCGGTCCGGCGGTGATTCGGCGACGGCGGAATCCGGCAGCGGCCTGTTCCGCTCGACCGATGGCGGCCGCAGCTGGACCGAGACCACGGATGCAGCGAACAAGGGATTCCCGAAGAAGCCCTACGGCCGCATCGCGGTCACGGTCGCGCCTTCCGCGTCGAACGTCGTCTATGCGCTCGTCGAGTCGACCGACTCCGCGTTGTATCGCTCGGACGACGGCGGCAGGACCTGGGACAAGCGCGACAAGAGCCAGATGATGGTCTGGCGTCCGTTCTACTTCGCGAACCTGATCGTCGACCCGACCAATCCGGAGCGCCTGTTCAAACCCGACCTCGCGCTGATCCAGAGCCAGGATGGCGGCAAGAGCTTCGCCAACGTCGGCGGTGGCACGCACGGTGATCATCATGTGGTCTGGATCGACCCGACCGACGTCCAGCACGTCATCAGCGGCGACGACGGCGGACTGTGGCAGTCCTACGACGGCGGCAACAAGTGGTGGAAGCAGAACAACCTGCCGGTGTCGCAGTTCTATCATGTGAGCGTCGACGCTTCCGATCCGTTCCACGTCTACGGCGGCCTGCAGGACAACAGCGCGTGGGTCGGCGACAGCGCGTATCCGGGCGGCATCACGAACCAGCGCTGGGAGAACATGTACGGCGGCGACGGCTTCTGGGTGTGGGAAGACCCATCCGATCCGGACTATCTCTACGCCGAAGCGCAGGGCGGAACGATCGGACGCATCAATCGCCATACGCACGAAGTGCGCGCGATCCAGCCGCTCGCGGGTTACGACGAGAAGCTGCGCTGGAACTGGAATACACCGATCGCGCTGAGCCCGAACGAGAAGGGCACGCTCTACATCGGCGCACAATTCCTGTTCCGTTCGCGCGACCACGGCCAGAGCTGGGACCGCATCTCGCCCGACCTGACGACGAACGATCCGCAGAAGCAGAAGCAGGAGGAGTCCGGCGGCATCACGGTCGACAACTCCGCCGCGGAAATGCACACGACGATCTATTCGATCAGCGAGTCGCCGAAGGCGGCCGGCACGATCTGGGTCGGCACCGACGACGGCAACGTGCAACTCACGCGCGACGGTGGCAAGAGCTGGAGCAACGTTGTCGCGAACATCAAGGGCGTCCCCGCGCGCGCGTGGGTATCGTGGGTGCAGGCGAGCAGTTTCGATGCCGGCACGGCCTTCGTCGCGTTCGACCGGCATACCTTCGGCGACATGGCGCCGTACGTCTACCAGACGCGCGACTACGGCAGGACCTGGAGCGCGTTGCTCGCGCCGAAAGCCGACAAGGGCGTGCGCGGTTATGCGCACGTGATCAAGGAGGACCCGCAGAAGCAGGGACTGCTGTATCTAGGCACCGAGTTCGGCTTGTGGATTTCACCGGATGGCGGCCGCGAATGGGCACCCTTCAAGGGCAGCGATTTCCCGGCGGTCGCGGTGCGCGACATCGCTTTCCAGCAGCGTGACGCGTCGCTCGCGTTGGCGACGCACGGGCGCGGCATCTGGATCATCGACGATCTCACGCCGCTGCGTGCGCTCGACGACGCGATGCTCGGACGCGAAGCGGGCTTCCTCGCCGCGCGCCCGGTGCAGCAGCGCATCAATGCGTTCGGTGGATGGTCGGAAGGCGATGCCGCCTTCAGCGGTCCGAATCCGCCGAACGGCGCCGAGATCGTCTACTACCAGAAGAGCCGGCACCTTTTCGGCAAGCTGAAGATCGAGGTGCTCGACGACAAGGGGGCGGTGCTCGACACGATTCCCGCGAGCGTGCGTCGCGGCATCAACCGCGTCACCTGGCAGATGCGCACGAAACCGCCGCGCGTGCCGCCGGCGGCGCAGATCGCGTTCAACTCGACCCAGGGTGCACGGGTGCCTCCCGGCGCGTATACGGTGCGCATGACCAAGGGCAAGGAGGTCTACGAAACGAAGCTCGACGTCGGCCTCGACCGTCGCGCGACGTATTCGGTCGCCGATCACCGCGCGCAGTACGATGCCGCGATGCGCGTGAGCGCACTGTTCGGCAAGATGACCGACCTCGTCTTCAAGATCAATGCGGTGCGTGCACAGGCGGATGCGACCGGCGCGAAACTGCCGGCGGGCGATGCGACGCGCCAGCAGCTGGCGGCGCTCTCGGGTAACGCGGACACGATCCGCAAGAAGATCGTCGCGACCAAGGAAGGTGGCGCGATCACCGGCGAGGAGCGCCTGCGCGAACACATGGACACGCTGTACGGCGCGATCACGTCCTGGGATGGCAAGCCCGCGGACTACCAGCTCGCGCGCATCGACACGCTCGAGCGCGAGCTCGGCGAAGTCGAGGCTTCATTCGCCAAGCTCGAAGGCGGCGAGCTCGCGCAGGCCAATGCGCGCTTGCGCGAAGCGAAGCTCGGCGAGATCGCGGTGCCGGCGGGCGCACCGCAGGAGCAGGGTGGCTCGGCCGGGCACGGCGCGGAAGAAATGCGCTCCCCGTGGGAGCGCGACTGAGTCGATCCGTTCGCCTTGTAAGTTAGTTTGTGCCCGCACCAGACCGTCTCGCCTCGGATCTTGAAGATCGTGGGAGAGCGTGGGTCGGTGCGGGATTCTTTCCTCACATCCCGAACAGTTGCCGGGGCTCGAAGCCCGATTCCGCAAGGCCGGGAACGATCGCGGCGTTCTACCGGCGACTGCGCGGCAACGGAAAAGTGGCCAAAGTCGCGCTCGTCGCCTGCATGCGCAAGCTGCTCACGATGCTCAACGCCATGGTTCGCGACGGCCGCCGATGGAGCCCTCCGCCCATCGTCGGCGCTTGACCGCGAACACAGTTGCTCTCCCGGTTGCGGGAGAGGCGTCACCGTAGGAGCCCACCCTGTGGGCGACCGACATCGCAAGCGACGAGGATTTTTTGCGGTCGCGCACAAGGTGCGCTCCTACAGGGGCGCTGTGCCGGGTCAGTGTCCGGCGCCCGCGGCGACGTTGCCGAACGGCGGCTTGGCGAACCACACCACCGGGATCATCGCGAGGAACAGCGCGGTGCACACCAGGAACACGTCGTTGACGCCGAGCGTGAATGCCTGCCGCGTGACGATCGCATCGATGATGCTCCATCCACGTGCCGCCGGGCCGCCGAGCGCGCTCAAACCGTTGATGTACTCCATCGCGGCCGGACTCGCGCTGTTGATGTGTTCGGCAAGCTGGGCGTGGTGGTATTCGCCGCGATGCTGCCACAGCGTCACCGACACCGCGGTCGAGATGCTCGCGGCGATCGTGCGGCTGAAATTCGCCAGGCCGGAAGCGGAGGCGATCTGGTGCGGCTCCAGCCCGGACAGGAAGATCTGGTTGAGCGGGATGAAGAAGCACGGGATACCGATACCCATGATGAAACGCGGCCACAGCAACTGGTCGAACGCAGCATTGTCCGGAAAGCTCGCGAACCAGTACGAGGTCACCGCGAACACGATGAAGGCGAACGACACCACCGAGCGCAATTCGAGCTTCTGGATGTTCTTGCCGATGATCGGCGAGACGAGGAAGGCGAGGATGCCGACCGGCGCGGTCGCGAGGCCTGCCCACGACGCGGTGTAACCGAGCACGGTCTGCAGCCACAGCGGATAGACCACGTTGATGCCGAAGAAACCGAACATGCCGAACGACATCGCGGCGACGCCGACCAGGAAGTTGCGCTTGCGGAACAGCGACAGGTCGACGACCGGGTGTTTGTCGGTCAGCTCCCATGCGATGAAGAACGTGATGCAGACGACCGCGATGATCGCCAGCACGACGATCAGCTGCGACGAGAACCAGTCCTTGTCGTTGCCGTTGTCCAGCATGAATTGCAGGCAGCCGACGCCGATGACGAGCAGCACCAGGCCGACGGTGTCGACCGGGGTCTTCACGATCACCGATTCGCGCTTGTGCAGCAGGGTCCAGGTGATCGCGATCGCGAGCAGGCCGACCGGCACGTTGATGTAGAAGATCCACGGCCACGAGAAATTGTCGGTGAGGTAACCGCCGAGGATCGGGCCGAAGATCGGTGCGACCACCACCGTCATCGCCCACAGCGCGAGCGCGAGGCCCTTCTTGTCGATCGGATAGTTGTTGAGCAGCAGGCTCAGGCTGAGCGCGACCATCGGTCCGGAGCCGGCGCCCTGCAGCAGGCGACCGATGACCAGCATCGGCATGCTGGTCGCCATGCCGCACAGGGTCGAGCACAGCACGAACAGCAATGCGGATACGCAGAACGCACGTACCTCGCCGAACTGGCGGCCGATCCAGCCGCTGACCGGCTGCATGATCGCGCTGGCGAGCGAGTAGGAACTGATCGCCCAGGTTCCTTCCTGCGGGCTGACGCCGAGGCTCCCGGCGATGTGCGGCACCGACACGTTGACGATCGTGATGTCGAGCACTTCCATGAACGTCGCGAATGCGATCGCGACGGTCAGCATCGCCAGCGGCGCCCCGTGCAGGGGCGGCAACGGCGCGCGCTGCTCCGGGGAGGCGGCCATCGTGTTTCCTCAGTGCGCGCCGGGAAGGTTCGCGGCGACGACCGCGTCCGCCTCGGCGTCGGCCTTGGCGATGTCGCGCGCGTACACGTCGGTCTGCGCGACGGTCGCGTTCGCGCCGGTGTCGGCGAGCATGCGGCCCGAACGTTCGTGCGTGTCGACCTTGACCGCGGTCGACAGGCCGATGCGCAGCGGCGTCTTTTCCAGTTGCTTCGGATCGAGCGAGATGCGCACGGGGACGCGTTGCACGACCTTGATCCAGTTGCCGGATGCGTTCTGCGGCGGCAGCAATGCGAACGACGAGCCGGTGCCGGCGCCGAGGCCGACCACCTTGCCCTCGAATTCGACCGCGCCGCCGTAGAGGTCGCTCTCGACCTTCGCCGGCTGGCCGATGCGGATATGCGCGAGCTGGCTTTCCTTGAAGTTCGCGTCGACCCACAGGTCGTGCAGCGCGATGATCGTCAGCAATGCCTGGCCCGGCTGCACGCGACTGCCGACCTGCACGCTGCGCTGCGCGACGTAGCCGCCGATCGGCGCCACGATCGCGTTGCGCTCGGCATTGATCCAGGCTTCGCGGAACGCGGCCTTGGCCTGCATGACCGATGCGTTGCGCGCGACGTCGGTGCCGTCGACCAGCGCGTGCGAGGCGGCGGACTGGCGCGTGGCGAGATCGAGCGCCGCTTTCGCGGTGTCGACCGTTTCGCGCGCATGCGCGACTTCCTCGGGCGCGATCGCCTTGTCCGCGAGCAGCGGCTGGCGCCGCTGCAGATCGGCCTGCGCGCGCGAGAGATCGAGCCGGCGCGCCGCGAT
>Ga0207639_10000545_pt1 | contig 25865 bp, 19 predicted proteins | sample KBSCornC32_FD_184299 | JGI IMG/M metagenome (GOLD analysis project Ga0207639, IMG submission 184299) | Corn rhizosphere microbial communities from Kellogg Biological Station, Michigan, USA - KBS Corn C3-2 (SPAdes) (version 2) | ecosystem: Host-associated > Plants > Roots > Rhizosphere > Soil ...
GGGGCGCACGATACCCCCTCTCCCGGCTGTCCCCTCCGTTCGCATCGTTCGTCGCGACGACCGCACCTTGCGGAAGGGATGGGATGAGTATGAGGGTGATGCGAGGGGACGGGGATAAGTTATTTGCGGTGCACGCTTGGTGCATGACCGCGGGGTCCTTCGAGGCTCGCTTCGCTCGCACCTCAGGATGAGGTTGGGCAATCGAAAGTAGTGGCTCCCGGCGGGTGCACCACCCGCCGGGTCATTCCGGCGTAGGCCGGATTCCATCTGTGGGGACTTGCCGCATCCTTGGCGTTGTTTGCGAGGCCGCAGACAAGATGGATTCCCGCTTTCGCCGGAATGACGCCGTAGGTGGAGTGAGGGACTGGCTCACCGCAACGTTCTCACGAACGTTCTGGGCGCACCGGCCTTTCCACATCCGCCGGGTCATTCCCGCGAAAGCGGGAATCTCTGTTTGTGGCGGGCTCGGTGTTCGCGAGAAACGGAGATCCCCGCTTTCGCGGGGATGACGCTGTGGGTGGGGTACGGCCGCGCGCGGCACAAACTCCATGGTGAGGTGCGAGCCGAAGGCGAGCCTCGAACCACGTCCGTCGCATCGCTGAGGGCGCGGCCCAGACCGCCTCGGCACCCTCTCGGAGCTCCAAAAAGAAAGGCCCGGGATTTCTCCCGGGCCTGACTTTGGAGCTTGTTGCGCGTCCGCTATTCGGCGGCTTGGCGCGAGATGACGGTGACGCCGTCGCGTTCGGTTTCGACGAGGCCGGTGCCGTCGCTGGTCATGTAGCGCTTGGCCGAGTTGACCCCATCCGGAATCTCCATCGCCACGCCCTCGGCGGTGACCACCTTGCGGCGGCCGATGCCGAAGACGCCGAAGATCGCCCCGAACATGCGGGCAAAGAACGCGCCCGTACCCTTCATCTGCGCCCAGATCACGGTCGGCGCGGTGATCATCACCGGCACCATGATGAGGGTCAGGGCGGTCGAGACGAACAGGCCCGAGACCAGCGCCGCCGAGAGGTGGACGAACCAGCCGCCGGCGAGGCCGCCCACCGTGATTTCGCGGCGGATGAAGTCGAACTCGACGTTGAGCGCCATCGGGATGACGCCGAGCGCCGTAACGGTGGCGGTGAGCAGCACCGGACGCACGCGCTGTGCGGCCGTGATCAGCATCGCCTTCACCGGTTCGACATGATCGTCCCGTCGGTAGTGGTTGAAGGTATCGATCAGCACGATGCCGTTCTTCACCACGATGCCGGCCAGCGCCACAATGCCGAGGCCGGTCATGATGAAGGAGAACGTCATGTTGAGCAGATGGAGGCCCAGCATGACGCCGGCCAGCGACATGGCCACCGTCGTAAGCGTTACGCCGACCTGGTAGAAGCTGTTGTACTCGAGCAGCAGCACCAGGAAGATGATGAAGATCACGGCCGCGAAAGCCTTCACCAGGAAGGCACCCGTCTCGGCATTCTGCTGATCAGCGCCGGCGTAGACGATCTTCACGTCGCTGGGCCAGGTCTGCGTCGCCTGCCACTTCTTCATCTGCTCGATCTTCTTGTCGGAAGTCGCGCCGTTGGTCAGGTTGGCCGCCACCGTCATCGTATAGACGCCGTCGCGACGCGTGATGCTCGCAACCTTCGGAATGGCCGTCCGCTTGATGAAGTTGCTGACCGGGATCAGGCCCTGCGCCGTCGCCACGCGGAGATTGTCGAGACCAGCAAAACTGCGCTGCTCCTCGGGCAAGCGGGCGCGGATGTCGAGCTCGTCGGTCGCGTCTTCCGGCCGATACGTGCCGAGCTTGACGCCGTTGGTGATGAGCTGGACGTAGGGGCTGAGCTCGCGGACGCCGATGCCGTACTTGGCGGCTTCGACGCGGTCGATCGTCACCTGCCAGTCGATGCCGGGGGACGGGCGGCCGTCCTCGACGTCGATGGCGTCGCCCATCTCGTGGTCGATGTAGTTGCGGATCTTGGCCACGGTCGGCGCGAGATCGTCATAGCTCGTCGATTCGACGCGCATGTTGATCGCCTTGCCGGCAGGCGGACCATTTTCCTGGGCAGCGATCTGCACGTCGATGCCTGGGATGTCCTTCACCCGATCACGGATGTTCTGGAAGATGTCCTCGGCCCTGATGCGGTCGTTCCACGGCAGGAGTTGCAACTGGAACTGGCCGATGGTGTTCGGCGGCGGCGGGGACGAGCCAAAGCTCGACTGGTCGCCGGTGAAGGTCATCACCGAGTCCTGGATGCCGTTGACATGGAGAATCTGGTCTTCGACCTTGACCAGGAGGTCACGCTTCTGGATCGGGGAGAAGTTGCCGATGGCGACGACGTTGACCGTGCCGAACTCGGCCTCCGACGGCGGGAACGAGACCACCCCCGGCGGATGCGCGAACATGAAGATCGCAATGACGATGCCAAAGCCCACGGCGAGCGTCGGGATCGGCCAATGCAGCAGGTGTGCGAGGAAGCGCACGTAGACGCCGGAGAAGCCCTGCACCTTCTTGAGGTCGAACTTGTCCGGATACATGACGACGTCGGCGGCTTCCTTTTCCTTCTCGTCGATGTGCGTGCGGGCAATGATGCCGCCGATCACCGGCATGAAGATCAGCGCGGAGAGCAGCGAGGCGCACATCACCACGATCACGATGATCGGGAGATAGCTCATGAACTTGCCGATGATGCCCGGCCAGAAGAGCAGCGGGATGAAGGCGCCGAGCGTCGTGAAGGTCGCGGAAACCACCGGCACGAACATCTTGCGGGCCGCGAGGATGAACGCCTCGCGCTTCGGCACGCCTTCGGCGATCTTTCGTTCCGCGTACTCGACCACCACGATCGGGTCGTCGACGAGCACGCCCACCGCCAGCACGAGGCCGAACATGATCATCATGTTGATGGTCATGCCGAGCATCTGGACGACGAGGAACGCGATCATGAACGAGATCGGGATCGAGGTGCCGATCATCAGGGCAGGGCGGATGCCGAGGGTCGCAACGCAGGTGATCATCACCAGCGCCACGGCGGTCAGCACCGCGGCTTCGAGCGACTTGTAGAGGCTCTTGGTCGAGTCCGCCTGGTCGGTCAGGAACGAGTGGGAAATGCCCTGCGGCCAGGCCTTGGTGTAGTCGTCGGTGGCCTTGCGGACCTCATCGGAGAGATTGATGACGTTCGTGCCGAGCTTCTTCACCACGCCCAGCGTGATGGCGGGCTTGCCGTCGACGTGCGCATAGCTCGTGGCGTCGGCAAAGGTGCGCGAAATGGTCGCGACATCGCCGAAGGTCACGACGGTGTTGCCGTCGGTCTTGAGCGGCAGCGTAAAGACGTCGGCAGGGCTCGTGATGACGCCCGGAACCTGGACGTTGAACGAGCCACGACCGGTGTCGAGCGTGCCGCCCGGGACGATGATGTTGTTGCGGGCGAGCGCGTCGAAGAGCTGCGATGCCGTCAGGCCATAGGTGTCGAGCTTGGCAGCATCGACGGTGACCTGCATGATTTCGTCGCGCGTGCCGGAAATCGTCACGCTCTGCACGTCAGGCAGGCTCTCGAGCTCGGTCTTGAGGTCTTTGGCGTGCTGCACGAGCGCGGCCTCGGGCACGTCGCCGAAGAGGGCCACGTTGATCGAGGGGAAGTTCGAGAACGAGATCGGTGTGATGGTCGTCGCTGTCGCATCGGACGGCAGCAGTGACGCGATGCCGTCGAGCTTGGCGCGGATATCGGCTTCCGACTTGTCCTTGTTCGCCGTCGCGGTGAACTCGACCATGATCGCCGAATAGCCCAGCGTCGAGGTCGATGAGACGTTGTCGAGGTTGTCGAGGTCCTTGAGCTTGTCCTCGATCGGCTTGGTGATCAGCCGTTCGACGTCCTGCGGCGACACGCCCGTATCGCTGGTGGCGATATAGAAGTACGGAATATCGATCGCCGGGAAGCTTTCCTTCGGCAGCGTGAGGTACGAGGCGATACCGCCGATAAGCAGGATCACCATGATGGTGAGGACTGCCCGCGGAATGCGCAGAACGCGTTCGATAAAGTCTCTCATGCTACGCCCCCGTGGTCGCGGCCGCCGGCTTGGCGTCGCTCTTGCTGGCCGAGGCCTGCACCGCTTTGACGGTGTCGCCCGGCTTGACGAATTCCTGACCGGTCGTGATCACGTCCACCTTGAGCGGCAGGCCGGTCACGTACATGCCCTCACGCGCGTCCTGGACGATGGTCACCGGGTAGAAGACGACCTTGCCTTTGTCGTCGACGGCGCGGACGCCCATCGTTCCTTCATCGTCGAGTGTCAGGACAGATTGCGGCAGCAGCTGCGCCGGCGCGGTGCCGACATTGATCGTCGCCGTTGCGGTCAGCCCTGCCGGCACCTTGTTGCCCGGATTGGGCATCTCGATCTCGGCCGGGAACGTGCGGGTCACCGCGTCCGCGACGGACGAGACGAACGTCACCTTGCCCTCGAGAGTATCGCCGGTCACCGTGGTGACCGAGGCTGAAAGGCCGGTGCGCGCGTAGCTGATCCGCGATTCCGGCACGGCGCCGGTGAAGACGATGGGGTCGAGCTGCACGATCGTTGCGCAAGTCGCGATGCCGGCCGCCGGGGCCATGGCCGCGCCGACGGTTGCGATCGGGTCCTGGACGACGCCGGCGATCTTGGCGACGACCTTGGTGCGGCCGAGCTCGGTGGTGGCGTTATCCAGCCCTGCCTGCGCCGCGGCAACAGCCGCCTTAGCGGAGGCGAGCGCGACGCCGAGGGCACGCGACGAATTCGGCGTCGCCGCGCCCTTGGCGATCAAGGACTGGTTGGTGTCGTAATCGGCCTGCGCCTGCGAGACGTTCGCATTCGCCTGGGCGACCGATGCTTCAGCCTGCGCCACGGCGGCCTGCCGGGTCTCGGGGTCGAGCGTGCAGAGAAGATCGCCGGGCTTGACCACCTGGCCCTTCACTACATTGACGGTGGCGATGGTGCCCGAGGTCTCGGCCATCGCGGTCAGCGTCGCCTTGGCCTTGGTCTGGCCGCGCAGCGGCACGTTGATCGGCATCGCCTTGGCGACGAAGGTCGTGACTTCGACCGAGCGGACGGGCGTGGCGCCGCCCTGGGCCGCCGCCTCGCGCTGCGCGATGGTCAGCGAGGGATCGACGGTTTCGCCGCCGGTCGGCTCGTGCAGGGCCTTGTCGTCTGTCGAGGCAGTGTCGCTGTTGTGGTTGATCAACGCGACAACGGGCTTTTCGCCCTTGCCCGGACCATTGCCGCCCTGAACGAACGTGCCGCTGCCGAGCCAGACGCCCAGCACGAGCACAATGATCAAGGCTGCGCCGTATGAGTAAAGTGCGCGCATTAGAAGATTCCCCTATTCCGCTGCATGCGTGGCGGCGGTTTCCGGCCGCGCCAGCGCGATGAGCTCGCCCATGTGGGCCTCGATGTAGTTGCGGGCAGCCGTCAAACAAGTACGGCCGTAGTCGATGACCCAGCAGTCTGCGGGGTGCGTCCCTTCTTTGGAGAGACCGGCGAGTTCGGCGATCTCGGCATCGATGATGCTGATTCGCTCCTTCAGCCGGGTCTCGACCAGCGTCGATGGAAGCTCGGACGCGAAGCGGGCAAAGAGCAGAAATTCACTGCGATACTCGTCCTCGCCGAGGTGCTCGAACAGCGAGGCAATGAAGGCCCGCCGACCGGCTTCGGTGATGGCGTAGATCTTCTTGGCGGGCTTGCCGTCCTGCTGCTCAACCCGGCTCGTGACAAGGTTTTCCGCCTCGAGCTTGGCCAGCGCGGGGTAGATCGAGCCGAAGCTCGCATCGACGAAATACGAGTACTCGCCTTCGACGGAGAGTTTGCGGATTTCGTAGCCTGTCGCTTCGCCCTCATAGAGGATCGAAAGGCAGATCGTTCTGACGTTCATCGCATGCTTTCGTTAAGCATATGCCGGTCCAGCATATGCCGGCGCTATATAGGCACATCCGTGAACATTGCAAGTTCGTAATGTGGGGGCAGGGCGCGGCCAAAGCGCGGCAGCCATGCGGCCAGAGCATGGATGGATATAGCTGGATATGACCAGTTGGCGCAACCGGGTACTAGCCGACCGCCAAAATCGGGGTGATCTTTTTGCGCAAAGACCCAGCGGAAGGAAATGTGATCAAGCGCTGAGACAGCGGTCTCAGCAATCCTCAGTCGTAAGCCAAGAGCTGATCACCTTAGAAGGCGCCGCATCTCGGCGGCGGCGGCCTCGGCGAGGCGCTGGCTGGCGGCGGCGGCGAAAAACGGATTGAGGAAATCGCGCTCGCGATGGCCGTACCGCATGGGTGAACCGTCGAGCGCCACGACCGCCCCGCCTGCCGCCTCGAGCACCGCCTGCCCGGCGGCGGTGTCCCACTCCATAGTGGGGGTGAAGCGTGGATAAAGCTGCGCCTTGCCGTCGGCGAGGAGGCAGAATTTGAGCGACGAGCCGACCGAGACGTCCTCGGCGACATTCATGGTGTCACAGAGTGCCGCCAGTGCTTCGTGGCCGTGCGATCGGCTGGCAACGATGCGGACGGGGCCGGCAAGCTCGACATGGATCGGGCGCCGATCGGTAGCCTTGCCGTTGCGGATGACGCCCGCATAGGCGCCATCGGGGCCGCCGGCGAAGACCAGGCTGGTCGCCGGCGCAAGCACGACGCCGAGCGTCGGCCGTCCGTCTTCGACGAGCGCAATGTTGACGGTGAACTCGCCGTTGCGCTTCAAGAATTCCTTGGTGCCGTCGAGTGGGTCGACGACGAAGAACCGTCCATCGAGTGCCGGAATATGGCCTGCCGCGACGCTCTCCTCGCCGAGCATCGGAATGCCGGTCGGCGCAAGCCGCTCGAGGATCACCGCTTCGGCCCGCTGGTCGGCCTCGGTCACCGGCGAGCCGTCCGACTTGTGCGTCGCCGAAAAATCGCCGGCATAGACTTGAAGGATTTCGTCCGACGCGGCGATGGCGGCGTCGAGCATGAGGTCGAGCAGGGGTTGGGTCACGGCGGTCCAGCGAATGGGAACGCGGGCGGTTTACGCGGCGATGGCGCGCCGCGCAACCCGCGCTAGTTCCAGTAGGGTTCGGCCTCGAAGCGATGGCCCTTGAGCCAGTCCTCGTCGAGCTCGACGCCAAGCCCCGGGGCCGTCGAAATCTGCATGCGGCCGCCTGCAATCCGTAGCGGATTGGTTGCCGACCAGCGATTGGCGGTGGCGCGGCGTGTGCATTCGATGCGCGGGCAATTGAAGATGGCGGCCGCAAGCTGCTGGCTCGCCATGTTGAGCAGCAGGCCCGAGACGTTATGGAGGGTGATCGGCGTCCGGTAGAGCGAAGCGAGTTCGGCGATCGCCTTGGTGCCGGTGATGCCGCCCGAGTTGACGATGTCGGGTTGGAGGCAGTCGACCGCCTGCGATTGCAGGAAGGGCAGGGCGCCCTCCGCCAGCTCGATGTTCTCGCCGGTGAGGATGGGAAGGCGCGTGGTCTTTCTCAACGCCAGCCAGTTCTCCGAAAAGCCCGGCTGCAGCGGGTCCTCGTAGTAGAGCGGATTGATGTCCTCGACCGCCTCCGCCACCGCGATGGCGCTCGGCGTATCGAGCTCGTTGTGGCAATGGACGATGATGTCGACGTCCTCGCCGAGGTGCTCGCGCGCCAGCTCGTAGGACCGGCGGATCTTGCGAATATCGCCGGGCGAAAGGCTCGGCACGTATTGCTGCATATGGAGGCCGAGGCACGAATGGATGTCGACCTTGAAGGCCGTAAAGCCATGCGGGTCGGCCTTGAGCTCGGCAGCCCGGTCCACCCACGCGCCGGCGTCGGTGAAATCCCCCTGCGGGCAGTGCGAATAGAGCGCGATGTCGTCGCGGAAAGGTCCGCCCAGCAGCGTCGCGACGGATGCGCCGAGCAGCTTGCCGGCCAGGTCCCAGAGCGCCATGTCGATGCCGGAGAGCACCTGCATTTCCCGGCGCCGCTGCGGGAACGCGTAGAACATGTTGTGGTGGTGGACGCGGATGGCGAGCGGGTCCTTGCCGACCAGCTGGAGGTGGGGCAGGCGGCCGCCGCCCTTGGCGTGCGTCTCGATCAGCGCCCGCACCAGGTCGCCGTCATTGTCCCCGCACTCGCCATAGCCCGAAATGCCCGCATCGGTGTCGACCCGGATGAGGCAAACCCCGTCGTCGAGCCGCATCGCCCGGATGTCGGCGATGGTCGCCTGGCCACAATTGGCCGCAGCGGCCTGATCCAGCGACGGGCTCATGAGCCGACCCCTTCTTCGATTTCAGCCGTCGCGACTTTCTTGGCCGGGCTGGCTTTGCGCAGCGCGTCGCCTGTATCGGCGGCTACTCCGAGCGTATCGAACACAGCGATGAAGGCGATCACGCCGATGATGAGAAACGCGATGTGGAACTGCGGCATCGTCAGCGTGCCGGTCGTCGAGGGGAAGATCAGCGCGCCAGCCCGCAGCGCGAGCGCCGCAACCGCGATGCCGAAGGCGAAGCCGATCGGCGAGACGACGTTCTGCAGCGTGTTGGCGCCGTTCATCTTGTCCTGCGGCACGTCCGCGAAAGCGATCGTCGCGAGCGTCGTGAACTGCATCGAGCGGGTGAGGCCGGTGAAGAACAGCAGCGCCATGATGGCCGGCACAGGCGTTTCCGGCGAGATCAGCGCGCAGGCGAGGAGGCCCGCGGCGTTGAGAAAGCCGTTGACCACCAGCACCCGCCGGAAGCCGAAGCGGTTGAGCGTGCCGGTGGTGAAAATCTTCATCACGATGTTGCCGGCAAAGACCGACAGCACCAGCAGGCCCGACTCGAAGGCGTTGAGCCCGAAGCCGATCTGGAACAGCAGCGGCAGCAGGAACGGGATCGCCCCGATCGACGCGCGAAACAGCGTGCCGCCCCAGACGGTGAGCGCGTAGCTCTTGTAGCGGAGCGCGTAGAGGTCGACGAGCGGGTGTGCTTCGCGCCGGGCATGCCACACGGCCAGTCCCCCAACGGCCAGCCCGCCGACGATGCAGATCGTCGTCCAGAGGACGTCGATCCTCTCGGAACTGACGAGCTGGATGCCGAGCATCAGGGCGAAGCAGGCGATGCCCGTGAAGGCGAAGCCCAGCCAGTCGAATGGCTTTTCCTCCTTCTCGCCCTGCGGCACGAGGCGCAGCGCAAAATAGAGCGCCGCGATACCCAGCGGCACGTTGAGGAAGAAGATCCAGTGCCAGGAGAAATAGGTTGTGATGAAGCCGCCGACCGGTGGACCGACGACCGGCGCCGCAAGGCCCGGCCAGACGATAAGGCCGATGGCGCTGATGATTTCTTCCTTCTTGGCCGAGCGCAGCACGACCAGCCGGCCGACAGGCACCATCAAGGCGCCGGCGGCGCCCTGCAGCACACGGGCGATGACGAAGCACAGGAGGTTCGGCGAGAGGCCGCACAGCACGGAGGCCAGCGTGAAGGCGACGATGGCCGACGCGAAGATCGTCTTGGCGCCGAACCGGTCCGCCAGCCACCCGCTCGCCGGAATCAGCACCGCCATGGCGAGGATGTAAGCCGAAACGCTGATCGAGAGATCGACCGGATGCACGCCGAAGGACTTGGCCATCTGCGGCAGCGCGGTGACGATCACCGTGCCGTCGAGGTTCTCCATGAAGAACGCGCCAGCCACAAGAATGGAGATCGCCGTCGTGGGGCGGAAAAGAGACATCGGTGGGATGGAGCAAGAGGAAAGGTACGATCAATCATGCCACAGCCGCGAACGGGATGACAGTGGCGACGTGGCGGTAAGCTGTATGACGCGGGCAACAAAATGGCGCCAGCCCTAAGGCCGGCGCCACCTCATTGATTGGTGTTCAGCTAGCGCCGGTCTTCCCAGCCACGGCGTGATGCCTCGGAGTGGCCTTCGCTGTCGCCGAACCAGCCGCCATGACCACGGCCGCCGCCACGGCGGTCATCGTCGTCATCTTCGTAGCGGCTGCGCGACGAGCGTTCGCCACGGCGATTGTCCCAGCCTTCGCGGGAGGCCTCGGAGTGTCCCCGCGAGTCGCCGAACCAGCCGCCGTGGCCGCCATCGCCACGTCCGCCATCGCCACGCCCACCCCGCCGGTCGTCATCGTCCTCGTAGCGGGCGCTGCGGTAGCCACCCTCGCCGCGACGGTGCTCCCAGCCTTCACGGGCAGCCTCGGCATGGCCGCGCGGGTCGCCGTGCCAACCGCGGCCATCGTCGTCATCCCGCGAGCGGCTGCTCCGCCGGTCGTCGTCATCGTAGCGCGACTGGCTGTAGGAGCCGCCGCCCCGGCGATGTTCCCAGCCCTCGCGGGCCGCCTCGGCGTGGCCGCGCGGATCGCCATGCCAGCCCCGGCCGTCATCGTCGCTCTCATAGCGCGAGCGTGACCGCGAGCCGCTGCCTTCGGACATGTACCGGCCGTTTTCGTCGCGATCCCGATCGTTGCCGCGGTAGCGACGGCCATCGTCATCGTCGCGGCTGGAGGTGAACCGGCCATTTTCGTCGCGGCCCGGTCCGCCGCCATTGCTGCCGGAACGGCGATAATCGTCGTCGTAGTCGCGGCTCGACCGGCTGCGATAGCCGCGATCATCGTCGGACGTGAACCGCCCGTTTTCGTCGCGGTCCCGGCCCTGGCTGCTCGACCGATTGCTTCGGCGATCGTCGTCGTCCGACTGGAATCGACCGTAACGGTCGCGCTCGCGCGTGTTGGATTCGTAGGGCATGCTGGAATACTCCTTACCTTGCCGCTTTGCGCCGGACTGGAAAAACCGGAGGGAGGCCGGCTCCAGCGCTTCTTCTCTTCCTCCCTCGGTATCGGCTTGCATCTGAGCCCGGCGGCGTTCGATTTCCGGACGGAGCTCGTTGAGATCGACGTCATGGGCCTCGGCGAGCGCGAGAACGCCGGTTTCCGGCCGCTCCTCGAGGGCAATCAGCGACTCGAGTTCGCTGCTGAGAACGGCCAGCTTCGCCGCCGCCTGCGGATCATCGGCGCCATGCGTGAGGTCGGAAAGCAGGACCTTGACCACGTCCCGGCGGACTGCCGCTTCAGCCACGGCAGGTTCCCGCGCGCCCGCCTGTTCAAGGGCGGGCATCAAAAGCTGCTCTTCAATCAGCGTATGCGGAATCCAGAGATCGGCGATCCGCTGGGCGAGGTCGCCGGCGCGCGCGTCATCCTGCTGTTCGGTCAGCAGCGCCTCGATCTGGCGATGCTGCTGGCGCATCTGCTCGGCGACGCCCGGCTGAGAGGCTTCGGAGGCCTTGCTCGCGTCGTCGTCGGTCGACTTGGCGGCGCTTGTCTCATTGCCGGCTGCCGTGCCGGTGGTCTTTTTCTTCGCGGCGGAGGCCGCAGTTTGGCTGGAGGCGCGATCGCGATCGGCCTTCGACGAAGGGGTGGGCATGGGGTTCCCTCGATGCAGGTTACCCCGGCGAGAACCTAGCTTCGGGTGACTGGTTCCTCTCAACGCCCGATCAAAAGTCGGCTGCAGACTTCACTGGGTTATTGACAGCACTTCCGATGTGCAGCCCGAGCGCATGCGCAAAGATCGGGCAGCTGCGCCATGATCCGGGCGTCCCATTGTCGCTTGTCGAAGAGCGTTAGGCGGCGATCCGCCGCAGGCGGCTCAGCTGCCCCAGACGAGCTTGGCGTTCGTCAATTCACGCGCGCCAAGCCCGCCGAGCTCACGGCCGAAGCCTGAGTTCTTGACGCCGCCGAACGGCGCGCGGGGATCGGAGCGGACGAAGTCGTTGATGAAGACCGCGCCGGCCTCGACTCCCCTGACCACGCGGTCGGCCTTGGCGCCATCGGTGGTGAACACGGCCCCGCCGAGGCCATAGGCGTTGTCGTTCGCGAGGCGGATCGCTTCGTCCTCGGAGTCGAACGGGAACATCAGCGCTACCGGCCCGAAGAACTCTTCCTGCGCGATCGGGGCATCGAGGTCGACGCCGGTGATCACCGTCGGCTCGTAGAAATTGCCGGCGCCGTCCATCGGCTTGCCGCCGGCGACGACCTTGCCGCCGGCTTTCACCGCGTCGGCGATCTGCCGTGAGGTAGTGGTGCGGAGGTCGGCTCGGGCGAGGGGGCCGAGCTTGGTGGCGGGGTCCATCGGGTCGCCGATCTTCAGCGCCTTGGCGCCTTCGGTGAAGGCCTGGACGTACTTGTCGAACACCGAACGTTCGACAAAGAAGCGCTTGGCGGCGATGCAGCTCTGGGCGTTGTTGGAGAAGCGCGAGGTCACGCCGAGCCTCACCGCCTTTTCCATGTCGGCGTCGGCGAAGACGATGAAGGGGTCCGAACCACCGAGCTCGAGCACGACCTTCTTGTTGAGCGAACCGGCCTGCTGCGCCACGGCGCGGCCCGCGGCAACGCTGCCGGTTACCGTCACGGCGCGGATGCGCGGGTCGGCAACGATTTGCGGCGAGGCTTCCTTTTGGATGGCGAGGTTGGTGTAGAGCCCGGCCGGGCCGCCAGCGTCGCGCACCAGCTGCTCGATGGCCTGGGCCGAGCCCTGTACGGTCTCCGCGTGCTTCACCAACACGACATTGCCCACCAGCGCTGCCGGGATGAAAAAGCGCAGCACCTGCCAGAACGGCAGGTTCCACGGCATGATGCCGAAGATCGGGCCAAGCGGCTGGTAGACGATTTTCGACGGCGTGCCCGCGATTGGCTCATCGGCGATGTATTTCGGGCCGTCGGTCGCAAAATGGCGCGCGCCGGTTGCCGATTTCAGCACCTCGCCCTTCGCCTCGCCGACGGGCTTGCCCATCTCGGAGACGATCAGGGCCGCGTACTGGTCCGCGCGCTGCTCGAGCAGCTCCGCCAGCTTGATGAGGAACGCCGTGCGCTCTTCCACCGGCTTCTTCGACCACGCCTGCCATGTGTCCCACGCTTGCTGAAGCTTGGTTTCGATCTGGGCGGGCGTGTCTTCGGGGTAGGTCGCGATCACCGCCCCGGTGGTCGGATTGGTCGAGGTGAAGCTCATGGTGTCCTCCGCAATGCCGCCGTTCGGCGTGTTGGTTGAAGTCTAGTCGATGCCGGCGACCGCGAGCACCTTTTTCATCCGGTCGACCGCAAGCTCAGGGTCACGCAGCACGCGCGCGGCATCCGCGAGCCGGAACAGCTCCGCCAGATGCGGCACGGAGCGGGCGCTCTGCTGGCCACCGAGCATGTAAAAATGGTCCTGGAAGCCGTTGAGATAGGCAAGGAACACGACGCCCGTCTTGTAGTAGCGGGTCGGCGCCTTGAAGATGTGGCGCGACAGCGGCACCGTCGGCTCGAGCAGCGCGTCGTAGGCGGCGCGGTCGCCCGCCGCGAGCTTGACCAGCGCCGCCGACGCAGCCGGGGCGATGGCGTCGAAAATACCGAGCAGCGCGTGCGAATAGCCCTGCTCGTCGCCGGCAATGAGCTCGGCGTAGTTGAAGTCGTCGCCGGTATACATTTTCACGCGCTTGTCGAGCCGGCGGCGCATGGCGATTTCCTTGCCGGCATCGAGCAGCGAGATCTTTACGCCGTCGATCTTGTCGGCGTGGCTGTTGATGACCTCGATCGCGGTTTCCATGGCCGCGAGGTGGTCGGTCGCGCCCCAGTAGCCGGCGAGGGCAGGGTCGAACATTTCGCCGAGCCAGTGGATGATCACCGGCTGGCGCACCTGGCTGAGGATCCGCTTGTAGACACGTACATAGTCGTCGGGCGAGCGCGCCGCCTTGGCCAAGGCCCGGCTTGCCATCAGGATGACCCGCCCGCCCAGCCCTTCGACGAAGCCGACCTGCTCCTCATAGGCGGCAATCACCTGGTCGATGGTGACGTCCGGGCCAGGCGCCAGATGGTCGGTGCCCGCCCCATAGGCGATGACGGCGCCGGTACGGCGGCGGGCCGCCGCCTGGCTGCGGCGGATCAGCTCCTGCGCGCTGGCCCAGTCGAGGCCCATGCCGCGTTGCGCGGTATCCATCGCTTCGGCGATGCCGAGGCCCATATCCCAGAGGTATTCGCGAAAGGCGATCGTGCGGTCCCAGTCGACGGCGCGGCCCTCCCAGGGATCGACATCCGCGAGGGGATCGACGGCGATGTGCGCCGCTGCGTAGGCTGTGCGGTTCATGACCCCGGGCGCGACGGAAAAATCGAGCGGGCCATTGAGGGTCGTGTAGAGCGCGAGTCCCCGGCCGGTCGGCAGCCGGATCGTCAGCCCGCCCCGTGCCTCGGTCGCATCCTGCGTCGCGCTCGCCGCGCCCATGCCTCTTCCTCACGAAATAACCAGTTGGTTACTTATGCAAAGAGGGCATGGCCTGAGTCAAGGGCGGGTAGGTTGTTGGCGCCCCAGCGTAGGGAGTCGGTGGCGTCCTAGAGGGTTCGGCGCCAGCGTGGCCGGCCAAAGCCGAAGACCAGCCGTATCACTGCCAGCAGAATGACAGCACCGATCAGGGCGTTGGCGATCGCTGCGATCCAGCCGGTGCCGAGGTAGACATGGAGGTGCGGCAGCACCCAATCACCCACGAATGCGCCGACGATGCCGACGGCGAGGTCGCCGATGAGCCCAAAGCCCGTGCCCTGCACGAGGACGCCGGCCAGCCAGCCCGCGACAATGCCGACGACGAGGATGGCGATGATGCTTTCGTTGCTCAGATGCATGCGACGCTCCCGTTGTTCGATGCCCAACAACGGTTTTACGGCGTCGCGGTTGCTGCGGCGGACGGCCTCAGGGTTTGAGGAAAGCCAGCACCATGTCGGCGATGTGCTTGCCCCAGTTCTGGAGCTCGGCGTCCGAGGAGAGATCGCGGCGGAAGATCGTCGACAGCGTCCAGCGGTTGGAGAGGTAGAACGCGCCGAGCGAGGCGATCGAAATATAGAGCTGCACCGGATCGACGCCGCGCTTGAAGATTTTCTGCTCGACGCCGTGGGTGAGCACCTCGCGCAGCGCATCGATCAGCGGCGAGTTGAGCTGCACGATGCGGTCGGACTGCTTGAGGAAGCGGGCCCGGTGCTGGTTTTCCGTCGCGAGTATCGCCAGGAACTCGGGGTGCTCGAGATAGTAGTTCCAGGTGAAGGCGATGAGCCGGCGCATGCCTTCGACCGGCTCGCGGTGCGTCAGGTCGAGCACCGTCTCGGCCGAACGGATCGCGGCATAGCGCCCCTCGAGCACAGCGAGGTAGAGGCCGTCCTTGCCCCCAAAGTAGTGGTAGAGCATGCGCTTGTTGATCTTCGCACGCTTGGCGATGGCGTCGACGCGAGCGCCCTCATAGCCCTTGGACGAGAATTCGTGCACGGCCGCGGCGAGAATGGCCGCGCTGGTCCGCTCGGGATCGCGCTTGCGTTCGCGGCCGGCCTTGGTCAGGCGCTTGGGCTCGGGCGCGACGGGCGTCTTGCGCGGCCGGCGGCGCGGGCGGTCGAGGGTCTCGGCATCGGTCCCATTGGCGGCCATGCGGGGCGGCGTTCTCCTAGTGCTCAGCCACTGGTAGCAACACGAACCTCACAAAGCGAGCCTTGCGGCATCACGATCTCAGTATTCATCACACGATCGTTTCGAGCCTGACCGAGGCGCCCCCATTGGCGGCCGATTTCAGCGCCGCCTCAATCGTCGCCAGGGTGCCAAGGTTGTTGCGCGCATTGGGGAAATAGGGCGGCTCGACGCCCGTTCGCAGCGTCTCGGCGAGGGCATGCAGCACGCCGGCGCGGTCGTGGAACGGCCAGTCGATGAGCGGCACATCGTCGTTGACGGCCGTGTTCGGGCGGCGGATCTGCACGAAATCGCGGCGCGCCTGGTAGGGCTGCTCGCCGCGTGCCGTCCAGAGCATCGAGGCGCGCTCGAAATCGAGCTGCCATTCGCCCGCCCAGGCCGTCTGCGGCCCGGCATCGACCCAGCTGCCGCGATAGCTCACGGTCACGTTGTTCGGAAACGTCAGGATCATCGCCGCCGAGGCGTCCATCGCGTAGGGGCTGCCCGGCGGATTCCAGCTGCGTGCGGTCAGCTCGACCGGATCGGACCCGATCAGCATGCGCATCAGGTCGTAGTGGTGCACCGCCATGTCGCCGAGCATCGGGTTAGGCACGTTGACGTTGCCGCTGCGCTCGGCAAAGGCGTTGCGGCGGAAATCGATCTTGGCGCCGGTGACGCGGCCGAAATAGCCGCGGCCCGCCAGGTCGGCGATGGTCTGCGGGGCGGGGTAGAAGCGGTAATTCTGGCTGATCGCCAGCACCTTGCCCTGCTTCTCGGCCAGCGCCACGAGGCCCTTGGCTTCGGCCATCGTGGCGGCGAACGGCTTTTCGAGCACCACGTGCTTGCCGGCTTCGAGCGCCTGCCGGGCCAGCGGCTCATGCAGCCCGATCGGCACGGCGATCGAGACGGCATCGGCGTCGGTCGCCGCGAAGGCGTCCTCCATGTGGACGAAGAACTTTTCCTTCGGCACCTTGAGCCGGCTCGACATCAGCTCGCGTTTTTCGGCGACCATGTCGACATAGCCGACGACCTCGATGTCCGGATGATTGGGCAGCACGTGCGTGGCCCAGTTGCCGCCCCAGGCGCCGAGGCCGACGTGAATAAGCTTTACTTTGCCCATGGTCTTCGCGGTGGTTGGAGGAATCTCAGGCGCGCCGGCCCGCCTTGATCAGGTCGGCGATGCGCTCGGCCATCATGATGGTCGGCGTGTTGGTGTTGGCGCGGGGAATGCTCGGCATCAGCGAGGCATCGACGATGCGCAGCGCCTCGATGCCATGGACCCGGCCCTGGCCGTCCGTCACCGCCAGCGGATCGTCGGCGCGACCCATCCGCGCCGTGCCTGACGCATGCCAGACACCGCCGACACCACCCGAGACGAACTCGGTCAGCGCCTTGTCGTCGCTGAGCAGCGCATCGAGCTTGATGCCGAGCGTCACCACGTTGTGGATCAGCGAGGTGCGGAGCGGCCCGGCATAGTCGAGCATGCCGGCGAACACCGTCCGCTGGATCGAGTTCCAGGCGCCCGGCCCGGCGATCGCCGCGACGCGCGCCGAATAGGTGGTGGGGAAGACGACCTCGCGGATCGACCCCATGCGCGGGTCGCTGAGGCCCTTGGCGCCCGTGCGAAAGCCGTGCTTCAGCCGCTCGAGATCGCGCCAGTCGGAAAGCAGGCGGAAATCGACCAGCGGCTCCGCGAACGGGTCGGTCGAGGTCAGGGTAACCGAGCCGCGCGAATAGGCCTTGTTGACCCAGATGAAGAGCGTGCCGATGCGCTGGCCGATCGCATGCCAGCCCGACCGGGCGATCATGGCGATGTGCATGTCGCCTTCCGGCGCGCCACCAATCCCTGACGAGTAGCGGAGGATCGCGTGGTCGTGGTGCTCGGCGAGGTCGCTCAGGCGCCCGTGCGGCTGGAGATAGGTCGAGACCGCGGTCGACGGGTGCTCCATCAGGTTCTGGCCGACGCCGGCTTTGGCCGATACGACCGCCACGCCATGCTTTTGCAACTCGGCGCCGGGGCCGATGCCGCTGCGCATGAGGAGGGCCGGGGTGTGGATGGCGCCCGACGAAACGATGACTTCGTTCGCCGTCAGCGTCTTGTCGCTGCCGCCGGCCGCGGGGCGGACCACCGCGCCCGTCGCGCGATTGCCCTGGAAAGTGAGGCGCAGCGTGTGGTGGCCGGTGAGGATCTCGAGGTTCTGCCGGCGGCGCACCTCGGGTGTCAGGTAGCCAACCGAGGTCGGCACGCGTTCGCCCTGGTCGCTGACCGCGACCGCGCCGACATAGACGCCGTCCGCCCATTTGCCGTTCTGGTCGGGCTTTTTCGCAAAACCCTGCGCCTCGAAGGTATCCATCAGCGCCTTGACGAACGGCGACATCCGCTCGGGCTTGATGCGGCGGATCGGGATCGGCCCGTTCTTGCCGTGATATTCGCCGTCGAAATCGACGTCGCGCTCGAGCTTCTTGAAGTAGGGCAGGGCGTTGTCCCAGCTCCAGCCTTCGGCGCCGAGATCGCCCCATTCGTCATAGTCGGATGGCGCGCCGCGATTGGCGACCATAGCGTTGACCGCCGAGCCCCCGCCCAGCAGCCGGCCCTGCTCGTAGCGCCGCGGCTTGCGGTTGTCGGTGTTGCCGAGCGGCGCGCCCATATAGGCGGTGAGATCGGCCCAGATGTTGCCCGGATCGAGATAGGCTTGGCCGGGATAGCGCGAGCGCACATGCGCCGGCATCGTCTCGAGCGTCAGGTTGGGGCCCGCCTCGACCAGCGTCACCTTCACCGACGGATCCTCGGAAAGCCGCGCAGCCAGCACGCAGCCGGCGGAGCCGCCGCCCAGGATGAGATAGTCGATCATTGCAGTTCCTCGCGGTGGCCTTGCCAGCCACTCATTGTTGCGACCATCCTGTCCGCTGCAGCCTTTGGTTCTCCCCCCGGCAGCGCGAACAAGTAACCAGACGGTTACACCCTAGATTTGTGCTTCCGACGATGTCAAGGCGCGGCGGATTCCGCAAGGGGCGGCGTTCGGTCTTGCCTCGCTCGGGTGTTGTGGAGTAACCATCTGGTTACAACGTAGCGACGCCGCCGTGCTCCTCCCGAACGGCGGCATCGCCAATCGTGCCGGGCGCAGCGACGCCCCGCCAGAGGAGACAGGAACATGACCGTCCGTTTCATCGAGCCGCGCCGCGACGATCCGCGCGTTACCGAGAACCGCCGCTACACCATGGTGATCAATGGCAAGAACGTCGAGGCGGCGTCCGGCAAGACCATCAAGCGCGAAAGCTCAGTGCACCCGGGGCTGATCGTCGGCGAGTGGCCGGAGGCATCGGCGGAAGACGTCGAGAAGGCGATCCTGGCGGCCCGCAAGGCCTTCGACGAAGGCCCGTGGCCGCGGATGAGCGGCAAGGAACGCGCCGGCTACATGTACGCGCTCTCCGCCAAGATCAAGGAACACGCCGAAGAGCTGGCGCTGATCGAAAGCCTCGAGGTCGGCAAAACGCTCGCCGGCGCGCGCGGCGAGATGCAGCATTGCGCCGACCTGTGGCACTTTGCGGCCGGCCTTGTGCGGGCGCTCGAGGGCACCACTCATAGCGAAATGGGGCCGAATGCGATTGGCCTCGTGCTGCGCGAGCCCGTGGGCGTCGTCGGCATCGTGACGCCCTGGAACTACCCGCTGGTGATCGGCTCGGAGCGCATGCCCTGGGCCATCGGGGCGGGCTGCACGGTCGTCATCAAGCCGAGCGAGTTCACCTCGGGCTCTACCCTCAGGTTCGGCGAGCTCGCCCGCGAGGCGGGGCTGCCGGACGGCGTCATCAACGTGGTGACCGGCTATGGCAACCCGGCGGGACAGATTCTCGCCGAGCACCCGCTGACCGACATGATCGCCTTCACCGGCAGCCAGCGCGTCGGGCGGCAGATCGGCGCCTTCGCCGCGCCGACGATCAAGCGCGTCGGCCTCGAGCTCGGCGGCAAGGGACCGCAGGTGGTGTTTGCGGACGCTGACCTTGACGCAGCAGCCGACCAGGTATCGTCCAGCATTTTCGGCAACCAGGGCCAGACCTGCATCGCCGGCAGCCGGCTCATCGTCGAGAAGTCGGTGCACAAGGAGTTCGTCGACAAACTGGCGAGGATCGCGGGCCGCGTCTCGGTGGGCGATCCGCTCAACCCCGATACCAATGTCGGCGCCCTGATCAACAAGACGCAGATCGAAAAGGTCGAAGGCTATGTCGATGCCGGCAAGAAGGCCGGGGCCGAGGTGGTGATCGGTGGCGGCCGTATCGGCAATGGCGGCCTCTTTTACACGCCGACCATCTTCACCGGCGTGCGGCCCGATATGTCGATTGTTCGCGACGAGATTTTCGGACCGGTGCTGGCCGTCCAGACCTTCGAGACGCGTGAAGAAGCCATCGGCATGGCCAACGATACGATCTACGGGCTCTCCGGCATGGTGTGGTCGCGCGACATCAACAACGCGCTCCAGACGATCCGCGCGATCCGCGCCGGCCGCTGCTGGGTCAACGGCACCCGCGAGGGCGTCGTCGAAATGCCCATCGGCGGCTACAAGCAGAGCGGGCAGGGCCGCGAGCTCGGCTTCAAGGGTTTCGACGAGTATTCCGAGTTCAAGAACATCTACGTCAACCTGACGGTGTCCGAGCCCTGGGCGCCGGCGAAGGCGAACTGAGGTCGTGGCACTGGAAGGTGCCCTCGACCACTCCTCCGGTATGGATCAACCACCACGTCATCCCCGCGAAAGCGGGGATCTCCGTTTAGTCGCAGGCTCAGCGCTCGAGAAGAAACAGAGATTCCCGCTTTCGCGGGAATGACCCAGTGCGCGGGGACGGCCAGAGCACGGCCATCGGGCCAATCGGCGGCACAGCACCTACTGGAACGCCGTCTCCGCAAAGCTGCGCAGCTTGCGTGAATGCAGCCGCTCGGGCGGCTGGTCGCGGAGGATTTCCATGGCGCGGAGGCCAATCAGCAGGTGCTGGTTGACCTGCGTCTGGTAGAAGTCGGACGCCATGCCGGGGAGCTTGAGCTCGCCGTGGAGCGGCTTGTCGGAAACGCAGAGCAGCGTGCCGTAGGGCACGCGGAAGCGGAAGCCGTTGGCGGCGATGGTCGCCGATTCCATGTCGAGGGCGACGGCGCGTGACTGGCTGAGCCGCTGCGTGATCTCCTTCTGGTCGCGCAGTTCCCAGTTCCGGTTGTCGAAGCTCGCCACCGTCCCGGTACGCATGATCCGCTTGACCCCGAGCCCCTGGAGCTTGGTGACTTCGGCCACCGCCTGTTCCAGCGCCACCTGCACTTCGGCCAGCGCCGGGATCGGCACCGACAGCGGCAGATCGGCGTCGAGCACGTGGTCCTCGCGCACATAGGCGTGCGCCAGCACATAGTCGCCGAGCTCCTGCGAATTCCTGAGGCCCGCGCAGTGGCCGAGCATCAGCCACACATGCGGGCGAAGCACCGCGATGTGGTCTGTGATGGTCTTGGCGTTCGACGGGCCGACGCCGATGTTGACCATGGTGATGCCGCGGCCGCGTGGCATGGTCAGGTGGTAGGCCGGCATTTGCGGCAGGCGCGGCGGCTGGTGGCCGGTGACGCCGCCGCCAAGCCGCTTGTTGCGGGTGATGACGTTGCCCGGCTCGATGAAGGACTCGTACTGGGCGTGCCCGTCGGCCATGTATTCGTGCGCGACGCGCCGGAACTCGTCGACGTAGAAATGGTAGTTGGTGAAGATCACGAAGTTCTGGAAATGCTCGGCGTCGGTGCCGGTGTAGTGGCTCAGCCGGAACAGCGAATAGTCGATGCGCGGCGCCGTGAAGGCCGCCAGCGGGTAGGGGCCGCCGACCGGCGGAATGAAGGTGCCATTGGCGATCTCGTCGTCGGTGAAGGCGAGGTCCGGCGTATCGAAGATGTCGCGGAGCGGCACGTTGAGGGCATTGATCGCCTCGCCGTCGAGCCGTTCGCTCGGACCCACTGCGAAATGCACCGGGATCGGCGTCTGCGACTCCGAGATGTCGATCGTGCCGCCGTGGTTCTTGAGGATGATGTCGAAGTTGTCGAGCAGGTAGTTGCGGAAGAGTTTCGGCGCCGTGAGCGTCGTACGGTAGACGCCCGGGGTATGCAGATAGCCGTAGGGCAGCGTCGAATCCGTCTTGCCGTAGCTCTGCGAGGTGACCTGCGCCTGCGGGTAGAACGCGCGGACCTTGCCGGGCGGCACGATGCCCTTGGCGAGGCTGGCGAGATGCCCGCGGATGAAACGCGTGCCGCGGTCGTAAATCTCGGCGACATAGTCGCAGGCGGCGGCGGGATCGGTGAAGCCTTTGGCCGGTAGGGGCGATGGGCTGATCGTGTTCATTAACTTGCCTTTCCCGGACGCGGGCGGGCGGATTGTCGCCGCGTGTCTTGGGTCGGGCTGACAATCACCTTTGAGTGATTGGGTCTTTTCCTGCCGTATTGGAGGACCATCTTCAATAGCGTTCACTGGATTGATGCAAACGACCCATGCACCGGTGAATCGCGAGATCGATTGGCCGCCGTCCCCCAAGCCCTCAACAGCGCGGTCGGTCGTCTCCTTGGGCTGCAGTGCTGCGACGCGCTGCAGCCCTTTTATTTTGGCCGAATGCCTTGGCTAGACGCGGCGCGCCCGGATGCGGGTCGGCTTATAGCCCTTGACCGACGGCGTGTAGGTGCAGTTGAGGTCGCCGAAGCCCGGGATGCCCGGCCGGTCGGGAACGACGACGCGCGGCAGCACCGCGCCGAAGAAGCCCACCACAGTGCAGCTCATCGAATCCGCGCTCCAGGCCTGGCCGCGGCCGCAGGTCGAGCGGCGCAGCTTGATCGAGACGTTGCGGCCCGACGTGTTCCAGCTCAGGCTGCCATTGCAGTTGAGGCCGCCGCCGGTGACTTTGTAGCTGCCACGGCCCGAGAGGCAGAAGCTCATGGAGTAGGGGCCATACATCCGCTCGGCCACCTGATAGCAGCCGCCAAGGCCGATGCCGCCACCGCCACCACCCGGTTTGTCGGGCACGACTACTTTGGTCGAGGGACCTTCCGCGGCCGCATAGACGGGTGCAGCAACACCGGAAAGAGCAATAATACCGCTCAGGGCGGCGATACCGACGCTTCTCAAAATGCTCAACATTGAAGTCCTCCAAAGTGGCAGAGCGCCGCCTCCCCGCGAAAACGCTCCAACGACGGCGGCAACTTAGCACCGCCAATGCGGTCCGCCACCCTCCTCAATAGGCGCCGCTGCCGACGAGAATGTGAAGGCGGCAGTGGTTTCTTTTGAACGTGCCCGAGCCGACGCGTGCCTATATATCGGCTGAACCGCCGCGGCTTGAGGGCTCGCGGCACAACGACAGGAGCCTTTGATGGACGCCAAGATGTACAGGGTGACCCACACCGACGCCGAGTGGCGCAAGATCCTGACGCCCGAACAGTATCAGGTGATGCGCCAGCACGGCACCGAGCGGCCGGGCAGCTGCGCGCTGCTCTACGAGAAGCGCGCGGGAAGCTTCTCCTGCGCGGGCTGTGGCACGCCGCTCTTCAAGTCGACGCTGAAATTCGAGAGCGGCACCGGCTGGCCGAGCTTCAACGACCCGATCCCCGGTTCGGTAGAGACTACGACCGACCGCAGCTACGGCATGGAGCGCACGGAAGTGCACTGCGCGACCTGCGGCAGCCACCTCGGCCACGTGTTCCCGGATGGTCCCCCGCCCACGGGCCTCCGCTACTGCATCAATGGCGTCGCGCTGAACTTTGAGCCTGAGACCGCCGCGGCGTAACAACGCCGTCAAGCCTTCGAAATCCATCTTGTCAGCGCCGCCGCGACGGGCCAAAACCCTGTCGCGGCGGTTCTCGCCTGCGTTCCCAGGATTTCATCATGACGATCTCGATCTACTCGGTCACCGTGCCGATGCTGACGCATCAGCTGACGGCTCTGCTCGGCGTTCTCAACAAGGCCGAAGCCTATGCGACGGAACGAAAATTCAGCCCCGACAACTTCGTCGACGCTCGTCTTGCGCCCGACATGAATCCCTTCAAGTTCCAGATTCAGAGCGCCTCCGACCACTCGAAGTTCATCGTCGCGCGCCTCTCGGGCAAGACCGCGCCATCATGGGCGGACGACGAGAAGAGCTTCGCCGACCTCAAGGCGCGCTTGCAGAAGGCCCTCGACTACCTCAAGACCTTCACCGAAACCGACCTCAAGGGCGGCGATGACCGCGATGTGACGATCCGCATCTCGGGACAGGAGCGGTCGGTCAAGGGCGAGTGGTATTTCCTCAATCGCGCCCTGCCGAACTTCTATTTCCACGTCACCATGGCCTACGCGATCCTGCGCGAGGGCGGCGTGCCGGTGGGCAAGGGCGACTTCCTGCCACCCGTGACCGCCTAGCGCGTTGACAGCGGCGGCCTTCGACGCCATCAGTTCGCCGACACTTTTGTGACAGGTGAATTCGGTTGCCGGCGCTGTCCTTCGTGATCCCTGCCTATAACGAGGAGGCGCTGATCGGCGCCTGCCTCGAATCCGTCCTGGCCGAGATCAAGCGCTCCGGCGTCGATGCCGAGGTCGTGGTGGTCAACAACGCCTCGCGCGACCGCACCGGCGAGATCGCGCGGGGTTTTGTGGGAGTGAAGGTGGTTGACGAGCCGAAAAAGGGCCTCGTCAACGCGCGCCATGCCGGTTTCGAGAACTCGACCGGCGAGCTCGTCGCCAACATCGACAGCGACACCATCGTCCCCGAGGGCTGGCTGACCACGGTGGTCGAGGCATTTGCCGTCGACCCCAAGCTGGTCTGCATCAGCGGCCCCTATGTCTACTACGACATGTCGCCGTGGAACCGCTTCCTGATCCAGCTCTTCTACGGCCTCACCTGGCTGATTTATGTGGTCAACCACTACATCCTGCGGGTGGGCTCGGTGGTGCAGGGCGGCAACTTCGTCTTCACCCGCACGGCCTGGCTCAAGGCTGGCGGTTTCGACACCACCATAGCTTTCTTCGGCGAAGACACCGACGTCGCCGTGCGCCTGAGCCGGGTCGGCAAGGTAAAATTCACCTTCGCCCTGCCGATGAAGACCTCGGGCCGGCGGCTCGAAAAGGAAGGCGTGTTCCGCACCGCCGGGCGCTACACGCTCAACTTCTTCTGGGTGACCTTCAAGGGCAAGCCCGCGACGACGGATTACACGGACATCCGCCCGAAATAGCCGCCGCATAAAAGAAGAGGCGTTGCTACGTCGCGCCCGCCTGCGCCGTTGCCTGCTCGACGAGGTCCGCCGGAATGTCGTCGAACGAGGCGTAGTTCAGCGAGTAGAGCCGGTAATACAGGCCCTTCATCGCCATCAGCTGGTCGTGGTTGCCCTGCTCGATGAGCTTGCCGTTCTGCAGCACGATGATGCGGTCGGCGCCGCGGATCGTCGCCAGCCGGTGGGCGATCACGATGCCCGTGCGGCCTTCGAGGAGCTTTGCCAGCGCTTTCTGGATCAGCATTTCGGTGTAGCTGTCGATCGAGGCCGTGGCCTCGTCGAGCACCAGGATCTTGCTGTCGGCGACGATGGCGCGGGCAAAGCTCAGAAGCTGGCGCTGGCCGAGCGAGAGGTTGGCGCCGCGCTGCTCGAGCTTGGTATCATAACCCTGCGGCAACCGCATAATGAAATCGTGCGCGCCCACCGCTTTGCAGGCGCGAACCACCTCTTCTTCGGTGGCGTCGGTCTGGTGGTAGCGAATGTTCTCGATCACCGGGCCGGTGAAGAGGAACGGCTCCTGCAGCACCATCGAGACTTCGCGCCCGAGCGAATCCTGGGTGACGTCGCGCACGTCCTTGCCGCCGACGAGCACCTGGCCTTCCCACACGTCGTAGAAGCGGTGGACGAGCGAGGTGGCGCTGGTCTTGCCCGAGCCCGTGGGGCCGACAAGCGCGACCGTCTCGCCTGGGTTCACGCGAAAGCTCACGTCCTTGAGGATCGGCTGGCCCGGCACATAGCCGAACGTGACGTTCTTGAACTCGACCGAGCCATCCATGTCGCGCGCCAGCGCCTGGGCTTCCGGCTTGTCCTCGATGCTGATCGGCACATCGAGCACCTCGATGATGCGTTCGCCAGACGCCATGGCGCGCTGCATGACCGAGTACTGCAGCGTCAGCGACCGGATCGGGTCGAAGAAGCGCTGGATGTAGAACAGGAAGGCCACCATCACGCCGAGGTCGAGCGCCTTGTTGAGTACGAATGAGCCGCCGACCACGATCACCACCGCCATGGCGATGCCGGTCAGCGTGTCGACGATCGGCACCATGATCTGTGCGTATTTGGAGGCGCGGAGGTTGGCGACGAGGTTGTCGTAAGCCTTGTCGTCGTAGAGCTGCTGGTTGACGGCCTGCCGGCCCATCGCCTGCACGGTGCGCACGCCGTGAATGCCCTCGGCCATGGCGCCGTTGGCGATCGACGACGTCTCGCGCACCTCGACGAAGCTTTCGCGCGCCTTGGGCAT
>Ga0207639_10000546_pt1 | contig 25792 bp, 37 predicted proteins | sample KBSCornC32_FD_184299 | JGI IMG/M metagenome (GOLD analysis project Ga0207639, IMG submission 184299) | Corn rhizosphere microbial communities from Kellogg Biological Station, Michigan, USA - KBS Corn C3-2 (SPAdes) (version 2) | ecosystem: Host-associated > Plants > Roots > Rhizosphere > Soil ...
GAGGTCAGATGTTCGGCTGCGGATGCCATCGACTAAAATTCCCCGGAAAAACAAACGGCGGCGTTAAGGCTTCGCGCCTCCCCGCCGCCGATATAGTGGCTCGAGGCCGCTTGTCTAAGGCCTTCAGGCCTTGGCGGAAGCGGCCTTGCGCGAGCCCTTCTTGGCGGCGGCGAGCTCGGCCGGATTCTTGCGCTCGATCAGCTCGATCGAACCCCCGGCCTTCTCGACTGCCTGACGCGCGCCCTTCGACACGCCGGCGACCTTCAGCGTCAGCTTCGCCTTGAGCTCGCCCTTGCCGAGCAGGCGCACGCCGTCCTTGCCGCCGCGAGCGAGGCCGGCGGCCTTGAGCGCGTCATGGTCGAGCGTACCCTTCGCCTCGAGCTTGCCGGCGTCGATCGCCTTCTGGATCGCGCCGATGTTCACCTCCGCATAGTCGCGGGCGAAGATGTTGTTGAAGCCGCGCTTCGGCAGCCGCATGTGGAGAGGCATCTGGCCGCCCTCGAAGCCGGCAATGCTGACGCCCGAGCGCGACTTCGCGCCCTTCTGTCCGCGACCCGCGGTCTTGCCGAGGCCCGAGCCGATGCCACGGCCCACGCGCACGCGGCCCTGCCGGGCGCCCTTGTTATCCTTGAGTTGATTGAGCTTCATGTTCCTGCACTCGCTTTCGCTTTTGTCGCACAGTTCCCCGGCGAAGGCCGGGGTCCAGTCCTAGAAAAACAGCCGCCGATAGGCGACTCCTGGGCCCCGGCCTTCGCCGGGGAACAGGCAAGTTAAGCCGCCTCTTCGACGCTCACCAGATGCGCCACCTTGCGGACCTGGCCGAGCACGTCGGGCGTGCCCTCCACTTCCACGGTGCGGCCCATCTTGTTGAGACCGAGGCCGACCAGAGTCGCCCGCTGCGTCTTGTCGCGGCGGATTGGCGATCCGGTCTGGGTGATCTTGATCTTCGCCATCAGTGTTACTCCGCGATCGCTTCGGCCTGGGCCTCGGCTTCGGCGGCGTTGGCGCCACCGCGGCCGAGCAGGTCGGCAACCTTCTTCCCGCGCCGCTGGGCCACCGAGCGAGGGCTCGTCTGGTCCTTCAGCGCCTCGAAGGTCGCGCGGATCATGTTGTACGGGTTCGAGGTGCCGACCGACTTGGTCACGACATCGGCAACGCCGAGGCTCTCGAAGATGGCGCGCATCGGACCGCCGGCGATGATTCCGGTACCGGCCGGAGCCGTGCGGATCGTCACCCGGCCCGCGCCAAAATGGCCGAGGCCATCGTGGTGAAGCGTGCGGCCGTCGCGCAGCGGAACGCGGATCATCGCCTTCTTCGCTGCCGCGGTCGCCTTCGAAATCGCCTCGGGAACCTCGCGAGCCTTGCCGTGGCCGAAGCCCGCGCGGCCCTTGCCGTCGCCGACGACCACGAGCGCCGCGAAGCCGAAGCGCTTGCCGCCCTTCACGGTCTTCGAGACGCGGTTGATGTGGACGAGCTTCTCGATCAGCTCCTCGCCACCTTCCTCGTCATCGCGACGTCCACGACGATCGTCACGACGGCCACGGCCGCCGCGATCACCACCGCCGCGACCGCGTCCACCACCGGGACCGCGTCCGCGACCACCGCGTCCGCGCGGCGCTTCACTTTCGGTCTGAACCGGAGCGGCCTCGGTCGCAGGGACCTCGGCCTGCGCCCGCTCGGCGGGGGCCTCCTGGGTCACTTCGGGATTCTCAGTCTCTTGCACCATTTAGAACTCCAGTCCGCCTTCGCGGGCAGCGTCGGCTAGGGCCTTCACCCGGCCATGGAACAGGAAGCCGCCACGGTCGAACACGACGCTCGACACTCCGGCCTTCCTGGCGCGCTCGGCAACGGCCTTGCCGACCGCCGCGGCGCTGTCCTTGGTCGCTCCGGTCTTGCCCTTGATGTCCTTGTCCAGACTCGAAGCGGAAGCGAGCGTCTTGCCCGCCGTGTCGTCGATGACCTGGGCGTAGATGTGCCGGCCCGAGCGATGCACGGACAGGCGCGGCTTGCTCGAGCCGCGTGAACGAAGCGCGGTGCGCACGCGGCGCCGCCGGCGATCGAAGAGAGAGAGTTTCGCCATGGCTACTTCTTCTTGCCTTCTTTGCGGAAGATATACTCGCCGCGATACTTGATGCCCTTGCCCTTGTAGGGCTCCGGCTTGCGCCAGCGGCGGATCTCGGCCGCGACCTGGCCGACCTTCTGCTTGTCGATGCCGCTGATCTCGACCGTGTTCTGGTCGGGAGTCTTCACATCGATGCCTTCGGGCAGCTTGTAATTCACGTCGTGGCTGTACCCGAGCTGGAGTCGCAGGTTCTTGCCCTGGGCCTGGGCGCGGTAGCCGACGCCGGTGATCTCGAGCACCTTGGTGAAGCCCTCGGTCACGCCAGTGACGAGGTTCTGCACGTTGGTGCGGGTCATTCCCCACGCCGCGCGGTTGCGCTGCGCATCGGTCAGCGGAGTAACGCGGATCTCGCCCTCGCCGACCTCATATTTCACGAGATCGTCCAGCAGCTGCATCGCGAGCGTGCCCTTGGGCCCTTTCACGGTCAGGACGCCGCTTTCAACCGAAGCGGTGACTCCGGCCGGAAGAGCGATTGGCCTCTTTCCGATACGGGACATCAGAACACCTCCGCGAGGACTTCGCCGCCGACGTTCTGGTCTCGCGCCTCCGCGTCCGACAGCACGCCGCGCGGGGTCGACACGATGACCGTGCCGAGACCGTTGCGGATGCGCGGAAGCTCGCGCGCGGCCGAATAGACGCGGCGGCCGGGCTTAGACACGCGAGCCAGATGATGGATCGCGGGCTGGCCCTCGAAATATTTGAGCTCGATGCGCAGGCCCTTCTGACCGGCGAGAGTCTCTTCGGAATATCCGCGGATATAGCCTTCGCGCTGGAGCACATCGAGAACGTGCGCACGCAGCTTCGACGCCGGCGTCAGGATCGAATCCTTCTTCGCCTGCTGGCCGTTGCGGATGCGGGTGAGCAAGTCACCCAGGGGATCGGTCATCGCCATCCGTAAATCCTTACCAGCTCGACTTGATGACGCCGGGGATCAGGCCCTTGTTGGCCAGTTCCCGGAGCATGATCCGCGACAAGCGGAACTTGCGGTAATAAGCGCGCGACCGGCCGGTCAGCTCGCAACGGTTGCGAACCCGGGTCGGGTTTCCGTTGCGCGGCAGCTCGGCCATCTTCAGGCGCGCGATGAGACGCTCGGTCTCATCCTTCGACTCGTCGTTCGCGATCGCCTTCAGCTTCGCGTACTTCGCAGCATTCTGCGCCACGAGCTTCTTGCGCCGCTCGTTCTTGTTGATCGAACTCAGTTTCGCCATGACTTAAGTTCTTCTCCTAGGGGGAAGACCGCTTACGCGGCCTCCCGCTGCTCCTCTTGCGGGAAGGGGAAGTTGAACAGGCGCAGCAGCTCGCGCGCCTCTTCATCCGTCTTCGCCGTGGTGGTTACGATGACGTCCATTCCCCGGACCTTGTCGATCTGGTCGTAATTGATCTCGGGGAAGATGATCTGCTCCTTGAGGCCGAGCGCGTAATTGCCGCGGCCATCAAAAGACTTGGGGTTGAGCCCGCGAAAGTCGCGAACGCGCGGAAGCGCGATCGTGACCAGCCGGTCGAGGAACTCGTACATGCGGTCGCGGCGAAGGGTGACCTTGACGCCGATCGGCATGCCTTCGCGCAGCTTGAACTGGGCGATCGACTTCTTCGCCTTGGTGATCACCGGCTTCTGTCCGGCGATCTGCTGCATTTCCGCAGCCGCGGTCTCGACGCGCTTCTTGTCCTGAGTCGCCTCGCCGACGCCCATGTTGATCACGATCTTGTCGAGACGCGGGACTTCGAGCCGGTTCTTGTAGCCGAACTTCTCCGTCATCGCCTTGACGATGCGGTCCTCATAGTCCGCCTTCAGGCGCGGTTTGTAGTCCTTCGGCATCTTCGAAGGCTTGGCGTCCGTCTTGGCGGCCTGAGGGACCGAAGCCTCCTCGACCTTCGGAAGCGCTTCGATCGCCTCGGCTTCGGCCTTCTCGGCGTCGCCGACGCGTTCGACCTCTACCTGCTCGGTCGCGGTCTGCTCCTGCGCCTCTTCGACCTTCTTGTCTTCGTCAGCCATGGATCAGCTCTCCGGTCTTGGCCGCGACGCGAACCTTCTTGCCGTCACGCTCCTCGAAGCGGACCCGGCTCGGCTTGCCGTCGGCGGTCGCAATTGCGACCTTGGAAATGTGAAGCGGCGCTTCCTTGCGCTCGATGCCGCCCTGCGGGTTCACCTGGCTCGGCTTGCGGTGGCGCGCATGGACGTTGACGCCCGAAACGATCACCTTGCCCTCCTTCGGCATCGCCTTGAGGACGTCACCGGTGCGGCCCTTGTCCTTGCCGCTGAGGACGACGACGCGGTCGCCTTTCTTGATCTTGCTCGCGGCCATTACAGCACCTCCGGCGCAAGGCTGATGATCTTCATGTGCTTCTTCGCACGAAGCTCGCGGACCACGGGCCCAAAGATACGGGTGCCGATCGGCTCCTCGTTCTTGTTGACCAGCACCGCCGCGTTGGAATCGAACCGAATCACCGAACCGTCGGGACGGCGGATGTCCTTGGCGGTGCGAACGATCACCGCGCGGTGAACGTCGCCCTTCTTCACGCGGCCGCGCGGCGCGGCTTCCTTGACGCTGACGACGATGATGTCGCCGACGCCCGCAGTGCGGCGCTTGGAGCCGCCCAGCACCTTGATGCACTGGACGCGCTTCGCCCCGCTGTTGTCCGCGACGTCCAGGTTGGACTGCATCTGGATCATTGTTCGACCCTTATCCTCTCAAAACTTGCTCAGGCGTCCGCGTCGGCGTCGGCCTTGGCCTTCTTGGCCGGCTTCTTCGCGGGCTTCTTTTCCGCTTTCTCTTCGGCTGGCGCTTCCGGCTCAGCAGCAGGCTCACCCGGCGCAGCAATCTCGGGCTCGTCGATCTCGACGGCGCCGATCTTGGCGACGCCGATGCGGTCGAGAACCGTCCACGACTTCAGTTTCGAAATCGGGGCGCATTCCTCGATTCGAACGATCTCGCCGATGTGGAACTCGTTCGCCGCATCGTGAGCGTGGTACTTCTTCGACAGCTTGATGATCTTGCCGTAGAGCGGGTGCTTCACCCGCCGCTCGACACGGACCACGACCGTCTTGTCACCCTTGTCGGACACCACGGTGCCGGTGAGGACGCGCTTTGGCATCTATAGTCTCCTCAACCCTTCGCCGCTTCGGCGCGGGCGCGTTCGTTCTGCAGCGTCTTGATGCGTGCAATCGTGCGGCGCACTTCCTTGACGCGGCTCGGCTTCTCGAGCTGATTGGTCGCCGACTGGAAGCGCAGGTTGAACTGCTCGCGCTTCAGGTCGCCAAGCTGCTGCTGCAGCTGGTCGTCCGACTTCGCCTTGAGGTCGTCGATCGCGGGCATTCTAGTGCTCCTCTCCGGCCAGGCTCTCGCCGAGACGGGCCACGACCTTGGTCTTGATCGGCAGCTTCTCCGCCGCCCGCTCGAACGCCGTCTTGGCGAGCGAGCCGGGGACGCCGTCGAGCTCGAACAGGATCCGGCCCGGCTTGACGCGAGCGACCCAGAATTCCGGCGAGCCCTTGCCCGAGCCCATGCGGACTTCGGCCGGCTTCGAACTGACCGGAACGTCCGGGAACACGCGGATCCAGAGACGGCCGGTACGCTTGATGTGGCGCGTGATCGCGCGGCGCGCCGCCTCGATCTGGCGCGCGGTGATCCGCTCCGGCTCCATCGCCTTCAGGCCGAAGGCGCCGAAGTTGAGCTCGGTCCCACCCTTGGCGTTGCCGTGGATGCGGCCCTTGAAGGCCTTGCGGAACTTGGTGCGCTTGGGTTGCAGCATGTTACTCTAGTCCTTCGCGCTTACCGGTTGCCGCGTTCTTCGCGCGCCGGGCGGACTCCGGAGGTCTGGGCCTCCATCATCAGCCGGTCCTGGGCGAGCGGGTCGTGGGCGAAAATCTCGCCCTTGAAGACCCACACCTTCACGCCGCAGACGCCATAAGCGGTGTGCGCTTCGGCCTCGGCATAATCGACGTTGCCGCGCAGCGTGTGCAGCGGAACGCGGCCCTCGCGGTACCATTCGGTGCGGGCGATCTCGGCACCGCCAAGACGGCCCGAGCAGGTGATACGAATGCCCTCGGCGCCAAGCCGAAGAGCCGACTGAACCGCGCGCTTCATCGCACGGCGGAACGCGATACGGCGCTCGAGCTGGTCGGCGACACCCTGGGCGACGAGCTTGGCGTCGACCTCGGGCTTGCGGATCTCGACGATGTTGAGGCTCACTTCGGAGCTGGTCATCTTGCCCAGCTCTTTCTTGAGCTTCTCGATGTCCGCGCCCTTCTTGCCGATGATGACGCCCGGGCGAGCCGCGTAGATCGACACCCGGCAGATCTTGGCCGGGCGCTCGATCACCACCTTCGAGATTGCCGCCTGCGGCACCTTCTCGAGGATGTAGCGGCGGATCTTCAGGTCCTCGAGCAGCAGGCGCCCGTAATCCTGGCCTTCCGCGAACCAGCGGCTGTCCCAGGTACGGTTGATCTGCAGGCGAAGCCCGACAGGAGAGGATTTCTGACCCATTTAAGCTTCTTCCTGCTCGCGAACGACGACACGGATGCGGCTGAACGGCTTGACGATCCGGCTCGAGCGGCCGCGCGCACGGGTCGCGAAGCGCTTCATCGAGATCGACTTGCCGACGCTCGCCTCCGCGACGACCAGTGCGTCGACGTCGAGGTTGTGGTTGTTCTCCGCATTGGCAACGGCCGAAGCGAGCACCTTGTAGACATCCTCGCTCATCCCCTTCGGGCTGAACTTCAGGATGTTGAGGGCCTGCTCGACCTTCTTGCCGCGGATCATCTGGGCGACGAGGTTGAGCTTGCGCGCCGAGCCACGGATCGTGTTGCCGACGGCGAGCGCTTCCTTCTCGCTCACCTTGCGGGGTGCGACTGGCTTGCTCATCAGCGCTTGCCCTTCTTGTCGGAGGCGTGGCCGTGGAAGGTGCGCGTCGGAGCGAACTCGCCGAGCTTCATCCCGACCATTTCCTCGTTGACCGACACCGGCACGAACTTGCGCCCGTTGTAGACATTGAAGGTCAGGCCGACGAACTGCGGCAGGATCGTCGAACGGCGCGACCAGGTCTTGATCGGTGCTCTGCCACCCTTGTCCTGTGCGCCTTCAGCCTTCTTCAGAAGCGAAAGCTCGACGAACGGACCTTTCCAGACGGAACGGGCCATGGATTAACCCTTCTTCTTCGCGTGACGCGACCGAATGATAAACTTGTCGGTCGCCTTGTTGTGACGAGTGCGGGCGCCCTTGGTCGGCTTGCCCCACGGAGTGACCGGATGACGGCCGCCCGAAGTCCGGCCTTCACCACCGCCGTGCGGGTGGTCGACCGGGTTCTTGGCGACACCGCGGGTCAGCGGACGCTTGCCGAGCCAGCGATTGCGGCCCGCCTTGGCGAGGTTGGTGTTCGCATTATCGGGGTTCGACACCGCGCCGACCGTCGCCATGCAATCCGAACGCACGTAGCGCTGCTCGCCTGAATTCAGCCTGACGATGACCATCCCGCGGTCGCGGCCGACGACCTGCACATAGGTGCCTGCCGCGCGAGCGATCTGACCGCCCTTGCCGGGCTTCAGCTCGACATTGTGGACGATGGTGCCGACCGGCATCTGGCCGATCTCCATCGCATTGCCCGGCTTCACGTCGACGCGCTTGCCGGCGATCACCTTGTCGCCCGGGGCGAGACGCTGCGGAGCGAGGATATAGGCCTGCTCGCCGCCCTCGTAGGTCACGAGCGCGATGAACGCCGAACGGTTCGGGTCATACTCGAGACGCTCGACGGTCGCGGCGACGTCCCAAGTGCGGCGCTTGAAGTCGATGATGCGATACTTCTGCTTGTGACCGCCGGCGATTCCGCGGCTCGTCACATGGCCTTTGTTGTTGCGGCCACCGGTCTTGCGCTTGCCTTCGGTCAGCGCCTTGACGGGCTTGCCCTTCCACAGCGCCGACTTGTCGACGAGGATCAGCCCGCGGCGGGCCGACGAGGTCGGATTATATTGTTTGAGAGCCATGGCTTAAATCCCGCCCGTCACGTCGATCGAATTACCCTCGGCGAGGGTGATGATCGCCTTCTTCACATCCGAGCGCTGGTAGGGCTTGCCTTTCCAACGCTTGGTCTTTCCCTTGGACACGATCGTGTTCACGTTCGTGACCTTCACGTTGAACAAAGCTTCAATCGCAGCCTTGATCTCGGGCTTGGTCGCCTTGGGCGCGACCTTGAACACAACCGCATTGGTCTCCGACAGCATCGTCGACTTCTCGGTGATGTGGGGTGCAAGCACTATGTCGTAGTGGCGCGCGTCGACCGCGGCCTGGGGCTTCTTAGCCATTGAAGCGGTCCTCCAGCTTCTCGACCGCGGCGCGGGTCAGGACCAGCGTCTCGTGGCGCATGATGTCATAAACATTGGCGCCCATCGCCGGCAGCAGGTTGACGCTCTCGAGGTTCGACGAAGCGCGGGCGAAACCGACGTTCAGCGCGTCGCCGTCGATCACCAGCGCGGTCTTGCCGAAGCCGAGCTTGTTGAGCTGCGTCTTCAGCTGCTTGGTCTTCGCCTCGCTGACGTCGAGATTGTCGATGACGATGAGGTTGCCCTCCTTCGCCTTCGACGACAGCGCCATCTTGAGGCCGAGCGCGCGAACCTTCTTGTTGAGGCTCGAGGTGAAGATGCGAGCGCGCGGGCCGTGGGCCTTGCCGCCGCCGATGAAGATCGGGGCGCGGCGGTCGCCGTGACGGGCGGTGCCCCCGCCCTTCTGGCGGCCGAACTTCTTGCCGGTGCGCGCGACGTCGCTGCGCTCGCGGGCCGCGCGCGCCGGAGCGCGGCGGTTGACGAGCTGCCAGGTGACGACCCGGTGAAGGATGTCGGCGCGCGGCTCGACGGCGAAAATCTCGTCGTTGAGCTCGATGTCGCCGCCCTTGCCGGCGTCGAGGGTCTGTACCTTGACCTTCATCTTAGCTTTCCTTGCCTTCGTCGGCGTCGGAGGCAGGCTTCGCGCTGTCCTCGGCCGCCTGGGCCTTTTCATTGTCCGCGGCCTGGGCGGCGTCAGCAGCTTCAGCCTCGGCGACGTTGGCAGCTTCGGCTTCGGCGGCAGCGCCGGCTTCCTGCTCGGCGGCGATCGCGGCGACTTCCTCGTCGCTCGGAAGCGCCGGCATTTCGTGGACCGCACCCTCGTCGACCAGCCCGGCCGGAGCGTGCTCCTGCTCCTCAACCGGCTTCGACTTCTCGACGAGCGCGGCCGGATAGGGAGCGCTGTCGTGGCGCGGAAGCTTAATCGCGTCGCTGACCGTCAACCAGGCGCCCTTGTGGCCCGGCACCGATCCCTTGACGAACAGAAGCCCGCGGATCGGGTCCGTGCGGACGATCTCGAGGTTCTGCTGCGTGCGGTTCCGGGCGCCCATGTGACCGGCCATCTTCTTGTTCTTGAAGACGCGGCCCGGATCCTGGCGGTTGCCGGTCGAACCGTGCGAGCGGTGCGAGACCGAAACGCCGTGCGTCGCCCGGAGACCGCCGAAGTTCCAGCGCTTCATGGCCCCGGCAAAGCCCTTGCCCTGCGTGACGCCGGCAACGTCGACCAGCTGGCCGGCGACGAAATGCTCCGCGCTGATGCGCGCGCCAACGTCGAGCAGCGCGTCCTCGTCGACGCGGAACTCGACGACCTTCGCCTTGGGCTCGACCTCGGCCTTGCCGAACGAGGTGCGCTGCGGCTTGGCGACGTTCTTCGCCTTCGCCTTGCCCGCGCCGAGCTGGACGGCGGTGTAACCGTCACGATCCATTTCACGACGGCCGATGACCTGCAGGTCTTCCAGCTGCAGGACGGTAACCGGCACGTGCCGACCGTCCGCCTGGAACAAGCGGGTCATTCCGACCTTCTTCGCGATCACGCCGGTGCGCATGATCAAAACTCCTCAACAGAGGCACCCGAACCATTTCGGGTGCGTGCAGCCCAACAAAATGTTGCGTGCCCCGCCTGGGCTAGTGCCCCGTATCGAGTACGGGACGGCGGGGACGCAGCCCGGAGCTAGCCTCCGGCGGTATCCACCTTGCTCGTCATCCCGGACTTGATCCGGGACCTGCCTTCTTTCTTCCTGAAGCAGGGGAAGAAGGCGGGTCCCCGCTTTCGCGGGGATGACGGTCACTGGCTAAGCCAGTTTGATCTCCACGTCGACGCCGGCAGCGAGGTCCAGCTTCATCAGCGCGTCGACCGTCTGCGGCGTCGGCTGCACGATGTCGAGCAGCCTCTTGTAGGTCCTCACCTCGAACTGCTCGCGCGACTTCTTGTCGACGTGCGGCGAGCGGTTGACGGTGAACTTCTCGATACGCGTCGGAAGGGGAATGGGTCCGCGGATGAGAGCACCGGTGCGGCGCGCCGTGTCGGCGATGTCGCCAGTAGCCTGGTCGAGCACTCGATGATCGAACGCCTTCAGGCGAATCCGGATATTCTGCGTTTCCATGTCCCTACCGATGCGAAAGAGCCGCCGGGCTGTTGCCAGCCCGAAAAACAAGAGGCCGCACCCGCTTGACCCGGTTTCCCGGAACGGACGACCTCAGCTGAATATTGGTGACCGGGACGAATCCCCGTCGGTGAACGCGCCTCTACAGAGGTGGGACGGTGAGATCAACCCCTGTGCGCCCTAATGTCAGCAATGGGTGGAAAGCTGCCATTAGAGCGCTAAGATACCCCCAAGTTTGAAGCCAGGGGCTGGCGATGGAAGCGTTCGACTACGCCATGGGGCTCGTGTCGATCGTCGTCGGCATTGCTATGAGCGACCTAGCGGTGAGCTTTCACAAGCTGTTCCGACATCGCAGAACGATTTCCTGGGATGCGCGAACGCTGCTGGCGGCTGCGCTCACGTTCGTCGTCCTTTTCAGCATGTGGTTTGATATCTGGGCGGTTCACGGGCGGCCGGAAATCCTCAATTATCCATTCCTGTTGAGCATCATCGTGGAACTGGTGCTGCTGTTCCTCATGGCCACTGCGGTCCTACCCGACGACCCGCTCCCGAACGAAAATCTCGCCACTTTCTACTGCGACAATGCGCGCTCCATCTGGACGTTCTTTCTGCTCTTTCAAATCAGCTATGTCGGTCATTGGTTCTACTTCAAGCTGACTAGCGCGAGTTACGACCTTCACCATATGTTGGCGCGAGTTCCGGCCGTACTCACGGTGCCCGTCGTCGCAGCTGTTCTTGTGGTGACGCCGCGACAGCGAAAGCTGCATCTGGTGCTGATTGCGTCACTCTTGATTTATTGGCTCGTCACCTATTCGGGCCTTCGCATCGGCGGCTGAGGTGCCGCGCTGCTAATGGCAACTTTGGTCGAAAACTGGCATCCGCTGCTCGCAGCGTCGGCACCACCGGACAAAACAAAAGGCCCGGCACTTCAGCGAAGCACCGGGCCCTTCATCAATCCAGCACCCTCAGGCGCCAAGACTTACTTCGTGATGTTCGCGACAACCCCTGCGCCGACCGTGCGGCCGCCTTCGCGGATCGCGAAGCGCAGACCCTGGTCCATGGCGATCGGGGCGATCAGCTTGACGCCCAGATTCACGTTGTCGCCGGGCATCACCATTTCGGTGCCCTCGGGGAGCTGAACCTCGCCGGTGACGTCCGTCGTCCGGAAGTAGAACTGCGGACGATAGTTGGCGAAGAACGGCGTGTGGCGGCCGCCCTCGTCCTTCGACAGGACGTAGACCTCGGCCGAGAAGTCGGTGTGCGGCTTGATCGAGCCCGGCTTGCAGAGAACCTGGCCGCGCTCGACGTCCTCACGGCCGACGCCGCGAAGCAGCGCACCGATGTTGTCGCCCGCCTGGCCCTGATCGAGCAGCTTGCGGAACATCTCGACGCCGGTGACGACGGTCTTCTGGGTGTCGCGGATGCCGACGATCTCGACTTCCTCGCCGACCTTGACGATGCCCTGCTCGACACGGCCCGTGACGACGGTGCCGCGGCCCGAGATCGAGAACACGTCCTCGATCGGCATCAGGAACGGCTTGTCGAGCGGACGCTCCGGGGTCGGGATCCACTCGTCGACCGCATCCATCAGCTTCAGGATCGCGTCGTGGCCCTGCTCCTTGTTGCTGTCCTCGAGGGCGGCAAGCGCCGAGCCGGCGACGATCGGAATGTTGTCGCCGTCGAAGTCGCGCTTCGAAAGCTCTTCGCGGATCTCCAGCTCGACGAGTTCCAGAAGCTCCGGATCGTCGACCTGGTCGACCTTGTTGAGGAACACCACCATGGTCGGAACGCCGACCTGCTTGGCGAGAAGGATGTGCTCCTTGGTCTGCGGCATCGGGCCGTCGGCGGCCGACACGACCAGGATCGCGCCGTCCATCTGCGCTGCGCCGGTGATCATGTTCTTCACATAGTCGGCGTGGCCCGGGCAATCGACGTGCGCATAGTGGCGCTTGTCGGTCTCATACTCGACGTGAGCGGTCGAGATGGTGATCCCGCGCTCGCGCTCTTCCGGCGCCTTGTCGATGTTCGCATAGTCGGTGAACTCGGCCTGGCCCTTCTCGGCCAGAACCTTGGTGATCGCCGCCGTCAGCGACGTCTTGCCATGGTCGACGTGACCGATGGTCCCGATGTTCACGTGCGGCTTATTCCGCTCGAATTTAGCCTTAGCCATTTTACGCCTCTTCTTCTGGAAAATCGGGCGGCCCGCCCAACGCGAGCGCGCCCATAACTACAAAATCGCCGTTACGCCAGCTTAGCCTTCACCTCGTCGGCGACGTTCCTCGGCACTTCTTCATAGTGCGAGAACTGCATCGTGTACTGAGCGCGCCCCTGGGTGAAGGAACGCAGCTGGTTCACATAGCCGAACATGTTGGCCAGCGGCACGGTCGCCTCGACCGCCATGGCGTTGCCGCGGCTGTCCTGGCCCTGAACCTGTCCACGACGGCTGTTGAGGTCGCCGATGACGTCGCCGAGATATTGTTCCGGAGTCACGACCTCGACCTTCATCATCGGCTCAAGGATCTTGATGCCGGCCTTCTGGGCGGCCTCGCGCATCGCGCCGCGGCCGGTGATCTCGAACGCGAGTGCCGACGAGTCGACGTCGTGATATTTGCCGTCGAGCAGGTGAACTTCGAAATCGACGATCGGGAAGCCGATCAGCGAACCCGTCTCCGCCGTCTCACGCATGCCCTTTTCCACAGACGGGATATATTCGCGTGGAATATTGCCGCCCTTGATCTCGTCGATGAACTGGAAGCCCGAGCCGCGCTCGCCCGGGACGAGCGAGACCTTCACCTCGCCGAACTGGCCGGAGCCGCCCGACTGCTTCTTGTGGGTGTAGGTCAGCTCGACCGGCTTCGCGAGATATTCGCGATAGGCGACCTGCGGAGCGCCGACATTGGCCTCGACCTTGAACTCGCGCTTCATGCGGTCGACCAGGATCTCGAGGTGGAGCTCGCCCATCCCCTTGATGATGGTCTGACCTGATTCGTGATCGGTGGTGACTCGGAAGCTCGGGTCCTCGGCGGCCAGGCGGTTGAGCGCGATGCCCATCTTCTCCTGGTCGGCCTTGGTCTTCGGTTCTACCGCGACTTCGATGACCGGGTCCGGGAACTCCATCCGCTCGAGGATGATCGGCTTGTTCGGGTCGCACAAAGTATCGCCGGTCGTGGTCTCCTTGAGACCCGCGATGGCGACGATGTCACCCGCATAAGCGACATCGATGTCCTCGCGGTTATTCGCATGCATCAGAAGCATGCGCCCGATCTTTTCCTTCTTGTCCTTCACCGAATTGGCGACGGTGCCCTTCTCGAGCTTGCCCGAGTAGATGCGCGCGAAGGTGAGCGAGCCGACGAACGGGTCGTTCATGATCTTGAATGCCAGCGCCGAGAAAGGCGCGGTGTCGGAAGCCTCGCGTGTGTCCGGCGCCTCGCTGTCGGGGTTGATGCCTTCGACCGGCGGAATGTCGAGCGGGCTCGGCAGATAGTCGACGACGGCGTCGAGCAGCGGCTGGACGCCCTTGTTCTTGAACGCCGAGCCGCACAGCACCGGCACGAACGAGAAGTTGAGCGTGCCCTTGCGGATCAGCTTCTTCAGCGTCGCGGTGTCGGGCTCGGTGCCTTCGAGATAGGCCTCCATGACGTCGTCGTCCTGCTCGACCGCCATCTCGATCAGTTCCTGACGAGCAGCCGCAGCGGCGTCCTTCAGGTCGTCCGGAATCTCGCTGTATTCGAACTTCGCGCCGAGGCTTTCCTCGAGCCAGATGATCGCCCGGTTCTCGACGAGGTCGACCAGGCCCTTGAACGAGCTCTCGATTCCGATCGGGAGATAGAGGACGGCCGGACGAGCGCCGAGGCGGTCCTTGATCATGCCGACGCACATGTCGAAGTTCGCGCCGGTGCGGTCGAGCTTGTTGACGAAGCACATCCGCGGGACGTTGTACTTCTCGGCCTGCCGCCACACCGTCTCCGATTGCGGCTCGACGCCGGCGACCCCGTCAAAGCAGGCGACCGCGCCGTCGAGGACGCGAAGCGAGCGCTCGACCTCGATGGTGAAGTCGACGTGGCCCGGGGTGTCGATGATGTTGATCCGGTGCTCGGGGCCATCGCCCGCGGTCCAGAAACAGGTCGTCGCGGCCGACGTGATCGTGATCCCGCGCTCCTGCTCCTGCTCCATCCAGTCCATCGTCGCGGTGCCCTCGTGGACCTCGCCGATCTTGTAGGACTTGCCGGTGTAATAAAGGATGCGCTCGGTCGTCGTCGTCTTGCCGGCGTCGATGTGCGCCATGATGCCGATATTGCGATAGAGTTCGAGCGGATGGCTGCGGGCCATTTTCACAAATTCCTTAGCGATGTGGGGAGCCGGCGGATCCGGCTTCCCCAGATATAGGTACGGTTCTTACCAGCGCCAGCCGTTGGCCCTGGCCAACGGTCAACTACCAGCGATAGTGGCTGAAGGCGCGGTTCGCTTCGGCCATGCGGTGCGTGTCCTCACGCTTCTTCACCGCGTTGCCGCGGTTCTGCGATGCATCCATCAGCTCGCCTGAAAGACGGCCCGACATGGTCTTCTCCGAACGGGCGCGCGCGGCCGAGATCAGCCAGCGGATCGCAAGCGCCTGGGCACGTTCCGGGCGAACCTCGACCGGAACCTGGTAGGTCGCGCCGCCGACGCGGCGGCTGCGGACCTCGATGCCCGGCTTCACGTTGTTGAGCGCGTCATGGAACACACGCAGCGGCTCGACCTTCATGCGCGTTTCGACATTGTCGAGCGCGCCATAGACGATGCCTTCTGCAACCGACTTTTTCCCGTCGAGCATGACGGAATTCATGAATTTGGAGAGGACGATATCCCCGAACTTCGGATCGGGAAGGATCTCGCGCTTCTCTGGACGGCGACGACGAGCCATTGGACTATTCCTTTTCTCTGTTCAGCCTGATCCGGGACTTTTGGAACTGCCCGGGGCTTACTCTGGCCTGGTTATTTGGGACGCTTGGCGCCGTACTTCGACCGGCTCTGGCGGCGGTCCTTGACGCCCTGTGTATCGAGAACGCCGCGAAGCACGTGATAGCGGACACCCGGAAGGTCGCGGACACGGCCGCCGCGGATCAGCACGACGCTATGCTCCTGGAGGTTGTGGCCCTCGCCGGGGATGTAGCTGATCACCTCGCGCTGGTTGGTCAGGCGGACCTTGGCCACCTTGCGAAGCGCCGAGTTCGGCTTCTTCGGGGTGGTCGTATAGACACGGGTGCAGACGCCGCGCTTCTGCGGGTTCTGTTCCATTGCAGGGACCTTCGACTTGGTCTTCTGCGGTTCGCGACCCTTGCGGATCAGCTGGTTGATCGTTGGCATGAAGCCGCTTCACCTTTCATTGCGGGAAGTCCCCGCGGTTACTTTGCTCAACAGAAAAAGCGCGGAACCGAGCAGCCTTACGGGCCGCCTGGCGACGCGCATGTGAGCAATGTTCAGCTCTTGCCCGGCGATGAGCGAAGAATCCCTCTCGCTCGGACGGGCGGGCACATAGCGACGGGGCGCCGAAGGGTCAACGGTCGGGGGAGGCAAACATGCCGAAACCCGTTTCTAGTGCGAACGGACGACGAACGACGAACGCGCCCAACGAACCGGCAGACGGACAATGTCGATTCTCGGCGTCATTCCGTCGAAGCGCACGAAGTTACGAAACCAACAGAAGCTACAATCGTAGCACCTCAAGAAGGGGAGTACACGATGCGTAAGCTTCTTTCGACCGTCGGCCTCGGCCTGGTCCTCGCCATCACCACCGCGGCGGCCCCTACGACAAAGCCGACCGACAAGCCTGGCGACCAGCAGGTCTATTGCCTCAAGCTCGAGCGAGTGACCGGATCGAACGTCGACAGGTCGGGCTGCCGGACGAAGGCCGAGTGGCGCAAGCTCGGCATCGACGTAGACAATCTCGACAAGGACTAACTGACCGATACATCCGGGCGCGTGGCGCCCAAATTCGGAACGACTGAGGCTTCCGACTCGTTCGTGTTGGGCTTCCATCCAGGAGGCCCAGCATGACTCGGCAGATTTTGCTCACAATGGCCCCGGCACTCGCGCTCGCTGCGCTTGCGAATTGCGGGGCGAGCAATCGCGCTGCCAACGACACTCAGGAAGGAGGAAACGTGGAAAGCGCCACCCTCGCCAAGCTCGGCCTGACCAGCGACGCCTTTCAAGACGGCCAGGCGATTCCGACCCAATATACTTGCGACGGCATGGATCAGACGCCGGTGCTGACCTGGGGTGATCCTCCTTCGGGCACGAAGAGCTTTGCGCTCGTCATCGACGATCCGGACGCGCCGAGCGGCACCTTCCGTCACTGGGGCGTGTTCGACATCCCGGCTTCCGCGCGGGCGATCGGCGGAGCGCAACACATCGGTACCGAGGTTTCGAATGACTTCGGCAAACCGGGATACGGCGGCCCGTGCCCGCCGAAGGGACACGGACCCCATCACTATCATTTCAAGCTATTTGCGCTCGACACCGATAAGCTTGAAATCCCTTCGGGAGCGAAGGTGAAGGACGTCGAAGACGCTGCCGCAAAACACGCCATCGCCCGAGGCGAGCTGATCGGCACTTACGAGCGGCGCTAGCACCCCTCGAAACCGCCTCGCGCTGCCACGGAACAAACGCTAGTTTCACGCCGCAGCCACAAGGAGAAACGAGATGGCGCACAAACGATGGATCCTCGCAGTCGGCTTGATCATGGCTGCTTCGCCCTTGTCGGCGCAACCCGAGGTCACTCCTCCAACCGCTCCGCCCGGCACTCCGACGACGAAATATTGCATGCGCATCGAGGCCGTCACGGGAACCCGCATCGAGACCGTGGAGTGCTGGACCCGCGAACAATGGGCCGAGCAGGGCGTCGATGTCGACAAGGACTGGCCAAAGGAAGGCGTCGCGGTCGAAGCCTGATGATTAGGCTCTAAGTCGGTGCGCCGCCAGTTCCTCGTAGAAGGGCTGGCATCGCTCCGCGAGACGGCGAGCGTCGTCCGGTAAATCGACCGATCCCATCTCAGAGGGTCCGAAGCCCGTGCTTTTCTCTACCGCGGCATACCAGTGCGGCGCCCACGGACCGTCGGTCTGACGCCGTCCCGGCGCCCAGCTGAGCATCGCCGGATCCCAAGGTATCCCCAATGCGGCGCAGAGCTTCGACAGCGTGCCTTCGGGGTTCGCCAACACGTCGTTCGCATCGATGACTGGTGGCGCGTAGCCGAGACGGTCCGCCTCCCGCTCGAAGAATTCCGCCTGGCGGTCGAGTCCGAAATTCTCGAACGCCGCGCTCTCGCGCTTGCGGAGGTAGGAGGCGATCATCCGCTCCGGCTCTCGGATCAGGAAAGCGTGGGTGAAGCCGGCGAAATCATCATAACCGATCGGACCGGCCATGTGGTGCCACATGTGCTTCTGATACCAGACGGGCGATCCGTCGGGCGTCGGTCCGCGCAAGTCTTCGATGACGCTCCACCACTCGCAGTCCATCGCGGCAATCGTCTCTTCGCGCATCGGGTGGTTGGCGCCCGTAGTCTTAAGGAAACAGCCGTAGAACGGCTCGTCGGAAACGAATGTATCCTCTCGACTTCCGAAGCTGCGCATCATCGCGGTGGAGAGGTTCCGAGGACCCGACCACATCGCGATGCGGATGGTCACGGCCTGTCCTGGGCTCCGTCGAAGGGACGCTTCTGCTCCTCCGCGTCGCGATCAACGCGTTCGGCGTAGAGCTTCTGCAGCCGTTCGACCATCGGACCGCGGCAGGTGAGCTCGCGGCCGTCGACCTCGCGCACGGGAACGATACCGGCGAAAGTGCCCGTGACGAACGCCTCATCGGCCCCATAGACGTCCGTCAGCGAGAAATCCTTCTCGATCGCGGGAATGCCGGCATCGCGAGCGACCTCCAGCGCCAGGCCGCGCGTAATTCCGCCGAGGCAATATTTGCCGCTGGAGGTCCACACTTCGCCCTTGCGGACGATGAAGAAGTGGGTGGAATTGCAGGTCGCGACGAAGCCGTGCGGGTCGAGCATCAGCGCTTCGTCGGCCCCCGCCTGCGTCGCCTGAACCGAGGCGAGGATGCAGTTGAGCTTCGAGTGCGAATTGATCTTCTGGTCCTGCACGGCCGGGTCGCCGCGGCGGACATGCACGGTGAAGAGCTTTAGTCCGCGCTCGTAAATCGCGGGATCCGGTTCTTTGTACTCGGGGATGATGACGATCGTCGCGCCGCCCACGACAACGCGAGGGTCCTGGTAGGGCGTTGAACGCACGCCGCGAGTGACCATGAGCCGGACGTGGACGCCCTCCGTCATACGGTTGGCATCGAGTGTTTCGTAGAGGCGCTTGGTCAGCTCTTCACGCGACAGGCCGATGTCCATCGCGATGGCTTTGGCGCCCTCGAACAGGCGGTCGAGATGACGATCGAGGAAGCCGAGCTTGCCCTTGTGGACTCGCAAGCCCTCCCACACGCCGTCGCCGAGCATGAAGCCGCTGTCGAACACCGACACGACCGCTTCCGCGCGCGGTTTGAGCTCGCCGTTGACGTTGATGAGGATCGACGCATTCCTCGGGTCCGACACGTCGTGCATCGACTGGGCCATCGTCTAATATTGCAGCTGCTTTGCCGCGCCCTCCATCGGGCGGACGAACAAGCGATGGACCTGCGGCCAGCGGCGGCGGGCTTCCTCCTCGATGTGGCAGACGATGCGTTCGACCTCGGCGGCGGGAAGCGTGTTTTCGAAATCGACGTTCATCATCACCGTGATCTGGTCCGGCGAGGAATGGACGGTGAGCACATAGCCGACGCCGACCACGCCCTGAATGTCGTCGGCGAAGTCACGCAGGCTCATCACGAGCTCCGGGTCGGCGGCCTCGCCGATCAGCAGGCCCTTCGATTCAAAAGCGAGCAGCGCCGCAGTGAAGCCGAGGATCACACCGATCACGATTGATGCCGCACCGTCGAAGAACGGGTTGCCGGTAAGCTGCGAGAGCATGAGCCCAATCGCCGCCGCGACGATGCCCGCCATTGCCGCACCGTTTTCGAGCAGAACGATGAAGCCGGGCGGATCCTTCGACTGGCGGACCGCTTCGAACCAGCCAAGCTTTCCCTTGGCTTCACGGAAGTCGCGATAAGCCTCAACCGTCGACCAGCCCTCCAAAGCGAATGCGATGAGCAACACTGCGTACGCGATGATCGGCGATACCGCGGGCTCGGGATGAAGGATGTGGATGATTCCTTCGTACACCGACACGCCGGCGCCAAGCGAGAAGACCAGAACGGCAACGACGAAGCTCCAGAAATAGAGCTCGCGGCCGTAGCCGAACGGATGGAGGCGGTCGGGCGGGCGCTTGGCGGCGCGGCGGCCCCACATCAGCAGCAACTGGTTGACCGAGTCGACCACGCTGTGGACGCCTTCGGTCAGCATCGCCGACGATCCGGTAATCGCCGCGGCGACGAACTTGGACGCGGCGATGCCGAGGTTCGCCAGCAGGGCGACGACGAGCGTTCGCGTACTGGCGGTCGGGGCGCTCATCGGCCGACGCCGGGTCCTTTCACCAGGTCACCGCCCTTCACGACAGCGTCGACATGCTCGAGCAGGCTGATGTCGCGAAGCGGGTCGCCGCGGACAGCGACGAGATCGCCATAGCGGCCCGGCTCGATCACCCCGACGTCACTCCGACCGAGCGCTTCCGATCCGTTGAGCGTCGCCGCCTGAATCGCCTGAAGCGGGGTCATTCCCCATTGTACCATCTTCGCGAACTGCTTGCCGTTGTCGCCGTGCGGATAAACGCCGGCGTCGGTCCCGAAGATCATCTTCACCCCGGCCTTCACGGCGCGCTGGAAAGTCTGGCGCTGCTTCAGGCCGACCATTTTCTCCTTGTCCAGGCTCTCCTGTTCGGTCCCGTTCTTGGTCCCGGTCGCGAGGATATAGTCGTCGTTGTAGATATCCATGTCGAACCAGGTGCCATGCTGCTTGGCGAGCTGGATCGTCGCGTCGCTGGCAAGGCTCGCATGTTCGATCGTGTCGATCCCGGCGAGGATCGCCTGGCGGATGCCTTCATCGCCGTGCGCGTGCGCTGCGACCCTCAAACCGAGCATATGCGCCTCGTCGGCAATCGCCTTCATTTCGTCGTAGGTGAGCTGCTCGGCGCCGACGCTGTCGCCCGATGAAAAGACGCCTCCCGTCGCGCAGATCTTGATCACCTCGGCCCCATATTTGTGGACCCAGCGGACCAGCTCCCGTCCGCGTTCGGGGCTTGTGACGATGTTCGGACCGGTCTTGTCGCCCCCCAGCGAGGGCGGAAGGCCGTTGGTGTCGTCGCAATGGCCGCCCGTCGCACCGAGCAGATAGGTCGCGGGGATGATTCGCGGCCCCACGATCCATCCCCCGTCGATCGCCTGCTTGAGGCCAACGTCGTCGAAATCGCCCGAGCCGACGTTGCGGACGGTAGTGAAGCCCGCGTCGATATCCTTGCGCGCATTGTAGGGTCCGATCGCCGCCCAGAAGCTGTCGGTATATTTCAGCCCCTGATAGCCGCCGATCTCGGCGAGGCTGTTCATGTGGACGTGCATGTCGATGAAGCCGGGGAGCAATGTCTCCCCCGGCAGGTCGATATGCTTCGTGCCGGCGGGAAGCTGCATCGAAGCGATGTTGCCGATCTGCTGGATCTTGCCGTCGTCGCCGATCAGGATCGCGGGATGATCGACATAGCGGCCGCTCGTCACGTCGAGCATTCGGTCGGCGGTGACAACCGTTACCGCCTGTGCGGCGGTGGCGCTCAAGAGAGCCGCTCCAGCGGCCAGAACCCAATGCTTCATTCCTTCCCCACCCCTTCGAAAAGCGCGAAACGCAGCAGTCTTACGCGCGTACGCGCGGACACCCCGCGCAATCGCGCAGCGCATAAAGACTGCCGTAAAGACTGCAACAGGACATGGCGGCGCGCCATTGCACAGCTGCCGCTCTGTAGGACAGCAGTTTCGCTTTGCTAGATGTGGATCACGCGTCCGTCGGCGGCGAGAACGCTTTCGTGCATCATCTCGCTGAGCGTCGGATGCGGGAAGACCGTGCGGATGAAATCCTCGTCGATCAGCTCGGCGGTCTTGCCGATCGTATAGCCCTGGATCAGCTCGGTGACCTCGGCGCCGATCATGTGCGCGCCCAATAGTTCGCCGGTCTTCGCGTCGAAAACGGTCTTCACGAAGCCGTCGACCTCGCCGAGCGCGATCGCCTTGCCGTTGCCGATTGCCGGGAATTTCCCGACCTTGACCTGATACCCCTTCTCCTTCGCGGCGGCTTCGGTGAGGCCGACGCTCGCCACCTGCGGACGGCAATAAGTGCAGCCCGGAATATTCTTCGGGTCGGTGGCGTGCGGATGGGCATCCTTGTTGCCCAGCTCCTTGGCGATCGCTTCCGCCGCGGTGACGCCCTCATGGCTCGCCTTGTGCGCAAGCCACGGCGGAGCAGTAACGTCGCCGATTGCCCATAGGCCGGGCACGCTGGTGCGGCACATCGGGTCGGTGTCGATATGGCCCTTGGTGGTTTTCACGCCGAGCGCTTCGAGCCCGATATTCTCCGTGTTGGGCGCGATGCCGACCGCGACGATGCAGTGGCTGAACTTGTGCTCGGCCGACTTGCCGTCGCTGGTCTTGATCTTTGCGGTGACGCCTTTCGCATCGGCCTTCAGGCTTTCAACCCCCGCGGACGTCAGGATCGTCAGGCCCTGCTTCTGCAGGCTCTTGGCCAGTTGGGCGCTGACCTCGGCATCCTCGACGGGAACGACACGGTCGAGCATTTCGACCACCGTCACCTTGGCGCCGAGGTCGGCATAGAAGCTGGCGAACTCGATCCCGATTGCGCCCGAGCCGATGACGAGGAGTTCACTCGGCATTTCGGGCGGGGTCATTGCATGGCGGTAGGTCCAGATGCGCTTGCCGTCGGCCTTGGCGAATGGAAGGTCGCGCGCCCGCGCGCCGGTTGCGATGATGATGTGCCTGGCAGTGAGCTCGGTCTTCTTGCCGTCGGCTCCGGCGACGCTGAGCTTGTTCTTCGCCGTGAACACCCCCTCGCCCATCACGACATCGATCTTGTTCTTCTTCATCAGGTGCGCGACGCCCTGGTTGAGTTGCTTCGCAACCGCGCGACTGCGCGCGACCACCTTGGCGATGTCGAACCCCGGCTTCTCGTTGCTGAGGCCGTAGGCATCGGCATGTTGGAGGTAATGAAAGATTTCGGCCGAGCGCAGCAGCGCCTTGGTCGGAATGCACCCCCAGTTGAGGCAGATGCCGCCCAGTAGCTCGCGCTCGACGATCGCCGTCTTGAGCCCCAGCTGCGCCGCGCGGATGGCGGCAACGTAGCCGCCAGGCCCGGAACCGAGCACGATAAGGTCGTAGGTGTCAGCCATGTCTGTTGCTTTCTTCCGCGAACGCCCGCGGTTTTCCTTGTTCGTCGAGCGCGACGAAGGTGAATTCGCCTTCTGCGACGACGGTTTCGGTTTCGCTGTCCCGCTGCCGCGCGATCGCCTCGGCCTTGAGTCGCAGCGAAGTGCGGCCTTCCTTCAACAAATCGACATAGACGCTGAGCTCGTCGCCGACGGCCATCGCGCCCGGGAACTTGATCGCGTCCGCCGCGACCAGCAGCGCCTTGCCCCTGGTCCGCCGCGACACGAAGGAGCCGCAGGCGAGGCCCATCTGCCCCATCAGCCACCCGCCAAACACGCCGCCGTAAGGGTTGGTGTCGGTCGGCATGGCGGTGACGCGGATGAAGGGCGTGCGGTTCATTTCCGCTTCGTGAGATAGAGCGTCAGGCCATCCAGCCATTCTATTCGCATTTTCGTCGGACTGAGGAGCCGAAATAGCGGGCGGTCCGCGTCCCAACCGAACCTTCGCCCACCCGCGCACTCGACATTGAAACTGCGATCGCTCACGTCTCGCAAAACTGGTGAGGAACAACGATCCAACTCATCCGAGAAAGCGCGGTGCTCGCCATAACGGAGGCGACGCTGTGGGTCGACGAAGCGCACTTGGGTGACACTTATGATTAGCTTGCCGCCGACAACTGTGGGGTCGTTGCGACCATAGGCAAGAACTGAGCCTGGATCGTTCCATCCCTCAACATCATTACGCATGATGCGCCACTCGCCCGTAAGTTGCGAAATTGTAAGCGGTCGCTGCGCAGATGCGGGAAAGGAAAGTAGCGCAGCGGAAGCGATTGCGAGCGAGTTGAATCGGTTCAAGCCAGCATCCCCAGCGGGTTTTCGACCAGGCGCTTGAACGCCTGCATCAGCCTCGCGCCGTCGGCGCCGTCGATGGCGCGGTGGTCGAAGCTTCCTGTCGCGCTCATTACGGTCGCGATCTGGAGGCTGTCGTTGACGACATAGGGCCGCTTCTCGCCCGCGCCGATCGCCATGATCATCCCTTGCGGCGGGTTGATGACCGCCTCGAACTGCTTGATGCCCATCATCCCCATGTTGGAGATGGAGGCGGTGCCGCCCTGATATTGCTCGGGCTGCAGCTTCCCGTCCTTGGCGAGGCCGGCGAGCTCCTTCATCTCGGTAGAGATAGCGGAGACGCTCTTGGTGTCGGCGCCATGGATGATCGGGGTGATCAGCCCGGCCGGGATCGACACCGCCACCGAAATGTCGGCGCGGCTATACTTGAACATATGGTCGCCGGCGAAGGCGACGTTGCATTCGGGAACTTCGATCAGTGACTGGGCGAGCGCCTTGATGAGAAGGTCATTGACGCTGAGCTTCACGCCGCGGCCCTCGAGGCCCTTGTTGAGCTCGCCGCGCAGCTTCAGCAGCGCGTCGAGCTGGATGTCGACCGTCAGGTAGATATGCGGGACCTGCTGCTTCGCCTCCGTGAGGCGGCGGGCGATGGTCTTGCGGATGTTCGAAAGCTTGACCTCTTCGTGAGGGATGGCCTGCTCCATCGGCCCCGGCATGACGAGATGGGTCGAGAGCGCGGGTGCCGGTGCGGCGGACGCGGTTGAAGGAGCGGTGGAGGGCGCCTTTCCTGCGGCTGCGTCGATGTCGGCGCGGACGATGCGGCCGCCGGGGCCGGTGCCCTGGATGTTGGAAAGGTCGATGCCCTGCGCCTGCGCGAGTTTGCGGGCGAGCGGCGAGGCCTTGACCCGATCGCCCTCCGCGCGCGGGGCAGCCGCCGCCTGTGGCGGACTCGGCGGCGTTTCGACCGGAGCTTGCGGCGGTGGACTTTTCGGAGTGGCGTCCGCCTTCGGCTCGGGAGCGGGTTTGGGAGGAGCGGCGGCGGCGGTGTCCGCCTTCGGCGCCGCAGCTGCGGCCTTCGACGCGTCCTCGTCCTCACCCGCGAGAATTGCGATCGGAGCGCCGACCTTCACGCCTTCGCTGCCCTCCGGCACGAGAATCTTCGCGACGGTGCCTTCGTCGACCGCTTCGAACTCCATCGTCGCCTTGTCGGTCTCGATCTCGGCGAGGATGTCGCCGGACGCGACCTTGTCGCCCTCCTTCACCAGCCATTTGGCGAGCGTGCCCTCCTCCATCGTGGGCGAAAGGGCGGGCATCTTGAGTTCGATGGGCATGAGGGTGTGTCCTGAAAGGCTCGCGCGGCTCAAAGCCAATGCGGCGCTTGGGGTCAAGCCTGCGGCGAGTTCCCTAGTCCCCGACTTGCACTTAGCCGCGGTTTAACGCAGCAATCGTTTTACATGGGGGAGACAAGCAAACGCACTTACCTCGTCGTGGTCGACGACAGCCCCGAAGCGCGCGTCGCGCTGCGCTTTTCGGCGCGGCGCGCGGCGAAGACCGGCGGCGGGATCGAGGTGCTGGGAATCGTCGAACCGCAGGACTTCGTGCAGTTCGGCGGAGTCCAGGCCGCGATCGAGGAAGAACAGAAGCTCCGAATCCAGGGCGTCGTCAGCTCCGCGATCGGCGAGCTTCTCGACGAATCCGGGATCGACGCGAACATCATCATCCGGCAGGGCGAGGTCGTTCGGACGGTGCGCGATTATCTGGCTGACAGGGAAGATATCGCGGCGCTGGTGCTCGGCGCCGCGCCGAGCGGGAGCCCGGGGCCGTTGGTCGCAAGCTTCGCTGGCAATGACGCGGGCAAGCTGCCGTGCCCGGTGATGATCATCCCCGGTTCCCTGGACGAGGACCGGCTGGAGCAGCTGAGCTAAAGCGCTTTCGAGAGAATTTCGCCCAGCCTGATGCAGCCGGCTTCGTCTTCTTCGGTGAAGCGGCCGGTTTTGGGGCTGTCGATATCGAGCACGCCGATCAGTT
>Ga0207639_10000548_pt1 | contig 25780 bp, 24 predicted proteins | sample KBSCornC32_FD_184299 | JGI IMG/M metagenome (GOLD analysis project Ga0207639, IMG submission 184299) | Corn rhizosphere microbial communities from Kellogg Biological Station, Michigan, USA - KBS Corn C3-2 (SPAdes) (version 2) | ecosystem: Host-associated > Plants > Roots > Rhizosphere > Soil ...
TCGGCCCTTTCGATTGCCGCGATCGCCGTCGCGGCGGTGGCCCTGCTCAGCAACTGGCGCGTCTATTCGGCTGATGCCGGTATCAACCACGCGCTGATCGAAGCCACGAGCTGGACGGGGCTCCGGCAGGGTCTCGCCGAAAAAGGCCTGCTCGACCGGCCCAACACGTTCCTCGCCGCGACGAGCTGGCTCGATGGCGCGCACATGGCCGAAGCGCTGCGCCCGGCCGAGCCGCCGGTGGTTTTCGGCAACGATCCGCGCGGCTTTGCCTTCGTGCAGAATCCCAACGCTCACATCGGTCAAGATGCGATCTTCGTCGCTGGCCCGGACTACGCGGCTTCAGTGAAGCAATTCGCGGCGGCGGCCTTCGCGAGCGTCGAGGAAATCGGCACCTTCACCACGAACAAGGGCGGCGCGCCGGCCTATTCGCATGTGGTGCTATTGGCGCACGATTTCCGCACGCCGGTGCCCGTGCCCTATGGGCTGAAGTAGGGGTTCAGGCCGCGCCCTTGCGGGCTTCCATTTCCGCCCACGCCTGCCGCTTGCGGTAGATGGTCGAGGGGCTGAGCTCGAGTGCCGCCGCCGCGAGCGCGATGTTGCCGGAAAAGCTGGCGATCGCGTCCTCGATGATCCGCTGCTCCTGCTGCCACATCGGCAGGATTGGGCGGCGCCCGCCGATAGCGACGCCGTCGGCCGTGCTGCCGAGGAGGTGGAGCAATGTCTGGAGCTGCGCGGAGTCGCCGGGCCAGCCCACAAGGTTGCCGATCGCCTGGAGTTGGTCGGTCGCCTCGGCGAGGTTGGCGAGGGCCACGCCGCTGTCGGCGCCGGCCTGAGCGAGCCCCAGTGCCTCCATCTTGCCGTGGCGCCGCGAGAGACGCGCCAGCCGCGTGAAAAGCTCGTCCGGGGCGACAGGACGGGCGATGACGTCGTGCGCCCCCGCCTGCATCACCGCGAGGCTGGTGGAAATGGACTGGCTGTCGGAAAGCGCGACGAGCAGTGCGCCATCCGAAACCTTGGCCAGACGCGCCACCGCTTCCTCCGCCGCCGCGGCAGGTTCGGAGAGGCTCGCAAAATCGAAGAGCACGAGGTCCACCGCCCTCAACCGAAGGGTCTCGATGGCTGTTCGCCCATTGGTGACCACCTCGGCGACGAGCCGCAGGGGCAGGCGCGGCATCAGCGCGTCGGCAAGCGCCTGCGCGCGCGCCGCATCGGCGTCGATCAGCAGCAGGCGGAGCTCTGCATCGGGGAAGGCGCGGGGAGACATCGTCACTCGTCGTGTCGGACAGCCGGCCTATTGTTGAGTGAACAGGGTAAACAAAGGGTTTTGCATGGCGGCGTCCTTTCGCCCCGCGCCCGCCCGATGCTATGAGGAAACTGCCGAATCTTTCCGGGATCGCCCTACGTGCAGAGCCTGGTCTACATCTTCATCGCTCTGGCCGGTTTCGGCGTCGGCGCTGCCGCCTATTTCGGCCTGACCTTCACGCCCATCGAGTCGCTGGTGGTGGCGGTGGCCTTCATCGCCGTCGCGGTGATCATGCTGGAGCGGACGCTGCGCCGCCGCGCCGAGGCTCGGCTCGAACGCGCCATCGAGGATCTCTCCCGGCTGCTGTCGACCGATGCCCAGGCGGGGGCAGTCCTCGGGCAACGGATCAATGCCCTGACCGATCTCGATGCCGGACGCCGCCTCGAAACGCTCGAGGCCGATGTCTCAGTGCTCGGCACCGTGGTCCGTCAGGTCGCCGAAGCCGTCGCCGATCTCGAGGAAGCGCGCAAGCGCCAGGCACGCCGCGAAGCGCCGCCGGCCATCATCAGGCGGCCCGTCGTCGTGGAAGAAGCGCCGGCTGATGTTGCAGCCGAGGCACCGGCCGAACCGCCGGTCGAGGCAGCCCCCGCGGTGGCGCCCAAGCCGCCGGAGCCCGAGCGTGACCCCGAGCCGGTCATTCCGCTCGAAACCCTGAAGCAGGCCATCGACGAAGGCCGGCTGGTGTTCCATCTCGTCCCGATCGTCACCCTGCCGCAGCGCAAGGCCGCCGGCTACGATCTGATGCCGCGCCTGATGCTCGAGGAGGGCGAGCTTGCCGATCCGCCGGACTTCATGCCGCGGCGGGGCGGCGAGTCCGTGATCCGCCGCATCGAGCGGCTGGCGCTCGAGGAAGCGGTGACCATCGCCCGCCGGGCCCGCACCTCCGGGCAGCCTGCGACGCTCCACGTGCCGGTATCGCGCGCGACGCTGGTCGACGCGGCGACGATCGACAAAGGCCAGGTGCTGCTCGAAGCCAACCGCGCCATCGCCGGCGCGATCGTGCTCAACGTCGCCGACGCCGAATGGGGCGCGATGCCGCTCAGCGAACGGGCGGCGCTCGGCGCCTTCGTCAAGAAGGGCGTCGGCCTCTCCCTCCTCGGCATGCGTTCGCTGCGCGCCGACTTTGGCGAGCTGGCGGCCGAGGGCGTGCGAACCATCAGGTTCGACGCCCGCCGCTTCATCGAAACGCCGGAGAGCTTTACCGACTTCCACACCTCCGATGTGGGCGATTACCTCAGGCGCTTCGGTGTTGACGCCATAGCCACCGGCGTCCATACGGAGGATCAGCTACTCACCCTCCTCGAGGACGGTATCGGCCTCGCCCAGGGGCCGCACATCGCCGGCCCCGGCCCCGCGCGGCCGGACCTCGTCGTCACCGGGCGCCAGCCGGTCGAGGCTGCTGCCGTCAACCGCGCCGAAGTCTGACCGCTTCGGCCAAACGAAGCGAGACACACCCGATGGTTGACGCCGCGGAGCCCCTTGGCGGGCTGTCCGAAATCGCCGAGCGCTACGACGCGGTGTTCTGCGACATCTGGGGCGTGGTCCACAACGGCATCGCCGCCCATCCGCTCGCGCCGCCCGCCTTGGCGGCATTCCGGCGCGGCGGCGGGCGCGTCGTGCTCATCACCAACGCGCCCCGCCCGCATGCCCCGATCGCCGGAATGCTCGACGACATGGGCGTGCCACGCGACGCCTATGACGCCATCATCTCATCGGGCGATGTCACGCGGACGATGCTCACGGCCTATCGCGGCCAGACGCTGCATTACATCGGCCCGCCCGGCGAGAACGATGCGCTGTTCGAGGGCCTCGACATTACGCTCGGGCGCGCCGAAGACGCCAAGGCGCTGATCGTCACCGATCTCGATACCGACGACGATACGCCCGAGATGTACAACGACCGCATCACGCTCTGGCTTGAGCGCCGCCTGCCGCTTATCTGCGCCAACCCCGATCGCGTCGTCGAGCACGGCGACCGGCTGCTCTATTGCGGTGGCGCGCTGGCCGACCTCTACGAAGCGCGCGGCGGCATGATCCGCATGGCGGGAAAACCCTACCGGCCGATCTACGAAGAGGCTCTGAAGCTGGCGGAGTCCGCCGCCGGCCACCCGATCCCCCGCAACCGCCTCCTCGCCATCGGCGACAGTGTCCGCACCGACGCGACCGGCGCCGCGGGTTTTGACATCGACCTGCTGTTCATCACCGGCTCCATCCACGCCGCCGAGATCGACGCCTTCGGCAAGCCGAACCCCGAGGCGATCCGCAGCCTCGTCGCGCCGAGTGGGGCGCGGCTCGCGGGCTTCATGCCGCGTCTTGCATGGTGAGGCCTTTCTTGCCATCTACGCGGGCATCATCCTCTCCCCGGTAGAACAATTGGGCTTCATCCGGCTTTCCGGTCTCGACGACGTTCCGGCGGCGCTCAAGGGCGCCGTGGTGGCGATCGGCAATTTCGACGGCTTTCACCGCGGCCATCAGCACGTCTTCGCCCGGCTGAAGGCGCGGGCGGCCGCCTCGGGCCATCCCGCCGTCGTGCTGACCTTCGAGCCGCACCCGCGCGATGTCTTTGCCCCGACTCCATTCATGTTTCGCCTGACCAATGCGGATGCCAAGGCGCGGCTCGCCGAAGTGCTCGGGCTGGATGGCATCGTGGTGATGCCCTTCGATCGGCCCTTCAGCCAGATCGAGGCCGAGGATTTCGTCGAGCGGTTCCTGGTCACGGCGCTGGCGGCGTCGGGCGTCGTCATCGGCGCCGATTTCCATTTTGGCCGCAACCGGCGCGGCACGCCCGATTTCCTCCGCGCGGCGATGCGGGATCGCGGCTGCGCCGTCGAAGTCCTCGACCTCGTGGCCGACGGCAGCGAGCCGATCTCCTCCTCGCGCATTCGCGAGGCGCTCGGGGCAGGGGAGGTCGATGAAGCCAACCGCCTCCTCGGCTACCACTGGTTCGTCGAGGGCGAAGTGGTGCCCGGCGACCGCCGCGGCCGCGAGCTCGGTTTCCCGACGGCCAACATCGCCTCGACCATCGGCTTCGACCTGGCGCAGGGCGTCTACGCCGTGCGCGGCCTGATCAAGGGCCGGCTGGTCGATGGCGTCGCGAGTTACGGCAAGCCGATGTTCAACAACCAGCGCCCGCCCTTCGAACCCCACTTCTTCGATTTCAACGAAGACATCTATGGCGAGCACATCTCGGTCGCCCTCATCGCCCACATTCGCGGCCAGAAGGTGTTTTCCGGCCTCGACGAGCTGATCGCCGCCATCGCCGCGGACAGCGAGGCCGCCCGACAAGTGCTGGCGACCGCGAAGCCGATTGGCGAACTCGACCGCAAGCTTGGGTTTTTCGGGTAGTTTAGGTGCCTCGGCCGTGCCTGATCCTCTCCCGCGCAAGCGGGGGAGGGGGACCGCCGTCAGGCGGTGGAGGGGGCGGACGCACCACCCAATGCCTGCCGAGTTCTGTTGCTTCGCGGGAATGTCCCCACTTTCGGCAAGCGTGGTTCCACACCACCACTTCCGCCGGCAGTCGCCCCCTCCACCGGCCTTTGGCCGGTCCCCCTCCCCCGCTTCGCGGGAGAGGACACCTGCGGCCCCTGATCGGGCACCCAAGAAAAACTGGCACGGGTCAGCCCTGCTTGCTACAAGCCGCGCCTTAGTCAACTAAAAGTAGACTATCGAATGAACGAGACGCTTTTGGGCGAAAAGGCCGAGGTCGACTATTCCTCGACCCTGTTCCTGCCCCAGACCGATTTTCCGATGCGCGCCGGGCTGCCCGAGCGCGAGCCGACCTGGCTGAAGCGTTGGGAAGAGCTGGATATTTTCAACCGCCAGCGCGAGCAGGCCAAGGATCGGCCGAATTTTACGCTGCATGACGGCCCGCCCTACGCCAACGGCAACATCCACATCGGCCACGCGCTCAACAAGACGCTGAAGGACCTCGTTTCCCGCTCGATGCAGATGCTCGGCTACAACTCGGCCTATGTGCCGGGCTGGGACTGCCACGGCCTGCCGATCGAATGGAAGATCGAAGAGGAATACCGCGCCAAGGGCAAGAACAAGGATGACGTGGACATCATCGAGTTCCGCGCCGAATGCCGCGCCTTCGCCCAGCACTGGATCGACGTGCAGCGCGAGGAATTCAAGCGCCTCGGCGTCATCGGCGACTGGAATAACCCTTACTTAACCATGAGCTTCGACGCCGAAGCTCAGATCGCACGCGAGCTGATGAAGCTTGCCGTCTCCGGCCAGCTCTATCGCGGCAGCAAGCCCGTCATGTGGTCGGTGGTCGAGCGCACGGCGCTGGCCGAGGCCGAGATCGAATACGCCGACTACGAGAGCGACACGGTCTGGGTGAAGTTCCCGATCCATTCGGGGAACGGCGCCTTTGGCACGGCCGATTTCGAAGACCTCAACGCCTCCGTCGTCATCTGGACGACGACGCCCTGGACGCTGCCGGCCAACCGCGCGATCTCCTATTCGAGCAAGATCGCCTATGGGCTTTACGAGGTCACCAAGGCGCCGGAAGGCAACTGGGCCTCGGTCGGCGAAAAATATGTCATCGCCGACAAGCTGGCCGCCGATGTCTTCGCCAAGGCGAAGGTCGATGCTTTCGTCCGGCTGTCCGACGTGGAGATGGACAAGGTCGTCTCGTGCAGGCATCCGCTTCGCGGTCTCGCGGGCGGCTACGAGTTCGAGGTGCCGCTGCTCGACGGCGAGCACGTCGACGACGAAACCGGCACCGGCTTTGTCCACACCGCGCCCAGCCACGGCCTCGACGACTTCGAAATCTGGATGAACTCGTCGCGCAAGCTGCACGGGATGGGTATCGACACAACTATCCCCTTCACCGTCGACGATGCCGGGTTCTACACGGCCGCGGCGCCGGGCTTTGAAGGCGCGCGTGTCATCGATGACAACGGCAAGAAGGGCGACGCCAACGCCCGCGTTATCGCGGCGCTGGCCGAGCGCGGCATGATGGTGGCGCGGGGCCGGGTGAAGCACCAGTACCCGCACTCCTGGCGCTCGAAGAAGCCGGTGATCTTCCGCAACACGCCGCAGTGGTTCGTCTACATGGACCGCGACATTGCCGGGAGGGCCGGCGATACGCTGCGCGTCCGTGCGCTCGCTGCGATCGATGCAACCAAGTTCTATCCGCCTGCCGGCCAGAACAGGCTGCGCTCGATGATCGCCGAGCGCCCGGACTGGGTGCTGTCGCGCCAGCGCGCCTGGGGCGTGCCGATCGCCGTGTTCGTCAACGAAGCGGGCGATATCCTCAAGGACGACAAGGTCAACCACCGCATCGGCCAGGCGTTCGAGGAAGAAGGCGCCGACGCCTGGTTCAAGCCGGGCGCCCGCGAGCGCTTCCTCGAGGGCGTGCCGGATGCGGGGCAGTGGCAGAAGGTCGACGACATCCTCGACGTGTGGTTCGAAAGCGGCACGACGCACGCCTGGGTGCTGAAGAACAAGCAGAAATGGCCGTGGCTGAGCTTTCCGGCCTCGATGTATCTCGAGGGCTCGGACCAGCACCGTGGCTGGTTCCATTCCTCGCTGCTCGAAAGCTGCGCCACCAACGGCTTTGCGCCCTACGCCTCGGTCCTGACGCACGGCTTCACCCTCGATGGCGAGGGCAAGAAGATGTCGAAGTCGCTCGGCAACACGGTCGCGCCGCAGGACATCATCAAGCAGTACGGCGCCGATATTTTGCGCCTCTGGGTCGCCTCGGCCGACTATTCGGAAGACCTCCGCATCGGCAAGGAAATCATCCAGACCACGGTCGACGCCTATCGCAAGATCCGCAACACGCTGCGCTGGCTGCTCGGCAACCTTGCCCACTACGACAAGTCGACCACCGTCGACATCAAGGACATGGCCGATCTCGACCGGCTGGTGCTGAGCCGGCTCAAAGCGCTGGAGCAGGTCGTCGTCGCGGCCTATCGCGACTACGACTACAAGCGCGTCGTCGCCGCGGTCAGCAATTTCATGATCAACGACCTCTCGGCGTTCTACTTCGATATCCGAAAGGACGCGCTCTATTGCGATCCGATTTCGTCGGTGAAGCGGAAGGGCGCGCTGACAGCGATCGAACATGTCTTCGACGCGCTGGTAAAATGGCTTGCCCCGATCCTGACCTTTACGGCCGAGGAGACGTGGCTCAGCCGCCATCCCAATTCGCTTTCGGTGCATCTCGAGCTGTTCCCAAAGCTGCCGGAGAGCTGGCTCGACGAGGCGCTCGAGGCGCGTTGGGAAAAGATCGCGCGGGTTCGGCGCGTCGTCACCGGCGCGCTCGAGATCGAGCGGCGCGAAAAGCGCATCGGCTCTTCCCTCGAGGCGGCGCCCAAGGTCTACGTGGGCGATGGTGAACTCCTCAAGGCGCTCGACGGCGTCGACTTCGCCGAGGTCTGCATCACCTCGGGCATCGAAGTGGTCGCCGGCAACGGACCGGATGATGCGTTCCGCCTGCCTGAGGTTGCGGGTGTCGCCGTGGTCCCGGCGCTGGCCGAAGGCCGCCGCTGTGCTCGCTCGTGGAAGATCCTGCCGACGGTCGGCTCCGACGCCGACTATCCGGACCTCTCGCCGCGCGACGCCGACGCGATGCGTGAACGCAAGGCAGCGGGGCTCTGATCTTCTTGCAGCATCCTCATCCTGAGGTGCGAGGCCTTTCGGCCGAGCCTCGAAGGACCCTCGGCGATACGCCGGGCGTGGTTCGAGGCTCGCTACGCTCGCACCTCACCATGAGGATGCCCGCATGAGTCGCCGCGCCCTCTGGCCCTCGATAATCCTCTTCCTCGTCGCCTTCGGCGCCGACCGCCTGCACAAATTCCTGCAGATCAGCGTCTTTGGCTGGCAGGGCGGCGAGTTCGTGCCGGTCAACGCCTTCTTCAACTACGTGCTCGTCTGGAACACCGGCATTTCCTACAGCCTCTTCAACACCCTGCCGGTCTGGATGCTGGGCATCGGCATGCTGGTGGCGATCGTCGCGCTTGGCGTCTGGTGGTGGCGCGCCCAGGCGCCGCTGATCCGGGCGGGCCTTGCCCTTTGCATCGGCGGGGCGCTGTCGAATGCGCTCGACCGCTGGATTTATGGCGGCGTCGCCGACTTCTTCCATTTTCATTACGGGCCGTATTCGTTCTACATCTTCAACCTGGCTGACACGGCCATCACCTTCGGCGTGATCCTGCTGGTCCTCGATTTTCTCGGGCTGGGGCGCCGGCGCAACACCTGAGGCAATGCCTGACCTAAAGGCGCCCCAATCTGGCCTTAGCTCGGGCGATGGGGTATAAGCCGCCGATCCGGCGGGCCGGATTTGCATAGGGAAGCTCTATGATCATCGACGACAAGGGCCGGCGCGCGGCCGTTTCGGCTGCAATCAAGCTGGTCGCGCTGCTTTCGCCGCTGCTGTTGCCGGCGCTGGCCGGTTGCACCACCGCCGAGGGCACAAATGCCTTTGCCACCCCCGCGACATTCGAGCGCGAAGTGATGACCTCGACCTTGCAGGGCCTCGATATCATTCCTCAGACGGAGAAGAAGCCGGACGACGAGACGCGTGCGCCGCTCGTTATGCCCAAGCAGACGGCGCAGCTGCCGACCCCCACCAAGGCAGGCGCCGCCAATTCGCTGCCCGCCGATTCGAACAATCCGCAGATCAATACTGCCGGCCTCAGCCAGGCCGATCTCGACAAGCTGCGCAATGCGCGCGTCGTCGACCTGAACTCCGTCTCTGGCCGGCCGCTGACCGATGCCGAGCGCAAGCAGATCACGGCGCGCATGCAGGCTGCCAACATGCAGGTCGCCGAGCGTGGCGACCGGCCGCTGATCCTGCCGCCGACCTCCTATTTCACCGGCTACCAGGGCAACGTCGTCTGCAAGGCGGCTGATGGCTCGCTGGTGGCGCTCAACGATCCGAAGTGCCCTGACACCATCAAGAAGGCGATGCAGAAGCAGGGACCCGGGGGCAACGGTATCGATTCGGCGATCAACCGCGACCTCTACAACGCGCAGAACGGCCTCGACGCCAACGGCCAGTAGGGTTTTGCGCACCCGCCGAGGCGGGCGATGCGTTTGTTTTGGGCCCGGCCTTGCGCCGGGCCTTTGCTATGCTATCGGCGGTTCGCGCCTCCCACACGCGGAGAGCGCTTCGCCGGACTGGAGTCAGAATGACCGACACACCTACGACGCCCACCCCGGGCGATCGCCTCGCCAAGGTGATGGCCCGCGCCGGCCTCTGCTCGCGCCGCGACGCCGAGGAATGGATCAAGGCCGGCCGGGTCGAGGTCAATGGCCGCAAGGTGCTGACGCCGGCGTTCAACGTCTCGCCCACCGATGCCGTCGTCGTCGACGGCGAGCCGCTGGCCGAGCGGCAGGGCACCCGCGTCTGGCTCTACCACAAGCCCAAGGGGCTCGTGGTCACCGAGAAGGACCCCGAGGGGCGGGAGACCATCTTCGAATCGCTGGAGCAGAAGGGGCTGCCGCGCGTCGTCAGCGTCGGCCGCCTCGACATCAACACCGAGGGCCTGCTGCTGCTGACCAATGACGGCGGCCTCAAGCGCGTGCTCGAGCTGCCGGCGACGGGGTGGCTGCGCAAATATCGCGTCCGGGCGCACGGCACGATCACCCAGGCGCAGCTCGACCGGCTCAAGGCCGGCATCGAGGTGGACGGCGTCAATTACGGCCCAATCGACGCGACGCTGGAACGTGACCAGGGCAGCAATGTCTGGCTCGAGCTGTCGTTGCGCGAGGGGAAGAATCGCGAGGTAAAGAACGTCCTCGGCGCGCTGGGCCTCGAGGTCAACCGGCTGATCCGCATCAGCTTTGGCCCGTTCCTTCTCGGCAACCTGCCAATCGGCGCCGTCGAGGTGGTGAAGGCGCGGGTGCTGAAGGAGCAGTTGGGGAAACGGCTCTCGGACGAAGCCGAGGTCGATTTCGAATCGGCCATGCCCGAGGAGAGCGCCGAGGCGCGCGCGCGTGGCCCCGCCCGCAAGTCACGCGCCCCAGCGGAGGAGCGCACGTATGGGCGCGGCACGCACACCGCGACCATCGACAAGCAGCGCTTCCGCTTCACCGACCGGGCCGAACTCAGCCCTGCCGAGGCGGCCGCCCGCCGCACCGCCCGGCCACACCCGAAGGGCGTGTGCCCGGCCCAGGCAAGCGCCCCCCGCGGCGGCCGTTTCGAACGCGGCGCCGATGCCGCCCCGCCGCGCAAGATCCATTTCGATGATGGCCGGGAGCCGGTGGCGTTCGAGGAAAAGACCTACGGCAAGAAGCCCAAGGCCGGCGATCGCGGTGCACGCGACAACGCCACGGGCGCCCCGCGTGATCGCGGCTCTTTTGACCGCAAGCCACGCTCCGAGGGCACGACGGACCGCCCCGCACGTTCTGCCGGCGCCGGGCGCCCATTCGACCGCAAGCCGCGCGCCGATGCCGGGGCCCGGCCGGCACGTGCCGCGGACGGCGGTCGTTCGTCTCGTGCGTCGGCAGGACCCCGTACCGGCTTCAAGGGCAAGCCACGAGCCGAGGGCGACAGCCGTCCGGCCCGCAGCTTTGGCGACAAACCGCGCGGGGAAAGGCCATCACGTCCCCCGCGCACCGAGGGCGCCGAAGGCAACACGCGTCCTTTCCGCGGCACGGGCGATGCTCCCGCCGGCCGCTCGTTTGCCGGCAAGCCACGGGCGTCGCGCCCCTTCGGCGACAAACCCGGGGGCGCCCCGCGCCCGGGCGGCAAGCCCCGTTCGCCCCGCCCAGCCGGCGACCGCCCGCGTGGTGCGCGGCCGTCCGGTATCGCCGCGGACCGCCCCAGAAGCCCGCGCCCGGCCGGTGCGGGCGACCGCCCCCGCAATACGCGCCCTTCGGGCGCCGGCCGGCCGCCGCGGCGGGATGGTCCCGCACCAAGCGGCGGTCCCCGCCGTCCGACGCGGCCGCGCGGCAAATAGCCGATGCGCATCGTTGCCGGAAAGTTCCGCGGCAAGGCGCTGCTGTCGCCGCGCGACGAGAGCATCCGGCCGACCGCTGATCGCGCCCGTGAGGCCGTGTTCAACATTCTCGCCAGCCGCGTCGGACCGCATCTTGAGGGCAGGCGCGTGCTCGACCTTTTTGCCGGCACCGGCGCGCTGGGACTCGAGGCCCTGTCGCGCGGCGCCGCGGCCGCGGTCTTCGTCGATATCGGCGCCGAGGCACGTGGGCTCATCCGCGACCACATCGAGGCGTTCGGCATCGCTGGCGTCGCCAAGCTGCTCCGCCGCGATGCGACGGACTTAGGGCCGATGGGCTCGATGCGTCCCTTCGAACTGATTTTCCTCGATCCGCCCTACGGCAAGGGTCTCGGCGAGCGCGCCCTGGCCTCGGCACAGGCCGGCGGCTGGATCGCCCCAGGCGCCACCATCGTACTCGAGGAGGCCCGGGAGGTCGTGCTCGATCTACCGGCAGGTTTCACCGTCGAGGATCGCCGCGAATACGGCGCCGCGGCGGTGCATTTCATCTCGACGGCGGCCTAGGACAGAACGAGGCTACCGCGTACGGCCGAACAGCCGCTCGATGTCGCGCTTCTTGAGCTCGACATAAGTGGGCCGGCCGTGGATGCATTGCCCCGAATGCGGGGTTGTCTCCATCTCGCGCAGCAGGGCGTTCATCTCGTCGATCCTGAGGCGGCGGCCCGACCGCACCGAGCCGTGGCACGCCATGCGGCCGATGATCGCCTCGAGCCGGTCGCTCAGCACCGCGACGTCGTCCCATTCGGCGAGGCCGTCGGCGAGATCGCGGATGAGCCCCGTCACGTCAGCCTGGCCGAGGAGCGCCGGCGTTTCGCGTACCGCGACGGCCCGCGGCCCGAAGCGTTCGAGATAGAGGCCGAGCCGCTCAAGTGTCGGTGCAGCCGCCTCGAGCCGCGCGCAATCGTCTTCGGTCAGCTCGACCACGACCGGAATGAGATGCGCCTGGCTCGCCACCGGCCCTTCCGCCAGCGCCGCCTTGAACCGCTCATAGACCAGCCGCTCGTGCGCCGCATGCTGGTCGACGAGCAGCAGGCTCTCCCCGCTTTGGGCGACGATGAAGTTTTCGAACATCTGCGCGCGGGCGACGCCCAGCGGAAACTCGGCTTCGGCGTCGGCTGATGTGGGCAGCGGATCGAACCGCGCACTCGGTTCGGCGAACCCGGCAAATCCACTTGCAGCCGGCATCGGTCGCGGCGAGAACGACGTAACGTCGGCGGCGAAACCGCGAGCCTCGCCTGGCATCACCTCGGCCATCTCCGGCACGCGGAAAGCCTGCAGCACATCGTCGGCAACGGTCGAGGCGGCCCGGAACCCGGCCGCCGCCAGCGCCTCCGAGATGCTGCGGATCACCGCCGAACGCACGGCGCCGGCGTCGCGAAAGCGCAGCTCCGCCTTGGCGGGATGCACGTTGACATCGACTTCGCCGGGATCGATCGCGAGGAAAAGCGCGATCGCCGGAAACCGGTCGCGGAAGAGGAAATCGGCATAGGCCGCGCGCACCGCCCCGAGCAGCACCTTGTCACGCACCGAGCGGCCGTTGACGAAGTAGAGCTGGCTGAGGCTATTGGCCCGCGAATAGGTCGGCAGGCCAGCAAGCCCGGCCACCACCACCCCATGCCGCGACAACGCCAATGGCACGGCATTATCGGCAAAGTCGGCGCCCATCACCTGCATGAGCCGCGCCGAGAGCGCGCCTTCGCCCGAATGGCCCGGCCAGTTGAGCGGCGACCGGTCAGCGCCCTCGACGACGAAATGCACCTCGGGGTTGGCCATCGCGAGCCGCCGGACGACGTCGGTGATGGCGGCCCCTTCCGAGCGCTCGGATTTCATGAACTTGCGTCGCGCCGGGACAGCGCCGAAGAGCTCGCGCACCTCGACCACGGTACCCCGGTTCATCGGCTGCGGGTGGACTTCGCCCTTCCGGCCCCTATCCACCTCGATCCTGAGGCCGCTCGCCGCGCCGGCCGGCCGCGAGGCAACCGAAAGCGTGGATACCGCCCCGATCGAGGCCAGTGCCTCGCCGCGAAAGCCGAGCGTCCGGATGTCGTCGAGATCGTCGGCGGAGAGCTTGGAGGTGGCGTGCCGCTCAACTGAAAGCCGGAGGTCCGCTTCGTCCATGCCGACGCCGTCATCCTCGACGCGGATCAGCGTGAGTCCGCCGCCCGCCGTGGTCAGCCGAACCCGCGTGGCCCCGGCGTCGATGGCGTTTTCGACCAGCTCCTTGACGACACTCGCCGGCCGCTCGACCACTTCGCCGGCGGCAATCTTGTTGATGAGTTCATCCGGGAGCTGCCGGATCGGCATGGCGATTCTCCTTCGCCACGCGAACCTAGCACAATGCTGGAGGTGAAGCCTTGCGGGTTATCCGGCCCGGCGCGCCGCGAACATCGGGGCGTTGGCGACGGCCATAGCCACGTCGCCAGCGAACCGTGCGAGCAGGGCGTTGAAGGCATCCGGGCGCTGGTAGAATGGCGAATGACCGGCTTCTGCAACCAGATGCCCGTGGCCCTCCCAGAGCGTCGGGCAATGCATGCCGGAGAGGTAGGAGAGGCGGAGGATCTTCTCGTGCTCGCCGTTGACGAAGGCGACGGGTACCGTCGCGGCTTCGACGACCCGGCGCTGGTCGGCACCCTCGCCGCGCAGCATGCTGCGCGAGAATTGCGTGCGGCAGCGGCCGTCGGCGCGGCGGATGTCGTTGAGGAACTCGGCCGGCGGATTGTCGCCAAAGCACATGTGGCCGAACCGCTCGACGTCGCGCTCGGTGAAGGTCGCCTTCGAGGCGAGCAGCATGTCCCAGCCGGCGTGGAAGCCGCGGAACATGCCGAGCGGCCCGCGCGACAGCGGCGGGGTGCCGCCAAGCATCAGGCCCGCGACCCCGGGATGGAACGACATCAGCTCGATGCCGATGTGGCCGCCGAGCGACCAGCCATAGACGGCAAGCGAGCGCAGCCGCAGGGTATCGATGACCTCGCCTACGGTCTGCGCCAGGTTCGGCAGGCTGTAGTTTTCGGCCATCGCGGCATCGTCGGATTAGCCATGCCCCGGCAGGTCGATGGCAATCAGCCGGAAGCGATCGGCGAGCGGGCTCGCGAACTGTTCCCGGAACACCTGCTTGGAGGCGCCGCTGCCGTGAATGAGCAGCACGGGGAATTCGCTGCCGGCGCTCTGCCAGCTCGCAATCTTGCCGTAGCGGGTCGCTATCGTGTTTTCGAGGACGCTCATGTGCAGCGCGCAAAAAGACCTTTCTGGACTTTCCGAAATGTAATGCGGCCGCTGCTAACGAATGCACTACGATCACGGTTACCGCCTGCTAAAAACCCGATGAAACGATACATTCGATTTTTGTGCATTCGACCTGGGAATAGTCATTGACGGCGCCTGCGACGACGCTTTGGATAGGCCACGAAGACGGAGTTGTGTGTTGGGGCTGGTTCTCGATCTCGTTGTTCTGCTGCTGAGTTGGGGCGTTGTCGCTCAGCACATCCAGGCCACGCGCGGGCACTTCGTTTCGGACAAGATGGCGCCGGGCGCCATGCTGCTCGCGGCGCTGGTCATCGGCACGACGCTGGTCTTTTCCGTGCTGCTGTTCTTCAGCAACGAGCCGCTCCTCGCCGCCTCGGTGGGCGTGCTGATCGAGCTGGCGAGCCTCGCCCTTTTTTACGCGGCGATCCGGGCGTCGAGCCAGGCGCGGCTGCTCTTTGCTTTCGACCCCGGCATGCCGCATGGGCTCGTGCAGCAGGGGCCTTACCGCTATGTGCGGCACCCCTTCTATAGCTCCTACCTGCTGTTCTGGATCGGCTGGGCGATCGCCATCTGGTCGCTCTGGACGCTGCCTTTTGTGCTCGCCTTCATCGTTTTCTACACGACGGCGGCGCGCGGCGAGGAAGCGAAGTTCGCCTCGACCGAGCTCGCCGACCGCTACGCGCGCTATCGCCGGTCGGCCGGGCTGTTCTGGCCTAAGCTGCCGCTCGGCGGCGCCGGGCGTTCCGTCGAGGAATAGCCAGAGCCGGCTGCATTGCCGAGCAGCCGACCCGCGAGGTCAAACGCTTGCCGAGAGCCGCCGGAAGGCGTACGCCCCACCGCCAATCGATACGCTATGGGAAGGAAGGCGCATGATCCGTCACCGGACATCCGCTCTGCTGGCCGCGGCTGCGGTCCTAGGTCTGGGGACGGCCGCGATGGCCGCCGAAGCGACACCCGCCCCCGCTGCGACGCCGGCGGCCCAGCCCCAGGAGACGTCAGCCGTCTATGGCGACTGGACGCTACACTGCGCCACCCCCGCGCCGGCCGCCAATGCGCCTGCGGATGCACCGGCGCCCCAGAAGCGCTGCGAGATCGACCAGGCCATCACCATCGCCCAGCAGCCCAAGCCGATCGTCCAGCTGGCGGTCTCGGCCGAGGCCGGCGATGCGGCTTTGCACTTCGTCGCCGCGCTGCCGGCCGGCGTCTGGCTGCCGACCGCGCCCTCGATCCGGGTCGCCGATCAGGACGACGCGCTGCCGCTCGTCTATAAGCGCTGCCTCCTGCCAGGCGTTTGCCTCGCCGACGTGGCCCTGGCGGATGGCACCATTTCCGCCATGCAGAAGGCCAAGGTGCCGGGCAAGCTGACGTTCCAGATGAACGCCGGCAAGGATGCGGTGCTGCCGATTTCCTTCACCGGCTTTGGCGCGGCGCTGGCGGCCCTCAAGGCGCAGAAGTAGCCGCGGCAGTCATGCCCGCCGCGCAAACGCCGATGGATCTAGCCTTGGCCCTAGCCGAGGAGGCCGCTGCGCAGGGCGAAGCGCCCGTGGGCGCGGTGATCGTCGAGGGCGACACGGTCCTCGCCGCCGAGCCCAACCGCATGCGGGCGCTCAACGATCCGACGGCGCACGCCGAAATGCTGGCCATCCGCAACGCACTCGCCAAGCGCGGCACTGGCCGCCTCGATGGCTGCGACCTCTATGTGACGCTCGAGCCCTGCGCCATGTGCGCCGGCGCCATCGCGCACGCACGGCTGCGGCGCGTCTACTACGGGGCCGAGGATCCGAAGGCGGGAGCGGTCGACAACGGCGTGCGGCTGTTCACCCAGCCGACGTGCCACCACCGGCCCGAAATCATTGCCGGGCTGGGCGAACGCCGTGCGGCAGCCTTGTTGCAGTCGTTCTTTCGGGATCGGCGATAAACGCTTCGATCTTGGCGCTGAGCTGGCGCTTGAAGTTGTCCTTGTCCTTCTCGGCATTGGCGACGATCTCGCGCACTCGCCAGTATTCGAGCGTGCCGAACTGGTCGACATGCGGGCGCATGAAGACGTCGGGCGGGTAGGCGGCCATCATGTGCGCGATCAGCGAATGCATCATGATCTGCGCGGCCCCGAACCAGACGTCGAGCGGCTTGTAGTCGGTGCGGTTGAGCCGCATCGAGGGATCGCCATTGACGTCGATGCCGACGAGGATGTCGCAATCGGCGGCGGCCTGGTCGAGGGGCAGGGGGTTCACCACGCCGCCATCGACGAGGAAATGGTTGGCGTAGCTCACCGGCTTGAACAGCGTCGGAATGGCGATCGAGCCCGAGATCGCCGGCCGCAGCGGACCGGCATTGAACACCACCTGGTGCCAGGACTGGAAATCCGTCGCCACCACGTAGAACGGGATCTTGAGCTCTTCGAAATTGTCCGGGAACTGCGCCGGCAGGAAATTGTCGACCACATGCGCCGGGTCGAGCTGCATCGAAAAGCCGTTGTGCAGCAGGCTGCCGAGCCTGAGCTGCGTGCCCCAGAGGCGCCCCGCGATGATACGCATGGTTCCCAGCACGTCGAAGGCGTGGCTGCGGAGCTCCTTGCCGCTCATGCCATTGGCCCAGCCCGAGCCGAGCAGCGCCCCGATCGAGCAGCCGGCGATGACCGACGGCTTGAGGCCGAGCTCGTCCATCGCTTCGATATAGGGGATGTGAGTGAGGCCGCGCGCCGAGCCGCCGCCGAGCGCAATGCCGATCCGTGGCAGCGAGGATTTGTCCGGAGCGGGGGGGACATTGCCCCTCAGCCGATCCACGATCTCCTGCCCGCGCTGCTGGAGCGGCGTGCGCTTTGACGTTCTGCGGAGATCGTCAGCCATCATGATAAGAAACTAGGATGCGCGCCCTCGATTGATAAGGCTTGAACGCGCACGGTTTACGATTGGTTCAGCTTTTCGCGCGCAATCGCGCGCCAGCCGATATCGTGCCGATAAAAGCCCTGCGGCCAGTCGATATGGTCGACTGCCGCGTAGGCCCGCGCCTGTGCATCAGCGACGCTGCTGCCGAGCGCCGTGACGTTGAGCACGCGGCCTCCATTTGCGAGGAGCCGCTGGCCTTCCCGGCGGGTCGCTGCGTGGAAAACCTCGACGCGCTCGCCATCGAGGCCCTGCGCGCCTTTGATCTCGCTGCCCTTGTCGACGATGCCCACCGGATAACCCTGCGTCGCCATGACCACGGTCAGCGCCGCTTCCGGCCGCCATTCGGGCTCGACCCCGGCGAGCTTGCCGCGCGCCGCCGCGTCGAGCAGCTCGAGCGCGTCGCTCTTGAGGCGCATCATCAAGACCTGCGCCTCGGGATCGCCGAACCGTACGTTGAACTCGATGAGCTTGGGCCCCTCGGCGGTGATCATCAGGCCGGCGTAGAGCACCCCGGTAAAGGGCGTGCCCCGCGCCGCCATGCCGCGAACCGTCGGCTCGATGATTTCGTGGCGCGTCCGCTCCATCATCTCGGCAGTCATCACCGAGGCGGGGGAGTAGGCGCCCATGCCGCCGGTGTTGGGGCCGCGGTCGCCGTCCCAGACGCGCTTGTGGTCCTGCGCCGAGGCGAGCATGACGATGTTCTCGCCGTCGCAGAGCGCGAAGACGCTGGCTTCCTCGCCGGTGAGGAATTCCTCGATGATGATGGTGGTGCCGGATGGACCGAAAGCGCCGCCGAAGCAATCGACGATAAAGTCTTCCGCCTGCTGCAGATTTTCGGCGACGACGACGCCCTTGCCGAGTGCCAGCCCGTCCGCCTTGACGACGATCGGCGCGCCGTGCGCCCGCACGTAGGCAATCGCGGGCGCCATATCGGTGAAGCGCTGGTAGCGGGCGGTGGGAATGTTCATCGCGTCGCACAGCGCCTTGGTGAAGGCCTTGCTGCCCTCGAGCTGTGCGGCGGCCTTGCTCGGCCCGAAACAGAGGAGACCGGCGGCCCTTAGGTCATCGGCGAGCCCGGCAACGGCCGGCGCATCGGGGCCGATTACCACGAGGTCGACTGACTCGCGCCGGGCGAAGTCGACGACGGCGTTATGGTCTTCGATATTCAGCGGAACGTTGGTGGCGATCGTCTCGGTACCGCCGTTGCCCGGCGCGACGTAGAGTTTTTCGAGACGAGGGGATTTGGCAATGGCCCAGCTCAGGGCGTGCTCGCGGCCGCCCGAGCCAATGACGAGGACTCGCAAAGGCAATTCTCCGATCGTGTCGCAGCGCGAGCCCCCGCTCTGCCCACGACGCGGAAGAGCCTCTAGCACGGTCGGCGGCGGTGTTCCATCCCTTGACCAAATGAGAACATAAGCGCAACAGAAGCGCATGGACGAGCCGCGTTCCAACGTCGTCGAATATTCCGTTTCCGATCTCGCCTTCGCCGTACAGCAGACGGTCGAAGGAGCGTTCGCCTATGTGCGCGTCCGCGGCGAGATTTCCGGCTATCGCGGGCAGCACGCCTCCGGCCATGCCTATTTCAGCCTGAAGGACGCGGACGCCACGATTGACGCGGTGATCTGGAAGACCGCCTTCGCCCGCCTCCGCTTCAAGCCGGAGGAGGGGATGGAGGTGGTCGTCACCGGCCGGCTCACCACCTTCGCCAAATCGAGCAAGTACCAGATCGTCATTGAACGGCTCGAGCCGGCAGGTGCCGGCGCGCTGATGGCGCTGCTCGAGGAACGGCGGAAGAAACTGCTGGCCGAGGGCCTCTTCGACCCCAAGCGCAAGAAGCCGCTTCCCTACCTGCCGCGCGTCATCGGCGTCGTCACCTCGCCGACCGGCGCGGTGATCCGCGACATCCTCCATCGTCTCGACGACCGCTTCCCGAGCCACGTGGTGGTCTGGCCGGTGCGGGTGCAGGGCGAGACCTCGGCGGCCGAAGTCGCCGCCGCCGTCAACGGCTTCAACGCCCTGCCGCCCGATGGGCCGACCCCTCGGCCGGACCTGCTGATTGTCGCGCGAGGCGGTGGCTCGATCGAGGACCTCTGGGGCTTCAACGAAGAGATTGTGGTCCGGGCGGTCGCCGCCTCGCGCATCCCGGTCATTTCCGCGGTGGGCCACGAGACCGACACGACGCTGTGCGATTTCGCCGCCGACATGCGCGCGCCCACCCCGACCGCTGCTGCCGAGGCTGCGGTGCCGGTCCGCGCCGAGCTCATCGGCTATGTCGACGATCTTGGCTTGCGGCAGCGCCAGGGCGCCCGCCGCCACGTCGTGAGCTACCGCGACCGCGTCCGCGCCGCCGGCGCCGCGCTCCCCCGGCCGCTCGATCTCCTGTCGCAGGCCCGCCAGCGCGTCGACCTCGCCACCACCCGCCTCGGCGCGGCGTTGCGCGCCTTCCAGCACCGCAAGGCGTTGCGCCTCGCGGCCGTGTCGCCGCGCCTCTCGCACAAGGCGCTGCGCCAATCCTTCGAGCGCGAGGCGCGCCAGTTCGACAACGCGCGGCGGCGGCTCGACCCAGCGGTGGCCCGGCTCACCGCCGACCGCACGCAGCGGCTCGAGGCGCTGGGGAAATTGCTCAACTCGCTGAGCTATCGCGGCGTCCTGGCGCGCGGCTACGCCGTCGTCACCGACAAGGACGGCGAGCTCATTCGTTCGGCGGCGATGGTCTCGAGCGGCCAGCCGCTCGGCATCGAGTTCGCCGATGGCAGCGTCGCCGCGCACGTCGACAGCGAATACAAGCTGCCGCCCTTGCGCCAGCGCCGGCGGCGCGGTCCGCCCCCGGACGGCTCCGGTCAGCAAAGCCTCTTTTGAGCCACGGTTTTTCTGCCTATATCAAGGAACGGCAGTTGGACTGAGCGGGCAGCATGAACATTTTCGACCGGGGATTTTCGCCTTCCGAGGCCGTGGTGCGCTATCTCGATGGCGACTACGTCGTGCTGAAGCCCGGCACCTATGTGCGCTGCGCCATCACCGGCAAGCCGATCCCCCTCGATGAGCTCAGCTACTGGAACGTCGACCGGCAGGAGCCCTATGTCGACGCCGAAGCGGCGCTGGAAGCGTACAAGCGCCACGGCCTTGGCTGATCCAGCCGGCCCGCGCCGGGTTCTTTTCATTTCCAACGGCTTTGGCGAGGATTCGATCGCTGCGGCCATCATCCGCCACCTGCCGCCCGGCCTCGTGGCCGAAGCCTATCCGACCATCGGCCACGGCCAGGCCTATGCGGGCGTCTGCGACATCGTCGGACCACGCGCGAGCCTGCCGAGCGAGGGCTGGCGCAACGTCAAGGGATCGGTGGCGCGCGACATCCTGAACGGCGGTCTTTTCTCCAAGATCGGCCCCGCGCTTCGCTTCGGCCGCGGCATTCGCCAGAGCTACGATCTTGCGGTGGTGGTGGGGGACATCGTCGGCGTCGCCGGCTGCTTTCTCGTTGGCGCGCGCGGGATCGTCTACCTCGACGTCTATAAGACCGGCTACGGCCGGCTCTACTCGGCCGCTGAGCGCTGGCTCATCGGCCATACCGCCGCCGTCACCTTCTGCCGCAGCGACAATCTCGCCGCCCCGCTCCGGGCCGCCGGTCGCGATGCGCGCTCAGCCGGCAACGTCATGATGGATACCATCGCCTATGGCGACTACAACGTCACGCCGCGCCGCCGTCGCTTCACCGCCGTGGCGCTGCTGCCGGGCAGCCGGCAGTTCACGGCCGAGAGCTTTGCGCTGCAGATCGAGGCGTTGAGCCTCGTCACGCCCACCAAGCGCCCCGATATTTTCCTCGCCCTTGCCGGCTCCGTCTCGCTCGAGGAGCTGGCGCACGCCGCGGGCTTGACCATCCGCCCGCCCACGACCGCCGAGGCCGGCGATGCCGGGAGCCTCGTCGGCAGCGGGCTCACCGTGCAGGTGGCGCGGGGCGCGGCCGGCAATCTCATCGCCGGCGCCGATCTCGTGCTGTCGCAGGCGGGCACCGCCACGGTCCAGGCGCTGGGGCTCGGCAAGCCCGTCATCACCTTCATCAATCCGCGCGACCGGCGATCCCGTGTGAACGACGAGAACGCTCTTTTCGGCGAGGCGCGCCTCGTGGTCGAGCCGGATGCCGAACATCTCGCCGCCGCTATCGAGCCGCTCCTCGACAACCCCGTCGAGCGAAAACGCCTCGGCGCCGTCGGCCGCGAGCGCATCGGCCCGCCCGGAGCGATCGATGAGATCGTCAAGGCGATCGTCGCGCAGGCGAACCGCTAGCCGCGCTGGTCGGCCAGGCGGAACGCGCGCTCGTAACCTTCGTCGAGCATCTGCTTGAGCTGCGCGAGCGCCTGCTCATCGGTGACCGACTCGTCGACCATCACCGGCCCCTGCACGATCAGCGCCACCCGCCCGAACGGGTGGTTGATCTGCATCTTGTCCCAGACACGCTCGAGGATGCTGCGGTGGGAACTTGCGGCGGAGGCGGTGACGATCGGCCGGCCCGACATCCGCGCCAGCGCCACGATGCCTTTCGACACCGGCCGTCCGCGCTTGGGCGGCACTTCGGCCGTGAGGAAGACGGAGTGACCGGCTTCGAGCTCGCGCATCAGCGCCCGGAATGCCGCCATGCCGCCGGTGCCGTGCACGGCTTTTTCGCTGGCGCCAGTGCCGAGGATGGTGCGGTGGCCCAAGGCGTTCACGCAGGCCGCGGCGATCTGCCCGTCGGGATGGGGGGAGGCGAGGCAGACGACCTCGCCCATGTCCGGGTGGTAGAAGAGCGGCATCGCCATCGCGTTGCCGTGCCAGGCGATATAGATCGTGGGACCGAGCGGCAGGTAGCGCTCATAGACATCGGCCGGGACGGGCACGATGCGCGACGTCGCCTTGACCAGCCGCACATAGAGCGACAGCACAAAACCCAGGAACCGCCGGCTCGGCAGCAGCTTGGTCTGGGCGACGGACGTCGTTCCGTCCGGCGCCGACGCCGTCAACGCGCCTCCGGATCGAGCAGCCGGTGGAGGTGGACGATGAAGTAGCGCATCTCGGCATTGTCGACCGTCTGCTGCGCCTTGGACTTCCACACCGAATAGGCCGAGGCATAGTTGGGGTAGACGCCGACGATGTCGACCTTGCTCAGATCTTTGAAGGTCACTTCCTCGATGTTGTCGAGCTCGCCGCCGATGACGAGATGCAGAAGCTGCTTGGGCCTGGTGGTGTCGCTCATAGGGTCCGGTTCTCGAGGTCGGGCGCCGCCAGCGCCTCTTCTGGCGGGCAGCCATAAACCTGGATCAGCGCCTGCTGCAACACGGTTTGTAGCGATTCATCGGCCGCTGCGGCAAGCGCGCCGTGACGCGTGATCTGCCGGTTGAAGAGCACGGGGCCAGCGCAGACATCGATGAAGCCGATGCCGCATTCGCTGAGGATCGCTGCCGCGCCCGCGATGTCCCAGTCGGAGGCGCCGCGCCGCACCGGCAGCGCATCGAGCTTTCCCGTCGCGACCTGCACCAGCCGGTAGGCGAGGGACGGCAGATAGGGGCCGCGCACATAGTCGAGGCCGGCATCCTGCAAAGCGCCATGCACCGCGCCGGGACCGGGAATGACGGGCTTGGCCTGCGCTGACGCGCGCCGCGGGATCGGATGCGCGTTAAGGCGAGCCCCACCGCCGCGCGATGCCTCGTAGAGCTCGTCCCGCGCCGGCGCATAGACGACGCCGGCGATAGGCCGGCCATCCTCGATCACCGCCAGGGAGATGGTCCAGCTGTCCTCGCCTCTGATGAAGCCGCGCGTGCCATCGATCGGATCGACGATGAAGGCCCGCCGGCGGCTGAGCCGGCTTTGATCGTCGGCCGCTTCTTCGCTGAGCCAGCCATAGCCGGGCCGCGCCCCGAGCAGTGCGCCGCGAAGGTACCGGTCGACCGCGATGTCGGCCTCGGTCACCGGCGAAGCGCTTTCGCCCTTGGTCCAGGTCTTGAGCGTGTGCCGGAAAAAGCCCGCCGCAATGATGCCGGCCGCGACGGCGTTCGAGCGGAGAAGCTCGAGGTCCACGTCGGGGCTGGGTAGAGGCGATTCGGTCATCGGGCGGCCAGTTAACGATCGGTTCTCTTAGGCGCAGCCGGGAAGGGCGGCAAGTCGGGCGCGGCCCCGTACGGCTTGCCAGTTCGCCGGCGCCCGCCCAGACTCCAGCCGCCTGCCAGAGGAGTCGTCCAATTGCCCACCACCGAAACCACCTCCGCCCGCTTCGCCGATATCGAAAACTGGTCGACGGACGAATTGGTGGATGGCATCGTGACCGAGCAGTTCGCGGCGATCGCCGCCGTGCGGGCTGCATCGGCGGAGATCAGCCGGGCCGTCGACGCCGCGGCCGAACGGCTCGCCGGCGGCGGGCGGCTGATCTATGCCGGCGCCGGCACCTCGGGCCGCATCGCCGCGCAGGACGCCGCCGAGCTGCCGCCCACGTTCAACTGGCCCTATGAGCGCGCCATTCCGGTGATGGCGGGGGGCGAGTCCGCCCTGCTGCGCGCGGCGGAGGGCGCCGAAGACGATCGCGGCGCAGCCAAGCGCACGCTCGAGGGGCTCGACATCGGCGACAAGGATGTGGTCGTGGCCCTGGCGGCCAGCGGCCGCACGCCCTTCGCCATCGCCGCGTTGGAGCACGCCCGCAGCGTTGGCGCGCTCGCCATCGGCATCTCCAACAATCCCGGCAGCGCGCTGGGCGAGGCCAGCGACATCGCGATCGTGCTCGAAACCGGCGCCGAGTTCATTGCCGGCTCGACGCGCATGAAGGCGGGGACGGCGCAAAAGGCCGCGCTCAACGCGCTCTCGACCGGCATCATGATTCGCCTCGGCTTCGTCTATCGCGGGCAGATGGTCGAGATGCGCGTCTCCAACGAAAAGCTTCGCGGCCGGGCCGAGAAGATGGTGATGGCGCTGAGCGGCGCGACTATCGAGCGGGCGCGCGAGGCATTGGCCGAGGCCGGCGGGCGGATTTCGCTCGCCGTGCTGATGCTGGAGAAGCGCCTGCCCGCCATCGAGGCCGAGAAGCGGCTTGCCGCGGCACGCGGCAATTTGCGTGAGGCGCTGAAGTAGGCTTTCCGCCGCGGGACGCCCTCGTGGTTCGACAAGCTCACCATGAGGGCGTTTTGGGATCACGCGGCGAGGGCGCCGACAACGTCACTGCGGCCACTAAGTGCCCCTGAGCCGCGCCAGCGAGCGAGCCCACCACAACAAAGACCTCACCCTGAGCTTGTCGAAGGGCGAGGTCCCCGCGTTCAGTCCTCGAGGCCGTCCGACATCCTCACGCCGTCCGGGCCCAGCCGAACGCTGGCAATGCCCCGCGCCGGCACCGTGAAGGCCGCGCCATCGACCGCCACCCGGTCCGCCACTTCGTCCAGCGCGATGGCGCGGAGCACCATGTCGTCGCCATTCTCGGCCTTCTTGAGGGCAATGACCGCGCCGCTCGCGCTCTCGACCTGCAGCCACTGGCCGCGCGCTGGGGCGGTGCCGCCGCGCGCCACATGCGGGGTGACGACGGGCGGCTTCAGCAACTCGTCGGCGAGGCGCATCGCGTCGCGTCGCGTGCCGCCGACGCCAATGCGCAGCGAAAACTGCTGCTCGCCCTGGTCCATCCAGCGTGGGCTCGCCCCTTCCGGCAGGACCACGGGGTCATGATGCGCGAAGGGCGGTGACCGCAAAGCGGTAATGTAGAGCACGCCATCCTTGGCCGCGTAGCTGTACTTGGCGTCGTTGGCGAGGCTGACCGTCGCGTCCGACCGTACTGCCCGCACCCAGCGCTGGCCGGAGACTTCGCGGCCGTCGTCGGGCCGCTCGACCCACCCCGCCGCGATCTCATATTCGAAACGCGAACCGGCGAGCGGGTAGGCGAGGCGGAGAAGTTTTCGCTGCTCGCGCCAGTCGAGGCGCACCTGAAGCTCGACCGGCAGGTCGGCATCGGCGGGCAGCAGTACGCGCGTCGTCAGCGTACTTTTGCCAGCGCTGGTGATGATCTCGACGGCTCGCCGCAACGGCCCGTCCTCGACCGTTATCACCCGTTCGAGCCGGGTGGCCTCGCCGTCGAAGCCGAAGCGATCGATGCCGTGGCTCCAGGTGTCGGTCGGGTCGTCGACGATCACGCCGCGATGCGCCGCCCCGGTGAACACCGACAGACCGCTCGATCGATTGACCAACCGCGCGATAGCGCCGGTCGCCGGATCGATCTCCATCCGCCAGCCGCCTGTCTCGACGACATGCCCCACCAACGGGGTCGGGGGCGCCGCGACGGATGGCGGGACCAGCCCCGCTGTGTCCTTGGCGTACCGCAGTAGACGATAGCCGAACCCCGGAATCGCGACCCAGAAAAGGATGCGCTGGAGACC
>Ga0207639_10000550_pt1 | contig 25718 bp, 19 predicted proteins | sample KBSCornC32_FD_184299 | JGI IMG/M metagenome (GOLD analysis project Ga0207639, IMG submission 184299) | Corn rhizosphere microbial communities from Kellogg Biological Station, Michigan, USA - KBS Corn C3-2 (SPAdes) (version 2) | ecosystem: Host-associated > Plants > Roots > Rhizosphere > Soil ...
AAGGATTTCCTTCGCAAAGACCTGAGTTCGGAATGGTCAAAGGCCCACGCCATTGAAGTGCTGCTGCGCGAAGGTAAAACAGAAGATGCACTTCGCATTTCGGCGCCGCAAATCCCTCACTGGGACAGCTACGAAATGCTGCTTGCCTGTGCCCGAGGTGATCCGGCGGCGAAGATTCGATCGCTGGCTTCCAAGGTGGAAATTGATGACGATCCTGAAGTGAACTACTTCTTTGCCGGGCACCTTGCCTACTGCGGACAGCAGGAAGCCGCATTGCGCATGCTGAAGATTGCCATCGATCACCATTATTGCTCGTACCCCGCGATCGATCGCGACCCCTTCTTCAACCAGCTAAGAACAAATCCGGAATTTCAAAGAGTGCGGCTATCCGCCATGGGTTGTCGCAACGACTTCGCAAGCGATCGCGATAAGCCCCAGATCGCGCGTCAGAACCGGATGGTGCAAGACGTGCCCGGTACTACCTCATCGACGAACATCAAAGAGATCGCAAGCACCCTTGTACGTTAACCACGTCTTTGCGGGGCTCGATCAGGGCCGAATGAGTTTATCGCCCATTCACCGCCAGACTGTCTGGTGGGATCGCAGGTTCGGGGGGCCGACCCTGACCTCGAACTCTTGTAGAAAACTACCCATTTGGGTTCAGGGCAATTACGCCCTCCAACTTGTTCAAAGTTGTTGATTGATTTGGCGTCCCCGACGGGATTTGAACCCGTGTTATCGCCGTGAAAGGGCTTTCCGAACGTCTTTAGGCTTCTTTGGGCGGCGGGGGGTCGATTAGTTAAATAGCTCATTATAAAAATGTTAAAGCTTGTCGTAGTTGAGGACAGTTTAGGGTCCTTTTCGGTCGCTTCGGTGGATCGATCGGCCCCTAGAAGGCCCCGGTGTACGCCAGCTGACCCTTCTAGCCGCAGCAGTCTCCTCATGTTCAGCGGTCACTGCTGAGCAAGAGCCTCCCGGTGCGCAGGCATCTCGAAAAAGTGTTGGCAAGCCAGGAATTCGTGTATCTCATTTCGCGGTTCGGTCATGGTCAGTTTGTTGTCCAGGATCATTCTTGACCAGTCTAGTGTTTTGCTGAAAGCTCGATCGCTGTTTTTTATTGAGTTCTTTTAATTCGCTTAGGATTTGCTTTGCTTTTTCAAGGTTTCCTTGCTTTCGATAAGCGACAAATAAATGAGCGCAAGCAGCATTGTCCGTGGGATCAAGACTGTGTCCCTTTTCCAATTGAGACACCGCGTCATTAAGTCGGCCTTCTTCCAAGTAGACTTCGCCGAGTTGGACTCTGGAAGCGTGAAAACTTGGATTCAATTTGACGGACTTCTCGAGCGCAGTGCGCGCCTCATTGAATGAATTCTCACCCACCATAGCTCTAGACTGCATCAGGGCCCGTCCGAGCATGTACTGGAGCATGAAGTCGTCAGGGTGTGCAACAACCCTCTGGCGCAATAGGCGGATTGCGTCCGTAAGGTTGCCAGATCGGAAGTGATTTAATGCGATGCCCGAGTAGCTATAGTTCTCGTCCGGGTCAAGGGTGCTCGCCACGTGGAAGTCTTTGTCTGCCTCGTCAAAATGATCGTACATAGCGTTTAGAACTCCTCGTGCGAAAGTTAATCGCGCGGAGTTCGGATTGTAATGAAGACCCACATTTAAAACCTCCATTCCTAAGTCAAAAGAATCATGCTTGACGCATAGATCCACAAGGTCAATGTAGCTATTTTCGTTGTTTGGCTCAATCGCTGTTGCCCTTTTCAATGCGTCAACAGCCTCTTTCGTTTGTCCATTGCTTTCATATGCGTCGGCTAGAAGATCTTCAAGATCTGCTGATTCCTGTCCCTTCTCTCTGAGCTGTTCAAGCCGGTCAATTGCTGACCGGAAGTCTTTCAGTTGGAAGTAGCAAAGTGCAAGATCGAAAGAGGCTTCATATGAGGTGGGGTTCGACCTGGAAATGGCTTCGAACAAGGGGCGCGCTTCCTTGTACATACCAGCCGACGCAAGTGCAAAGGCGATTCCAAACTGCGATTGCGAAGACATCCGACCGATATCTAGGGTATGCAAAAAGGCAATCGCATCCTGATCATGAGAGTTTCGCAAGAAGCTGTCTATCAAGGCCGAGGCTGCTTCGGAATCCGCACCTATGAATGGTCCGGCGCGTTTTAGATGTTCCTCAGTAAGCCTAAAATTGTGCTTGCCATAGGCGATTCGGCCGAGGTAGAGATGAACGACAGGATCATTCGGAGCCAATTGCAGAGCGAGCGTCAAATGACCTTGGCAGGCCTGAATCTGGTTGAGCGTGCATTCATTGATTGCCAGATTCTTGAGTGCCGGAACGAAGTGCGAATCGATGCTCAGTGCAGAGGAAAACCATTTATTTGCAGTGGCTAAATCTCCGCGTCCAGTGAAGGCAATTCCCATCAGATTTACGGTCCGAAGGTTCTGTTTGTCGTTGCTGTGGAGTAGCTTCAAGACCCGAATGCTCTCGTCCCATTTTCTGTCATGAATTAAAGTCTCCGCCTCGTGAAGCGACTCATTCTCATGCTGCAGAATCTGAGACCACACTTGAGCCGCACCGAAGAAGGCCGAATTCAACAGAAACGCTAATGTAAAAATTTTCGGCACGCTAAACGGTGTCATGTTCCTTTTCCTGTGACGAGGGGAAGATTCAATGCCGCTTCCAGAGTCATTTCTCGATCTGTGGAGCTCTGATGATCCTTGGGTCAAAAAAAATGTCAAGTTCGTCTGTGCTCCGAGTAGAGAATTCCGAGACGATCGCTCCTGCAGGCCCCGCTTGGAACCAATGGGGTGTCCCTGGGAATATCGTGAACTGATCTCCAGGCAACAGAATGACTTCATGTTTTGATGTGAAGTAATTCTCAAATCCATTAGGAATCTTGGCGCGAGGGTTCCCAGTTTCTTCCCCAGGTACATACAGATAGACCTCCCCAGCACGGCACCGAAATGTCTCTTCTTTGCCTGGTTCCCCATTGTGAGGTGGATGAAAATGCTCTGGACAGGTTTGACCAGGGAAAAGAATTAGTTCCTTTGCACACACTCTCTGGGTGTTCACATATGTCAGCAGTTGAAGCCCAATATGCGTTAGGTCGTTCAAGCCAAAATCGGCAATCTCAATTCGATCAGCTTCTACTGTGGTCACAGGGATCGAAGCGTTTAAGAGAAGGCTGAGCGACCTCTCTTTTGCAATGTTGACTTGATTTTTGTCCATGGCAGTTTCATCCCTCCTCATCCCGAAGTTTTACCTGGTTGCCGCATGGCCGCCTCATTCGCCAAAAAGTCGATCCTCAATCAATCGAGCGGCGGTGCCGTTGATTCACGAATCCGAAGTTCGGCGTGCAGTATCGCATTAGGATAATGATTGGGCTGTCCGCCGACCGGCTCTTCAATCTTTCTCAACAACATCTCCGTTGCTACTTTTCCAATTTCAGTTGTAGGCTGTGCCACACATGTCAGACGTGGGGTGAAGCTTGTAGCCCAGTCTGCATCATCGAAACTCAATACGCTGACCGAACTTGGACAGGAAATCTGTAGATTACCCAATGCTCTAAGGAGCCCTAAGGTCATGCGATTGTTGCACGAGAAAACCGCAGTGGGCCGCGCATTCAAACGCATTAAATCTGTCCCGCACCTAAATCCAGTTTCCACGTGGAAGTCGCCCACTTGAATGTATTCATCTGGGATGGCCAATCCGGCTTCTCTCATCGCTTTCTTATAGCCATCCATCCGGTCAACGCCAACTGAGCGGTCAAGTCGTCCGCCAATGATGGCGACCCTCTTGTGACCAAGTTGAATCAGATGCTGAACCGCCAAATAGGCCCCCTCAACGTTGTCAACTACAACCGCGCCCTGTTCGATTCCATTTGGGATGGAATCCATAAAAACCATCGGAAATCGTCGAATTGTGAGGCGGTCGTGCGCAACTTGTGAAACTGAACTGGCTAGCAAGACTCCATCTACTCGTCTTGAGTAAAGCGTAGTCAAGTGTTGTCTTTCGCGATTTGAGTCCTCATTTGAATCGCAGAGAATCACTGAGAACCCTCGTCTCTCGCTGAGCTCTTCAACTCCCCTCAGAACTTCTGCATAGAATGAGTTCGAGACGTCCGGAACGATCATGCCAATGACATTTGAACGGCCAACACGCAAACTTCGCGCAATCTGATCGGGTTGGTAATCGAGTGCGCTCATTGCCTCGACGACGCGCTGTACGAGTGCCTTGCTAACCGTGCCCTTCTCGTTAATTACTGCCGAAACGGTGGCGACTGAGACTCCAGCCAATCTTGCAACGTCGCGCATCGAGTTCATAAGCAATCCCTAGTCTGCATCTTGCCTGCTGTGCCATCTTTCATTGATTTGAATCGATTTTAGTCCAGTGCTCCAAGCATGGTTTGCCTGAGTTCAAGTCCGTCTTTAGGGTTCCATGCCGCTCTCCCGTTTCCTCGGGAAATGCTTGCCGGCACAGATTGTACCGTTAGAAATCGCCGAAATGCCAGCAGAGTTTTAACTTGAGGAGAGAATCTAATCGTTTCAATATTCGAATATTACTGAAAATGAATAGTTTAGTGATCGGGAAGGAATTGAAAGATCATATCAATAGATGAATGCTCACGCTTATATTGAAGTAATCTATATAAATAATACAAATACAAAATCCCTCTATCAGAATTATGGGCAATGAATAATTCTGTTTTGAATCGATTAGATTCTTATTGACAGAATATTGGAATGGGGTAGATACTCCGACTCGAAGTGGATCGGATCTAATCCAGACACTGCTGCGCAATTCAACACGTTCCTTCCCCCTAGTGAGGAGCAGCGGAAGTAGGAAGAGATCGAGACAGAAAGCCTTTGGGAGGATAGGAATGAAACGTTACAGAGGAATTTGGGAGGCTCCGGCGGCTCTTGGATTGAGCCTTGTTATTGCCTGCTTTGTCCTGTTGAGCGGATCTGAGTCGGCGTTGGGACAATTCAGTAGTGCCATTGAAGGAACCGTAAAGGACGCATCGGGTGCCGTTGTGCCGACGGCCACAGTGACTTTGGCAAATATGAACACCGATGTGCGCCAGACGACCACGACGAATTCGGACGGCTTCTACCGGTTTCAGAGCCTGGCGCCTGGAATGTATAGGGTGTCTGCATCGGCAACGGGGTTTCAGACGGTGACCCAAGAAAATGTGCAACTCAACGCGGGTAGCGTCCAAGGAGTACCTCTCGTTGTCAAAATTGCGACTACGACAACGAGTGTGCAAGTGACCGATGCTCCACCTTTGGTCCAGACAGACGAATCGAGCGTCACCGGCCTTGTTGATAGGAAAGAGGTCGAAGAGCTTCCACTGCAGGGTCGGAACTTCATTAATGCAATTACGCAGGCACCTGGAATTGTGGGCATTGGCGCGATGGGAAATCCGGGTCAGGATGTTTTCATCTCGAACCAGGGGCCGGCAATGAGCACCAACGGGCAGCCGATGTCCTCAAACGCAACATTCCTGGATGGGACCTTTCTCAGTGACTCGTCCAATGGTGGGTTCGTAAAAGTGATTCCTAATCCCGATTCGATCCAGCAAATGACAGTCAGTACCACAGACTATTCGGCGCAATTTGGAATGGGCGGCGGAGCGATTGTGCAACTGGTGAGTCGATCAGGCACAAATCGATTTCATGGCACTGCGTATGAAAATCACGAAGACAATTGGCTGACCGCGCGGACGGAGTTTCAAAATGCGGTCAATCCCGCGACGGGTAGAATCCTGCCCGTTTTTCGCAGAAATGAATTTGGAGGGTCCTTGGGAGGCCCGATCAAAAAAGGGAAGACTTTCTTCTTTGTCACCTACGATGAGCTTCGATCAACACAGGCCAATGCCTACCTTACGACGGTCGAAACGCCCGATTTGGTGAACTTCATGGAGTCAAATTATCCCAACAACATTTCGACTTCACTCTTAAAAAATTATCCGGCGTCGTTAGGGCCCCTCACAAATCCGCAGACCGTCGCAAGTTTATCGCCGGGTTGTACGACTACGGGCCCGCTCGGGATGCCTTGCGGTATGCCGGTCCTTGCAACAGGCACACACTCTTTTACCATCCCGCGCAATGGAATTCAGTGGAACCTTCGTATAGACCAAAATTTTGCTTCGGGTGACAAAATTTATGGAAACGTGTACCAGACAAACGTCACTGGATTTAGCGACCTTGCTCGCCCTGCTTGGAACACGTCTGGACCGGACAACTCCCAATTTGGTGCGGTCACCTGGATTCACCCATTTTCTCCTGCTGTCGTGCTTGAATCGTCCTACGGCGCAACACATTCGAGCTACCATACGGGCTGTCCAAACTGCAGAGTTCCAGACATCTACGTCGTGGGGATGTACGGCTTTGGCTCCGAAGGCACGTTCTTTGCGCAAGGGTATGCGGATGCTGACCTGCATTGGAGAGAAATGCTATCACTCTCCCGCGGAAAGCATGCGCTAAAGGCGGGTTTCGAGATGTTCCATGATCAAAACTTCGCGAAGTTTACTCCGAACGATGCTCGACCATATTATGTGGCGCTCAGTGTCTTCGACTTTGCTTCAGATGCGCCGCAGTTTCAGCAAATCACTTTCGATCCGACGACAGGTGGCATTGCGAACGGCAATCGATATTGGCTTAGAAGTCAGTACGCCGGTTACGTTCAAGATGACTGGAAGGCGAAGTCAAATTTGTCAATTAACGCAGGACTTAGATGGGAATTTGGGTCAAATCCAAGCGAAGCTCATGGAAACAGAAGCGATCTGGTGCTTGGATCTGGCTCGACTCTGCAGGATCGGATTGCGGGCGCATATGTGGCGAAGTCACGTAACGCATTTAGGGAAGAAAAGCGTACCTACTTCTATCCTCGGGCTGGCTTTGTGTGGCAGCCATCGAGGCTTCGAGACTTCTCGATAAGGGGCGGAGCTGGTATCTACTATAACCGCGGAGGCGACACAATCTGGGGTGATACGGCATTTAACAATCCACCGATTGCTGCCTCAGTAACGGCCAACGTCTTCGTGCCTTCGGGTCCACAGCCTGCATTTGGATTGTGCCAATCCAACTCCCTCCCATACGACTGTACAGTGCCACCTCTGCCTGTTGGTTTGAACGAGCGGGGAGGATCGATCGCCGGTCTCTCCGATGTTGGTGGCCCAGATCTGAATTTGAAGCAAGCGTATGCCGTGAACTGGTTTTTTGGACTTCAACGTAGCTTCGGGTCGAACTGGATGATTGAAGCAGATTATCTGGGATCGAGCGGAATTGATCTGTATTCGATTTTCAATCGAAACCGTTTCGCAGGAGATCGTGTGATTCACGCTGGCAACCTGACCAGGCTGAATTCGTTTTTCGGCGCGATTAACTACGCTGACAACAGCAATAGGTCGATTTACCACGGAGGGGATATCTCCTTACAGCGGAGATTCGCGAAAGGCTTTAACATACAGTCGGCATTCACCTTCGGCAAGGCGATTGATCTCATGGGCGGTGCACCCGGATGTAATCGGTGTTCAGAGAATGATGCAGTTGTAGATGCATACAATCTTCGGGGTCAACGAGCTGTCTCAGAGGGAGATGTAAGCAGGCAACTTGTCTTCAATGGAGTTTGGCAGATCGCCACTTCAAGGCAATTGGGCGCTCTCGCAGAATCGTTCTTAGGCGGATGGGAATTGAGCAGCTTGGGTGTATTTTCTGGTGGATCTCCACAGTCTGTTTACAGTTCGAGCGCCGACTACAACGGCGACGGGACGTATAACGATTACCCGAACGTTCCGTCATTTGGCAAACACAAGAGCGGCTTGAAAAGATCCCAATATCTGAGCGGGGTGTTCCAGGCGTCGGACTTTCCTTCTCCTTGTCCAACTGCAGATCCTTGCGGTGTTGAAGGAAATTTGGGAAGAGATCCGTACAGAGGGCCGGGATTCGCTCAGGTGGATGCCGCATTCGCAAAGAATAACCGTGTACCATGGTTCTCTTCTGAGGGCGCACGCCTGCAATTCCGTGCTGAATTCTTTAACCTCTTCAATCGTGTTAACCTGACCGGCTGGGATACGAACCTATCCGATGGACTCTTTGGCAAGGCAACGGGCGCGCGGCAAGCGAGAACTGCGCAGCTTAGCCTGCGATTGGCGTTCTAAGGGGGACCACTGGAGGATATGGGGCACTCTCTATCCGATATTGGCTAGAGGGTGCCTCGCACGAAAGCGAACAATCATAGCGCACGGGGATAATTTATTTCATGCAGAGACGGCACTTCATCGGATCATTTGCTTCTTCAGTTTTAACCCTGAGTCTTGAGCCTTTAGATCTCTTTGATGTGAATTGTAAGGCGAAAGAGACCAATGCTAGCGTTGACGTAGACGCAGTCCGACGCGATTTCTTCTACCGACCGAAGAATGCGTGGGCTGGCGATTTTATTCCGTTTTATAAGAATGGAAGATTCCACCTGTTCTTTCTTTTGGATTGGCGCGACAAGGCCGCCCACGGGGAAGGTACTCCCTGGTTTCAGGTGAGTACAACCGACTTTGTCCACTTTGAGGAACACGGACAGATGTTGGCGCGTGGTACGGAAACGGAACAGGACCTATTTGTGTTCACCGGCTCAGTGATCGAGGCTGAAGGGAAATTCCACATTTTCTATACCGGTCACAATCCATATTTTCCAGCGCAAGGAAAGCCGCAAGAGGCAATTATGCATGCGGAGAGTGAAGACCTGCTTCATTGGCAGAAACTTCCCGGGGATGCGTTTTATGCACCCTCGGGTCGTTTCGAACGTGATGATTGGCGGGATCCCTTCGTGTTTAGGAATGAACAGGCGGGTGAATACTGGATGTTAAACGCGGCCCGATTAAAAACTGGACTTTCCAGAAGGCGCGGCTGCACTTCTCTTTGCACCTCGAAAGATCTCAAGACGTGGGATGTTCGTGAGCCATTCTGGTCTCCCAATCTCTATTTCACACATGAGTGTCCTGATCTCTTCCGTATAGGTGACTGGTGGTACCTAATATTCTCTGAGTTCTCGGATCTAGTTAGAACGCGATACAGGATGAGTCGGTCACTGAGTGGTCCCTGGTTGACCCCGGACTATGACTACTTTGACGCAAGGGCGTTCTATGCCGCGAAGACCGCGTCAAATGGTCAAAAGCGATATCTATTCGGTTGGGATCCAACGCGAAGCGAGTTCAAGGACTACCAAAGATGGGATTGGGGAGGGAACCTGATTGTCCATGAGTTAAATCAAGAGCGTGATGGAACACTCTCTGTTCGCGTGCCTGACAGTGTCGGGAGTGCATGGAAAGATGCAGTTGGCGCGAACTTTCCGACGCGCGTTGGCGACGTTTCAGTAAAAGCGAACCTGATCCGCATTGCTGCGCAAAGCTCCTACTCGTGTGCCGTGAATCGCGCGTTGCCAGATTCCTGCTACCTCGAATTCACCATGAAGTTTGCACCATCAACCAGAGGCTGCGGTCTGATGCTCAGAACCGGAGAGGACGTTGACTCAACCTACTACGCCCGATTCGAACCCCTTAGAAACCAGTTCGTATTTGATGCTTGGCCTAGAGGCAGCGGCTCTCAGCACGCAATCCCGAGTGTTGATGGGGAGCATATGCCCGATTTGACCAGGTGGATTCACTTAGATCCTGACACTCCAATCAAGGTGAAGGTCATTATCGATCGCACAATAGCCGTAATTTACGTGGCTGACCGTATAGCAATGACTACCCGAATGTATGACTTATCTGGAGGCGGCTGGGGCTTTTTTGTAAGTGAGGGCGAAGCCCAGTTCTATGACGTCAGAATAGGCGTATTAGATGCGATTTGAAAGCGACTCTACAGTGATTGAAAGCAATTCAGTTCAATCGCAGCCGAGACCGAAGAATATACCCAATGGCTTTCTGTTGAAAAACACAGTTGTTGCCGCCTTAGGGGGCTTGCTCTTCGGGTTCGACACCGCAGTGATTGCCGGTACGACATCCGACCTAAAGAGAACCTTTCATCTTTCACCATGGCTATTGGGTTTAACAGTTGCCATCGCGCTTTGGGGAACGGTATTAGGGGCGATGACGGCAGGTGTTCCTGGTGACAGATATGGAAGGAGAGATTCGCTTCGGATCTTGGCATTTCTGTACATTCTCTCGGCGGTTGGTTGCGGTGTCGCCTGGAGTTGGTTCTCTCTCGCAGCATTTCGATTCATAGAGGGGGTCGCCATCGGAGGTTCCTCTGTCTTGGGCCCTATGTATATCGCAGAAATTGCTCCGGCGAAATGGCGGGGCAGGCTTGTAGGCTTTTTCCAATTTAACGTGGTTTTCGGGATAATGCTCGCCTACTTCTCAAATTACATAATTTCGTTGTTGCACTTCGGCGAAGCTGAATGGCGATGGAAGCTCGGAATTTCCGCACTTCCAGCCGTACTGTTCTTCTGGATGCTGTTCCATATTCCGCGAAGCCCAAGATGGCTCGTAGCGAAGGGACAGATTGAGGAAGCTCGTGGAGTGATTGTGATGGGCGGATGTGAGAACCCAGCAGAAGATCTTCTAGCGATTGAAGAGTCACTTCATCGAGAGAGAAGTTCGGATGAATCCCTCTTTTCGAGGAGGTATCTATTCCCAGTGTTCTTGGCGGTCACCATTGGAATGTTCAATCAGCTTTCGGGCATCAACGCAATTCTGTATTACTTGAATGACATCTTCGCTGACGCTGGGTTCAGCAGCCTCTCTTCCAATATCCAGAGTGTCTGTATAGGGACAACACTCTTAGTCTTCACTTCGGTCGGCATGCTAGTCATCGACCATTTTGGCCGCAAGAAGCTTCTTTTAGTTGGCTCCATTGGTACCAGTGTTTGTTTAGCGGGCGTAGCAGTCGTGTTCTTTACCCACCAACATACACGACTTCTGCTTTGGTATTTGATTGGGTATATCGCTTTCTTCGCTCTCTCTCAGGGGGCCGTGATCTGGGTGTACATCAGCGAAGTGTTTCCAAACCACGTTAGAGCCAAGGGACAAAGCCTCGGGAGTTTCTCGCATTGGTTTATGAATGCAATTATCTCCGCCGTATTTCCGATTATGGCTGAATCATCGGGAGGGTACCCATTCCTTTTTTTCTCTGGAATGATGATCCTTCAGTTTGTCGTAGTCCTCTGCTTTTATCCGGAGACCAAGGGGTTAAGGCTCGAAGATCTCGAGCACAAACTCGCCGTTAGGCGAATGGGCTGAAGTGAACCGATTATGTGTTACCGCTGCAAAAATGACAAAGCATTATCACTTCGCGGAAATGCGCTCAGGAATACCAGCCGTCTTCTATCAAAAGTTACCGGCTAATGCGCGGAGTGAGAGGTCTTCGTGAATTACTTTTAATTTTCGGATAGGGTGGACAAAAACGCGCTTCTGGAGTTCAAGTAATGCGAATCAACATGTCTGGGCAGATTGCTTTAGTTCTGATTGGTGTGCTTCTTGTGTTGCCGTATCAATCCCAGGGGCTCGTGGCTCGCTCGTCTGACCGGGGAGAGAAGTCTCCAAATGTGACCGGACGATGGCTTTGGTCCCATCCAAATCCAAATGATGGCACAACCTTAATGAGCTACTTCGAGATTAACCAGAATGGCTCATTGATATCGGGACACGCGGAGCTTCCTTGGGGCGGGACGACCGAATTTGCCTATGGGCGAATAAGCGGAAGCGAGATTTCGTTTCGAGTAGGTACGGGCAAATCTTCGGTCGTATTTCGTGGAACCGTGGACGGCATGAAGATGAGGTTGGCTAGAACAGAGGCCGGGAAAACGATTCAGGTCAAGTTAAGCAAGTTGGCGGCCGAAAAGAGCAACTATCCGACTGGAGAAACTCTTCCAGTAATCAGATCACTGCCATATAACGGTTTGGCCGTCACTCCGCCAATGGGCTGGAACGCCTGGAACCATTTTCACGATTTCATCAATGACCGAATGGTACGAGGAGTCGTAGAGGCTATGGTGTCATCCGGCATGCGAGACGCTGGTTATATTTACGTCAACATCGACGATGAATGGGCGGGAGAGCGTGATGACAAAGGCATTATTCATTCCAACCGCAATTTCCCGGACATGAAGGGTCTAGCAGATTTTGTTCACAATAAAGGAATGAAGATTGGACTCTACTCTTCGCCCGGACCGCAGACTTGCGAGGGTCATGTCGGTTCGATGCATCACGAAGATGACGACGCACGAACGTTTGCGGGTTGGGGAATCGACTACCTAAAGTATGACTGGTGTAGTGCATCCTTCGTGTATTCCGACAAAGATATGCGCGCGGTCTATCAGAAGATGGGCGCCGCATTGCAAAAGACTGGTCGTCCGATCGTATTCAGTCTCTGCCAATACGGAAGAGAAAATGTCTCAACGTGGGGTTCACAAGTCGGGGGAAATCTGTGGAGAACCACCCCCGATGTTCAGGACAATTGGTCATCAGTACTAGGCATTTGGGAAAGCCAGCACGCGATTGCGAGTGCAAATTCACGAGGCGGTTGGAACGATCCAGACATGCTTGAGGTTGGCAATGGAAAAATGTCGCAACAAGAGTATCGGACACACTTCACATTGTGGGCTTTCCTGTCTGCACCTCTCATATCAGGAAACGATCCAAGGTCGATGAGCCCGTCTACGAGGGAGATATTGACCAACCATGAGGTCATCTCAATCGATCAAGATTCGCTCGCTGCTGAGCCTCTGCGAATTGCACAATCCGGGGGGGTCGAGACATGGATGAAGCCCCTTTCGGGAGGCGGATTCGCGCTACTCTTCCTGAATACCGGGAATCATGAGAGGCTCGTTAAAGCCGCTTGGAATACTCGAGAAACAGAGGCCCCGATTGAAGCGCGAGATCTGTGGTCCCATAAGAACTTCATAATTCCTGGGCAACTTGAAGCTGTCCTGCCCTCCCACGGGGTTAAATTATTGCGGTTGCCAAAATCGGCAAAGCCACCGATGTCGATCTCGACATTTGGAAAGTGATGCAGGTTCTAAGCCAAAATATAATTGACACGAAGATGGCCGATTCAATGCTTTCTCGAGAGAATTGCCGCTCAGTTCTTGACCACCTAAGATTTCCTTATAAAAGGGATCCGCATAAGGCTCCTTTCAGCGGTACAGGGTACAGAGAGCAACATTGAAGTGGATTGAAACATAATAGGTATACTCATTAATGATTATGACAAAGAGAGTATTTGGGAATTCTCGTTTGACTTCAACACCTCGCGCGGGTCTTCATCATAAGATCGCTCGCAAGATTGGTTCGCTTATCGCAAGAGGGAGTTTAGCGCCGGGAGAGGTGCTACCAAATGAAACATCTCTTGGAATCAAATTCGGGGTGAGCAGAACCGCACTGAGAGAAGCAATGAAGGTACTTGCATCAAAGGGGCTAATCGAAGTGCGCCGCAAAACGGGGACCCGAGTCCGGCCATCGACCGATTGGAACCTTCTTGATCCGGACGTTCTGTCCTGGTTGTTTTCAGGTCCTGAGGTCCCGGGGACCTTGATAGACCTTATGGACGTGCGCAAAACAGTAGAACCTGCCAGCGCGCGTATGGCCGCGGGACGTGCTACCGAAGAAAACTTGAGGGAGATTGAAGGCGCTCTTCAGGGAATGGAACTTGCAATCAATGATCTGCCTTCGTCGATCGAACCCGATCTTCAATTCCATCTTGCCATTCTGAAGGCAACTCACAACATTTTCATGAAACCATTTGGTGCCCTGATCCAAACAGCATTACGGGCAAGTTTTAAGATCACAAGTAGCGATCAGGAGGCATACGAACGAACGCTTGCTTTGCATCGCGCTGTTTTTGTGGCGATCAAATCGCGAAATGAAAGGGAGGCTGAAGGAGCAATGATTTTAGTGCTTGCTCAAACCTCTAAAGATATGGAGGTCACGATATCGCGAACTCCGGCCGTCCGGTGACCTCGCCGTCCTACAAGATGGATGAGAGCTACACCCAACCGGCGTCGATGGTATAGCTCTGACTGGTGATAGCCGAGCTGTCATCTGCGGCCAAGAATAGTACAAGGCGTGCCACCTCTTCTGGAAGGATCATTCTCTTTAATGCCTGATTTGCCAGTACCTCTGCCGTGTATTCCTCAGTTAACCACAGGCGTTTTTGCCGGTCAGTGAGCACAGCACCAGGCATGATCGAATTGACCCTGATGTTATCTTTCCCAACTTCGTGCGCGAGAGTTCGCGTCATTCCCACAATCGCAGCTTTTGCCGTGACGTAAACGGATTGATGTATTGAAGGAATGACCCATCCTATTGAGCTCAAATTGATGATGGCGCCGCGCATGGCTTTCTGCATGCCAGGGATCACACACTGCGAAGCAAAAAACTGGTGCCTCAGATTGACCGCGATCATAAAATCCCAGAACTCGGTAGTCACATCCAGGAACTCATGCCGCGTGTCGTTCCCCGCATTGTTGACCAGTACATCCACGGTACCTAAATGATCTAGAATGCTGTTGATCGTTTGCCGCAAGCTGGAAATATCGGTGAGATCACAACTATGAAACACGGGAACATGAAGTGATGACTCAAGACGGAGAACTAGTAAATCCGCGGCCTCTTTCTGTACATCGAGGAAGCATATCTTCGCTCCCTGCGCCGCAAAACCTTCGACTACAGCCTCACCAATTCCGGTTGCGCCGCCCGTAACTATCACAACCCGATCACGCAGGCTTGGGTACGTCCCGAATTTGCCCTTGCTTTCCATGACCTAGGTCTCCCAGGCGCTCAGTGTGCTTCGCGTGTTACCGCCGCTCCGCGGCAGCCTACCAAGAAGTCGAAATCTGCACCCTGCGAGGCCTGCATGACATGCTGGATGTACATATGTTGGTATCCACTCGTCGCAACGAGAGGAGGAGCAGTCCATTTGGACCGGCGCAGGTTGAGTTCAATGTCCGAGACGTCGAGATGCAATCGCCTTCCAGGGACGTCGAGTTCGATAAAGTCCCCGTCTCGAACGAGGGCTAAAGGGCCCCCTTCGGCCGCTTCAGGGCAAACGTGAAGCACAACTGTCCCATACGCTGTCCCGCTCATTCGAGCATCCGAGATCCGGACCATATCGCGAACGCCCCGCTCAAGCAACTTCTTGGGCAGGCCCATATTTCCAACTTCGGGCATTCCGGGATAGCCTTTCGGCCCACAATTCTGCAACACCAGGACAGATTTCTCGTCGACCGTAAGGTCGGGATCGTTAATTCGAGATTTGTAGTCTTCGATATCCCGGAATACGACAGCTGCTCCACGATGTTGCATGAGGGACTGTGAAGCCGCAGACGATTTCAGAATTGCGCCGTCCGGAGCGAGATTGCCACGCACGACAACAATGCCTCCATGTTTGACCAACGGATTATCGAACTGTCGAATCAACTCCCCATTCCAGACTGGCGCCTCCATCACATTTTTGGCTATGGACGCCCCCGTCACTGTCAGGGCATCCGAGTGAATTAATCCCTGTGAGTTCAGAATCCGAATTACCGCTGGGAGCCCTCCAGCATAGTAAAAGTCCTCCATCAGGAACCTTCCTGACGGCATCAGATCAACGATTGTTGGAACGTTGCTGCCAAGCCGATCCCAGTCATCGAGTGTCAACGGAACTCCGACGCGGCCAGCAATCGCAAGAAGATGAATGACAGCATTCGTTGAGCCGCCGATCGCTCCATTTACTCGAATGGCATTTTCAAACGCGCCGCGAGTGAGGATCTTCGAGATCTTCACATCTTCGAGGACCAATTCCACGATTCGCCGGCCTGCCATATGGGCCAGGACACCTCGCCTTGAGTCCACAGCAGGAATTGCGGCATTCGAGCGCCTCGACCATAGAAGCCATCGTGGAAGCTGTCCCCATTGTCATGCACGAGCCCGCGGAACGGGACATGCACGCTTCGGCCTCGCTAAAATCGTCTTGAGACAGAGTTCCAGCTTTAAGCTCCTCACTAAAACGCCAGACGTCGGTGCCCGAGCCAATATCTCGACCGCGGTACTTTCCATTCAGCATTGGTCCGCCCGAAACCACGATGGCAGGGAGATCGCAGCTCGCTGCCCCCATCACGAGTGAGACCGTGGTTTTATCGCAGCCGCATAGAAGAATGGCGCCGTCTATTGGATTCGCGCGAAGGCTTTCTTCCACATCCATGCTCACGAGATTGCGAAAGAGCATGGCAGTTGGTCGTAGCGTCGATTCTCCCGTGGACATAACCGGGAACTCGAGTGGAAGGCCGCCCGCTTCCCAAACGCCCCGCTTCACGTGATCTGCGAGAACACGCAAATGTGCGTTGCAGGGGGTCAATTCTGACCAGGTATTACAGATGCCGATTACCGGACGGCCATCGAACACGTGCGATGGAAAGCCCTGGTTCCGCATCCATCCTCGGTGGATAAAGCTGTCCTTATCGTTCCTTCCGAACCATTCAGCCGATCGGAGTTTTCGCGAGACACATGACATTTGGCGTCTCCTATTCTGGGGTGGGTCGGTTCGTCCGTCCCTCATCATCGCTTTCGACTATAGAGTATACATATGATGATTCAATAATGTAAGATCGTAGTCTAACTCTTGGTTTCATCCAATCGAGGAACTGAATGAACCGGATTGATCTTTCGAACCGGCACGCGATCGTCACCGGAGCAGCGCGGGGTATCGGCTTGGCGATTTCAAAGCGACTTCTCGATTCCGGCGCTTCGGTTGCGCTATGGGATCGCGATCAGTTGCTTCTAAGTGACGCGCTAGAAGTAATACATGCTGGAGATCGTCTCTCGGCAGAGTCGATCGATGTTACGGACCCGGAGAGCGTAGATGCCGGTGTGGCATCATCCATCAGGACTTTTGGGAACATCGACATCCTCGTTGCCAATGCCGGCGTAGCGGGGCCCAACAATGTGACCTGGGAATACCCGATTGACGTTTGGGAGGAAATCATTCGTGTCAATCTGAGCGGCGTCTTTCTCTGTTGCCGCTCGGTAGTCCCATACATGATCAAGCACGGATATGGCCGGATTGTGAATGTTGCCTCGATCGCAGGCAAAGAGGGCAACCCAAACGCTTCTGCGTATAGCGCCTCAAAAGCGGGCGTAATTGCGCTTACAAAGTCCCTTGGCAAGGAGACGGCCGAAAAGAACATTGCGGTGAATTGCATCACGCCCGCTGCCGCGAAAACCCGGATCTTCGACCAGATGACGCCCGAGCACATTGATTTCATGCTTCGCCGGATCCCCCGCAAGCGATTCCTCGAACTCGATGAAGTTGCGGCCATGGTTGCCTGGCTCGTGTCTGAAGAGAACTCCTTCACCACCGGGGCAGTCTTCGATCTTAGCGGCGGGCGCGCAACATATTGATCGCGATTATGGGACGCAAGTTCCGATGCCAGTAAAAAAACGCACTTCTGTCTCGAGAGGTTTGCACTCGTGCTTCAGCGGAGAGTTATAGTCCAGTGAAATGGAAAACCCAATTGTGTGGAGATGTCGAAATGGTCGCCGACTATGCTTGCGCAGTCGGTGAGAACCCGCTCTGGCATGTGAAGGGGCGACACCTCCTGTGGACCGATATAACTCGGGGGCGATTGTTCAGATTTGATCCGGCCCTGAACCAACACGAGCCGTTTTGCGAGGGAAGACCAATTGGTGGCTTCACCATTCAGGAAGATGGATCCCTCCTGCTCTTCAAAGATCGCGGAACAATCACGTGTTGGAATAACGGTCAGGAAGTGACCCTGATTGAAGATATAGCGGAAGAGAAGGAATTGAGATTCAACGATGTGATTTCGGATCCCGCCGGTCGCGTCTTCTGCGGAACATACACTGATGGCAAATTGGGAAGACTATATCGGCTCGACAAAGACGGCACCCTGACGAGATTAATTGACAAGGTCGGCTGTTCGAATGGGATGGCATTCACTCTAGATTGCAAGAAGCTGTTTTATATCGATTCTCTTGCCCGTTCGATCTATCAATTCGATTACGACGCGGCGGATGGCGCCATTGGAAACCAGCAAGTCTTCTACTCCGTGCCGGAATCGTATGGATTGCCAGATGGATGCACGGTCGACTCCGAAGATCACTTGTGGGTGGCCTTCTGGGATGGCTCGGCGATCAGACGGCTGGATCCGACGGGCCGTGTCGAATCCACGATCGAAATCCCGGCCCGGAAGGTCACGAGCCTAACGTTTGCCGGTCCTCATTGCAAGGATATATACGTCACAAGTGGGGGCGGTGAAAACAGATCCGAAGGCGACCCAATGGCAGGTGCACTCTTTCGGCTCCAATGCAGTGTTCGCGGCAGGCTCGAATATCTTTCGAAGATCAAAGTGCCAAATGCGACTACGTAATCTGCGCATCGAGAAGGAGTGCTTATGAAGCTGGTTCGTTATGGAGACCCAGGCGAAGAAAAACCAGGCGTGCTCAATGCAGCAGGCACGATCAGCGACTTGTCGGCGGTAATTCCCGATTTGCACGGGCCTGAATTGACCGCGGATTCTCTTGCGCGATTGGCCAAGCTTGACTTAGCGTCGCTGCCAAGGGTTCGCAACTCCGTGAGGATCGGACCCTGTATTGCGTCCGTGGGCAAGTTCATCTGTATAGGGCTTAACTATTCGGATCATGCTGCCGAATCTGGAATGGCTGTGCCTTCGGAACCGGTTGTGTTTATGAAGGCGACCTCTGCGATTTGCGGGCCCAATGACAACGTTGAACTTCCAACAGGGTCAGTTAAGTCTGATTGGGAGGTTGAACTTGGTGTTGTCATTGGCACGAAAGCTAAAAATGTGTCGGAAGAAACCGCTCTGTCTCATGTCGCAGGATATTGCGTAGTGAACGATCTCTCGGAACGAGCCTTCCAGCTCGAGGGAACGGGCCAATGGGTAAAGGGCAAGAGTGCAGACACATTCGGTCCGATTGGCCCCTGGCTCGTGACGATCGACGAGGTCCCCAATCCGCAGGACCTCCACTTGTGGCTCGAAATTGACGGGCACAGGTTTCAAAACGGATCTACGCGCACGATGGTATTCGGTGTTGCTTATCTCGTCAGCTACCTGAGCCGATTCATGACTCTCCACCCCGGCGACATTATTTCAACGGGCACACCTCCGGGCGTCGGCCTCGGACAAAAGCCTCCGGTTTACCTGAGACCCGGCAACATCATTCAGCTTGGGATCGACGGGTTGGGCGAACAGCGTCAGCTCGTTGTTGCTTCTGAGGCGAGCTACTGATGCGGAAGCTTCTTGAGCCTGACGTGATGCGACTTGCGCCTGTGGGCCACACGCCGACGCATGACCGCGCACCGGAAAGCATTGCACTCGGAAGCCCCAAGTGGCTTAGGGACGATCTTACCGGAATCGTTGGAGCGGAAGACGTACATTCCCGCGCGATCGACCTGATCAGGTACGCATCAGACGCAAGCCCTTATCGCATGTTCCCGAAGATCGTGGTGTCGCCGCGAACGGTCGATCAAGTCGCGGAGATATTCGCCTATGCCCAGAGGAAGAAGATCTCAGTAACGATCCGTTCGGCGGGTTCGAGTCTCAGTGGCCAATCGCAGGGGGATGGCATTCTCGTGGATGCGCGGAAGCACTGGGCAGGAGTGACAGTCGAACGGGGCGGCCAGCGACTTCGAGCACGACCGGGAACCGTGATGTTTCGCGCCAACCTTGCGCTTTATCCATATGGATACCGGCTCGGCCCTGACCCGGCCAGTTCCGGCGTTGCCACTGTGGGAGGCGTGATTGCCAACAACGCGAGCGGAATGTGCTGCGGCACCATCCAGAATTCGTATCGCACTCTCGAATCGCTTTCGTTTCTCTTACCATCTGGGACCCGCATCAACACAGCTGAGCTAGATGCCGAAGAGCGATTCAAGCTTGCAGAAGCCGAATTGGCGGCTGGTCTCCTGGATATCAAACGCGAGCTTGAGGTTGACCCGGAACTTTCTGAACGCGTCAGAAGGAAATTCAGGATTAAGAACACTACCGGCTACCACATGGGAGCTTTCCTGGATGAGGCTACGCCTCTCAATATCTTTCGAAAGCTGCTGGTCGGATCGGAAGGAACCTTGGCCTTCATCTCCGAGGGTGTGTTCGAAACGGTTCCCGATGATCGCTTCCGTCTGACGGCCTTCCTCATCTTCCCGGACATGGTATCAGCTTGCAATGCAGTAGAGCCCTTCGTGGCACAAGGCGCGGCTGCTGTAGAACTCTGTGATCGCGAATGCTTAAGGGCTGTAGAAGGCAGGCCTGGCGTGCCGGAGCGATGGAAATCTCTTCCGACCAACGCGACTGCCCTCCTTGTGGAGTTCCGTGAATCGACACCTGAGGACACGGATCAAGCACGCGACAATGCGTCAGCAGTTCTTGAGAGCCTCCCCCTCATTGAAGCGGCCGAATTTACGACTGATCCGCATCTCGCCGAGCAGTACTGGGCAGTCCGCCACGGTCTATTGACCTCGATCGGCGGGGCGCGTCCGAGGGGCACCTCACTCATCCTTGAGGACGTATGCTTCCCTCTGCATAGACTTGCACATGGCGCTCTCGATCTGCAGAACTTGTTCTCGAAGCACCGTTATCACGGAATTGTCTTCGGACACGCCTCGGCGGGGAATCTCCACTTTCTCATCACGCCACCACTCAATTGTGAAGCCGACGTGCGTCGCTTTGATGGCTTCTTGCGCGATGTCGTCGATCTGGTGACAAAGAAATATGACGGCTCCCTGAAGGCGGAACATGGAACTGGCCGAAATATTGCGCCATTTGTTGAAGAGGAGTGGGGACCAAAGCTGACCGCAATGATGTGGAGGATCAAACACATGGCGGACCCGCACAACATTCTGTCACCCGATGTGGTGCTGACCCGAGATAAGACTGCGCACCTTCGCTACTTGCAGACTCTGCCGGCGGTCGAAACCGAGATCGATAAGTGCATTGAGTGCGGCTTCTGCGAGCCTGTGTGCCCGAGCCGGAACATCACGACAACTCCCCGTCAGCGGATTGTCCTTCGCCGCGAAATGATGCGCCAAACGGCAAATTCTCCCCTCAGCACAGCGATTCTGCAGGAATACGAATACGATGCGATTGAAACCTGCGCAGGTGATGGCAGTTGCGCCTTAGCCTGTCCGTTGGACATCAACACGGGGAGCCTCATGAAATCATTCCGGCATCAGGAGCACAGCCGGGCCCAAGAGTATGTTGCGCTTAAAATCGCAGAGAATTGGTCCACCGCAGAGAAAGTTGGGCGAATTGCGTTGAAGGTTAACCGACTGACGGATGGTCTCTTTGGAAGCGCATTCGTTGCAGAAGGCGCTTTGAAGGGAGCGCGAACGATCTTCAGCAAAGACCTGGTACCTACACTGCTGCCGGGCATTCCTTCTGCAGCTTCACCGAACGTGCCGCTCACATCTAGAGCCGGCGCAGTTGCGGTCTATTTCAATGCGTGTGTCAATCGTATCTTTGGATCCTCGCGCGCGAACGAGAAACAAAGTCTCGCTGAAGCTCTGGTTGCCGCTTCTTCTCGTGCAGGTTTGCCGGTCTGGATCCCCGATGACCTCGCGGGAACATGTTGTTCGACGGTGTGGCATTCCAAGGGCTATGAAGATGGCAATCGCTTCATGGCCAACAAGATTGTGGAGAGAATGTGGGCTTGGTCCGACCGAGGCAAGCTGTCCATCGTTTGCGATGCGAGCTCTTGTACGTTCGGAATCCTCAGCGAGATCCGGCCCTACTTGACCTCCGTCAACGCCGAGCACCACCAGCAACTGACGGTTCTCGACTCGATTGCATGGGCGCACGATTACCTATTGCCAAGGCTCACTGTGTTTCGAAAAGTCGATTCAGTCGCCATTCACGCCTCGTGTTCCTTGCAACATCTCCAGTTGGACGCGAAACTCCAGAAGCTAGGCGAGGCTCTTGCACGGAAAGCGGTTACGCCGATCCATTCCAGTTGTTGCGGTTTTGCTGGAGATCGCGGCTTTCTGCATCCCGAGCTGACTCAGTCAGCCACATTGGAGCAGGCCCGCGAATTGAGCGAAGAGCATTTCGACAGGTATGTATCCAGCAACCGCACATGCGAACTCGGCATGAGTTTAGCGACCAAGCAGGACTACCAGTCTGTTATTTTCTTGCTCGAGGAGTTGACCCGACGAGAGCAGCGCTAGTTCGCGCCGCGCTTCGCCAGTGGATAGTTTGTATGTTATCTCAACTTCTTAGGTGCTGATCTGTTACTCACAATCGTTACGCGGAGCCGTTTAACGGGCAGGGGGCCACGGATTTCAGTTGTTCACTTCAAGCCAAGCCACTCTTTAACAACGATAAATGATGCGAATGATCCATTTCTAGGTTCTTTTTCGCCCGAAGTGGATTGCTTTGATTGACGGCCAAGACCAGTTTTTGCCATACTATGTTCACCTTAGTAGGCGAGCGAGTTCGCTCATAAAGAGAAACCAGAGCTTCACGCGAAGCCGGTGCCTACGCCCATAGAGACAATTGAGCTGATTAGCCCGTTCAGGGAGAGAACTCCTGTTTCGGTGTCATCATTGTCGCCTTCTATTGGGTGCCAGGCTAAGAGCGCCTCCCATTTAGCAGCCAGCTTTACGACCAAGTGGCTGCCCTGCGAAAAAGCGAACTTCAAGCCCTTGGGCTCCTTCGCTTTTGAGGCTTCGACTCACCATGCGTAAAAGTAAGCTTGGAATTAAGTCATCTACACCGCCCGGCATGGCTTGGGACGGTACGATCAAAACAGTTCAACCGATCGCACTCGAATCGCAAAAAATCGTGCGTGAATTCCTTTCCGTCAAAGAGGCCAAGGCCCTTACCGGTATCAGCGACTGGACATGGCGCGAATGGGCAGAGATTGGAAAATGCGCCAGCGTCAAGATTGGCCATCGACTCTTGATTCCTGTTTCTGAAATCCAGCGCCTGCTGTTGGAGGGGCTGCGACCTGCGTGCAAGAACGTCGCTGACCGAGAGGGGGTGAGCGATGAGCAAATTTGGAATTGAAGCACTCCCTCCAGAAACCCTCAAGATGCTCGACCTCGGAATGAGGTTGTTCCCGGTTGTCGCTAGAGAGAAACACCCGCTCATCTCCGAGTGGCAAAAAAAGGCGACAACTGATCGGGGACAGATTGACCGGTGGGCCAAAGAGTTCGTCGGATGCAACTGGGGCATTGCCACTGGCCGCGCGTCCGGATGTTTTGTCGTCGATGTCGATGGAGATGCGGGCTTCGCATCCGTGAAGACCTGGCACAATGAGCACGGCGAGAGTTGGGGAAATACGTTACTCGCCGATACGGGTAAAGGCCGTCATCTTTATTACAGGTTCCCTCCAGATGTGAAGGTACGCAACAGTGCTGGGAAGATTGCCCCCGGTATCGACATTCGTGGCGAGGGCGGTTATGTAGTATCACCGGGCAGTGTTCATCCGTCCGGGAGTCTCTACTGCATCAAGATAGAACTTCCGATTGTTGAAGCTGAACAATGGCTTCTCGAATTGATCCTCAATCGGCGACCGAAGAGCGAGATAAAAGCCGAAAGGACTGCACTGGCCGTTGTCTCGGCTCCTTCGCAGGTAGAAGTGGGAGAAGGGGGGCGTAATAGCACTCTCACGATGCTGGCCGGAGGTATGCGTCGAAAGGCCATGGCATATGAATCCATTGCGGCAGGTCTGGTAGCGGAAAATCAAAAGCGGTGCAAGCCCCCCTTGGAAGAGGATGAAGTCCTAGAGATTGCCCGCTCTGTATCGCGCTACGCGCCCGACTATGAACCACCGATGACCGAGATCGGTTTCAAAGAGGCATTTGTCACGGAGTGCGGAGCAGATATTTGCATCGTTGACGGGAAAGAGTGGCACGTTTGGGAACAAGTCCAGCGGGGTGGTCGATGGAAGGTAGATGTAACGCGAGAGATTGAGGATCGCGTCCAACGCTTTCTGCGAGTACAAGCGAGCTTTTCTGAAAATGTGCGTCAAGCAGCCGCCATCGCGAGCACTTACATGGTGCAGAATGTCGTCAAGTTGGCGCGGTCGGATCGGCGAGTTGCAGTCACGAGGGATCGTTTCGACTCGAACCCAATGGTGCTGAACACTCCGAACGGTCTGATTGATCTTGCCAACAACACTTGCCGGGAGACAACGCGGGGGGACTATTGCTCAAAGATCACCACTGTTGGTCCAGAGTCAATGCCCACGCCCCTCTGGCAATCGTACCTTGACACTTTCCATCCCGACATTGAGCGGCAGCGCTTCCTTCAACGTTTCTTTGGATACTGCCTGACCGGCGATACACGTGAACAGGTTCTTGTGTTTGGATACGGGCCTGCAAAGAATGGAAAGTCAACCTGCTTGAGTGTCATCGCGTGGATCATGGGGCAATATGCGACCACACCAAGCATGGATGCGTTCATCTCAGATGACCATCATTCGCGGCACCCGACAGATTTGGCCGCGCTTGTTGGTGCTCGTCTCGTCGTAGCTGCTGAAACCCAAGAAGGCAGATGGTGGGACGAAGTCAAAGTTAAACAGTGTACGGGCGGCGATCGCATCGCGGCCCGGTTCATGCGTCAGGACTTCTTCACGTTTCAACCGCAATTCAAGCTGTTCTTCGTCGGCAACCACAGGCCTCGTATTCGGACCGTTGATGAGGCAATGCGTCGCCGATTCCTTATCGTCCCATTCGATGTGACTCTTCCCGACAACAAGAGAATCAGGGGATTCGAAGAACTCCTCAAGGCCGAAGGCCCAGGAATACTGGCATGGATGATCGATGGAACCAAAGCCTGGTTGAATGGAGAATTTGCGCTGGATGCAGATCGTGGAAATACGTCGGTTCAAGTCCAGCCACCGGGGCTGCTTCCGCCGGAATCCGTCCTGGCTGCGTCGCAGGAGTATATGGAGGCCGAGGACACTCCGGGCCAATGGTTTGAGGAGTGTGCGCAGAGCAAGCCTGGGGGGTGGACGCTCATCAAGCTGTTGTATCGGAGTTACACAGAATGGACAAAGGAGAACGGGCTGAATGAGTGGTCTAACAAGCGCTTTTCCAATTGGCTTTCAGAGCAGCCGGGTATCCGATCCGAAAAGCGCGGAGGGGGTCTCAGAGGCTACAGAGGAATCGCCCTCAAAGAACACCCCATGTAACCCGCGGCTCAGCGGGCGGGTCGGGCGGATTACCTCTTTTGGAGCCTTACGCACCATAGATGGCGCGTAGGAAGGAAGCCGGGGAAATCGGCCCTATCCGCCCGGACGCGCCGGAACGAGCGCGGGACCGACGCTAGCCGGAAAAATCGGTCCGAACCGAAATATCGCGGAACAAATCTCGGAGCGCCTAGAGCCTTTTTACGGGCCGGGCCGGGTCTGCCGAGCGAGATAAGCTCCTAAGCCTGATTCAGGCTGAGGCGAACAAAAAGAAGGAGAAGACTGATGACGGCGGAAGAGATTCGCGAAATGCATTGGACTCTTAGAGATTCTGAGGCCGAGAACCTGTTTAGGATGTTGCGCGAGATCGGAGCACAAATAGCTGAATTAAGGGAGTTTTTGGGGAGGATCGGCCCCGTAGCGGCCCCTAAATCAAGATCTCAAAAGTAACCAACCTATTATAAATAATTTACAGATGTTGTTATCGCCGGGAAACGGCGATAGTTGTAGCGTCGAAGCCCCGGTTGGCGTTTAATTTCTATAGCGGTTGCCCGCCGGGGCAGG
>Ga0207639_10000551_pt1 | contig 25713 bp, 25 predicted proteins | sample KBSCornC32_FD_184299 | JGI IMG/M metagenome (GOLD analysis project Ga0207639, IMG submission 184299) | Corn rhizosphere microbial communities from Kellogg Biological Station, Michigan, USA - KBS Corn C3-2 (SPAdes) (version 2) | ecosystem: Host-associated > Plants > Roots > Rhizosphere > Soil ...
TCGGGCCGCAGCGGCGTCACCGTGCGCTTGACCTCGGCCCAAAGATGCCAGTCCCGCAAACGGGGTCCGCCGATGACGCTGCGCTTCGACATGCGGGGGGCCGGCTATTCGAGCTGGTTGGTGGCCACCAGCTTCCAATTGGGGTCGCGCGACTTGGGGTTGCGGGCAAACGTCCACTCGTCGGCGATGGTCTTGATCTGGTCGGCCGTGCCGTCGACGACGCTGCCATCCTTGGCGTGCGTCACAGACACGACTTCGGCGTGGAATTGCACGGTGACGAGGGCGTTCCGGCGGTCGATCGCCGCATGGGAAATGTCGACCTTGGGCAGGCCGACGAAGGTGAAATCGACCTTCTCGCCACGGCCCTCGCGCCCCGACATGGCGTGCTCGAAGCCGTCATAGACGTCCTTCTCGAGCAAATTCTTCAGCGTCTTGCGGTCGCCCTGGGCAAAGGCGGTGAGCACCATCTCGTAGGCGGCCTTGGCGCCCTCGAGGAAAGTCTTGGGGCTGAAGGTCGGATCGGCAGCGACGATCGCGTTGAACCCGTCGGCCAGTTCCTTGTCGCCGGCGGCAAACTGCTCGATCTCGGCGGCAAGCTTGCGCTGGCGCACCTCCTCGTCGACGCGCGCGGCATCCTGCGGGCGGGGCCGGAGCGTCACGATATCGGCGGCGGCCTTGGTCTCCGGGGCGGGCTCGGCCTTGTTCTGCTCGACCGGCGGCCGCTCATGGCCGACGCGCGTTCCCAAGACCTGCCGCAGCCGCAGCAGCACCAGGATGGCGACGCCGATGACGATGAGGGTCGGAATGTCGAAGAACTCGTCCATGAAACTCACTTTGGCCTGTGCGATGGGACGGGCGCCGTCGCTAAATCCCGAACCAAGCCTATATATAGGGAAAGCCTCACCCTGAAACCAGTTCACGATTGGGCGAAGGAAAACCGCTATCGGCAGAAAGGGTTACATGATCGGCCGGCTGCTCTTCATCGGCTTCGTGGCGCTCCCGCTGGTCGAGATCGCGCTCTTCATCGTTGTCGGGCAGGCGCTGGGCCTCTGGGCGACGCTGGCGCTGGTCGTGCTCTCGGCCCTGCTTGGCGCAGCAATCCTCCGCCATCGCGGCCTCGCGCGGCTTCGCGACATCCAGGCGATGATGGGGCGCGGGCAATTGCCGGGCCGGGCGCTGGCGGATGCGGCGCTGATCAGCGCCGCGGGCGTATTGCTGCTGGTGCCGGGGTTCTTCACCGACCTCGTCGGGCTGCTGCTGCTCTTGCCGTTCTTCCGCACGTTGATCTATGCGCTCGTCCTCACCCGGCTCGTCCCGACGGTCGTCACGCGACCCGCGGCGGGTCCCGATTCCGGTCCGCGCACGATCGAGCTCGATCCCGAACGGTTCCGGCCCCGTCCCGACTGACCCGCCTGCCGTTCTTGTTCGGCCGGCGCAAAAGTGCTAGCGAGCGCCCATTCTTCTCGAACGGAACCCGAAATGGCCGACGACGACAACAGCGCGCAGAACGCTCAGCCCTCCATGGCCCTCATCGGGCAGTACATCCGCGACCTGTCGTTCGAGAGCCCGGGCGCGCCGGGGAGTATCATGCTCGGCTCGGGCGCCCCGACGTTCACGATCAACGTCGATGTCGATGTGCGCAAGCAGGCGGACGAGGTCTATGCCGTCGAGCTCAAGCTCGGCGCCAAGGCCGATCGCGACAGCAATGTGCTGTTTGCCGTCGAGCTCCTCTATGGCGGCGTCTTCCGCATCCGCAACATCGTCGAGCCGCAGCTCTCGCAGCTGTTGATGATCGAATGCCCGCGGCTGATCTTCCCCTTCGCCCGCCAGGTGCTTGCCAACGTCACCCAGCAGGGCGGCTTCCCGCCGGTGATGATCGATCCGATCGATTTCGGCTCGGTCTACATGCAGAAGATGCAAACGCTGCAGGCGGCGCAGGCCAATCCGGCCGGCAATCCCTCGAACGTCAACTGAGGGCAGGCGCGCCGCGAGGCGCGCTATTCGGCCGCGGCGACGACGACTTCGTAGTAGTGCCAGAGCGGCTCGGGACCGAGGGTCTTGAGCAGGGCGGCGTGCGCCTCGAGCGTTGCGGCGTCGAGCCGGCTCGGCAGCGGCGTCGGCCGCTGGCGCGCGGGCAGCCGGGCCACCGCGACGCTTTCGACAATGATCGAGTCGCTGGTGAGCGCCAGGCCGACCTGCCGGCCGCCAATCAGCTCGAGATAAACCTCAGCCAGGATCTCGCTGTCGAGCAGCGCGCCGTGCAGCGTGCGCTCGGAATTGTCGATGCCATAGTGCTTGCAGAGCGCATCGAGACTGACGCGGGCGCCCGGGTGGACCTTGCGGGCGAGCTCGACGGTATCGATCACCGCGTTGGCGAGCTGCCGGCGCTGCACGCGCGTATGCTCGGCATTGAGGAAGGCGATATCGAAGGCCGCGTTGTGGATGATGAGCGTGGCGTCGCCGACGAACTCATCGAATTCGGCCGCCACCTGCGCATATTTTGGCTTGTCGCGCAAAAATTCGTCCGAGAGGCCATGCACTCGGAACGCCTCCTCGGGCATCGGCCGCTCGGGATTGACGTAGCGGTGGAAATGCCGGCCGGACGGGATGTGGTTGATGAGCTCGACGCAACCGATCTCGACGATCCGGTCGCCCCGCAGCGGGTCGAGGCCGGTCGTTTCGGTATCGAGGACGATCTCGCGCTTCATCTTGCTCCGTCGGGCCGTCCGGCAGCCGGACGCGGTTCGCGGTCAGCGGCCGGCGCTGAGCTTGTCGATCAGCGCCTCGACCTCTGCCGCGGTGTCGCGAATCGGCCGACCGGTGTCGACAACATAGCCGGCCCGCCGCTTCTTTTCAGCCTGGGGCATCTGGCGGGCAAGGATGGCGTCGAGCTTTTCAACCGTCATTCCCGGCCGGGCCAGCGCCCGCTGGCGCATCGTGTTCTCATCGACCGCCGTAACCAGCACGGCATCGATATCGCCATCATAGCCGGTTTCGAACAAAAGAGGAACATCGGCGACAGCCAGCGGCAGATTTTTGGCGGCTGCGTCAGCAAAGAACTGCCGCATGCGCCGGCGCACCAGCGGATGGACGATGGCCTCGATGCGGCCGAGGTTCTTCGGATCGGCGGGGAGCCGCGCGCTGAGCGCGGCCCGATCGACTTTTCCACTGTGGACAACTTCGGGGAAAAGCTCGCCGAGGGGCGCCACCGCTTCGCCGCCATCATAGAGAGCGTGAACGGCGGCATCGGCCGAAAAGACCGGCACGCCGCGGCGGGCGAAGACCTCGAGGACCGTCGACTTGCCGGTCGCGATCGAGCCGGTCAGCCCGAGCCGCAGCGTCAAAGCGTCGCCTCGATGCGGGCGCGCAACTCCGGCGTCACGTCGGGTCGGACGCCGAACCAGGCCTCAAAGCCCGGGACCGCCTGATGAAGCAGCATCCCCAATCCATCGACGGTCCTGAGGCCCAGCCGGCGCGCTTCGGCGAGCAACGGGGTCTCCAGCGGCACGTAAACGATGTCCGTGACGAGGGCGGTAGGCGGCAGCCGGTCGAGCGGCACGTCGAGCGGCGGGTTGCCGTGCATGCCGGCCGACGTGGTGTTAATGACGAGGCCGGCGTTCGGCGCGAGAGCCGCAAAGGTATCGAGCGGCCCCGCCACGATCGGCGCCGTGATGGCTTCGGCCAGCGCCTCGGCCTTGCCGGGGGACCGATTGAGGAGGTGGATGCGCCCTACCCCGCGCTCGCGGAGTGCAACCAGCACCGCCCGCGCGGCACCGCCGGCGCCGAGCACGATCACCTCGTCGAGGCCGGCGCTCCAGCCGGGCGCGGCCTGGTCGAGATTGCCGAGAAAACCCATGAAGTCGGTGTTGAAGCCATGGACGCCGTCGCGGTCGGCGAGCAGCGTGTTGACCGCCCCGATGGTGCGGGCCAGGGGATCGACGTCATCGCAGAGGGCGAAGACCGGCTCCTTGAGCGGAATGGTGACGTTGCCGCCGGCGAACTCCCCCGCCCGCAGCCGGCCGAAGAATTCAGGCAGCGCTTCGGGCGCGACATCGATCGCCTCATACGACCCATCGATCGCATAGCTCTCGAGCCAGGTGCCGTGGATCTTTGGCGAGCGGGAATGGGCGATCGGATGCCCGATGACAAAGGCCCGGACGGTCATGCCGGCCCCACCGACAATGCCGCGGGCGCATGTTCGCGCAGCGCCGCGAGGAGCGGCAGCAGCGGCAAGCCGAGGATGCTGAAATAGTCGCCCCGCACGCTCTCGAACAACCGGATGGATGGACCCTCGAGGCGGTAGCCGCCGACCGAATCGAGCGCCGCCGTGCCCTCGAGGGCCAGCACGGCGTCGCCTTCGGCCGGCTCGAACGCCCGCATCGTGAGCTCCGCCGTCTCGACCGCCGACCAGACGACCTCCCCCGCAACGGCGAGCGCCACGCCCGCGTGGAGCCGATGCGTCTTGCCGCGCAGCAGCTCGAGCTGGGCGCGGGCCGCCTCGACCGTCGCCGGCTTGTGCAAAAGCTCGTAGCCAAGTGCCAGGGTCTGGTCGGCGCCGATCACCACGGCACTCGGCGCCATTTGGGCAACCGCGCGGGCTTTTGCCTCGGCAAGCAGCGTGGCCACGGCGCGGCCATCGGCGCCGCCGGCCACAGCCGCGCTTTCCACCGCCCGTTCGTCGATCTCGGGCGAGCGCGTCTCAAAGGCGAGACCGGCGCCCGCGAGCAGCATCGCCCGGGTTTTGCTTCGGCTGGCGAGGATCAGCATGGAAGCGGTTTTCCACACAGTCCCCGCAACCACAAGCCCGCGCATCGCCGCGCCACGCCAATTCGGGCCGACGGGCGGGTTTTGCCCACTGCCTTGGAATTCCTCAACAGGAGAGGGTCGCGGGAGACCGGATGGAGGGTCAAGGATGGCTCTGGGGAAAACGACTTGCAGATAGCGACGCGATTCCCACAGGCCCGTTAACGCTTCGTTAACCGAGGAGGTGCCGTTAACGCCTTGTTAAGCATGACGCTTTGGCGCAGGTGCCAGCGCGGCAGCGCGATTGTTAACAGAAGGTTAAGGCCGGCCGGCGGGATGCGCCTATGGGCCGCCATCGCGTTGTGGACGCTCGTGAATTCAGGCAGAACACGGCCATGATAATGATCCTAAAGAATCTAGATTCCTTTCTAGAAGAGATTTGCCGGTGAGCTCCAACGACGGAAAGCTGTTGCTGCGAACCGTCCGCGGCGAGCGGCAGGACCGGCCGCCAATCTGGATCATGCGGCAAGCCGGCCGTTACCTTCCGGAGTATCGCGAGCTTCGTGCCAGCGTCTCGGGTTTTCTAGAGCTCTGCTACACACCGAGCCTTGCGGCCGAGGTGACGCTGCAGCCGCTGAGGAGGTTCGATCTCGACGCGGCCATTTTGTTCTCCGACATCCTGGTCATCCCTGATGCGCTCGGACAGAAAGTCGGCTTCGAAGCAGGCGAAGGACCCTTGCTGACGCCGCTCGATGAGGCAGCCATCGCGCGTCTCTCGCCGGATGTGATTGTTGAGCGGCTGGCGCCCGTCTTGGAGACGATCGAGCGGGTGCGGGCCGGCCTTGCTTCAGACCGGACGCTGATCGGGTTTTGTGGGTCCCCCTGGACGGTTGCGACTTACATGCTGGGTGGACGCGGATCGTCCGATCAGGCGGCGGCGCGGCTCTTCGCCCTGCGGCATTCCGAGGCCTTCGCCGCGCTTATCGATATCCTCATCCGCGCCAGCACTGCGTACTTGGTAGCGCAGCTCAAAGCCGGCGCCGATGTGGTGCAGCTTTTCGAGAGCTGGGCGCAGAATCTCGATGAGCGGGCTTTCGATGAGTATGTGGTGGGGTCGACACGCCGGATCGTCGAGGGCATTCGTGCCGAAATCCCCGGGGCGCCGATCATCGGTTTTCCGCGTGCGGCCGCGGCGCTGCTACCACGCTACGTCGCCGGCACAGGTGTCGACCTCGTGGGACTCGACCAGGCGGTGCCGCTTGGCTTCGTCAAGGGCGCGCTGCCGCCCAATTTCCCGGTCCAAGGCAATCTCGATCCCTTGCGACTCGCAGTCGGCGGTGACCAGATGGCACGGCGCGCGGAGGAGATCATTGCCGGTTTCGGCGATCGGCCCCATGTGTTCAACCTTGGCCACGGCATCATTCCGGAAACACCGGTCGAGCACGTGGCCGCGCTTATCGAGATCGTGAAGGGGCGCCGCTGATGTCGGACTGGATTTTGTGGGTCAAGGCGTTCCACGTCATCTCGGTGATCGCCTGGACGGCGGGGATCATGTATCTGCCGCGCCTCTTCGTCTATCACGCGGACGCCGAGAAGGGCTCGGTGCAGTCCGAGACGTTCAAGGTGATGGAGCGCCGGCTCTATCGCGGCATCACGACGCCGGCGATGATCGCCGCCTACCTCTTCGGCTTGATCATGATCTTCTATGGGCTCGTCGACTGGCATGCCATCTGGCCGTGGGTGAAGGCGGTGTTCGTGCTGGCCTTGAGCGCCTACCATGGAATGCTGGGCGGCCATCTTCGCCGCTTCGCCAACGACGCGAACGAGAAGCCGAGCCGCTATTTCCGCTCGATCAACGAGATCCCGTTCCTTTTCATCATCGTCATCGTCATCATGGTGATCGTGCAGCCGTTCTGAGACGGCGGCGTTGTAAGCGGCCTTGGCGTTTCACGTGAATCCGACCCTGGGGTGCGCGATGCCGCTTGAATGTGGCCATCGTTCACGCTATCTCAGAGCCACCTCATCCACCGCCTTGTGCGGCGAAGCTTCGCCCCGGCGGTTTTCCCCCTCCCCCGACATTTCTAGTCCAAAGGGTTAGTCCCCCCATGCAGAACATGAAGCTCAGCGAGCTCAAGGAAAAAACGCCAGCGCAACTGCTGGAGTTCGCTGAGGAGCATGAAGTTGAAAACGCCTCCACCATGCGCAAGCAGGAGCTGATGTTCGCCATCCTCAAGGAGCTGGCGGCTCAGGAGGTCGACATTACCGGCGTCGGTGTCGTCGAAGTCCTGCCCGACGGCTTTGGCTTCCTGCGTTCACCCGACGCGAACTATCTCCCCGGCCCGGACGACATCTACGTGTCGCCGAGCCAGATTCGCCGCTTTTCGCTGCGGACCGGCGATACCGTCGAGGGCCAGATTCGTTCGCCCAAGGAAGGCGAGCGCTATTTTGCGCTGCTCAAGGTCAACACCATCAATTTCGAAGAGCCGGAAAAGGTCCGGCACAAGATCAACTTCGACAACCTGACGCCGCTCTATCCCGACGAGCGCCTCAGGATGGAAATCGACGACCCGACCATCAAGGACAAATCGGGCCGCGTCATCGATCTCGTGGCGCCGCTCGGCAAGGGCCAGCGCTGCCTGATCGTCGCGCCGCCGCGCGTCGGCAAGACGATCATGATGCAGAACATCGCGAAGGCGATCTCGACCAACCATCCCGAGTGCTACCTCATCGTGCTGCTGATCGACGAGCGGCCCGAGGAAGTCACCGACATGCAGCGGACGGTCAATGGCGAAGTCATCGCCTCGACCTTCGATGAGCCTGCCACCCGCCACGTCCAGGTCGCCGAAATGGTGATCGAGAAGGCGAAGCGCCTGGTCGAGCATAAGCGTGACGTCGTGATCCTGCTCGACAATATTACGCGCCTTGGCCGCGCCTATAATACTGTCGTTCCAAGCTCCGGCAAGGTATTGACGGGTGGTGTCGATGCCAATGCGCTGCAGCGGCCGAAGCGTTTCTTCGGCGCGGCGCGCAACATCGAGGAGGGTGGGTCGCTGACCATCATCTCGACCTCGCTGATCGATACCGGCAGCCGCATGGACGAAGTGATCTTCGAAGAGTTCAAGGGCACGGGCAACTCGGAAATCATTCTCGACCGCAAGGTCGCCGACAAGCGGGTGTTCCCCTCGATCGACATCCTCAAGTCCGGCACACGCAAGGAAGAACTGCTGGTCGAGCCGGACCAGTTGCGGAAAATGTACGTGCTCCGCCGCATCCTCAACCCGATGGGCACGGTCGATGCCATCGAGTTCCTGCTCGATAAGCTCCGGCAGACGAAGAACAACGCCGAGTTCTTCGAATCGATGAACACGTAAGTCGCCCAAGACCATGCGTGGCGGCGATACCATCGCGGCCCTATCCTCAGGATCCCTGCCCTCGGGCGTGGCAGTCATCAGGCTGTCCGGCCCGAAAGCCGGCTTATTGCTGGAGCGCTTTGCCGGTCGGCTGCCGGCTCCGCGTGTCATGACTTTGGCGGCGCTGCGTGACGGCGCCGATGTCATCGATCATGGCCTCGTTGCATGGTTTCCGGGGCCCCGAAGCTTCACTGGCGAGGATTGCGGGGAGCTCCAGGTACACGGTTCGCGGGCGGTCACGCGGGCTTTACTGCGCGCGCTGACGGCGGAGCCCGGGGTCCGCTTGGCCGAAGCGGGCGAATTCACCCGGCGGGCGTTCGAGAACGGCAGGCTCGACCTGACGGCAGTCGAAGGTCTTGGCGATCTCATTGAAGCAGAGACCGACAACCAGCGTCGCCAGGCTATGGCCCGAAGCGAGGGTGCGCTTGCCCGTCAGATCGGAGCCTGGCGGGCCACGCTGATCGATGCGCGGGCAGAGATGGAAGCAAGGCTCGATTTCTCCGATGAGAGCGACGTGGATGTGGCGATTCCGGCTCGCGTTTGGACCTCCATCATGGAGCTGCGCGGGCAACTCGAGGCGGCGCTGCAGGATATGGGCCGTGGACAGGTTGTGCGGGAGGGGTTCCGCGTCGCGTTGGCGGGACCGCCGAACGCCGGGAAATCGAGCCTGCTCAATGCGCTATCGAAGTCCGATGTTGCAATCGTCAGCGAGGAGCCTGGCACCACGCGGGACGTTCGCGAGCTCGCGATGGATCTAGGCGGCCAGCTGGTCGTGCTGGTCGACATGGCGGGGCTCCGGGAAACGGAGAGCTCGGCAGAAGCAGAGGGTGTTCGCCGAGCCCGCCGCGAGATCGGACGAGCGGACCTCGTATTGTGGTTGTCAGCCCCGGACGTGCGGGACCCCGGCCCCCACACCGCCATCAAAGCCCCTGTATGGCGCATAGCCACTAAGGCTGACCTAGGCGCGGCGCCAGGTGGTGCCGCGGTGGTGTCGGCGCGGACGGGTGCCGGAATACCCGAGTTGTTGGCGCGGCTCGAGGCGACCGCGAGAGAGCGGGTACTCGGCGAGCCAGCCCTGATCAGCCACGAGCGCGACCGCGTGGCACTGGCTGAGGCCGTTGCCGCCTTGAAGGAGATCAGCAGCGACGGTGAGGCGCCAGAGCTGGCGGCGGATGGCTTGCGTCGAGCCAGCCACGCCCTCGCCCGGCTCACCGGCGAGATCGATGCCGAGCAGATTCTCGACCGGCTGTTCAGCGCGTTCTGCATCGGCAAATGATTCACGTGAAACAGGCGGGCATTGATTCCGCCGCCCGTCGGCCGTAAAGCCGCGAGCGAACCGGAAAGTGACATGAGCGATTTCGGCGTCATTGTTGTGGGGGGTGGGCACGCCGGCTGTGAGGCCGCGGCCGCGGCTGCGCGCCTCGGTGTGCCCACGGCGCTTGTCACGCACAAGTTCGCCACCATCGGCGAGATGAGCTGCAATCCGGCTATCGGCGGGCTCGGCAAGGGCCACCTTGTACGCGAGATCGACGCGCTCGACGGGTTGATGGGACGGGTGGCGGACGCTGCCGGCATCCAGTTTCGCGTGCTCAACCGGCGCAAGGGTCCGGCTGTGCGCGGACCGAGGGCTCAGGCGGATCGGCGCCTCTACCGTCAGGCGATGCAGGCAGCCCTTCAGGCTCACGGAAACCTTACGATCATCGAGGGTGAGGTCGACGACCTCGTCGTCGACGGCGGGACAGTCACCGGCGTCGTCTTGCTCGACGGTCGCCGCTTCACCACTCGGTCGGTGGTGCTGACCACGGGGACGTTCCTGCGCGGCCTCATTCACCGGGGTGAGGAAACGATTCCGGCCGGCCGGGTGGGGGAGAAGCCGGTGCTTGGGCTGTCGACGCGGCTGGAAGCGCTTGGCCTGCGCCTCGGCCGGCTCAAGACTGGGACCCCTGCCCGGCTCGACGGCCGGACCATCGACTTCAGCATTTTAGAGGAACAGCGCGGTGACGATCCGCCCGAGCCGTTCTCGGCTCTGACGGCTTCCATCTCGACGCCGCAAGTGTCGTGCTTTGCGACGCGTACGACCTCGGAGACGCATCGCATCATCGCCGACAACCTCCACCGATCGGCGATGTACTCCGGCCGAATCCAGAGCCGCGGGCCGCGCTACTGCCCCTCGATCGAGGATAAGGTCGTCCGCTTCGCCGACCGCGACAGCCACCAGATTTTTCTGGAGCCAGAAGGCCTTGACGATCCGACGATCTATCCTAACGGCCTCTCTACCTCGCTGCCCGCCGAGGTCCAGGATGCGTTCCTGCGGACGCTTCCGGGGCTTGCTGACGTGGCTATACTCCGCCCGGGGTACGCCATCGAATACGATCACGTCGATCCGCGGGAGCTGCGGCCGACGCTTGAGATGAAGGCCATCGCAGCCCTCTACCTTGCCGGCCAGATCAACGGTACCACCGGCTATGAGGAAGCCGCGGCGCAAGGCCTCCTGGCTGGCGCGAACGCCGGCTTGTCCGCCGCGGGTGAAGCGCCGATGGTGCTGTCCCGAACCGAGAGCTACCTCGGCGTGATGGTGGATGACTTGGTGACGCGGGGCGTCAGCGAGCCCTATCGGATGTTCACGTCGCGCGCCGAGTTCAGGTTGCACTTGCGTGCCGACAATGCGGATCAACGGCTGACTCCGATGGGAATCGATCGGACGCTTGTAGGTACGGAGCGGGCAGAGGTCTTTAGCGCCCGGCAAGCGGCGCTCAAGGCGACGCGGGAGACGCTTGAGGGCCTGACGGTTACACCGACCGCGGCGCGCCAGGCAGGGATTGCGGTGAATGCGGATGGGCAACTGCGTAACGCCTTTACACTGCTTGCCTATCCGGGGATTACGCCCAACGCGTTGGCTGGCGTTTGGCCGGTGATCGCGACACTTGCGCCGGCGCTCGTCGAGCAAGTCGCGATCGACGCGCAATATGCGCCGTATCTTGAGCGGCAGCGCGAAGATGTAGCCGCGCTGCGGCGCGACGAGGGCCGCAACATCCCGGGATGGATGGACTACGATCTGCTCCCGGGCCTGTCCATTGAGGTGCGGCAGAAACTGAGCAAGCTTCGGCCCTCGACTATCGCCCAGGCTCAGGCCATTGATGGGGTTACGCCGGCGGCGATAACGCTGCTCCTATCCGTGATGCGTCGCGGCTACCTGACCAATGCCGGGTAATGGACGCGGCCGAGGCTGCAATCGCGCCCTACGCGCAGCGGTTCGAGCGGCCCGCGACGGAGGTCATCGCCGACCTGCAGCGTTATCGCGACCTGCTGGCCCGCTGGCAGCGCGTGCAAAACCTTGTTTCACGTGAAACGCTCGACGACTTCTGGGCCCGACACATCGCCGACAGCCTCCAGGTGCTGCGGAGCGTCGACGCGGGAGACCGACGCTTCCTCGATTTTGGCAGCGGCGGTGGCCTGCCGGCGATTCCCTTGGCGATTGGGAGGAAGGGCCCAACTGCAATGGTCTTTGAGCTGGTCGAGCCAAACGAGCGCAAGGCGGCGTTCCTCCGCACGGTGGCACGCGAGCTGGCTCTGCCGGTCGAAGTCTTTGCGATTCGCGCAGAGCAAATTGATTCACGTGAAACATCGCCGCCGGACGTGATAACCTCGCGCGCCCTGGCACCGCTTTCTCTCCTATGTCGTTACGCGGCCCCGCTTTTTGGTCGATCAACCCGCGCTCTCTTCCATAAGGGGCGCGAATATGGTGAAGAATTGGTGGAATCGCGTGCGCAGTGGGACTACGACGTGGTAGTCCATAAGAGCGACACCAGCGCCGATGGCGTGCTGCTGGAATTGCGTAATTTGCGCGCCAAAACAGCGCCTTAGAACATCGGAGGTCGGCGTGGTTGCTCGCATTCTGACTCTGGCGAACCAGAAGGGCGGGGTCGGCAAGACGACCACCGCCATCAACCTCGCGACTGCCCTTGCGGCGGTTGGTGAGCGTGTCCTGATTATCGATCTCGACCCTCAGGGAAATGCCTCGACGGGTATCGGTATTGATCGCGGTCAACGTGATGTCTCGAGCTACGATCTGCTGATAGGCGAGGCCACCGTCGCCCAAGCCGCTATCGTGACGAGCGTGCCAAACGTCGCGATCGTGCCGTCGACCATGGATCTGCTCGGTATTGAGCTCGCGATCGCGCAGCAGGCGGACCGTGCGTTCCGGCTGCGGGATGGCCTGCGTGGTCTTCGCGACCTCCGGATGGACAACCACGAGATCAGCTATGTGCTGATCGACTGCCCGCCCTCGCTGAACCTCTTGACGATCAACGCCCTGGTGGCTGCGGACGCCGTGCTGGTGCCGTTGCAGTGCGAGTTCTTTGCGCTCGAGGGCCTCAGCCAACTGCTTCAGACCATTGAGCAAATCCGCTCGACGCTGAATCCGCGGCTTTCGATCCAGGGCGTCGTGATGACGATGTTCGACCGTCGCAACAACCTGTCCGAGCAGGTGCTGCAGGATGTCCGAAGCGAAATGGGGGAGCTGGTCTACGAGACCGTCATCCCGCGGAATGTCCGGCTCAGCGAGGCGCCGTCCTACGGTAAGCCCGCGCTGCTCTATGACCTCAAATGCGCCGGCAGTCAGGCGTATCTGCGCCTTGCGACCGAGGTGATCCGGCGTGAGCGCCGGCTGGTGGCAGCCTAGCATGGGGGAACCACGAATGAACGAGAAGCCCGCCCGTCTCGGTCGTGGCCTCGCGGCCCTCATCGGCGATATGGCCGCTGCCGAAGGCGTGCGTACGAGCGAATCGGCAAACGCCGTCCGGCGCGTCGCCATCAACCTCGTCACCGCCAACCGGCAAAACCCGCGGCGTGACTTCGATGCCGCGCAGCTCGAGGAGCTGACGAGCTCGATCCGCGAAAAGGGGATCATGCAGCCGCTCCTCGTGCGGCCGGCGCCAGGCGAGGCGGGGCGGTACGAGATCATCGCCGGCGAGCGCCGCTGGCGGGCCGCACAGCGCGCGGGGCTCAATGACGTGCCGGTCATCGTCCGCGAGGTTGATGACAAGGAGGCGCTCGAGCTCGCCATCATCGAGAATGTGCAGCGCGCCGACCTCAATCCGCTCGAAGAAGCAATGGGTTACGAACAGCTCATGGGGCAGTTCGAGTATACCCAGCAGGACCTGGCGCAGGTCATCGGCAAGAGCCGCTCGCACGTGGCCAATACGCTGCGGCTGCTCAAGCTGCCGCCCGATGTCCGCGATATGGTTAGCCGGGGTGAGCTTACAGCCGGGCACGCGCGGGCGCTGATCACGGCGGACGATCCGCTTTCGCTGGCGAGGCGAATCGTGGGTGGAGGGCTCTCTGTGCGCGCGGCCGAGGCGCTGAGCCAGGGGCAGGGCGCTGGGCGGCGCAGCAGCGGCGCGGCGCGGCCCGCGGCGGCGCCGGAAGGGAAGGATGCCGATACAACGGCCCTGGAGAAGCGGCTCTCCGATGCGCTGGGGCTCTTGGTCGTGGTCGACCACAAGGATAGCGGCGGGCGTCTCGAGATCCGCTACAAGACGTTGGAACAGCTCGACGATCTCTGCCTGAAGCTGACCGGTCAGCACGGTTGATGAGGCTTCGGCCGCTTCGTTAGTGCTCCGCGGCCATGCGGCAAAGCGCCAGCAGGTTACGCCGCAGAATCGGCTCGGCGAGCGCGGGGCGGCGGCGGCTTTCTCCCGTGGCCGAGTGCAGGCGGCTACAGGCTGTCGCAAGCGTCGAACTGCTCCACAGGCGCAGTTGCTGCTCGAGTCCGGCGCGGCGTGAAAAATGTGGCCGCGGGCGGGCGTTGTCCAGTACGTCGCGCACGCTGCGGCCGGCCTCCACCTCGGCGCGCCAGCGACGCAGGGCGACGAAATGCCCGAGGCTCATCAGGAGGATCTGCTGCGGATTGACGGCGAGGCTGAGCGCCCGCGTCAGGGCGCCGTCCAGCCGATCGGCACGGCCGGTGCCGGTCGCGTCAGCGATGTCATCCAGCACCAGGGCGGCGTTGTCGGCACAGAGGGTGATGACGTCCGCCTCGGTGAGCCGATGGCTTTCAGCAGCATAGAGGGTGAGCTTTTCGAGCTCGCGCCGTGTCACCTCGCGGTCGTTACCGAGAATGTCGCGGAGCGTCGTCGCGACGCCGGGGTCGGCCGTGATGCCGGCGCCGGTGAAGGTCTCGGAGATAAGGCCCAGCAGCGCTTCGTCGGTGTCCGGGTAGCAGGGCAGGGCACGGCCGAATTTGGCCGTCTCGACCAAGGCGCGCAGCGCATCGCGGGGTGCGAGGTTGCCGGCCTCAAGGACGATCGCGGCGCCTTGCGGGTCCCCGGTGAACTCGGAGAGCGTCGTTGCCAGCGACTTGCCCGCGCCGCGGACACGGATGACCCGGCGGCCGCCGAAGAGCGAGAAAGTCTTGGCCTCGACGGCGAGTCGCCCCGGCTCCGCGTCGAGTTCGTTGCCATCGAGCGTCAGCGTTTCGCCGGGTTCGCCCCCCGTGTTCGCAAGGAACGCGACGAGCTTTTGCGCCGTCTCGCGGACGAGGCCGGTGTCGGGCCCATAAGCCAGGAAGACGCCGTCCGTCAGATCGGGCCGGCGGAGATAGCGGGCAACCTCATGCGCCTTGAGCGCACTCATCTATTGCCGATTGGCGGTCTGCGGCGCGAGCGCCGAGATGATGGTGAGTTCGAGCGTATCGGCGAGGGCATGTGCCGCCTGTTCTTGGGCGCCGGTGAGCGCCGAATTGTCGGCCAGCACCTGGCTGTCGCTCGAATAGGTCGCGGTTGCCTGCCGGCTCGTCGTCAGCACCGGCTGGCCGCCGCGGGTAATCCGCAGCACACCTGAGACGGTCATCAGGTTGCCCTTGGCCGGGTCGGTGGTCGATGCCTGGCTGATGGCACGCGCGTAGCTGGTGACAGTGACACTCACCTGCGGCGCATCGGGCGTCGAGGCTGCGCCGAACTTGGTCGTCAGGTCCTGATAGACGATCTGCTCGAGCGGGTTGGTGGGCGCCGCGAAATTAAGCTGCAGCGCCGACGCCGCCGAGTTGTCGTTGTAGACCGGCGTCATGGTGCAGCCGGCAAGCACCGCGCTCGCCGCGAGCGCCAGAACCGAGAGCGCGGCGCGACGGGTGAGGCTAGATGACGACATTCACGATCCTGTCCGGCACAATAATCAGCTTCTTGGGAGTCTTGCCTTCCAGCATGCGGGCAACCGGCTCGAGAGACAAGACCATTTGCTCGATCTCTTCGCGCGGCGCGCCCTTCGCGAGATCTATCGTCGAGCGCAGCTTGCCGTTGACCTGCACCGCAATGGTCACGCTGTCTTCGACGAGCAGCGCCGGGTCGGCCTCGGGCCAGGGGGCATCCGCCACCAACCCCGATTTGCCCAGCGCCGACCAGCATGTCTCAGCCAAGTGCGGCATCATCGGGGCGACCACCAGCACGAGCCGCTCGATCGCTTCGGCGAAGGCCTCGAGCTGGGAAGCGGTGATGCCGTGCGCGACCGATTGCTGGAATTTGGCCAGCGTGTTGGCGAGCTCGTAGATCTGCGCAACGGCGCGATTGAAGCGCAGGCCTTCGATCTCCTCGCCGATGCTCTTGGTCGCCCGATGGCTGGTCTTGCGCAGCTCGAGCACGCCCGCATCGCCGTCGCCATCGAGGCGTAGCCGCACCTCGTCGCGCGCCTCGATGAACTCGGCGACGAGCTTCCACATCCGCTGCAGGAAGCGGCTCGCCCCCTCGACGCCGGCTTCGGTCCACTGCACGTCGCGTTCCGGCGGGGAGTCGGAGAGCATGAACCAGCGCGCCGTGTCAGCGCCGTAGGTAGCGACGATCTCGTCAGGGTCGACGACGTTCTTCTTCGACTTCGACATCTTCTCGATCGAGCCGATGTCGACTGGCTCGCCGGTTTTGAGCAGTTTCGCGAGCCGCGCGCTGTCGGTTGTCTCGACAACTACATCACTTGGGCTAAGCCATTCACCGGCTTTGCTTTTGTAGGTCTCGTGGGTGACCATGCCCTGCGTGAAGAGCCCGTTAAAGGGCTCGTCCATGCCCACATGACCGGTCTTCTTCATCGCCCGCGTGAAGAAGCGGCTATAGAGCAGATGGAGGATCGCATGCTCGATGCCGCCAATATACTGGTCGACCGGTAGCCAGGTGTTGGCCACCGCGGGGATAGTCGGGTCGGGGGCGTTAGGCGCGGTGAAACGCGCGAAATACCACGACGAGTCGACGAAGGTATCCATCGTGTCCGTCTCGCGGAGCGAAGCATCGCCGCAGATCGGGCAATGGGTGTTCTTCCAGGTCGGATGATGGTCGAGCGGATTGCCCGGCTTGTCGAACGTCACGTCGTCGGGCAGCGCGACCGGAAGGTCCTTCTCCGGTACGGGGACCGCGCCGTGCTTTGGGCAATGGATGATCGGGATCGGGCAGCCCCAATAGCGCTGGCGTGAGATACCCCAGTCCCGCAGGCGGTAGTTGGTCTCGACCTTGCCCTGCGGTTGATCGCCGATGCGCTGGTTGCCGAAATAGCGCGCGATCTCTTTCTTCGCGGCCTCGACCGATAGGCCGTCGAGGAACGCCGAGTGATAGATCTTACCGGGCCCGGTATAGGCCTCGTCGCCGACGGCGAAGGTTTTGGGGTCGGCATCGTCGGGCAGAACGACCGGGATCACCGGCAGGTCGTATTTGCGAGCGAAGTCGAGGTCGCGCTGGTCGTGAGCCGGGCAGCCGAAGATGGCGCCGGTGCCGTAGTCCATCAGCACGAAGTTGGCGACATAGACCGGCAGCGTCTCACCAGCCTTAGCCGGGTGCTTGACGCGGAGGCCCGTGGGTACGCCCTGCTTCTCAGCCTTCTCCAGCGTCTCGGTCGCCGTGCCCTGGCGATGGAATTCGTCGATGAACGCCTTGATAGCCGGGTCCGAGGCAGCGAGCTCGCTCGCCAGCGGATGGTCGGGCGAAAGCGCCAGGAAGCTCGCGCCAAAGATGGTGTCGGGGCGCGTCGTAAAGACCTCGACGGTCCTCGCCGCGGTGCGGTCGCTCTCGACCAGCTCGAAGAGGAGCCGCAGGCCCTCGGACTTGCCGATCCAGTTGCGCTGCATGGTGCGCACCTTGTCGGGCCATTCGGTCAGCCCATCGAGCGCGTTCAGCAGGTCCTCGGAGTAGTCCGAAATCTTGAAGAACCACTGCGTCAGCTCGCGCTGCTCGACGACGGCGCCCGAACGCCAGCCGCGGCCGTCGATCACCTGCTCATTGGCGAGCACCGTCATATCGACCGGGTCCCAGTTGACCTTGGCCGATTTGCGCGTGACCAGGCCCGCCTTCAGCATGTCGAGGAACAGGCGCTGCTGCTGGGCATAGTATTCCGGCTCGCAGGTCGCGATCTCGCGCGTCCAGTCGAAGCTCAGCCCCATCGACTTCAACTGGGCCTTCATGGCGCCGATGTTCTGGCGGGTCCATGAGCCGGGGTGCACGCCGCGCTCGCGGGCCGCATTCTCCGCCGGCAGGCCGAAGGCGTCCCAGCCCATCGGGTGAAGGACGTTGAAGCCCCGGGCACGCTTGTAGCGGGCGAGTACGTCGCCCATCGAATAGTTGCGGACGTGTCCCATGTGGATACGCCCGGACGGGTAGGGGAACATCTCGAGGACGTAGTAGGGGTCGCGCTTGTCGTCGTCGCGGAGCACGAAGGACTGGCGATCATCCCAGACCTTCTGCCAATAGGGCTCTTTTTCGCGCGGGTTGTAGCGTTCGACCGTCACCGGATCACGTCCTTAGCGCAACAGATTGCGTTCTTGGGGGATTTTGAGTAGCGGACCATCACCAGAAAAGCCCTGGTCGGTCAACAGTAACGAGCCATGAGCGACAGCCCCGCGGCGGAGCGCCTCGAGATCATCGAAAGCCGCATCGAGCGGGCGCGACGGCGCTTCGGACCGCCGCCCGAGAAGGTCGAGCTCGTCGCCGTCTCGAAGACGTTTCCGGCCGAAGAGATCGCGCCCTTCCTCGCCGCCGGACAGAGGATCTTCGGCGAAAACCGCGTGCAGGAAGCCAAGGCGAAATGGCCTGGGCTTCGCGAACAATATCCCGATCTCGTGCTGCACCTCATCGGGCCGCTGCAAACCAATAAGGCGCGCGAGGCGGTGGCGCTGTTCGACGTGATTGAAACGCTCGATCGCGACCGGCTCGCAGGTGTGCTGGCCGAAGAGATGGCGCGAGCCAACCGGCGGCTCCCCTGCTTCGTCCAGGTCAATATCGGTGGCGAGGCACAAAAGAGCGGCATCGCGCCGGCCGAGACGCTGGCTTTCGTCGAACGGTGCCGCGCCGAATATGCGCTGGACATTGTCGGGCTCATGGCCATTCCGCCGGATGAATTGCCGCCGGGCCCCTATTTCGCGCATCTCGCCCAACTTGGGCGCGAGGCAAGGCTGCCGCTCCTTTCCATGGGCATGAGCGGCGATTTCGAGACGGCGATCGCGATGGGGGCAACACATGTCCGCATCGGCTCGGCGTTGTTCGGCAGCCGGCCAAAAATTCCCCCGGAAGCGCCTGCGGAGCGCTGAAACTTTTTCCCAGCGGACGCCGTTGCTTGTTACACGGTATAGTGATTGGTGGGTGTGGATGCGTCCATCTAGTCACGAGCCGGGGGGCAAGGGCTGGGATCTTTACCGAATGAACAAGCGACGCCTGTTCATCGTCGACGACGATGAAGAACTGAGAAAGACGCTGGTCGAACAACTCGCGCATTACCGTGAATTCGACCTCATCGAGGGCGCTACAGGCGCCGAGGCGCTCGCCAAGGTCGGCGACGGTCACGTCGACCTGATGCTGCTCGATGTCGGCCTCCCCGACATGGACGGGCGCGAAGCGGTCAAGATCCTGCGTCGCGAAGGGTTCAAGAGCCCGATCATCATGCTCACCGGGCATGACACCGATTCCGATCAGATTCTCGGGCTCGAATCCGGCGCAAACGATTATGTGACAAAGCCTTTCCGCTTTTCGGTGCTGCTTGCCCGCATCCGCGCGGCACTGCGCCAGCACGACCAGAGCGAGGACGTCGTCTTCACCATCGGCCAGTACAGCTTCCAGCCGGCCGCGAAACTCCTCGAGGGACCGGAGGGGGGCAAGGTGCGCCTCACCGACAAGGAAACCTCGATCCTCAAATACCTCTACCGCCAGGGCCCCAAGACCATCACGCGCGACGTGCTGCTCAAGGAGGTCTGGGGCTACAACAATCGCGTCACCACCCATACTCTCGAGACCCACATCTACCGGCTGCGCCAAAAAATCGAACGCGATCCATCCAATGCGCGGTTGCTCGTCACCGAGGAAGGCGGGTATCGTCTCGTTCCATAGGGCACGCCCGTCGGCATGAAGGAAGTTTCCGTTGCCCCGCCGGCGGCGCGCCGGTCGGGGACGGGCGGGATGCAGATCGACGACGCGGCCACTATCCTGGCCGGCGCGGACTTCTTCGAGATTTGCACGGACGATGAGCGCCGCATGCTGGCGTTTGCGAGCGAGCGCAAGCGGTATCCGGCGGGCACCGTTCTGCTCACCAGCGGGGACATCCCCGCCGGCGCACAGGTACTCATTTCGGGCTCGATTTCGATCACGCCCGAAGGGGCCGGTGAACCCAATCCGATGGTCGTGTCGCAGCCAGGCGCGGTGATTTCGGTTGTTTCGCTGGTGGTCGAGAAGCCGCGGCATGTGACCGTCCAGGCGATCAGCATCGTCGAGACGCTGCTCATTCCGCGGGCAGCGTTCATGAAGCTCGCGAGCCAATCGCCGGCGCTCGCCTCGCGTGCGGCCAACCGCATCCGGCGTGATCTCCTCAGCTTCGTTTCCGCCGTGACGCCGATGAAGCGCAAGCTGCCGAAGGACTAGAAGCGATCTCCGTCCGCTTCGACCGCGCCATACTACCGCGTGGCCGGCCGACGGGGATAAGTCAGCCGAAGCGGACGATCACCGGCACGTGGTCCGACGGCTTTTGCGACCAGCCCCGCGCCGGCTTGACGATCTCGGCACCGTTCGACCAAGCCGCGACGTCGGCGGTCGACCAGATGTGGTCGAGCCTACGGCCGCGATCCGAAGCTTCCCAGTCCAGCGCCCGGTAGCTCCACCAGGAATAGACTTTTTCCTCGATCGGAATGTGCTTGCGCACGAGGTCCACCCAGCCGCTGCCGCCGGCCAGGATGGCGTTGAGCGTTTCGGTTTCGCGCGGCGTGTGGCTTACGACGTCGAGGAGCTGCTTGTGACTCCAGACATCGTTCTCGTGCGGGGCGATGTTGAAGTCGCCGGCGATGAGGTGGCCCGTCTGGAACAGCGGGTCCTCGAACCAGGTCTTGAGCTCGGCGAGGAAGCCGAGCTTGTGGCGGAATTTCGGATTGACCTCCGGATCGGGGATGTCGCCGCCCGCCGGGATGTAGAAGCAGTGGAGCGTCAGCGGCCCGCGGCCGAAATCGATGCGGGCCGATACGTGCCGCGAATCGTCGACGTCGAAGAAGCTGCGGCGGGTGACGTCGGCCAGCGGGAATTTCGAGACGATGGCGACGCCGTGATAGCCCTTCTGGCCGTGCACCGCCTGATGTGGATAGCCGGCGCGGGCGAACGCCTTCGCCGGAAACTGGTCATTGGTGCACTTGATCTCCTGCAGCATCAGCACGTCGGGCTGATAGGCCTTGAGGAAGCGGCGGACGAGATTGATCCTGAGCCGCACCGAATTGATGTTCCACGTGGCGATGCTGATGGGCGGCCGGTCCGGCAGGGCGGCGACCGACGCATCGATCAGCGGAACAGGAACGGCAGGCTCGAGGTCCATCAGGCGGGCGGCTTCGCCTTCCAGGTCGGGTCGAGATAGAAGAACGACTTCGGGATCTGGACGTTCTTTTCGATGTCGTAGAGCGAGAAGGTCAGTTCCTCGCCGCTCGGCTCGGTCAGCACCCACTGTGCCAAATCCTTCGTGCCCTTGTCGAAGATCAGCGCCACCTGCACGGTCCCTTCCGGCGTATCGTCGGAAAGGGTGATCGTCGCGTATGTGTCTGACTGCACGACGTCGATGATATTGGCGGACAAGAGGTCGATCTTGTCGGTCAGGAACTGGCGGAGCGGCACCTTGTCCTGCGGGTAGGCATATTGGGTCTGCTCCTTGCGGTCGATGACATAAAAGCCGCGTCCGACCGAGATGATCTCCTCGTGCGAGGGCGGGTTGTAACGGAAGCGCACCTTGTCGGGCCGCTGCAGGTAGAACGTGCCCTCGATCTTTTCGCCAGTGGTGCTGATCTGGATGAAGCGCCCGACCATCGTCTTGATGGCCGAGTTGTAGGCGCTGATGTCCTTGATCATCTGCTTTTCGTCGTCGGTCAGCGGCCGGTTGAGCGCGAGGGCCGGCAGCGCGCTGGCGAGCGTGAGGCCGAGGCCGAGCAGCAGGACTTTGCGACGAATCATGGAAGGGCCATCCGGTTGGCGGGCGGGAGAGAAGCCTAACCTATTGGCCAATTGCGGCAAGAGCTTGGGGCGGCACCCGTGCTCATCCGGCGGCTTCACGGCGCCGGGCGGGGGTTACCTCCTCCTCGCGCCAGCGGAGCAAATGCCGACCGGGGCGGATCTGGTTGCGCTCGCGGGCGAAGACGGTGGTGTAAGGCCGGCCCCACATGTCCTCGTAGGTGACGCCGAAGCTGCCGTCGTGCTGGGGGCTCCAGTGGATGGCGTAGTAGCCGTCCTTTTTCATCGGCGGGACGCGGACGGGGTCGGTCCAGTGCCCGGCGGCCGATTCCTCGTGGCTGGCGCGGGCGACAACCACGTTGAGCGCCGGGCCGTTGCCGACATTGTGGACCTCCCAGCCGTGCCCGGTGCCGTACATGAAGACCAGGGCCGGGCGGACGCCGGTGACCTCGTCGTAGCGGCCCTTGAGGTAGCTGAAGGCGACCGAAAAGGCCGAAACCACCAGCGCAAGCAGCGGGACGATGTAGCTGACGATCGGGCTCGTGACGCTTCCCCCGTCTTCAGTAAGGTTCGCTCCCCACGAGGATTTCGCGCTTGCCGGAGTGGTTGGCGGGCGAAATGACGCCGTCCTTCTCCATGCGCTCGATCAATGAGGCGGCCTTGTTGTAGCCGATCGCGAGGCGGCGCTGAATATAGGAGGTCGAGGCTTTCTTGTCGGTCAGAACGATATTGACGGCCTTGTCGTAGAGCTCGTCGCCCGAACCCGAATAGTCGGCGTCGCCCGAAGCAACGTCGGGATCGATCTCTTCTTCGTCGGCAGTGATCGAATCAAGATAGTCGGGGGCGCCCTGCGATTTTAGGTGCGTCACCACCGCCTCGACTTCGTTGTCGGAGACGAACGGGCCGTGGAGGCGGCGGATGCGGCCGCCGCCGGCCATATAGAGCATGTCGCCATTGCCGAGGAGCTGCTCGGCGCCCTGCTCGCCCAGAATGGTGCGGCTGTCGATTTTCGACGTCACCTGGAAGGAAATGCGGGTCGGGAAATTGGCCTTGATGGTGCCGGTGATGACGTCGACCGAGGGGCGCTGCGTCGCCATGATGACGTGGATGCCGGCGGCGCGGGCCATCTGGGCGAGGCGCTGCACGGCGCCTTCGATGTCCTTGCCGGCGACCATCATCAGGTCGGCCATCTCGTCGATGATGACGACGATGTAGGGCAGGGGCTCGAGGTTGAATTCCTCGCTCTCAAAGATCGCTTCGCCGGTCTCGCGGTCAAAGCCGGTCTGCACGGTGCGGGTGATGGTTTCGCCCTTCTTGGCGGCCTCGCCGACGCGCTGGTTGAAGCCATCGATATTGCGGACGCCGATCTTCGACATCTTGCGATAGCGGTCTTCCATCTCGCGGACCGCCCATTTGAGAGCGACCACGGCCTTCTGCGGATCGGTGACGACCGGCGTCAGCAGGTGCGGGATGCCGTCATAGATCGAGAGCTCCAGCATCTTGGGGTCGATCATGATCATGCGGCAGTCGGCCGGCGCCATGCGATAGAGGATCGAGAGGATAAAGGTGTTGATGCCGACCGACTTACCCGAGCCGGTGGTGCCCGCGATGAGGAGGTGCGGCATGCGCGCCAGGTCGGCGATGATCGGCTCGCCGCCAATGGTCTTGCCGAGGCAGATCGGCAGCTTGCCCTTCATCTTCTCGAAGTCGGCCGAGTTCAGCATCTCGCGGAGATAAACCGTCTCGCGCTGCTCGTTGGGAAGCTCGATGCCGATGGCGTTGCGGCCGGGAACGACCGCGACGCGAGCGGAGATGGCGCTCATCGAGCGGGCGATATCGTCGGCGAGCGAGATGACGCGGGAGGATTTGATGCCGGGCGCGGGCTCGAGCTCATAGAGCGTCACCACCGGGCCGGGACGGACATTGATGATATCGCCCTTGACGCCAAAATCCTCGAGCACGCCTTCGAGGCGGCGGGCCATGGCTTCGAGCCGCTCGGGGCGGTGTTCGTCGGCGAGGCCCTTCTGCTTCGGCTCGGCGAGAAGGCTCAGCGCCGGCAGTTCGAAGCCGCTGGAATCGTCGGCGAAGAAATTGGCCTGCGCCTCGCGTACCTCGCGGCTGCCCTGGACGGGACGCGGCGCCGGGGCGCTGACGCGCACCGGCTGGGCCGCCGGCACGATGCGGGGCTCGGCGCGGGGCGCCGGCGCACGGCGGGTCGGTTCGACGAAGACCGGCTCGTCATCGGCCGGCTCTTCCTCTTCGTAGCCCTCGACAAAATCCTCGCCCTCGATGGGCTCCTCGATGTCTTCCTCCTCGGACGAGGCGGCTTCGGGGCCGAGATGAATGCGGATCGGCCGGCGCTCGACGTCGACCACCGGCTCGCGGTTGAGGGCGGCCATATGGGCATCGAGGCGGGGTTCGATCCCCTCCTCGCGCCAGCGGGCCTCGTCCGCCTCACGCTTGTCGCGGGCGCGCTGCTGCGCACGCCGGAAGGCGGTCTGGGCCGAATAGGCCATGTGGACGAGGGCGCCCATGGCGATGTCGAAGAAAGCGCTGCCGGGTGATTCGGGCAGATCGTCGCGGCGCGGCTGCGTCTTGCCGCGGGCTTTTACCGCGGAGGCGCCGGCTTCGCCCGCCGCGGCGCCGAGCGAACCAAGCCTCAGGCCAAGCGCCAGCCAGAGCAGCACGCCGGTCGGGGTTAGCAGCACGAGCGCAAAGAGCGCGGCCATGATGCCCTTGGGCGGGCCGCCGGAAACGCTGGTTGCGAGATTCTCAAAACCCTGCCCGATGAGGCCGCCAAGGCCCGTCGGCAGCGGCCAGCTCGTCGGCACCGCGATAAAGGCGAGGACGCCGGCGGTCATGATGCTGGCGCCGATCCAGGCGAGAAAACGGAGCGGCATTTTGGTCGGGACGCGGCGGCGGACGAGCTGCCAGGCCCAGAGCGCAACCGGCAGCAGCACCACAAAGATGGCGAGCCCGAAGAACTGGAAGCCGAGATCGGCCACTACGGCGCCCGGAAAGCCCAGCCAGTTCTTCGGCCGCGCCGTCGTGGCGTAGGAAAGGCTCGGATCGTTCACCGACCAGGAGGAGAGCGCCAGCAGCATCACCGCAACGAACGCCGCGACCAGCAGGCCGACGAGGCGGAGCGGGATGCGAATGGCGATCGCCGGAGCCTGCTCACGCGAGATGTTTTCGATGAGCGGCGTTGAGCGGGTCGGCATCGGCAAACTCGATCTGGTACTGAAAGCACAAAGGGGCCCAGCGGCATGCTAGGGCGGTGTGGTTAACCGCCGCCTAACCGGATGGGGATGGGTAGCGAAAGGGAACGTCCGCGCTAGTGAGTGGTCGGGTCAGCGGTAGGCGCCGTGGCCACTCGCGTTCCAAATCCTCCAGCCTCATGGTGAGCTTGTCGAACCATGGGCCGCGAGCGCTGTGCCCCGCCCTCGTGGTTCGACAGGCTCACCATGAGGGCGATGGGACGGCTGCGCTTGTGGCCACCCCCTCCCCAACCCTCCGCGCAAGGGAGGGTGTCCGGTTTGAGTTTGAAGCATGGCTTTTGCACAAAGCACTGCCGAGCACCTCCCCCCTTGCGGGGGAGGATGGGTGGGGGGAAGCCGCAAACTCTGCGGTGGTGAGGTGACGCAACGGCACTGCACTTCCCGCGCTCGATCCACGCCTGGGTTCTGGGCGTACCCCCACCCCTGACCCCTCCCCGCAAGGGGGAGGGAGACGATGCGGCACCTCATGGGCACCCCCGCATGCTCCGGGCAGGCGTTGGCCTCGATTCTCCCTCCCCCTTGCGGGGAGGGATGGGGTGGGGGTAGCCCAAAACTATGCGCTGCTGATTGAGCACCTACGTCTCCATCTCGAAAGCACAGTGCAGGCGAATGCCTGCCTCCGACGCGACCCGGATCATCCTCTGCAATGGTTCTTCCCTTGCCACCGACACAGTGGCGCGGGCCCGGGACGCATGGGCGTCTCAGGAATAATAAGAGACGCTCATGCGTCCCGGGCGCCGGGGCTTCTGGACGGGGTGTCCTTGCCAGCACGACGGACGATAGCCTGTCCGGACTGGCCTCCGACCCTCTGCGCCCCGAGGGGCGCACGATACCCCCTCTCCCGGCTGTCCC
>Ga0207639_10000552_pt1 | contig 25704 bp, 25 predicted proteins | sample KBSCornC32_FD_184299 | JGI IMG/M metagenome (GOLD analysis project Ga0207639, IMG submission 184299) | Corn rhizosphere microbial communities from Kellogg Biological Station, Michigan, USA - KBS Corn C3-2 (SPAdes) (version 2) | ecosystem: Host-associated > Plants > Roots > Rhizosphere > Soil ...
TTCGGCCGCCTGAAAGACTGGCGGCGCGTCGCCACACGCTATGACAGGTGCCCCACCGCCTTCTTCTCCGCCATCGCCCTCGCCGCAACCGTCATCTTCTGGCTCTGATCAACGGGTCCTGACCCTACCCAATGCCCGACCTCACAACGCCCTTTGTCGTTTTCGACGATGTAAGAGCAGACGGCGAGGCTGTCCTCTACTCCGACCCGCATGAGATCATCGCTGCGCATACACTTGAAGAGATATTGCCAGCATTGATGCGCCTGCGTCGCGGAGTTGCCAAGGGCTCTCACGCAGCAGGCTACCTTAGCTATGAGGCGGGGTTCGCGTTTGAACAGCGGCTTCACCGCTATTCATTGAAACCATCCGGCGTTCCCCTACTCTGGTTCGGTCTCTTCGGCGCTCCCAATCCAACGCGGATATCGCCATCGAAGCCAATCAGACCACCGTCGCGCTCCGAATATTGGCAGCCACAGATCGAGCAACACCGCTACACGCGGGACGTTGGTCATATACTATCTCTAATTGATGCGGGCGATTGCTACCAGGTCAACTACAGCTTTGATGCCCATTTTTGTTACCCTGGTGATCCGATAGAACTTTATCGAGAATTGCGGCTCGCACAAGGTGCCGGATGGGGAGGCATTCTATCTACTGGACAGCATACTCTGCTCTCCTGTTCCCCAGAGTTGTTCTTCTCACTCAGTGGCGGAACCATTTGGACGAAGCCCATGAAAGGAACGGCTAGCCGAGGTACGACGCCAAAGGAGGATGCAACTCGCAAAAGAGAGCTACGTGAAAATCCCAAGGAATGTGCCGAGAATTTGATGATAGTCGATTTGCTCCGGAACGACTTGTCCCGTGCAGCGGTTCCCGGGACGGTTAAAGTCACCGATTTATTCGCGATCGAAACCTATCCCACCATACATCAGATGACAAGTTCCATCCGTGCCGATATCGCTCCGAACCTTGACACGATTGACTTGCTGATGCGCCTGTTTCCTTGCGGATCGATCACCGGCGCGCCGAAGATCCGGGCGATGGAAATTATAGCGGAACAGGAGCAACGTCAGCGTGGCGCCTATTCGGGATCGATGGGTTTCATAACGCCCGACGGCCGCTCCGCATTTAATGTCCTGATCCGCACCCTTCAGTTTAAGGTCAGCGAGCAAGTTTTGCACTTCGGGGTAGGATCCGGCATCGTCAGGGATTCCGTACCGAAAGCAGAGTGGAATGAATGCTGCTGGAAGGCTCGCTTCCTATCGGGGGTTACATGAAGGAGTGCGGAATTGTTTTCCGATCTGACGCGGCGTCCCCGGAATGATATCGGTCTCGAAGGCAGATCTCGCCGTCACCAACGGAAGAGCGGACCATCCCAGTCCGCCCGAAAACGTTACGAAAACGAATCATTTTGGCCTGCTGGCTGCATTCGATATGCAATCAGATCGTCGCAGGCATCGAGGGAGCTTGATTGATGAAATATGCTGACTCCAATCACGCGCTTTACCCAGCGGCTTCCAGCGACGAACGCACACCACCATTCGAGCGAACGCAGGTCTATCTCGCGGCCCAGGAGCCGATGCGCACGCATCTCGCCGACTTCATGCGATCGGATTTTTCATCGCCTTGGGCCTGGCGGTCCTGTCATTCCGCCTCGCATCCTGGTCCAACCGTGGCCACTGCCTGAGCCTGTTTGCAGTCTTTCCGGCCATTCAAATTCCCGTCGTCCTAATCATGGCCGTGCTCCCACGGCGAGAGGTGCCCAGCCAACAGCCTGATGCCGAGCGGATCGACCTAGCCGACGTGCTTCAGGGTATCATCGCCGGAGTGGCGATCATCGTGGCGGCCGTGCTGATCTCGGCGTTGACGGTCGGCGCCTATGGCGACGTTGAGGCGCTTCGTATCTCGCGGCGATGGAGTGTCCGGTCGCTCCCCGATCACGGCGTCCCCGCCATCAGCAGGATATAGGTGGAAGAAAACCATCCAGGCAGGGAATTTCCCGGGCGAGAGTTATGGACGGAAATTACGCCCATTCAGCTTCTGACCGTCACTCCCAGTAGCGACGATTAGCGTCGGCTTTTCCAATTCCGTTCTCAAAAGCGGACAGAGCGCAAAGTCCCCCTCACAGCCATAAGCCGTCCGGCTGGGATCATCTAGTGCTGCCACCACGATGGGTTCTCCGGCATGACGCACTGCATATAGGCGTCAAAAAGTGGGATCCTGAAGGCTGACTCGATCGGCAGGCGGATCGCGTCACCGGCAGAGCATTATCACGCGGCCCGACCGCGACGAATTCAAACAAGCGTTCAGCATAAAATTTGGCGCGCACCGTTGGGTCAGCAGGCGGTGCAACTGTTATGGCGTTGCTTCTTCCTGGGGGGTGTGCCCGGGCTCAGGACGTCCGCTTGACCTGGCTCGCGCGGCCCGCGTCATAGGCGGCGAGCCATTTGATGCGCACGAGATCGTAGAGGCTCGCGGGCAACATGCCGTAGGCCACAGTGCCGTCCTTGTCGCCGGGCACTGGCCGCAGGTCGGGGCCCGGCCACTGGAATCGATTGGCTTCGGTCAGGACAATCCACGAGCGTGAGTCATCGAGACCGAGGCGCACCTTGGTCCGCGTCGGGATCTCCACCGCAAGGCGGTCGTCAGCCGGCGGCGTGTGAGTGATTGGGAGCGCCGTCACTATCTGCTGGCCGTCCTTGGTCGTCGTGGTGAGCAGGACAGCGCAAGGCCGATCCTTTCTCCCATCTTCGACGCCAGCCTTGGCTTCATGACTCCAGAGAAACGAGTAACGAATTACGAGACCGGGTACCGGGACTGGAAGCGGCATCAATGATCCCGGGTCTCGTCATCGAACTGGGCGGCCTCGGACGGTACGCGCGCGGCGGCGACGGCAGCGCGGTCGTCATCGTTGAAGTCGCTGAGAGTCATAACTTCGCGATCGCGGCTCTTGAGCCGTTGATACTCGGCGTGTGACATGAGGACCAGGCTGTCATGGCCGTGATGGGTGATGGTAAGCGGGGCTTCGAGCGCTTGGCGGCTAATGCGACCGAACGACTTCGATGCCTCGACGGAACTGACAGAATGGGACATATCGATTCTCCTATCCGGAAAATACGTATTTTGGGGAGAAATTTCAAGCACCAATCGATCTGCGTCCGAAGGCACCTCGGCTGGTCACCTAATCCAACGGTAGCGAAGTAGAGATCCGCTCGCGCAAAGGCTGCGGCGGTTTCAAGGACATTCAGATGAACGTCCCGGCCGAAATCCCTTGTGCAACGCTGATCGATCGGTCGTCCAGACTTCGCTGCAGCGCTTCCCGGCCTGGAAAACGCTTTATAACGCCGCGCGCCGGGGCACGGTTGGTATCGGAAGAGAGTTCCTGCTTCATACGCAGAATATGGATCTTCTCGTCAAGTTCGCATAATCCGTCTTCACGTCTCTCACGCACCCTATGAAGCACATTGTCACGTGGGCTGCTCTATCGCATCTTGTCAGGAGGCTTGCGCTCTGGCGATTTCGGACCTTCCTGATCTTTGCTTTGTTGCTCCCTCGCGATCCGCACTCGCTCGACCGCATCCTTCAACACGCGATCAGGCACGGTTTCAATGGATGGTCGATCTTTCAGGAACGTACGAAGCTCCCGCGCAAGATCCTTGTCGCGGCGATCTTCCGAACCATCCAAACGGGCAGCAGCCCCTTCATATTGTTCTTTGATGCTGGCCCAACGCCGCTTCGCCTGAGCAACAAACGCCGGCGGCGTCGCCTTCCCGGTTGCGATAGCCAGGGCTTCCCGAGCCTGTCGCAAATCGGTTTCGGTCGGTTGCCTCGACACACCACGCCGGATTTTCTCCCGCATTTGCGCAAGCGCCATGCTCGTGCCAGCCCTGCCCTGCCCCCGCGTCCAGCGCGGCGTCGCTTCACATTCGACACCGCGGCTGCGTAGGGCTTCAGCGAAGGCCTCCCGAAATTTGAACAGATCCTCCCGCCGGGGATCGAACCGCTTGCCGTCCATGCCCTCGGCCTCAACCGTCATATGCACATGCGGTCGCGGCGTGTCTGTGTGAAGCGCCATCAGATAATCATGATTGTCGCCCAGCATCCGCTCCACTGTTTCGCGGACGGACTGCCTCACCGTCTCAGGGTCGGTGCCCTCCGGCATCGAAAAGACCATGGACACCGCGGACACCGTCGCGCGCTGGCGCCAATATAAGGTTTCGGACCATTCTTCCGCGAGCTGCTGGACATCCGCTTTATCCGTGAGCAGTTCGCCGTCGCGGGTTTCCAGCGCGATCTCACCCTTACGTCCAATATAGGCGAGGTGAGCACCAAGATGGTCGGCTCCCTTTTTGCGGCCCGTCACCTTCACCAGCACCTCGGGCGCTTTTCGAACGACGCGGGCCAGCACGGGACGGGCATCTGCACGGGGCGCCACCACCTGTCCTATATCCTTGCCGAACCCCTTCTGGTTCAGCAGGCGCTCGGCATATTTGAGATTGGGATCGCCAAACACACGCGGCTTGAAGGTCGGCTTCAGCACGCCCCACAGTTCATCCTCGCGCCCGCCGAACGACATCAGTCAGCGACCTTCCAATAGCTGAGGTCGCCGCGCAGGGCTTCACCCAGAGCGGCGATCTGGTCGTTGACCTCCTGCCATCAAAGTAACCTCTTAAAAATCCATGTGAATCTGTGGCCCGGGCCACGGTGCTCAACCATGGCCGGAACGCTTGAGAACGCGGAAAAGAAGGGGTGCGTAGATTTAGCGATCGAAGCGGACGAGGCGCGGCTGGTCTTCGCCGTCGAAGTGAATCAGCGCCTCAACAAGGCGGCCACTCTTGCCGCCTACAACAATGGCTCGTGATCCATCGGGGCACTCCGCTCCCGGGCGGGACCGCTTCGGCTCGGTTCGCTCTCCTGGTGCTGCGGGTATCGGGTGGGGTTCCTGAGATAGGTGCTGCACCGACGCAACGTTGCCAGCTTCATGATCAACTGACGGCATTGGCGCAGGGCGCGACAGGCTTTCGCAGCCAGCAACCGAGACCAGGCCCGGAGGCGTGGCATCGAGAAACGCGATCACGGCGTCGGGATCGTTGGCGGCGGCTTTCATTAATGCAACAGCGCCGCGAACTGGAATATCATCCAGGCGGGCGGCTATGTAATCTGGCGCGGACGCGAGGCTATGCAGACGGGAGAGCCGCGCCCGGTCCCGACCGGTGGCGCGGGCGAGATCAACGATGCTCATTCCCGAAGCTACCTGATCGGCAACGAACGCGACCATGTCCTGTACGGACAGCTGTTCGCGCTGGTCGTTCTCGATGAACTGATCGATCCTGATCTGGCCAGCATCCAGAACTTCGCGGATGACGGCGCGGATGGATTGGCCGAGCTGCATGCACGCACGCCAGCGCCGCTCGCCGAACTGGATCATATAGCGCCCGTCTTCGTCCGCCGGCGCGACGATGATGGGCTGCAACTGCCCTCTGGCGCGGATGGTTTGGGCAAGTGCGTCGATCTCTTCCGGGCGGATCGCGCGGCGCACATTGTGGGGATCGGGATAGACCTGCTGCGGTTCGAGCAGCAGCACCCTCTCTTGGGCAGCAACTTCGTCCTTGGCGGCAAATATGTCGAAGTTGCCGAAATCCATCAGGAACCAATCCTCTGCAATGCTTCGTCCAAAAACGCCTGCATCGGCGGAAGGGACGATCGGACATCCTTTTCGAACCGCCAGACCGGGACGCCGGCCTGCACCGCCTGGCTGTAGTGGGCGCGGTCGGGAAGATGGGTGGGAAACAGGTTGCGGCCAATCTTGGCCTTGAGCTCAGCCAGCATCGCCTGCTGGTTGCTGTCATTGGCCTTGACCCGGTTCGCGACCAAACCCGCAACCCGGATCGGCGTCTGGCGGCCGCGCTGATTGACGGTCTGGATCGAGTTCGAAAGTTGCCGGGTGGAATCGGATCCGAAGGGCCCCAGTTCGACTAGCACGATCAGTTCGTCACAGACCATCAGCGCTGCAAAATTGATCCAGCTCCACGCTGGCGGCGTGTCGATCACGCAATAATCATAGGCCGCCTTCAACGCCGGGAAATTTGCGCGGAAGCAAGTCAGCGCTTTGCCATAATCAGCATCATATTCTCCAGCCATGCGGTTGGAGTAAATGGCGCGCTGCAATCCCTCGGGCGCGGCATAGCCCGGTTCGAATAAGGGCTTGCACGAGCCAAGCTGTTCGAAGTCGCGCAGCGCGGTCGATGCATTGCACTGCCGATCAAGGTCCAGCACCAGAACACGGTGCCCGGCATCCGCAAGGTGCCAGGCGAGATGACAGGCGATCGTCTTCATCGACGGTCATTCCACCACGATTGACGGGCATGCAACCAGGTCTCGGCATCCTCATCGCGGATGCGAGGCCCTCTGCTCTTGCTACCCGCACTGAGAAACGTCGCGACGAACAGCAGGAAAAAGATGGCTGGATGGCCGGGTTCGACCTGACGGGATCGAACGCCTGAGTGTGACGGCAGGATCAGCCAGCAGCAGACAGCCAGCGTCTGCCCGAACGAGCACGCAGAACGACAGAGACTGGCCGCCGGTTATCATATATAGCGGTTTGCAGCTAGGCGGTCTAAATGATAAACTCGGCTTATTAGACGGATCATGATGATCGGCCGTTTGAATATATCAATTTGTCTCTGGTGATCTGGATAGTCCTCAGTAAGCCATCTTCTCTTCCAAATGCCGCTCGATGTCAGCACGATCGATCCAGAGACTACGGAATTTCTTGTCAGCCAACAGCTGGAGCTGATCGCTATTGTGCTTCGATCCGGGCTGGCTGCTGTTACCATAGCTCATGAGGCCTACGGCCTTCAACGGCGTACCAAACTCCACCATGGATACCCAGGTTTCACCATGGACTGGCGTACGCTCGCCATTTTTCATGGGGCCCCAGGTGATGGTGCGAAAGACGCCGGTATTGCCGAAGCCGCCATTGGCCGGCACGCTCACATCGCCGATGTGGAAGCGGGACACATCGCCATAGGGGCGGTCGATCGCGCCATAAAGCTGTTTGGTCTTGGCGACCGCCTGCTTCAACATCGCGACCGCTGCGGCAGGGTCTTTGAGACCGCGAGGCGTTTCAAGCGGATCATCGAGCGTCCATTTGACGGCATAGTTGGACTGATCGGTGAAATTTCGCGGCGCGAAGATGCCGGCCCAGGTTTCGAACAGCAGGGCCGCCCTGCTATCGGGTTCGAAGCGATGATCCCAGTCCTTCAGCAGGGCCGTCGCCGCCTGAACATCGGCGTCATTCGAGCCGGCGGCTGCCGCCAGCAGATCGGGCAGCATCCGCTCCGCCATCAGCGACGTCGTCGTCAGCTTGCGTGACACGAAATCGTCGAAGCTGATCTTGGGCGTTTTCGTCATGAGCTTTACCGACATCTGCGCGCGCTGGCTCATCGGGCCGACGGGCGCAACATAGGCAGGGAAAGCCCTGGGATCGAGCGCGCGCGGCCAGGTCGCCAGCCACGGCGGATCATTGGCGTTCTGCACGAAGCCGGTGGCGGGATCGAACAGCTTGGGCATGTCGTCATAGCTGTGGACATCCTTCCACAGCGTCGCCGACGTGTCGCCGGGCACGGGGGCGGACCAGTATTTGAGGTCGCCGCTCGCGTGTTTGGGGAGCAGGCCGTTGTCGAGATAAAGGATATGGCCCGCGCGATCGGCGTAGATAATGTTGAACATCACGACCTGCATCCTGCGCAGCGCCTTTTCGAACGTCGCCCAATCGCGTGCCTTGCCCATGTCGAGATATTGTTCCAGCACGCCGGACCGGTCGAGGCCCGCGACCTTGAGCGCGATCACCGTCTTGCCGTCGGGCAGCGTGAAGACGGGTCCGTGAACCGTGCTTTTCTGTTCGAAGCTGACGGTCTTCAGCGTTCCGTCCGCTTGCTTCACCTTGTAGCTTTTGGTCTCGGACTTGAACGGCAACACCTTGCCATCGAAGCGATAGCCGTTGCCTTCCAGGGTCAGCTGATAGCTGGTGAAACCCTGCATCGTGTTGACGGTGTTCGTGAAACCCAGGTCGTTGTTGAAGCCGAAGCGCAGCACCGGCAATCCTACCTGTGTCGCACCATAGATAGCGAGGCCGGGCGCGGTGATCTGCGCCTCATAATAGGTGAGCTGGCTGGGCGCCCAGGGCAGATGCGGATTGGCGAGCAGCATCGCCTTGCCGCTGGCCGAACGCGACGGCGCCACCGCCCAGGCATTGGAGCCGCCCGCTTCGTTGATCGAGGGGTCGGCCAGCACCTTTCGATCGGACGCGATATAGCCGAAATTCATCAACCGCTGCGCGTGGGCGATGATATCGACTCCCTTGAGCGGCAGAACGACCTTGACCTCGGCCGCGATCCTGTCGGGGTGGGCGGCGGCATAGGCGTTGATCCCGGCGGCGAAAGCTTCCAGATTCTTCTGCATCTGCGGCGTCTGCTGCCTGAACCACTGGACCGAACGGGCCGGCACGTCATTGGCGACCAGCCATTTGTCCTGGCTTTCATATTTCTCGCCCCAATATTCGGCGGCGCGGGCGCGGCTTTCACCATACATGCGCAGAAGCAGATTGCCGTGGCTTTGCGCCTGCGCGTAGCCGAAACCGTAAAAGCCGCCTTCTTCGGTCTTCGCATAGATGTGCGGTACGCCGAAGCTGTCCCACAATATCTCTCCGGCGCCCCATTTGGCCGAAGGCGCGGCGACCGACGCGGTCATTGCGGTGGAGGCGGCCAGGGCCGCGAGCCAGATCGTCATGGGACGCATAGCGATGGTATCTCCGGTCAGGTCATGTCCGCGCCGCCCCGATGCGGACGGCGCGGATCGTCGCATGGATCAGAAGGTCAGCCCAACGCGGGCATAATAGAAGCCGCCGGTGAAGCCGATCGGGGACGTACCGACATAGAGGCCCTGGCCCAGCGTCGCGCTCACATCGCTTCTGGGGTTCTTGTCGGGATAGACGTTGAAGATATTGTTGGCGCCGACCGCCACGTTGACGAGCGGCGTCACCTGCCAGCCGGCTTCCAGGTCGGTGATCCACTTGGCGCCGTAGCTGCGATCGTTGGGATAGGTCGTCACGCCGTTGGCGGTGACGCCATTCTGGTAGAGTTTGAAGCTGCCGAAGCGGGTCAGGCGGGTCGATAGTGTGAAGTCGCCCATTGTGGCCAGATTGCTGATCGACAGCTTAGTGCGCGGCAGGTTGTTGGTCATGTTGCTGCGCCGGGCGCGGTCGAACAGCACATAATCCGGGCCGAGCGCGGCCAGTTCCGGCGGATTGTCGATGATGTGGGTGATCTTGGTTTTGTTATAGTTGAAGCCCAGGTTCCACTGCATGTGCATGGTGTCGAGAAGGTCGTGCTTGTAGGACGCGACGACATCGACGCCGCGTGTGCGGGTGTCTATCGCGTTGGTGTAATATTGCGCGGTGAGCGTCCGCGCTTCCGCCGCTGGGACGCCGCTCGCGATCAGAATGTTGGAAATCGCCGTACCGGTCAGCGTGCTGGTGATGGTGATGCGATCATCGACATCGATCTGATAGGCGTCGATGGTCAGGTTGAAATTGGGCAGCGGGGTCAGCACCACACCGGCTGAGACGTTGAACGACTTCTCCGGCTGGAGCGGCTTGGCGCCCAGCGCGACGGCGGCGGGATCGTCCACCGCCAGCGTCTTGATCTGCAGCAGTTGGTTGGGGATGCCGTTGACGGTCCGGAACTGGTTGGTTGTCTGGGTATAGATTTGCTGGGCGACGGCAGGAGCGCGGAAGCCGGTGTTGGCGGCGGCGCGGAAGGCGATCCAGTCGGTTGCGGCATAGCGACCATTGACCTTCCAGATGAGCGTATCGCCGCTGCCGTCATTGTAATGTTCGAAGCGGGTGGCCGCGCCGATGGTGATATCCTTGCTGGGGTCCCAGGCTACGTCAGCATAGAGCGCGTAGTTGTCACGGGACATGTAGGCGGCGTCAGCCGGCTGGAAGCCGGCGGAGCTTTGTGCGCCCGGCGTCATGCCCGAAATGATCGCCGGTCCTACGGCGTAGCTGGCGGGGTCTCCGGCGAAGGTCTGATAGCGCTCATGCCGATGCTGCGCGCCTGCCGACACCTGAAGATTGCCGCCGCCCACGTCATAGCCGCGGGTAATGTCGAGCGAGGTGACGAACTCGGAGGATTTCAGCGTACCGATATAGAAGTCGGTCGGGCTGAGAAGGCCCAGTGAAGGATTGACCGTTCCTTCCGAGGACTGGCGCGCGCGATTGCGGCCATAGCCGGTCGAAAGATCCCAATCCCACCCCGATATCTCGCCCTTGGCCCCGACCGTGAATTCGAAATCCTCCTCGTCAATCATGACGTGAGGGCGATAGCCGTTGGGGAAAATCCCCATGACATTGTTGATATCCTTGGGATAGCGATAGCTATACCACAGGTCCGAGCGCCGCTGGCTGTACGTGCCGAAGGCGTAGAGCTGCACCCCGCCCAGATCATATCCGGCATTGAGCGCAGTGTTGATGCTGCGCGAGGGCATGACGCCATAGCTGATGGTGACGATCCGTTCGGTGCCCACGGCCGCGGCGTCGCGGGGATCGAGTTGTCCATTGACCAGGGGATAAAGGCAGGTGGTGGTCGCCATGACCGAACAGTCCGCGATCGGCAGCGCTCGGTTTGACATTTCCTGCTTCTTGAGGTTGACCGAGAAATTCGCGAAGCCGTTGTCGCCCAGCTTCGTCCCGAAATTGAGGTCGGCCTGATATAGCTCACCGTCTGATCGATCGAAATTCTGACCCGCAGTGAAATTCGCCGACCCGCCCTTCGTCTCGTCCTTGAGGATGATGTTGATAACGCCCGCGATGGCGTCCGAACCATATTGCGCGGCCGCGCCATCTCGTAGGACTTCGATATGATCGACGGCCGAGGTCGGGATCATGTCGAGGTCCGCCGGAACCGACCCGTTGTAGAGCGTCGATACGGCGTTGATGAGCGACGTCTTGTGCCGCCGCTTCCCGTTGACGAGAATCAACGCCTGATCGGGATTAAGCCCACGCAGGCCACCCGTCGCAATGACTGTGGACGTCGCGCCGCCTGCCCTCACCGGCAGGTTGAAGGACGGCACGAGCGTGTTGAGCGCCTGGAAGACGCCCGCCTTGCCGGTGCGGTTCAGATCTGCGCCGGAGATCACGTCGATGGGGGTCGGGCTATCGGTGATCGTGCGCGCCTGGCCGCGCGATCCTGTCACGACGATCGTCTCGCCGGCATCGCCCTCGGTCTCAGCGGCCGCCGCCTGCGGCAGGGCAGCGGCCTGCATGGCGAAGGGCAGCGCGGTAACGCCAAGGCTGGCGACCTCGACCGCACGGCTCTTCTGGGCCTGATGGCTGAGCGACAGCGCGATGACGCTGCTGTTGGACAGCGTGATCTTGAGGCCCGATCCCGCGATCAGGCGCTGAAGGGCCACGTCGGGCGCCATCTTGCCGTTCACCGACTGGGCATGAAGGCCCGCGACCTGGTCGTACGGGAAAAGAAGCTGGATGCCCGACTGCTTGGCGAAGATCGGCAAGGCCGTCTTCATCGGCTGGGCGGGAATCTTGAAATTGGTCGGCTCGGCCGCCAGGGCCACCGGCGCGCTCAATGCCGCTGCCATGACCATGGCGCACACAGACATATTCCCAAAATTACGTGACATCATATCCCCCGTGAGATGATTGGGCCGTAAAATATCTGGTCGTCAGTGGTGGATACGAAGCGCGTTCCCGTTTCTGGTATCGACACTCAAAAATATCTCATTTTTGTGACGGAGGGGCATTGGGTATCGGTCGGCTCGCACCTGGACGATGATCGGACCGGGCGTCGAAAAGGCAAAGCGAAGTGCGCAGGGGGACGGGTTTGGACGGACACTTGATCAGGGCCAGGCTGGATTGGTTCAAGGAGGCCGTTCTGCCTCATGAGGGGGCGCTGCGTTCGCGGTTGCGACGCATTCTGTCCCAGCGGCACGACATTGACGACATCGTCGCGGAATGCATGACGCGCGCCTATGCCCATGGCGACATCAGCCGTCCGCAGAGCGGCAAGGCCTTTTTGTTCCAGATCGCGCGAAACCTGCTGATTGACGAGGCCCGTCGCGAAAAGATCGTGTCGCTCGAACTGGTCGCCGAACTCGACGTGCTTCAGGCGGACAATTCGACCGAAGATGCCTTGCACGCGCGGGACGAACTGCGCCATCTTCAGGCGATATTGGACACGCTTCCGCCGCAGTGTCGCAGGGCCTTCATTCTTCGTCGCGTGCATGAAAAGCCGGTGAAGGAGATAGCAGAGGAGATGGGCTTGTCCGTCTTTACCGTGGACAAGCATTTGACGCGCGCGGCTGTAAAGATAATGCAAGCCATCGGACAGTTTGAGGGTTCTGGATTTGGATGGTCGCTACAAAAGCGCAGAAGAGATGCAGGCGATCGAGGCCGAAGCGGCTCGTCTGTATCTTAATGCGCGGGCTAGCGACGCCCCGGAGGACTGGCATGTCGCCTATGACTGGATCGCCCTGGACCCTGCCCATGGCTTTGCCTTTGCCAAGGCGGAGGCAGGGTGGGAACTGTCGGAGCGGCTGACCGAACTCCCTGCCGGTCGGGATGATCGACCGGAGCCATCTGCAAATGTCCCGACCGAAGCGGTCGCATGGGTCGAGCCGAACGAAGGGACAAAGGCCCATCGCCTAGGTCGCCGGGATCTGCTGCTCGGTCTTGCGGCCGCAGCGGCGGTCGCCGGTATTACATCGACCGTAGCCTTGCGCCTTGCAGGCTCCGTCGATCATTATAGAACGGCCCTGGGCGAAACGCGCACCGTGCGGCTGGCGGATGGATCGCGCGTCCACCTCAACACCGACAGTTCGATCGAGGTGTCGCTTCGCGACGATATCCGATCGATCAAACTGTTGAAGGGCGAAGCGCAATTTGATGTCGCCCATGACGCAAAGCGGCCCTTTATCGTTAACGCGGACGGCACGTTGGTGCGGGCCGTTGGCACCATGTTCAACGTGCGCCTGCGCGCAGATGTCACGGAACTGACGGTCATCGAGGGGATCGTCGCGGTCCGCAACGGCGACTCCGCCGTGCGTCGGATCGAAAGCGGTCGAAGCGCCGCCGTCCGCAGCGGCAGCATCGCCGTCACGCATCTCGATCCAGCCAAGATCAAGCAGCGCGTCGCCTGGCAGGAGGGCATGGTGGAGTTTCAGGGCGATACGCTAGCGCAGGCGGTGGAGGAGTTCAACCGCTACCGTCAGACCCCGCTCGTCATCGGCGATCCCGCCATCGCCAGCCTCAGGGTCGGCGGCGCCTTTCGGCTCGATCGGTCGCAGGACTTCGTTGATGCTCTGGAAAGCGGTTTCGGCGTTCGGGCGGTGTCCGGCAGCGATAATTCGATCATCCTCGTTTCTTCGGACGGCAGTTAGCAGAAAGCTGTTGGATCATCCGTATCAACGGGGATGGATCATGTTACGTCTTTCGCCTCGGTAGGAATTTCCCGTCAGGATCGCCTGAAATCCATCCTTGGGGGTTCGATCGGTAATCTGATCGAATGGTATGACTGGTATGTCTATTCCGCCTTCACCCTCTATTTCGCGCCTGTCTTTTTCCCTTCGGACGACAGCACGGCGCAACTGCTGAACGCAGCCGCGATCTTTGCCGTGGGCTTTCTCATGCGGCCGATCGGCGCCTGGATCATGGGCATCTATGCCGATCGTAAGGGGCGCAAGGCGGGACTGACCCTGTCGGTCATGCTGATGGCGGGCGGATCGCTGATGATCGCGGCCATCCCCGGCTATGCCAGCATCGGCGTCGCCGCGCCCGTGCTGCTGTTGCTCGCCCGGCTGATGCAGGGGCTGTCCATCGGTGGCGAATATGGCGCGAGCGCGACCTATCTGTCGGAAATGGCGCAGAAGGACCAGCGCGGCTTCTTTTCCAGCTTCCAATATGTGACGCTGATCGCCGGACAGCTTCTGGCATTGTGCGTCCTCCTTCTGCTCCAGCTCTTCCTGACCGAGCATCAACTTGAAAGCTGGGGTTGGCGCATACCCTTCGTGATCGGAGGCCTGATGGCGGTAGGTGTCTACCGCCTGCGCAGGGGCCTGAAGGAAACCGAAGCGTTCGAGGAGAGCGCGGCTGTCAGGGAACAGCCCCGGTCGAGCGGCCTCAACCTCATCCGCCGGCATCCGCGTGAAGTGCTGCTTGTCATGGCGCTGACGGCCGGCGGCACCCTCGCCTTCTATGCCTACAGCACCTATATGCAGAAATTCCTGGTCAACAGCGCGGGCTTCGGCCGGCAGACCGCCACCGCGATCATGGCGTCGGCCTTGTTCATCTACATGCTGCTGCAGCCGATGGCGGGGTGGCTGTCCGACCGGATCGGGCGCAAGCCGTTGCTCGTCGCCTTCGGCGTTGCCGGCGTCCTGTTCACCACAGCGATCTTTACGGCGTTGGAAAGCGTCACCTCTTCGTTCGGCGCCTTTCTGCTGGTGTTGGCCGGGCTGGTGATCGTCACGGGCTATACCTCGATCAACGCAATTGTGAAGGCGGAGCTTTTCCCGGCCAACATCCGCGCGCTAGGTGTCGCGTTGCCTTACGCGCTCGCCAACACATTGTTCGGCGGTACGGCGGAATATGCCGCGCTCTGGCTCAAGCATATCGGCATGGAGGGCGGCTTCTACTGGTATGTCACCGCCATGATCGGGGTTTCATTGATCATCTATCTGCGGATGCCCGACACCCGCAGGACCAGCCAAATCTGATCAGAGGGGAAGACGTCATGCCTTCATTCAACCGCACGCTCTGCCATATCATGCCGCTGGTCCTGCTGTGTCAGCCAGCGATCGCCCAGGATTCCGCGGCTTCCGCCGAACCGCCATTCACCTCCGTGCAGCGCGATGACTTCGCCATCGCCGGGTCCCTGTCTAATAGTTGGGCGGACTTCGACAATGATGGCGACTTGGACCTTGCCGTGTCGCTCAAGGGCGGCGACATCCGGCTCTATCGCAACGACAAGGGGAAGTTCGTCAATGTCGGCCCGCAGATGGGCCTGCCGACGTCCGGCCCCGAAATGCGCGGCGTTGCCTGGGGGGACTATGATGGCGACGGCTGGATCGACCTGCTGGGTGGCGCCACGATGCCGGGCGACCTCAGCCTGGTCTTTCACAACCAGGGCGGCAAGACATTCACGAACGTCGCGCCGGAACTCGGCCTGACCATTCCCAATCGGTCCGCGCGCCAGACCAGTTGGGTCGATTACGACAATGACGGCGACCTGGACGTCTATGCCGCCAACCGCATTGGCCCCAACAGCCTGTTTCGCAACGATCGTGGCAAGTTCGTCCAGGTGTCGGTCGGCACCGGTGTTTCGGACAGCCGCCCGACGGTAGGCGCATGCTGGTTCGACTATGACCGCGACGGCTTCCTCGACGTCTTCCTCGCGAACCAGTCGGGCGCGACGGATGCGTTGTGGCGTAACAATGGCGACGGCACGTTCACCGATGTCGCCCCCGCGCTGGGCATGGACAATCCGGGGCGGTCAAAGGAGGATGGCGGGGTAGGCTGCGCCGTCGGCGACTATGACAATGACGGTTTCCTTGACCTGTTCGTTCCCAATTACGGGGTGAACACCCTCTATCACAATAATGGCGACGGCACCTTCACCAATGTCGCCAAGGAGATGGGCGTCGCCATCGACAATCACGCCGTCGGGGCGGTCTGGGGCGATTATGACAATGACGGCTATCTCGACCTCTTCGTTACCTCCTACCATGGCCCGCGCGATCAGCAGCAGCCCAAGGACAGCCTGTTCCATAATGAGGGCGGAAAGGGCTTCCGGCAGGTGTTGAGTGAAACGTCCAAGCTCAATGTCGGCGACCATGGCGTGCAGTGGGTCGATTATGACCGGGACGGGGCGCTCGATCTTTCGGTGATGCGCGGCTACACCAGCCAGGGCGGCCATTTCCTGTTCCACAACGATCTGGATCGGGCGGCGGCAAAGCGCAGCCTGTCGGTAACTTTGCTCGACGCCAAAGGGCGCTTCACGCGCATGGGCGCGGAAGTGCGGCTTTACGACAAGGGCGGCAAGATACTGGCAACGCGCCAGCTTTCGACTGGCGACGGCTATAATTCCGAAAATGCCGCGCCCCTGCATTTCGGGCTCAGATCGCTCGACCCGGTGATGGTCGAAGTTACCTGGATGACGAAGAAGGGGCGCAAGCTCCAGACGTTGTCCAATGTGAAGCCATCACTCTACGTGCGAAAATCATTGGTTATCGAGGAGCAGATAGAGCGTTAGGATGGGAGGATCACGCTTGATCTATTTCTGCCTTCTCTTTGCGAAACGACATCGGAAAGCGTAAGGGCGGAGGCAGATAACTTGAAGCCATCTGTAAATGACGTCCGGGGTTGCCCGCTGCCGCAAGGTCGCGGGACATTTCCGCACCCGGCGATCGTCAACCCGAGGCTTGCCGTGGCTCTTCGGAAAATACGGCTCAAGCCGCGCCATCTGCTCGTCCGTCAGCCAGTACGGGTCGCTCCAAATCCAGTCTCCTCACGGAGCCTCAATCACAGCCCAACGCTCAATGAGCCTTGATCCCAGGAAAGATACGGATGCGCCCCCGCCCATCAGTATAACTACGGACTGCCTCCCCCGCCCGTTGGCCCCATGATGATGGCCTGAAAACAACGATCGGGAGAAACGGCTTGAGCCCTGCCTTAACCCTCACATTCCATGGCGCGGCAGGCACCGTCACCGGCTCCTGCATGGAATTGCGGCTGGGCGGTCGGGCCATCCTCGTGGACTGCGGCCTCTTCCAGGGATCGCGCACGCTCGAAACGCTGAACCATGGCGCATTCAGCTTCGAGCCAGGCAAGATCGACGCGGTCGTCCTCACCCACGCCCATATCGACCATTGCGGCCTGCTCCCCAAGCTCGCGGCGCAGGGTTTCGACAAGCCCATCTGGTGCACGCCCGCCACCTCCGACCTGCTCGAATATATGCTCGCCGACGCGGGGCGCATTCAGGAAAGCGAAGCGGATCGCCGCAACCGCCGCCGCGACCGCGCGGGCGAAAGCCTGTTCGAGCCGCTCTATACCGAGCAGGATGCGCTCAATGCCTGGCGCCTCACCCGCCCGACGCCGCTGTGCGACTGGTTCGACCCAGCCCCCGGCTTCCGCGCGCGCTTCTGGAACGCGGGCCATATATTGGGCGCAGCCTCGGTCGAGATAGAAACCGCAGGCATGCACCTCCTCTTTTCGGGCGACCTTGGCCCCATCAACAAGGCCTTTCACCCCGACCCACAGGCCCCCACCGGTCTCGACCATGTCGTCTGCGAAGCCACCTATGGCGACCGCGCGCGGGAAAAATTCACCATCGAACAACGCCGCACCCAATTGGAGACAGAGATCAAGGACGCCCTGTCGCGCGGCGGCAACCTCATCATTCCCAGCTTCGCGCTCGAACGCACGCAGGAACTGCTGCTCGACCTCGCCAAGCTGGCCGACGCCAACCGCATCCCCAACGTCCCGATCTTCGTCGACTCCCCCCTCGCCAGCCGCGCCACCAAGGTGTTCGCCGCCCATGCGTCGGAACTGGAGGACACCGGCGGGGAAGACGTCTTTCGTCACCCGTCCATTCATTATGTCGAGGATGTCGCGGAATCGATCCGCCTCAACACCATGACCGGCGCTATCATCATGGCCGCATCGGGCATGTGCGAAGCGGGCCGCATCCGCCATCACCTGAAGCATAATCTGTTCCGGCGGGACTCCACCGTCCTGTTCGTCGGCTTTCAGGCGAAGGGATCGCTCGGCCGCGTCATCCTTGACGGAGCCCAGCGCGTCCGCATTTCTGGCGAGGACATCAATGTCCGCGCCCGCATCCGCCGCATCGACAGCTATTCCGCCCATGCCGACCGCGATGAACTGCACGGCTGGATCGGCGCGCGCAGGCCGATCAGCGGCAGCCTGTTCCTCGACCATGGCGAACCCGAAGCCGTCGCCGCCCTGCGCATCCTGACGCAGGCGGACGATCCTACAGCCAGCATCATTGCCCCGCAGATCGGCGAAGTCTATGCGCTGGAACCCGGCAAGCCGGCCCACCGCATCCAGACCGGCCGGGTCGACATGGAGGAGCTGAGCGGCCCCGACTGGCAGAATGATTATGCCGACTTCATCACCCACCTGAAACAGCATCTCGGCCGCATCCGCAGCGAACGCGCCCGCCGCGATGCGCTGGCGCGGATGCGGCGCGTGCTCGACGCCTATCAAGAGGCAAAGCAGCGCCAGCACGCCAAATGAGGAACTCGGCCATGCCCAGCGCGTCCCCATCTCCCATCCGCCACGCGGTGGTGCTCGCCCACCCCGATCCCCGCAGCTTCAACGCCGCCATCGCGCAAACCTATTGCGAGGCGGTGGAGGCGGCGGGTCAGCAGGCGATCCTGCGCGACCTCTACGCCCTGAACTTCGATCCGGTGCTGAAGGCACATGAACGCCCGGGCCGCAGCGACTTCCGCCTCTCCCCGGACGTGCAGGCCGAACTCGCCCTGCTATGCGGCGCCAATGTCATCACCTTCATCTTTCCCGTCTGGTTCGGCATGCCGCCTGCCATCCTCGTCGGCTATATCGACCGGGTGCTGGGTGCGGGAACAACCATAGGCCAGGTCCAGCATGGCGCGGGCACTGGCCTGCTCGGCAACGGCCATCTGTGCGCCATCACCACCTCCGGCGCGCCGGAGGACTGGCTGCAATCGCAAGGCCAGGCCCAAGCGCTCCGCAATCTCGCCGGCACCTATCTGTTCCGCGCCTTCGCCATGCAATCGAGCGAGGCGCTGTATATCGGCAATGTCGTGGACAGCGCACCCGCCGACTTCTTCAAGGACAATCTTGCCCGCGTGCGCCAGCGGGCGGCCAGTATCTGCGCCCGTGTCGCGCAGGAACTGCATGGCACACCCGTCCCGCCGCAACTTGGCGACGGCAGCTGATCCTCATGCTGACGATCAAGCGCCTCGCCATCGACACTTACCCTGAAAACACCGCCTTTCTGTTGCGTGAAAGCAATGGCTATTCCGCCGAGCAATTCCAGGCGCTGCGCAAGATCCGCATCAGTGACGGAAGCGCCGAAATCCTCGCCACCCTCGCGCTGGTCGATGAACCCGCGATGCTGAAGCCGGGCGAAATCGGCCTTGGCGAGCAGGCATTCCGGCGCCTCGCCCTGCCCGAAGGCGCGGCCGTTGCAATCGAACAGGCGATGCCGCCCCGCAGCCTGGAATTTGTCGGGCGCAAGATCGACGGCGATACGCTTCAGGATGACGAGATATCCGCGATCATCCGCGACATCGCCGCCCACCGCTATTCACCGATGGAAATCGGCGCATTCCTGGTCGCCTGCGCCGGGTTCATGAGCACGCAGGAAACCCTTGCCGTCACCCGCGCCATGGCCGATGTCGGCAACCGCTTCGACTGGAAGGCCCCGCTGGTCGTCGACAAACATTGCATCGGCGGCATCCCCGGCAACCGCACGTCGATGATCGTAGTGCCGATCGTGGCGGCGCACGGCCTCATCATGCCCAAGACATCGTCGCGCGCGATCACCTCCCCGTCCGGCACCGCCGACACGATGGAAGTGCTGGCGAGCGTCGACCTCAGCGAAGACGCGATGCGCGCCATCGTCGCCAGGGAAAAGGCCGTGCTCGCCTGGGGCGGCAAGGTGAACCTGTCGCCCGCCGACGATGTGCTGATCTCCGTCGAACGCCCGCTGCGCATCGACACATTCGAGCAGATGGTGGCTTCCATCCTGTCAAAGAAGCTCGCCGCCGGGTCCACCCATCTGGTGCTCGACATACCGTTCGGACCCACCGCAAAGGTCCGCACGCAGGACGACGCCGTTCGCCTGCGCAAGCTGTTCGAACATATCGCCGACGAGATCGGCCTCGTCATCGACATCGTGATCACGGACGGTTCGCAGCCCGTGGGCCGGGGCGTCGGCCCGGTGCTGGAGGCGCGCGATGTCATGGCGGTGCTGCGCAACGATGCCGACGCGCCGCAGGACTTGCGCGAGCATGCACTGTTCCTCGCGGGCCGCGTCCTCGACTTCGATCCCGCCCTGCGCGGCGGCCGGGGCTATGCGCGGGCGATGGACCTGCTCGCCTCTGGCAAGGCGCTCGCTGCCATGGAAAGGCTGATCGACGCGCAGGGACGGCAGCCGGTGAAGTTCGCCCTCGGCGACCATGTCCATGAAGTAGTCGCGCCGCATGAAGGGCGGGTGAGCGCGATTGATTGCCATCGCATCGCGCGCATCGCCCGCCTCGCCGGTGCGCCGATGGACAAGGGCGCGGGCATCGACTTACTGCACAAGGTCGGCGCGCAGGTGCGAAAGGGGCAGGCGCTCTATCGCATCCACGCCCAGTCGCCCACTGGCCTTGGCTTCGCGCGCGACCTCGCGGCGGAAGATTCGGGCTATATGGTGGCACGGTGAGCGCGGTGATCCTCGCCTTCGCGGACAGCTTGGCGGCGGCGGATAGGCTGGGCGCATCGCTCGACCTGCCGGTTCGTGATGTCGCCGTCCACCGCTTCCCTGACAAGGAAGCGCTCGTCCGCATTCCCGCATCAGCGCAGAGCGTCATCCTGTATCGTTCGCTCGACGATCCCGACCGCAAGCTCATCGAACTCCTGCTCGCAGCCTCCGCCGCGCGGGACAGCGGGGCGGAGCGCGTCATCCTCGTCGCGCCCTATCTTGCCTATATGCGGCAGGACAAAGCCTTTCACCCCGGCGAAGCGGTCAGCCAGAAGGTCATTGGCGGCCTGCTCGCCAGCCATTTCGATGCGCTCCTGACGGTCGATCCCCACCTCCACCGCGTCGCCACGCTATCCGAAGCCATCCCCGCCATCTCCGCCATCAGCCTGTCCGCAGCCCCCCTGCTCACGGCGCTGATCGACGCCGGGGATAATCCGATCATCATCGGCCCGGACAGTGAATCCCGCCAATGGACCGAAGCGATCGCCAGACCGCTCGGCCTCGAAACCCTGGTCGCCACGAAACAGCGCCTCAGCGACCGTCAGGTGAGCCTGACCATCCCGGACGTGGAGCACGCAAGGGGCCGCCGCGCCATCATCGTGGACGACATGATCTCCAGCGGCCGCACGCTGGTGGAAGCGGCGAAATTGCTGCGTCAGGCAGGCGCAACCTCCATCGAAGCCATCGCCACTCACTGCCTCGCTCACCCTGACGACCTCGCCTTCATGGCTGCCCACGGGATCGCGCGCATCGCCAGCAGCGACAGCATCGACGGACCAACAAGCAAGGCCGCGCTCGCCCCCCTCATCGCCCACGCGATGAGGGACAACGGGCTGGCTTAGATCATAGAAGCACCAATCCCGCTCGGGCGGTGCTTGCCGAAGCCCTCCACTCCGTCATGATCTCGGCCACGCGCCGCCGGCCAACTCGCGCGCCGCGCTGCCCACGCCGGTATAAGTATATGTCCCCATTGGTCCCGCGCGGCGGGCGTGGGAAAAGGGGGGATGCTGATGACCAGTAAAGGACAAGGTGCGATGCGGACGATGGCCGTACTGGCGACGGCTCTGCTGGCGGTCGCATGCAAGCCCGCCCAGAAGGCAGAGGCTCCCGCCCCCGACCCCAATGCGTCGGCGACGAACTACGCTACGGAGGTCGCCGTGCTGCCCAAGCAGGCCCGCGACGCCGTCTTCTTCCGCGCCATCCGCGATGCGGGCCTGCCGTGCCAAACTATCGTGAGCAGCAACCCTATGCCGGGCGCGCCCTCGCCCGCCGTCGTCTGGCGCGCCCAGTGCGAGGACAAGGCCTATCACCTGATCCAGATCCAGCCCAACGGATCGGCGGTCGTCACCAGCCGCTCCACGCCCTGACGGGTTGCGTACCATGCGCTACCGGCTCATCCTCGCCACCCTTGCCGTAGCGCTGATCCTTGCCGTCCTCGTCCTCCAACTGATCGGCATGGAGTGGCTCTGGGTCATCCTGAACGGCATCATGCAGCACGAACTGCGCTGACAGCCCTCAGGCCGACTACCCGCTCCGCAAAGCCCGCGCCTCGCTGAGCAGGCTCACCACTTCCTCGTCAGTCGTCTGATCAAAGACGACATAATGCGCTCCCACCGCATAAAAGGGATAGGGTTCATAGAGGCATATCACATCGTCGCACTCCTCCCGCAGCCCCGCGACAACATTGGCGGGCGCAACCGGCACCGCCAATATCAGCCGCGCGGGATGCGCCTTGCTCAGTCCCTTGAGCGCCGCCTTCACCGTGCCGCCGGTGGCGATCCCGTCATCGACGATGATCACCGTGCGGCCGGCCACCGCAATCGGCTCCCGGTCGCCCAGATAGGCCCGCCGCCGCCGGTCGATCTCGGCCAGTTGCTTGCGCATTTCGGCCCGGACATATTCGGGCGTCGGCCCCAATTGCCGCACCACATCCTCGTTAAGCACAAGCTGCGGGTTCGCGCCGTCGACCACCGCGCCGATGCCCAGTTCTTCATATCCCTGCGCGCCCAGCTTGCGCACGAACAGCAGGTCAAGGTCCGCCCTCAGCGCCTTCGCCACCTCGAAAGCGACCGGCACGCCGCCGCGCGGCAACGCCAGCACCAGGGGATTGTCCTCGGCCAGATGGGACAGCACCTTTGCCAGACGTACACCCGCATCGCGGCGATCGTGGAACAGCATCGATGGCAGCTTCATCGCGCCGCTCCTTTCAGGTGAGAGGTGAACCAGCGCGCCGCAAGCTTGATCACCTGGTCGAGCGTCCCCGGCTCGTCGAACAGGTGGCTGGCACCCGGAACCACCACCAGTTCCGCGGGCGCCTTCATCAACGTCTTGGCATCATGGTTGAGCGCCAGCACATCCTGGTCCAGGCTGCCGACGATCAGCAGCGTGGGCGCCTTCACGCCCCCCAATGCAGCCGCGCCCGCCAGGTCCGGCCGCCCGCCGCGCGACACGATGGCCGCGGCCCGATCCCCCGGCATGGACGCCGCGATGATCGCCGCCGCCGCGCCCGTGCTCGCGCCGAAATAGCCGAGCGGCAACGGCCCAAGCTGCGGCACCTTCTCCGCCCATTCCGCCGCCTCGCGCAGTCGCCGTGCGAGCAACCCCACGTCGAACACATTGCGTCGGTCCCGTTCCTCCTCCGGCGTCAGCAGGTCGACCAGCAACGTCGCCATGCCCACACGGTTCAGGCCCGCCGCCACATGCTGGTTGCGTGGCGAGTGCCGCCCGCTGCCGCTGCCATGGGCAAATATCACCAGCCCGGTTGCGTTTTCCGGAACGTCCAGGAAGCCCGACAGGCGATGCGCACCAATGACCACATCATGTCTGTTCGCGATAAGCTCTGTCATGATCATAGTCCAAAAGGCCAGGTTTCTGGCGCGCCATGCGGCCGTTCGGCGCCCAGCGGCACCACCGCCGTCGTCTGAGCGAACCACACCCACGCGTCGAACTGCTCCGCCATCACGGCCTCGAAATAATGGCTGAGCCGCTCGGTCTCGGGCCGGTAAACGACACCTATGGCGCGCTCCAGCAGCGGCTGGCTCAGCGCATCGCGCAATGCCGCCTTGTCCCGCCCGCGCCAGTCGGTCAGGCAGCGCGCCACGCCCGTTCGGCGAAAGGCATGCTCATAGCTGTCGGGCCGCGCCGGCCGCACCGTCTTGATTTCCATCGCGCTGCCCCAATCGCTCGCCGCCGCGACCAGGCCCGTATCGGTGCCGAACCCGATCGACACCGCATCGTCGCCATAAGCAAGGCGGCAAAGCTGGCCGATGTTGAATTCCCCCTGCCATCCCATGGCCGTGGCGGCGGCGTTGCCAATATGGCTGTTATGCGCCCAGATGACCGCCTTCGTGCCACTGCCGCGATGCGCGATCAGGTTTTGCAGCGTTTCGAACATATGGCGGTCGCGCAGATTCCAGCTCTCGGTCGAGCTGCGATACATGGCCCGGTAATAGCGTTCGGCCGCCCGCACGATGCGCGCATTCTGATAGGCGTCGAACCACGCGTCGCCATCGTGTTTCAACAGGTCCAGCCGCTGGTCGAGCAACTCGCGAAGCTGCGCCACGACGCCGTCCTCGCACCCATTGCCGCCCGACATCATGACGGTGCGGCCATATTGGGCCGGTTCGTCCTGCCATGGCGTCAGACATCCATATCGGCAGCAAGCCTGCTCCGCTTCCCGCGGATCGACCTTGTCCAGATAGGCCAGCACGGCATGGATGGATTCGCTGAGGGAATAGACGTCCAGCCCGTGAAAGGACGCCTGCCGCTGTGCCTCCAGTCCCTGATTATGGCCACGCAGCCAGTCGGCAAAGGCCAGCACTTCCTGGTTGCGCCACATCCATGTCGGAAAGCGGACGAACACATCGCCTTTTCTGGGGCGCGGTGCCTGATGCCGGACATAATCGTCGATGCGCGCCGCGTCGGGCCAATCCGCCTCCACCGCCACCAGCGTAAAGCCATGCCGCTCGATCAGCCGCCGCGTGATCGCCGCCCGCGCGCGGTAGAATTCCGACGTGCCATGGCTCGCCTCGCCCAGCAGGACGACGCGCGCATCCCCGAAACGGTCGAAGAAACTTCCGAACGCCTCCACCTCGTCGGGCGAAGGCAGCAGCTCGGCATGGCGGCGCAGCATCTGCACCAGCTCGTCGGACGCTTCCATGGTCGAATGGCGGGCGGTTCTTGCCTCAGTCATCATCTTCCTCGCATGCAATCGCTGAAGATAGAGGGGCCACTATTCCGGGGTCCCACCGCCATGATCCCACAATCCATGCCCGGCGACATTGGGGATTATACGAGGTGCTCCAGCGCCGGGACCGGTTGCGCCCCGTGAGACGGGCAGGCGATCGGCCTCAATGCGACGGCCTGCCTTGGCCGGCGTGCGACTGGCCGTGAAGCACATACAGGGCAACGAGCTGGGCCACCGACTGCACGCCCAGCTTTCGCATCAACCGGGCGCGATGGACCTCGACCGTCCTGTGACTGATGCCCAACAGCTTGCCGGTCTCCCGGTTGGTATGGCCGCTTGCCACCGCGGCCAGCACTTCGCGTTCGCGGGGCGACAGCAGGTCCATGACGGCGAAAGGCCGCGCGGCTGCCTGCTTTTTCCCAGCGTTCGTCATGACCGCACCTGTCAATGCCCTACTTGACCCATCGTCGCGTCCCTGATGGCGTTTATCAGCGCCGAATCCTTGCACGGCTTGTCGATCACGGCGCCAAAGCCATGCGCCATCGCCTTTTGCAGCAATTCGGCCGAACCATAGGCAGTGACCAGTATCGCGGGCCCGCTCCATCCCGCCGCGCGCAACCTGTCCAGCACCTCCAGGCCATTGCATCCCGCCATCCGGTAATCCGTCACCAGACAGGCCGGGTTGTTCGCCTTCACATCGGCGACCAGCGCCTCGGGGTCGGCAAAGGATCGCACCTGAAAACCCCGCCCCTGCAACAGCAGCTGCATCGAACGCCTCGCTCCGGCGTCGTCGTCCAACAGGGCGACGAAAATCGGGGGGCTGGATAATTTCGGCGCGCCTTGCGCCGCTGGTGTGAGCAACATGAGAAAATGGTGCCATGGTGCGCGCGCCCAAGTCTTTACGTATTGATCGCAGTCAGGTCCTTGTGGCCCATGCCTGCGGCAAAGGCGATGCGCAGGGCGTCCGACAGGCTA